>Ga0111539_10001205_pt1 | contig 34437 bp, 34 predicted proteins | sample RhiMethybrSRZTD1_FD_79667 | JGI IMG/M metagenome (GOLD analysis project Ga0111539, IMG submission 79667) | Populus rhizosphere microbial communities from Tennessee, USA - Rhizosphere MetaG P. TD hybrid SRZTD1 (version 2) (version 2) | ecosystem: Host-associated > Plants > Roots > Rhizosphere >...
ATTGTGGGAGCTAACTAGCGAAGGGCCTGAGCACGCCGGAGGCGTGCGTGCCGGTAAAGCGCTGATGGTGCAAGCTCAGGCTGCGCCCGCGCCAAGCGCCGCCAACAGTTTTTCGTGAATCCCGCCGAAGCCACCATTCGACATGATGGCTACGACATCACCCGAACGCAGCTCAGTCTTTAGCGCGTTAACAATCTCGTCGACATCGGTAATTGCGTGTGCTTGTTTCTCTTGCGCGGCGATGTCCTCAATCAATTTTTCAATATCCAGCACGCCGCCCATTTCCGATGCGCGCTGAGCGTCGTAAACCCGCGAGACGATCACATAATCGGCCGGTGCAAAGGCATCGATGTACCGCTGCTGAAAGGTCGCATGAGCGGAGGTTCGCGATCGTGGCTCGAACACTGCCACCACTCTGCGATCTTTGTATTTCACTTTGAGCGCGGCCAGCGTCTCGCGGACGGCCGTCGGATGATGCGCGAAGTCGTCGATAACGATAATGCCGTTCACTTCACCACGCACTTCGCAGCGGCGACGCACGCTCTTAAAAGTTTCCAGCGCGGCGGCCGTGGTCTCGCGCTCAACTCCCCAGGCATCGGCCGCGACTATTACCGCCAGACAATTACGCACGTTGAACTCGCCAATCAAAGGCGTTGAGAAATCAGCCCATCTCGAGCCGTCACGATAGACGCTGAACCGCGTCAGGCCGTCTGAATAATTAATATCGCGCGCCTGCCATTTCGCGTCGTCGCAGGTTCCGAATGTTTCGAGTTGCGTGAACAGCTTTGCGCCGAACGAGGCCACCACCTCGCGGACCGGCGGACTGTCCCAACCAACTATCAGCTTTCCATTGCCCGGCACGAGATTCATCAGCCGGCGAAACGCCAGCTTGACCGCGTCGAGATCCTGGTAAATATCCGCGTGATCGAATTCGATATTGTTGACGGCGGCGATTTCGGGCAGGTAGTGCATGAACTTGGGCCCTTTGTCGAAATACGCAGTGTCGTATTCGTCGCCTTCAATGATGAAGTAGTCGCTGTCAGTCACGCGAAAGCTCACGCCGAAATTTTGCACAACTCCGCCGACCAAAAACGATGGATTAAGACCAGCTTGATCGATTACCCAGGCGGCCAGACTAGTGGTCGTGGTTTTGCCATGCGTCCCCGCGACGACCAGGGACCGCCGGCCGCGGATGAATTCCTCTTTGAGCACGTCGGGGAGAGATCGATACGCCAGACGGCGTTTGAGGGTTTCTTCAACCTCGGGATTACCGCGCGGGATCGCATTACCGACTACCACACAATCAGGCGCCGGCGTCAGATTCGCCGCTGCATAACCACGCATGATTTGAATGCCGATTGATTCAAGCATTGTCGACATCGGTGGATAGACGTTCTCGTCCGAGCCGGTTACGCGATGGCCACGCGCTCCCAGCATGCCGGCGAGCGAAGCCATGGCGGTGCCGCAAATTCCAATTAAGTGATAATGCATTGATTGATTGATGATCGGTTCGGGAGGACGAGATTATCTATTCGTGCGCGTTTTTTCGACCAGGCTGCGAAACTGCTCGTCGACTCGATCGATACATTGGTTTCGTTCCAGGTTAACGATGGCCAGTTCCTTGATCACGCCATCTTTTTGATCTACCGGGATTGCCTCGAACTCATAGACTTTTTCCTGCACGTGCCAGAGCTTACAGACCGTCTCGGCGAGTTGCGCAAATGTCTGTCCCAGAGTGCCACGCACTTCCGGAACAACGTTGCCTTCCTTCTTATAAACCTTGTTCGAGGCAAAGGTCAGCCGCTCGAGCGGAATGCCCCCCGAAATCGCGGCGCCGATAAACTCGTTGATTTCCTCGTTAAGCTGTTCCTCCTGCTTCACCAGGCTTTGCAGCCTGTCGGGGTCGTCGGTATGCCAACGCTTCAGCTTTACCGTGGTCAGCTTGTCGCACAACGAGCCCAAAGTCTCAGCCATTCATTTATCTCCCAACCACTCTTACTTGTTCTTTGTCAGAGTTACCAGGTGCAGTCCCGCGCCGAGGTCCACCAGAACAATGTTGCACACCATTTTTGAATCGAGAGGGAGAGATTAGCAAACTTCGTACGCTAGTGGAATCATCACTAAAGAGCTATCGCGAGTTAACAAATGTTCGACAAACTTTATAGTTTGTCGCCAGGTTTCGACAAGCTAAAGCTTGTCGGACATCGGCTTTACAAAGCCGAGATTAGGGCGTAACCAGAGGCTGACGGCTGGCCGCGCGGCCCAGACGCTGGGCAAAATACGCGATCGTAGGTTGGAGACCCTCCGACAACTGAATCCCCGGCGACCAGCCGAGGATATTTTCGGCGCGGGTTGTGTCCGGGCGGCGTTGTTCCGGATCGTCCGCCGGCAGTTGGAGATACTTAATTTTCGTGGACACGTTGCACGCGCGGGCAACTTCATCCGCCAGTTCTTTGATCGTGAATTCGTGGGGATTGCCCAGGTTGATCGGATCGTGAACTCCCTCGACATTCATTAAACGAACCAAACCCTCGATCAAATCTGAAACATAACAAAACGAGCGGGTCTGGTTGCCGCTGCCATAGATCGTAATTTCTTCCCCACGCAACGCCTGTACAATGAAATTCGAAACCACGCGGCCATCGTTCTCGAGCATGCGTGGCCCATACGTATTGAAGATTCGCGCGATGCGCGTGTCCACCTGATTCTGCCGGTGATAGTCCATCATCAGGGTTTCTGCCAGCCGCTTGCCTTCGTCATAGCAGGAGCGGACTCCAATCGGATTCACATGACCCCAGTAATCTTCGGTCTGCGGATGCACCTGCGGATTGCCGTACACCTCCGACGTCGAGGCCTGCAGGATTCGGGCGCGCACGCGTTTGGCGAGGCCCAGCATATTGATGGTCCCCATGACTGAGGTCTTCACCGTCTTTACCGGATTGTATTGATAGTGAATAGGCGATGCCGGACAAGCCAGGTTATAGATTTGATCCACCTCAACGAGAACCGGTTCAATCACATCGTGTCGCAGCAGTTCAAAATTGGGCTCGTTTATCAAGTGGGCAACGTTTTCCCGCCGGCCGGTAAAAAAATTGTCGAGGCAAATCACCTCATGCCCGTCCTCCAGCAGCCGCTCGCAAAGATGCGAGCCCAAAAACCCCGCACCACCGGTAACCAAGATTCTTTGCTTTGACATTAGGTTGATTATGATCCAACCCGGCCGCTGTTTAATTCCCGTACTCGGTTGTTCTGTGTTAATGCATCAATATCATTGTGCACCATCTCTTTTACCAATTCGCTAAAGCTGTGCTGCGGTTTCCAGCCCAAAATCTGACGCGCTTTTGAGGCGTCGCCGACCAGCAAATCTATTTCGGCGGGACGATAGAAAAACTCTTCGATTTTCACATAGTCCTGATAATTAAGTCCGGCGACAGCAAATGCAGCTTCGCAGAATTCTCGCACGCTATGCGTTTCGCCGGTGGCCACCACATAGTCGCCCGGTTCCGGTTGCTGAAGCATCAAATGCATTGCGCGAACATAGTCTTCAGCATGCCCCCAGTCGCGTTGGGCTTCCAGATTGCCCAGCCGCAATTCCGACGCGAGTCCAAACTTGATCCGGGCCAGGGTGCTGGTGATTTTGCGAGTTACAAATTCAAATCCTCGACGTGGGCTCTCGTGGTTGAAGAGAATCCCGCTGACGCAATACATGCCGAACGCTTCGCGATAATTGCGCGTCAACTCAAATCCGGCCACTTTGCTGATGCCGTACGGCGACCGGGGATGAAACGGGGTAGTTTCGCGCTGTGGTATTTCCTGGACTCTGCCGAACATTTCGGACGTTCCGGCGAAATACACACGACACTCTGGCTGCAAATCCTTGAGCGCTGCCAGAATGTAATGAGTGCCATTGATGTTGATGTTCATGGTTGAGAACCCGTCTTGAAAGCTCTCGGCCACGAAGCTTTGCGCCGCCAGGTGATAGCACTCGGTGAACTGATGACGACTAATAACACTGAAAATGCTGGGGTAGCTCTCCAGGCTACCGGCATGAAGCTGTAGCTTATCGAGCAGGTGATTGATTCGTGCAAAGCGGCGCTCCGGATCTTCAAGCGCGACCCTGCGCACGAGACCGTGGACTTCATAGCCCAGCGACAGCAAATGCTCAGCCAGATAGCTGCCGTCTTGTCCGGTGATTCCTGTTATCAGGGCGCGCTTGGGCATTTGCCTAAAGGAGGTTACTCAGTGAGAAGCAGGAGACGATGCGACGAAATTCGCCCGGCCCGAAAATAGTCAAGCGCGAGTTGAGCTTCATCAACGTCAGCCTGGTATTTTCGTGGCCAGAAAACGAATGTATCTTTCTCCCCAGGGATCGACGATCGCTTCATCTATCATGACGTGTAAATCGTAACCGCGCTGCCGAAAGAAACCTAATAGATCCTCGTTGCTGAAATGGTAAGCGAAACTGTTGACAGCGTTGTTGTACGTGTTACCAATTTCGATTCTCTTGACGAGATAATTTTGGCCTTCGTACTCAAGGGTCTCACGGCGATCGCCGGGTTGGGCCGGACCGGTGCAATAGCCACCGATAAGAATTCGATCGGACAGGGACATCAGGTTCTCGAAAAACAGGAATGGAGCAAAGCTGTGATAATAAACGCCATGCGCAAACGCCAGATCAAAGGTACCGTATGTTTGCGAATCGGCGTTATGGAAGTCATCCATTACCAGAGTGACGTTCTTCCACCCCAAACAGTACTGAGCGATCATTGTTTTGATGAAACTGACAGCCCGCGCTTCAATGCTGGTAACGCTGGCGGCGCCCAGGTTTACCAGTGCCGCCGTATGCGAGCCTTCCATCGGCCCAAACTCAATTATTCGCTTGCCGCGGAGAGGAAACAACGAGTTGAGCTCGCCAAAAAAATCACCATAAAACTCTTTCCCCAGATAGTAACCTGCAAGTTCTTCAAAACTGCTGACTGAGTAAGTCAACGATGCCTGCCCCTGGTGAATAGTGGTAAAGGGAAGACTCAACTCCTGAATTCCCACCAGTCTGGGGCCATATCGTCGCTTGAGCGCTTTGACGGCACGCCAGTGACTTTCAGCTAAGGGTAGTTTGCATAACACAATAGTCGCATCATCATCTGAATCTGAACTCTCGGCCCCATCCTGCCAATCCCAAATCTTTCCAACCGTCTGGATTCCTCGCCGTTCAATAGCGGGCGCCAGAAAATCGATTTGTTGGCGATCTCCGAGCAAGACTACCCGCGAGGTAGTTGGAGGTATTCGAGCGGCCAACAAGTCAGCATAAGCTGATATGGCCCAAACATTCGGGACCACCAGATTTCCGTCAATCAACTTTACCAATTCCTGGTCTGCACGGCGATGCACATCGAGTCCGACCGTATTGAACGACTTCTTGATTGCACTTTTGAAAATATCTTTCATTTGCTCCAAATTGGATGAGTAGTGATTAATAAAACTTTTCTTAGGTTGATGGCTTCGGTGTCGGGCATCGTAACAAGCAGGGATCGCAGCGGTCAAACACGCCGCCGGCGAGCGCTGAATCGCATTCAGTTCGTCCTCGTGGGCTGGGGGCGTGGACCTGCTCCCAATGCCGCCCGCGCTGAATAAACAATATCAATTAGCCATTCGGGCGCCCGCCTAAGGAATTTCTGTTTGCAGACAGCCCCAAATAACCATACCTCAGCAGCGATGAGACATCGCATCGCGCGCCAATACAAGGGAGACCCGGCCAGCGTTTCCAGATATACTCTGGCGAAAAAAAAGAATCTCAACAGGCTAATAAACCGGACGCTGCCCAGGGGCCGGTAAAAAGCTGCGAACTCACTCAAGAACCAGCGAAACATGTTCGTCAGGTTCTGATCGAAATTCTCGATCATCCTCGGAGTCTGAAATAATTCGATGCCGGCAGTTATCAAATTCCTCGACGCCTGTTTGTATTGGGCCAGATCGTTATTCAAACTGGCACTAAATGATTGATCGTGAATCCGGAAATACATCAATGGTTCATCAAGGTAGCATACGTCTCCCTGTTCTGATGCGCGCAGAATCTGCAGATACTCGCAATAGAAGCCCTTGCCATCAGCACTAACATCTCCCAGCCCCCCCTGTTCCTTGAGATAACTTGTCCGGCAAACGCCCATCGTGCCAATCGTTTCAATGTCTCGAGCCAAATAGTTGCGAAGAAACTGAGGACCGGTGTAAAGCCTTACTTCACCGGAGAAGATCCTTTGGCGATCCACCAGCTCGGCATTCTGCAAAACATGAAAGGCGGTAAACACGCACGGTGGAAAGTCGTACTTTGACAAGGCCTCATAAACGAATTGGAGGAAGTCGGGGGCGTAGAGATCATCGTCGGCAATCCAGGTAAAGTAGCGACCGCTACTCAGGCTCAGCAGCGAGTTCATATTCTCGAACTCCCCGAGATTTCTGGGGTGATTAATGAAGCGAATTCTGGGATCGTCAACCATCAGGGTGCGAGCTGTGACCTCTCGACCCGGGTTGTCATTGCCGACTAAGACCTCAAAATCCGTAAAGGTCTGACGGGTAATTGAAACTAATGTCTCAATCAAAGACTCATGCCGATCGTAGGTCGTCACGGCAATCGAAAACATTGGCATCACAGCTGTATACCACGGCCGGAAAAAAATCCCACACTAGTCTTTTACTCGCTGAAGGTATCCGCGTGGATTGCAGGTAAAGAGCAGCTTGTTCTCGATATTCTTGGCAATAGAAAACTCATCATTGCCTCTGAGAAACTCCGACAAAGCCGTCTGTGGATTATTACCCGGTCCCCAGGAACGGGGACGGTGCTCCTGACTGGGAATGTCCTCGACGATCGTATCTGAACAAACCAGATAGTGCCCCTTGCCTACAAATCCGGAGTATGCTTTCAATTCGCTCAATACATGTTCATGACTATGATCGGAATCAAGAATTACGAGGATATCGCGCGCGTCGCCTACCATCGACTTAACCTTGTCAACCGTCGTTTCGGCGATTGAAGAACCTTCAATGAGCGTAATTCGATCTGACAGAGAGCCAAAGGCCGTAAGTCTTTGCTTCAAATCCGGCGGTATGAATATGTCAATACCGATAATTCGTTCGCCCCCGAGAACTTGCATGAGCGTCGAATAAAACAACAGTGAACCACCCCAGGCAACTCCAGATTCAATCACAAACCGTGGCCTGGTCTCGAAGATTATCTCCTGCAAGGCAAATAGGTCCTGAGGGAGTTGCAGACAAGGCTCCCCAAACCAGTTTGCCTGGTGAACCCAGTTGTAATGGTCGGCCTCGACGAGCACCTCAAGGGCTTTGTCATGCAGTTCCGAGTTGACCGCCATTTCGGCAGCGCTCTTGAGTCGGATCTTCTCAAATTCTTCTCTGGTATACACTGTTTATCCTATGATTCCGTTGATTCTAATTTGGGACTCCGAGCCTGCCTGAGCAGGCGAATAGTATCGCCAATCCCTCTTTCAAGATCACCTTTGAATTGAAAACCAAGCTTGCGGAATCGCCTGCTGTCTACATGATACGATAGCTGGTTCATGATCTCGCTATCTACATACTGAATGCTCACACCCGCGACCTGCGATTCTATAGTCTCGATTATGTGTCCGACGCTCGTGTTAATCGTAACAACGTTGTAAACGGAACGCGAATACAATTCCTGTTCGATTATGAACTTGATTGAGTCGACGGCATCAGACAAATCCAGGTAAGGCCGATTCTGATTCATGGCCGTCCGCCAGACGGTTATCGGCATTTTCATTACTGCCTGCCAACAAAATTTGTTGATCGCCGTATGAAAACGCATCCCCGGAGAAACGCCGAAAATTGTACCAAAGCGGCAGATCACAAACGGCAGCCCGGCGGTTTCGCCCAACCCTTGCAAAAGTTGTTCAGCTTTCAACTTTGACTCAGCATAAGGACTTTGCGGCTGCAAATCGGAAACAGGACAGTCTTCATCGACCACCTCATCCTGACTTCCATAGACGCTGGTCGTTGAAGGAAACACCAAAGCGCAACCGGCTTCCACACAGGCGCGCGCCACTTTTTCAGTTCCGCTCAAGTTTACCTGCTCGACTTCATCTCTTCGGGCAAAGCTGCTGGGCGCATCGGTGATGGCCGCAAGATGGATCACCACCTTCGCACCTTCGAAGAGCGGCAGCAGGTCAATCTTCAAAACGTCGGCCTCAATGAATTGGTACTTTGAAGCAACCGGCAGGTCGAACAGCGAGCAATAACGTTGAGTCGACAGGTCGTCAAGCATCACGATCTCCGATCCCGGAAATGTGACCGCCCAATCGCGAATCAGGCGGGATCCGATATGGCCCAGGGCGCCGGTAACCACGATGCGCATAGTTTCTATCCCAAATACTTGCTTAGACAGTTACGAAAATAGTCTCTGGTTTTGATTAGCCCGCTATTTAAAGTGAAGCGAGGTGCCCAGTTCAACACTGACTTGATCTTTTTGTTGCTGATCACGGCATCGCCAATCTCAATCATTTCACGGTCCTTCGGCCAATCAATCGATCTAACCGTGCCTCCTATGACGTTGGTGATTTCTCGCGCGATCTCACCTACATTGTATTGCTGATCGGCAGCGGCAAAAAAAACCTGGCCGTTGCTCGCTTCGCTTTGTGACGCGAGAATTAGTGCCGATGTGCAATCCTCTACATAGGCGATGTTCCGCAATTGCTCGCCCCGGCCAAAGAGCGTCAGCTCTTTGCCTTGCAGAGCCAGCCCGATGAAATAGTTGATGAACCCAAAATCACTGTTCTTGATATTTGACCGAGGCCCGAAGACGTTCGCGAGGCGCACCACTGTGGTGCGCAGGTCATAGGCGCTGGCATAGATAAGTACATATTTTTCCGACACGCTCTTGTTGGCCGAGTAAATATCAAGCGGAAACTCAGGGTGCAATTCTGTAACGGGATTAAAATGCATCCGGCCGATTTGCGTGCTGGTTCCGATATGGACGATTTTCGCCTCTGGGTTCGATCGGCGCGCCGCCTCGAGTAGATTAATCACGCCCTTACAATTAACGTCAACATCGATTAAGGGATCTTTCATCGAGTTCGGATGTGAGGTATAAGCCGCGCAGTTAAAGATCACGTCCTGGTCGACGATTGCCGCGCTCAATCCCTCGGAGCTGCGGATATCGTTGAAGATGATTTCCACCGAGTCCTGGATATCATGCGCATTAAAAATGTTTCCGCCTGATCTGGGATCCAAACAATCGTAGATCGACACCTGAGCGCCCAACGCGAGACAGTGACACGCGAGATTACTTCCGATAAAGCCCAGACCGCCGGTAATCAGGACCCGCTGGCCTTTCATGCTGGGCAGCCTTGTATCGTAAATGCTCGTCATTCCTTGTCAGTCACCGCGCTGTAATTGAGAGTTTGCCTTCACGACAAGATTTTTTTGATGCCGTCGCAGACAAAATCGATCTGATCGTCAGTCAGATTCAATGCCCCCGGAAGATTAATGCCACGTGAAGAGATGTCATACGCTCTCGGGTTGCGTTCACTGTACTCGGCATCATCGTAATCCGGATAGGCAGGGAGCGAAGACAGGGGATAGAAGAATGGCCGCGAAGGCACTCCGACCGCCTCGAGTTTGGCCATGGCTTCCTGCTTGGTCAGATTATGGCTGCGACCAAAAACCAACGCCGTGATCCACACGCTGTTGAAAACGTTGTTGGGTTCCGCGTTCATTTCAATGTCGGGCACGTCCGCCAGTCGCTCTTTGTACCTGTGCCAGATGGCGCGCTTTTTTGCGACGAGATCGTCGAGCCGCTGAAACTGTGCGTAGCCCAGCGCGGCCTGGAGATTGAACGGCATGTATTTGTAGGTCACTTCAAAGTTGTAATACATGGGTCCGCCCGGTCTGCGGCCATGGTCGCGCAGGATCATGCAGCGCTCGTACAGGTGATCGTCGTCCAGCAGCAGCAGTCCCCCCTCGCCGGTGACCACGGTTTTCGTCCGATGAAAGCTGAACACTGAGCCAATTCCGAATTTGCCCGCTTTGATTCCGCTGTAAGTCGATCCCAAAGACTCGGCTGAATCTTCGATCAACGGTATGCCATGCTTTTCCGAAATGGCGAGCAGATGATCCATCAAGGGCATGTTGCCGAAGAGATCGACGACCAGAATTGCTTTGGTCCGGGGCGTAATATTTCTTTTCACCGACGCGGGATCGAGACACCAATTAAGCGGATCGATATCGCAAAAGACCGGTTTGGCGCCAAGGTATGTTATCGGCGCGGCACTGGCGATCCAGGTGCACTCAGGCACTATCACTTCGTCGCCCGGGCCAATGCCCAACGCAGTCATCAACAGATGAATCGCGGTCGTGCAGTTCGGCGTCATGACGCCGTACTTGCGGCCGTGATAAGCGGCTGCTTCCTTCTGAAATGTCTCGACATAGTAATAGCTCTTATCGCCATACCAGCCGTTGGTGACCGCATCCGTTACAGTATCGATTTCCAGCTGGGTGATTGAAGGGCCGGCCATGTAAATCGGTTCCATTGCGTAAGTCTCTCCTTGAATTTAGCTCGTTCTGCGTTCCCAGCTCCATAGCCTGACGGGACCGAAATTTCCAATCACAGGCAGACGGCACGCGAGCATATTTATGTCAGAGTCGTATCTCAAGTCTTCTTTTTTGTCGGCGGCCAGGCGGGCGTACACCACGCGGCTTAGGAAATGATAGGTGCTGCTGAACGGCACCACCTCTTCGAGGATGAACTCGTCCGTGCCCCAGTTTTCGACCGATGACTCATTGAGAAAAACATTATGCCAGGGTGGTTCCATCCTTTCTAACTCGAGCAGCTCGCGCAGCTCGTTGGTTCGTTCCAGCCCCTGAATCGAACTTTCAATCATCAGGTAGCGCCCGCCTGGTTTTAGGTGCGACATGATTTTAAGAAAGGCCTGGCGTTGCGTCGCGTCGCTGTCGAGATTGATCAGGCATCTCTCGGTCAGGGCGTAATCAAACTCGCCCAGGTTTTCCGGGAGATCTGGCAAAGTGGCGATCTGAAAGCGCACCTGGCCCGCGAGTCCTTCACGTTCGCTGGTAGCCCGCGCCAGGTCAATCATCTTTTCAGAAAAATCCAGACCTGCGCCGCTGCATTTTTTTTCCCGCGCGAGCCGCATCAAAGTTTCCCCGTTGCCGCAGCCGACATCCAGCACCGACGCTTGTGCCGGAATTCTGTCGAGAATCAAGTTAAGCTCAAGACCCTTGAGCGGAAAGTCGTTAGTGCCGGCAACTTCTTTCAGGCCGGCGCGGTTATTCCAAAATTCAAGTTTAGTTTCAGCCATTGCAAATGTTTGTTGTCGAGTATCAATCACAGAGCGCGGCTGGTCGCGCCTGCGACCACCTCACCGTCGGCGATGTCTTCACCTACCACCGCCCCCGCACCGATCCTCACATCGTTGCCAATTCTCAAGCGGGAAAGAACCGTGGCGCTGGCGCCCACCATCGTATTGAGGCCGATGCGCGTGAGGCCCAGAACCGTAGCGGCAGGCGCAATCTCAACTGCGTCATCCAGAATCGTTTCATGTTCGACTAATGAATTGCAATTGACGATGCACTGGCGCCCCAGTTTTGCTGCCGCCGCAATAATCGCCCCAGCCAGGATCTGAGATCCTTCGCCAATTACCGCGTCATCGGCAATCACAGCCGCCGGGTGCGCAATCGTGACCGGCGATAGTCCTTCGCTCAAAAGCATCTCATGAAAGTTCAGGCGAATTCGCCCATGCGGATTGCCAATAGCCACGCAAAAGCCCAGATCGTCGCGCGACGCCTGCTGCGCGATCCACTGGCGAAACGCAGGTTTGCCACGATAAATCTCGACATCAGAAAAAGGCGAAGGCAGGTCCGGAGTATCGTCGAAAACAGCTACCACCCGCGAGCCATAGTGCTCGATGATCGGGCGGACAGCTTTCGCCTGCCCGGTGCCGCCCCAGAGCAAAACCCTGGGCGGAATATTATTCAGCGAGTATCTTCCCAATTCTCATTCTCCACAGAATTGCTGAACTTCCCGAGTCACTGCCTCGATTTCAGCGTCGCCGAGTTCAGGGTACATCGGTAAAGAGAGGATTTCGGCTGCGGCGCGCTCAGTCTCTGGCAGGCAATCGCTGCCTTTTAACCGTCCCCGGTACGCAGGCTGCTGGTGCACCGGAACCGGATAATGGACCAGCGCGCCAATGCCTTTTTCTTTTAAGCGGGCCTGCAGTGCGTCGCGGCGGGCAGTTCGGATCACAAACAGATGAAAAGCGTGACTAACGCCAGCCCGAGTTTTTGGCAATTCAATCTCGAGGTGCCGCAATTGTTCGCGATATTTTTCAGCGATGCGGCGGCGCGCCTCGTTATCACTCTCGAGATACCGCAACTTGACTCGAAGGATAGCCGCCTGGATCTCATCCAGGCGCGAGTTCCAGCCGCGCAAATGACTGACATAACGTTCGGACCAACCATACTCGCGCAGCAGTCTCGCTCGCTCGGCCAGACTCGAGTTGCTGGTCACGACCATCCCGCCGTCGCCCACGGCACCAAGATTCTTGGTGGGATAAAAACTGAAGCAGGCGATATCGCCCCACGAACCGGCGCGCCGGTCCCGATATGAAGCGCCGTGGGCCTGGGCACAGTCTTCGATCACGAGCAGGTTTCGCTCTCGCGCAATTGTCATGATTGGATCGAGGTCGACAGTCTGACCATAGATATGCACCGGAATAATCGCCCGCGTGCGCTCGGTAATGACCGAGTTCAGCCGCCCGGGATCGAGGGTATAGAAATCGGGCTCGATGTCCACCAGCACCGGAGTCGCACCGGTCATCTCGATTGCCGCAGCCGTCGCCACAGCCGTGTGCGAAACCGTAACTACCTCATCGCCGGGCCCGAGCCCGCAAGCTGCCAGGGCCACGTGCAAAGCTTCGGTGCCACTGCCGACACCGATTCCGTGCTCTACGCCGACAAAGGATGCGAACGCGGTTTCAAAAGCCCTGACCTCTTCGCCAAGGATGTAGCGTCCTTGTTCGAACACGCGACGGACGGCTTCGTCGATCTCGCTTTGGTGCGCCAGATATTGGGCCTTGGGGTTTGCGCAGAGAATCATCCGATAATCTTCACCTGGGGCACATATACAATCCACTGGCCGCCGGCGTGCTGAAAGTGTTGTTCCTTTTCCATAATCTCTTCGCCGTGGTTCCAGGCGAAGAGCAAAGCGTAATCAGGATAACCCGACGCGAAGTCCGCATATGGACGCACCGGAATGTGCGCGCCGGGACTAAATTTTCCCTGCTTAATTGGCGTGGTATCGCTGATAAACTCAACCAAATCAGGAGTGATACCGCAATAGTTTGTCACGGTCGTGCTTTTTGAAGTGGCGCCATAGCCGACCACCCGCTTGCCTTTTCGCTTCAGGTCAGTAAGCAAACCCATCAGCTGGTCGCGGGATTGTTCAATGTTCCGTCGCAGGGTCTCATAAGTCTCGGGCTTGTTTAAACCCATTATTTGTTCTTTGGTGCGTTGGGCAGCTACTGCGGGCGAGGGCTGATGCGCACCCCGGTGCGCGATCACATACCGCATCGACCCCCCATGAACATTCTGGGGAATCGCATCGACAACTTCGAGGTCATGTTGCGCGAACAAATTGCCGACCGAGGTGACTGAAAAATATGAAGCGTGTTCGTCATAGATTTGGTCGTAAGAAGTTTTTTCGACAATGTCGCCCATGTACGGATCTTCAAAGATCAGCACGCCCTCCGGTTTGAGCAATATCTTTATGCCCGCCGCCACTGAGTGCAGATACGGCAGGTGACACATGACGTTGGCGCCCAGAAACGCGTCGGCCTGACCGTGTTGGGCCACGATTTGGCTGGCCAACTCTTCGTCAAAGAACTTGCCGACGGTGTTAATACCCTTGGCCCGGGCCACCTCGGCAACGTTGGCCGAAGGCTCGATCCCGAGATGGCGGATCCCGGCGGCAGCAAAGTTCTGCAACATGATGCCGTCATTGCTGCCGATTTCCACGACGAAGGGATCCGCTTCCGGTAAATAACTCTTCATTACGAGGGCGGCAAAATCTTTGAAGTGCGCGGCCATGCGCGTTGAGGTGGAAGAAAAGAAGGCATACTCGTCATGAAACATCTTTTCACGGTCAACCTGTTCGGTCAGTTGGACCATGCTGCACTTTGGGCAAAACGCAACTTTCAGTTCGAAAAAGTATTCGTCAGAAAATTGATCTTCGCGGAGAAAACCGTTGGCGATCGGCATCCGGCCGAACGACATGAATGGTTCAATAGCGACTCCGCAAACTAAGCAATTCTTCATCCTCAAACCTGCTTTATTTAGATTTAATTTGACCCGCTCACCCGTTTAAATAACCAGCCGCGCAACTCACACTGCTCTGGCGCGCCGTGCACATAAGGGCGGTCGCCAACGACGACTTCGCGTAAGAGCTTCAACCCCGCGTTTGCGGCCACCTGCAATACTTCGGCCTGATTCAATGCCAAAAAAATCATCTCACTGCCATAGACCCTCTGTCGTGCGGTAAACGAAGGACTGTTCTCAACGACTGGCAGACGGGTGAGAAAAACATATTGAGCCGCGCAAGCCGCAAGTCGGCTTAAAATCGCTTGCCAGTCCGGCGAATACTGCAACGACGAATTGATCATCACCAGGTCATAAGATCTGGTCAGGCAGCTCTCGTCAGCATACCAATGAACGTTCGGGTTCAGCTGCCGGCCGGCCTCAACCAATTTAGGTACTTCCTTGCAATGAAACTCAATCTGCACCTCAGGCAAAACAGCCTTGCCGATTTGATAATAGTGACCCAGAGCGCCGCCCCAGTCGAGCACCGAAATCTCATCCTTGTGATGGGCCGTCAGCGCTAAAACGTAAGCGTAGCTCATGTGAATATTATGGAACGGCACGTATCGCGTCACGTCCAGATCGGGATGTTCGTGCGTGAATCCGAGCGGTCCGGAGCCCTCGAGATTGCGGCAGAAGGCCTGCCACTTAACCCGTTCGGTTTCAGCGACGGATTCGGCATTCCAACCGTCGGTTTGGGCCGCGTCCGGCGCGCGCGTCAGTTCCCAGGCGTTGGGCGCGTATTCGAGCATGTAATTCTTTGGATTAGGTGACCGAAGCCGCGCCAGCGATTGCACGATGATTGGCGGCAAGAAAAGCTTCGCGATGTTTTTCAAATCGTTGGCTATGGGCATACATCAGCACCGGGTTCAAGCTTTAGCGTTCGCCTCAATTTGCAGCCTAAAGGTTGAATCAAGCAGAGACTCATACTTCACTCGCTCGAAGACGTCCAGAAATCCGCCTGCCGTGGCATTGACTATCTGGATACCGTGCGCTTCACCGAGCGACTTCAGCTTTCGGTAACCTCTCCAGAGTCTTCCCGCGGCCTCGATCTCTTCGTCGTAAGGGCAGTCTAATTCTCCAGTGTGATCCTCGATGCTGACGCCCGAGAAGAAATGCATGTCCTGGCCGCGATGGGCGAGCCAATTGTGATCCAATCCCATCAGATATATGGGCGTGCAGCCCATGAACATCGCCGCCATGATGGCCAACTGGGATGAACTATAGGGAAACGGTATCGCACGAGTGAAATCAAACGTGTCCGCTACCGACAGCCCGATCGGCTGGTTTTGAAATGCAAAAAAGCACGTTGAAGCGAGCGGCAGCAGCGCATCTCTCTCAAGGATCTGTTTTCCCGCCAATGGAAAAATGTAGGTCGCAGAAGGCGCTCGTGCGCGAATCGACTCGAAGGACTTTTTCACCGTCTCAGAACCGTCATGCCAAACAGGATCCGCGAAACAAAAGTATGTCGGTTGCCATTTGTCCAGGATCGGATGTTTCCAAAAAGCGTTCATCACAAAAGTGATCTCGCCAGCCAGCGGCGCCAGGTCCTGTTTGGTAAGCGAAGGCCCGTTTCCGATCACAAAGCAGCGCTGCCCCCGATGGCAATTGCGCAGCTTTTCATTCTGATTCAACAAATCTCTCTCGGCGGATGACAGTTTCGGCTCAGCGCGAAAATATGCACGGTCAGAAAGGCGGGTCAGCAAAGCACCGCCGCGACGCAACAAGCCCGCGTTGGAACGCCAAAACAACTGCATTGGTTTCATTCGATTGGTTTTGCCGATTCCGTTAGCGAACGGCTGCCTGTAAACAATCAAGAACGCGGCCCTGTTCGTCAAACGACAACCCCGCCGAACACGGCAATGTTAACGCATCTCGATTCAACAGCTCCGCTACTTCGCCGCCCTGTACCTGGAACATTCGGCATGCGGGAGATTGATGCATGGGTTGCCACAGGGGCCGGGACTGAATTCCCTCACTCGCAAGGCGTCGCATCACCGCGCGACTATTCTCTCCATAAATCGCCTCATCAATCAATATCGTATACATCCAAAAGTTGCTGCGGGCCCAGGTTGCCTCGCGCATCAAAGAGGTCCCCGGAAGCTCGCTAAGAGCCGCGTTGTAGCGGTCCGCTATGTCCCGCTTCTTCGCGACTACCAGCTCCATCTGCTCCATTTGAGCGCAGCCCAGCGCCGCCTGAATATTCGTCAGTCTGTAGTTATAACCAACTTCATGGTGAACGTATTCAACCGGATCGTCCTTCGCCTGGGTAGTCAGATATTTCGCCCTCTCAGCCCAGGCCGCATTGTCGGTGACGATCATGCCGCCGCCGCCGGTCGTAATGATCTTGTTTCCATTAAAACTTAAGCAACCGATGTCGGCGAGATTTCCCGCCTTGCGGCCTTTGTAGTCGGCTCCCAAACTTTCAGTAGCATCTTCAATTACGATCAGATTGTATTTGCGCGCCGCGGCAATGATTGGCTCCATGTCGCAGGGATGCCCCAAAATATTGACCGGCAGAATGGCCTTGACGCGCCGCCCAGTCCGTCGATTGCGAAGCTCGTTGTTGCTCCAGCGGCATTCGTGATCGAGAAAGTCCGCAACTCTCTGCGGGTCCATCTGCCAGTGGGCCGGCTCGGCATCGATCAGCACCGGCCAGGCGCCGGCGTATCGAATGGTATTGACCGGAGCGATGAAGGTCAGGGTTGAAACCAAAACTTCGTCGTCCGGTTTGACGCCCGCGACCAGCAGCGACGTATGCAGCGCGGCGGTCCCGTTTACAATCGCGACACCGTGACCAGCGCCCACGTAATCCGCCACCTCGCGCTCAAAGCGATCGACAAAGGGTCCGGCCGAAGAAACCCAACCGCTATCCAGACATTCCTTAAGATACTTCCATTCGTTCCCACCAAACAGCGGGACAGAAAGAGGAATCATGCCACTGGGTGCCAGCGCTCCTGGCTCAAACGACGTAGACGCCACTTCGAAACTTCTCCTTATTTTCGCTGATCCACTCGATAGTGCGCGTTAAGCCGTCTTCGAGCGTAAATCTCGGTGCCCAACCAAGCAGCGTCCGCGCCTTTTCGTTATCGGCGCACAATCGTTCAACCTCGCTGCCTTCGGGCCGCACCCGCTCACCCTCAGAGACGATGGGCAGATCCTTCTTCATGAGTTTGAGGATCAACGCCGTCAGTTCCTTAATCGAGATTTCGCTGCCGCTGCCCAGATTGATTACCTGGCCGGCAGCTTTAATGCACTCGGCCGCCTTGATGAATCCTTCCACCGTGTCTTCAACGTAGTTGAGGTCGCGCGTAGGTTCAAGGTTACCCAGTCTGATCGGTTCATCAGCCAACGTCTGCGTGATGATGGTGGGAATTACAGCGCGCGCCGATTGCCGCGGGCCATACGTGTTGAAAGGCCGAACCGTGATTACCGGCAGGCCGAACGAGAGATGAACGGATTCCGCAATTTTATCTGCGCCAATCTTTGAAGCCGAGTAAGGCGACTGGCCCTGCAGCGGATGATCTTCACTGATGGGAATGCAGCGCGCAGTGCCGTAGACTTCACTGGTGGAGGTGTGAACGGCGAGGCGAACGTTATTGCGAATCGCCGATTGCAGAACATTCAACGTGCCTTCCACGTTGGTTCTGATATACGACAGCGGCGCGTCGTAAGAATAGGGAATAGCGATTAAAGCAGCCAGGTGAAAAACTGTATCGACGCCCGACAGGGCCCTGTCGAGGGTGTCGCGATCGCGCACGTCACCGGGTATTACTTCAACCTCATGCTTAATTCGTGATTGGTCAAGCCATCCCCACGAGCCACTGGAATTGTAGTGAATCAGGGCACGCACGCTGGACCCGAGCTCGACCAAACGTTCAACCAGGTGGCTGCCGATAAAGCCGCCGGCCCCGGTTACCAGAACTTTTTTGCTATCCCAAGTCACAACCAGGTCAGGAACCATTCTTCCAGCGGTCAAAATTTTGACGCGCTTTGCCGCAGTCGTCCTGCGGAGACCGACTCCGCATAACAGAGCGTTGATTATCTTGCTGGATCAAAACCTTCCCGCAGCGACATCGGCTTGCGCCTGATCGTAATGGTCGGCTCTTCCAATGTCGAGCCAGTACTCGCGAATCGGAAAAGAGACAACCCGGCGGTTTCCGGCGAGAAGGCGTTCGATCAATTCAGGAAGGTCGTAACGTTGCCGGTTGGGAACCAGACGACTAACCGAAGGATCGAGCAAATAAATGCCGGCGTTGATGAACTGGCGCAGCACCGGCTTCTCGGAAATGCCGGTCACTACCACCCCATCGGTATTAACCACACCGTAAGGAACACGAAACTCGTATTGGCGCACACCTATAGTAAGATCCGCACCGTGTTCGCGATGAAAACTGTGCATAGCGCGGAAATCGACCCGGGTCAGGATATCTCCATTGATAACCACCAGCGGATCGTCCGATTCTTCCAACAAACCCAGTGCGCCGGCGGTGCCCAGCGGCTGGTCTTCTCGCATATAACGAATGTCCAGCCCGAAATCCTGGCCATCTTTGAAGTGATCAGCGATGAGATCCGCCCGGTAATGCGTCGCCACGTTAACGTGTTTGATGCCCGCGTCTCTGAGTTGATTCAAGATCAATTCCAGAAGCGGCTTGCTTCCTACCGGCAGCATGGGCTTGGGCAGGTCGTCGGTCAAAGGCCTGAGACGCGTACCAAATCCGCCGGCCATCACCACGGCGCGCAAAGGGAATTCATATTCCTTAACGAGTTCGTTTAGAAACGCGACGTCCACCACTCGGCTTTCGCTATCAATCAACGGTATTTGACGCATACCGGTTTCGTTCATCATGTGCAACAGGGCATCGTCAGGTGTGCCGACCGGCGCGGTCTGCGCTGTACCCAAAAGCGTGCGGCGATAGGCCAGCACTTCATCTACAGGATGATCGACATTCACTCCCGCCAGAACGGCCCGCCGCAGATCGCCATCGGTAACTGTGCCAATCAGGCGGTTAGATCCGTCCAACACCAGCACAATACCTTTGCCGGACCGGTCGATGCACTCCATGACCTCACGCATGGTAGCTTTGGGAGACACCGTTAAATTAGCTAAATCAGCCATCAGGATTTTGCCCTTGTCAACTGCTTTGCCGGCACGCCTATCACCGTGGTTCCTGGCGCCACGTCCTTAACGACCACGGCGCCCGCCCCGACGATGGCCTCCCGGCCAATTTTGATTCGCTGCCGGATAATCGCCCCCAGTCCGATGTGCGCGCCCTCATGGACAATCACGCCGCCGGACAGCCTTGCGCCGGTTGCGATGTGAACATGATCGCCAATCGTACAATCATGTTCCACAATGGCAGCGGTGTTGACGATGACGTTGATCCCCAGGTGGGCCGCGGCGTTAATGATTGCTCCGGCCATCACCGTTATTCCGGCGCCGAGATTCGCAGAAGGAGACACTCGGGCCGTTTGATCAACAGCGCTGGCAATCTGGAATCCGCAATTAACCACCTTATGGTAAAGCTCGCGCCGGGCCGTGGTATCTCCAATGGTGCCCAGGCCAATGAACGCATGATCAATTCCGCGACCTCTCAATTCCGGTAACAGTCGATCATCGCCGAGCACCTTGATACCCAACAATTCGGTTTGCCACAACTCCGGTCGCGAGTCAATCAAACCAACAATTTCGCAGTCCGGCAGCTGTCTCAGGATTTCAATGACGACCTTTGCGTGGCCGCCGGCTCCGACTCCCACCACCTTCATTTCATGCCAACCTCTCGAACCAGCATGAAAGCCTCGGCATACTCGACTCCAATCGTGGCGCCACGATAGCGGGCCAGTGCTCGAATAGTCTCAGGCGAACGCGGCAGAGGATACGGTTGCAACTCGGTTTCATAGAGCGACATGATTTCAATCTTGCGATCAATCTGGTCGCTGACGTCTATGTAAACATTTGGAGTAAAACTACATGCGGCACTCGGCGGAGCTGCGTCGGTTGAAGACAAGACCTCATAACTAAGAACTCGCCGGACGCCATGACGAGCGCTGTAGAACGGCTTCAAGACTGACATGACAGCGCTAAAAACCACGCGATGGTCGGAATGAACGTCGCCAGCATGATTCAGATAGACGCACTCGGGTTCGACCTGAGCGATGACCCCGCGAAACTTTTCGATCAACTCAGCCAGCGGGATTGTTTCAATTTTGATCGTGGGCAGTTTGAGGCGCAAAACGTGCTCGAATCCGTAAGCTTTGGCGATCTTTTCAATCTCGATTTCTTTACGTTTCCGGACCTCGGCTGTGAATTGCGATTCATCAGCTTGCGTCACAATTAACCAGCTAATCCGGTCGCCTGCTGCCTGATGCCTCAGTAAGGTGCCGCCGCATCCGAGTGTTTCATCGTCCGGATGGGGCGCGATGGCCAATACTCTCATTCTTAGGTTTCGAGCGATTCAACACCGAAAACCCAACGTGAGTACCTCCGCTGGTAATCAGGCGCTAATCGACGCTCAGTAATTTCACTGTAGAGGATTCGAAAAAGACCGTCAAACAGCAGCCTGGTATCTTCCGCAGTGAAGAAATGTTGTACCAACCCTTTTTCGTAACCGGCATTTACGACAAAGGTATTCGGTTCGACCTGCTCGCCGACCCCATATTCAAAGTCGTCAGCACACCGCAAATCGCAATAGAAGATCCCCCCGGGTCTTAACACACGCTTTACTTCCTCAGCAGCCTTTCTGGCTGTTTTCATCGGCACGTGATCGAGAACTCCGTGCGAGACAACCGCGTCGAACGTGCCGTCTTCATAAGGCAGTTCTTCAATGCCGGCCACGCGAAAATCTATGTCCAGACCCTCTCGGGTCGCCCAATCCCTGGCCCACTCGATAGCCTGCGTCGAAACATCTATCCCCGATGCTCGAATGCCCTCGCGAGCAAAGTAAATTGCATGACGACCATTGCCGCAACCCAGATCCAGGACGCGGTCGACTCGCTTCTTAACCTGAACCCGGTCATGCGTAAGCTTTTTCTGAATCAGCCGCGCACAAAAACGAATGATGTCCTCGTTTGGATACCAGTTCGTCATGAACTGTTCGCTATAAACGCGGTCCCAGCGTTGATTGGTTTCTGCTAATGTTTCATTCATGGATTAAGATTCAATAACTCAGGTTTTTGTTCATTAGGCGCGCGTCAATTGGCGTAGCTGCCAGCAATTCAGCGACACGCTCGCCCGTGTGTCCGTCGCCGAATGGGTTATCAGCCTGGCGCACCCGATCTTGAATTTCCTGGTTCTCGAGAATTGTGCGTACTTGCCGCACTATCTCATCCCGACGAGCGGGAACAAAAAACACATTCTCGGCATGGTGCCGCTGCGTCTGACGATTGCCTACATTGATTGCAGGCAGACGAAGGTAGGGCGCCTCGAGGAGGCCGAGACTCGAATTGCCCGCTAACACCGACGCGTTCCTCAGCAGGTTAACAAAGGCCAGATCGTCGATATTCTGAAACACATGGAAATCCGGCCGTGAGCGGTATTCGTTAATTACCTGGATAATCTGCTGCCCGCCGGGATCGGAATTCGGATAGCTCACGAAGGTCTGAAAACCGGTCTCGGCGGCGGCGGCCAGAGTCTCGCGCATCTCGGCGGCCGCATTGTTTATCTCAGACGAAAGCGGATGCTGGACGATCACCAGATAGGGCCTGCGTATGGCTGGTACTTGTAACGCGCGAGCCAGCTCATTGTCGGAAAGCTCTCTCGCAACCCGGATGCGATCCAGTCCGGCGTGTCCGACGTTATGCACGCGCCACTCCTCCTCACCTCCGCGTATCAGTCTTTGGCGCGCATCCTCATGGGTGGTCAGCAGCAGGTGCGATAGCCGCGACACCGCGTGACGGATCATATCGTCTACGTTCCCCACAACTCGATCGCCGGCCGCGTAATGAGCCATAGCCAGCCCTAAATAGGCTCCACATAATCCCATCGTCATTGCTTCTTCCCGGTCGGCTGGAATTAACAGCCAGTCCGGACGCATCTTGTCCGCGACGTGCGCCAGGACCTGGAGCTGAAGCGCCGCCCCCTTTAGCCGCGCGGCATCGTGGTCGGAGTAAATCAGGCTTTCGATTCGTTCAATTATCGGCAAACCATCAGCTTCAATTGCTTTCCAGGTGTAACCATGCAAGGGCGAAAGATGGGCTCCGGTAACAATGACTCCGAGATCCAGATCCGGATGGTCCATAATGGATCTAAAGATCGACCGCTGTAGAAAGTATTCTGAGCGAATCGCGGTAATAGCCATAACTTGACGCTTCTTCATGACAACCGCATCAGCTCGCTTTCACGTGAGGGCTCCACGTTCCGGCCACCGCCACCAGATCGGCCGCTGTATCGGGACAGTTCAATAAGAGATCCAGGGTCGAGAGCTCCGGGACAAATCCAATCTCAGGATAAACCTGGCTGTAGGTAAATGGCTGCCATTGCTGGACCTGAATTTCGCATCCGATATTCTCGAAGTCGGCTGGCTCCAAATAAGCCAGAGCCCCTGTGCCGGTCAAATAAGTCGTCGCGCCCAAGGCCTTACAGATTGAGGCCACCAGGGCTGAAGCTTTTCCCTCGGCGGAAATGTCCGAAGCCCGCATTCGTTGCGTTCGCACCTGCATCTTTTCCAGCATCCAATCGGTGGAGGCCATAGCCATCTGAGACAGCGAACCCGAACCGCTCATGAACAAGTTCGCGAGCTCGTCACGCCAACGCTCAAATCCCGGGGTTCGTGAGTAGTTATTAACGACCGTTTTCCAGTGCTTACCGGTAGCGCCGGGGTCGGCAATGCTGGTCTCGCGAATGCTTGCTCCGAACTGATGCCGGACTGGAAGCGTTAACCATTGGGCGCCAGTCGGAGTCTTGATGCGATTACGATTCTGCACGCCATTCTTGGTGAACTGAACAGTATCAAGGTAGACGAATATATCAGCCGACACAACTTTGTGCACGTAGGGTGGCCAGGGAAAGTACTGAGGTTGATGGATTGCGATCTTCACGAAATTTGCGCTGCGGCCCCGGTCAATGTCTGGGTGTGTTGGAGCAGCCGATCCACTACATATTGGGCGTCTTCCACGCGCATTTGCGCATGAATCGGTAGACAGATATGTCGCGACAGAAGGCCTTCGGTGTACGGCAGCATTCCGGCTTTTGTGCCTATTATCCGCTGAAAAACCGGTTGCAGATGAAGCGGGGGATCGTAAGCCCAGTCCACGGTGATCCTGTCTTTCGCGAGTTTAGCCCGTAGCTGTTCGCGATCGATTTTGACCGTGGGTAGAACGACGTAACGCCAGTAACTCGGGACACTTCCATTATCGCTCAGCAACGGGACGAACAGCTCGCTTTTAAGCAGCAGCTCGTCGTAAGTAGCGGCGACCTGGCGTCGTCGAGCTAGAAAATCCGGGAGGCAACGCAGCTGACTGAGACCCATGGCCGCAGCAATTTCGGTAAAGCGATTATTACGGCCGGGCGTGATGTATCGCTCGTTCGGATTTTCCATGTCGCGTCCACGATGCTGAAGGCTGCGGGCAGTGTCCGCCACTTCTTTGCGCCCGGTCACCACCATCCCGCCCTCGCCTGTGGTCATGATCTTGGTCGGGTAAAAAGAGAAACACCCAGCATCGCCAAAGCTTCCAGCCCGTTTACCGTTCAGCTCGGCACCAGGAGCGTGCGCCGCATCTTCGATTACAAAGAATCCGCGCTCCTGCATGCGCTCAATGAAGGCAGGCAACGCGGGTGATATGAAGCCTCCAAAGTGAACCACAATTGCACCCCGGGTCCGATCCGTCACCCTTGCCCAGGCGTCCTCAAAGTCCATCGAGAAAGTGTCCGCCGAGACCTCCGTGAAAACCGGATGCGCGCCCACTAAACAAACAACCATTCCGGTGGCAATAAATGTCTCTGCCGGTACCAGAACTTCATCTCCAGGCCCGACCCCGAGCGCCACCAGCGCCGCCTCCATCGAAGAGGTACAACTGGGAAAGGCGACACCATACGGCCGGCCGCAATAGGCCGCAAATTCCTTCTCAAAACGGGCGACGCGCGGGCCCATGGCCAACTGCCCTCTGACAATTTCGCCGAGTTCAGTTTTCAGCCACTCTTCTTCCGCGGGTGGGAAATATGGGAACGCGGTAGTCAAAGGATGGGCGTCATCATGCTGATAATTCATTGGCATAAACTCTTAAGGATTCCTCGAGCGACTTCGGCGCGAACCCGATTATCCGCCGGGCCTGCTCAATGTCCGCATATAGATCTGTTTGAGAAGCGAGCCTGTCGATTGGAATAATCTCACTCTGGCTTTGCAGAGCCTTAACCAGCGTGGTGGCGTACTCAAACGTCTTAATACGACGGCCGCAGCCGAGGTTCAATACAGCGAATGATCTCTCAAACAGTTTGCCCGCACAAGTCGCGATTGCTTCAACCACATCGGTTACGTGCAGCGCGTCCCGGATTAGTTCGCCACGCGAAAACAGTTCAATGGGTTCATCGCGTAGCGCCTGCCGCGCCAGGCCGTCAACAAAACTATCCGCTTGTCCGGCGCCGTACAGGCTAGGCAGTCGCAAAACAGTTACTCGTGTGACGTCTGCCAATGCTTGCAGGATTTGTTCGCCCCATCGTTTGGTTGCGCTGTAAGGTGTCGCACCCCCGGCCGGATCGATTTCCTTGACCGGCAACCTGGCGGGCCGCGCATAGACACTCTGCGTAGATGTGTAAATTATTTGTTGCGGCGGCTGGTCTCGGAGGGCCTCGGCAAGACTCAAGGTTGTGCGCACATTCGAACGAACGAAGTCGAACCAATCTCCGGAACCCGGCTGTTTAGAAGCACAATGAATTACTATCGCGGGCAGGCCCGCGTCATGACTCAAAGTGCGTAAACGCTCAACCGCATGGCTTGCCGAAAGATCGATGGTTACCGAAGTAGTGGCGCTCTCGCGGCGAGAAATGCCCAACACTGAATGACCGGCGGCTCTGAAATTATTTACCAGCCGTGTGCCGAGGAAACCCGCGCTCCCAGTAATCCAGATCGTCAACTTCTCTTCGGTTGCACTCACGGTTAAGGTTTATTCGAACATCTCCAGGGTAAGAAGACTTCCGGCCGGAATCGCCACGCGCGTCTTGCGGCCGATCAGGCGATCCAGATGTGCAGGATTCAAGCCGGAGCCGGGCCGCCGCAGAGAAATCAGCTCGCGAGAGATGATGACGCCAGCCGGAATGTCCGCAGCAGCGGTCAAGCTCCGGCGCGCCACGCGCGCAACTTCGTTCTCGCTCACGGCTGGTCTTTTCTGACCATCGCCCAGGGCCGATTCGATTCTGCGTATCGCCGCCACCATTTGTTTCAGCGCCTCGGGCTCCAGCGAAGCCCGGTGGTCAGGCCCGGGAAGTTTTTGGTTCAGGGTAAAGTGCTTTTCAATAATGCAGGCGCCCAGGGCGACGGCGGCGAGGCTGATTTCGATTCCTTCAGTGTGATCAGAATAACCGACGGGCAGCTCAAAGGTCTGCTCCATCGTCTGCATCGCTCGAAGATTAACATCTGAGGCAGCCGTGGGATAATTCGAGACGCAGTGAAGTAGAACCAGCTCGTCACATCCCTCATTGCGGGCGGTGCTCACCGCTGCCGCGACCTCTTCGAGATTGGCCATGCCGGTTGAGAGAATCAATGGTTTACCTTTGCGGGCCGCGTGACCTATCAAAGGCGAATTGGTCAGATCTCCCGAGCTGATCTTAAAAGCCGGAACGCCCAATTCGTCGAGTAAATCAACGGAATTCTCGTCAAAGGGAGTGGACAAGAAAATTATTCCCAGCTGCCGGGAATAGTCCTGTAGTTGGCGGTGGCCTGCAGGTGTCAGTTCCAACCGCCGCAGCATCTCCAGTTGCGATTCACTATCGGTGGTCGCGAGCTGGTATTGGGCTTTGGGCGCCGTAGCAATAACGAGTTGTTCGGCTTTGAACATCTGAAATTTAACCGCGTCAGCGCCCGCGTCGACGGCCACTTCAATCAAACGTTTTGCGGTTTCGAGGCTGCCATTATGATTGACGCCGGCCTCAGCGATCACAAAGACCGGTGATCCAGTTCCGATGGTTTTGTCCCCAATTGCGTATTTTGATTTCAGAGTCATCACGGTGCACCCTCGATCAAACGAGGTTCTCGAGTGGTCGCCGGTGACGGATGGTTCGAGTCAAGACGTAGATCGATCTTGTCCATAGCTGCGGTTCGAGATGGGAAGAGCATGTCGCGCAACGCCAGGGCCGGCTTCTCAACAAGAATTCCGAAAACGACACCAGCACCAACAGCCAGAACGAGATACAAAGTGCTGAAGACGATCCACCGCAATGAAGGCCCCAAAGTTATGAACAGACCCTTACTGGCGAAAATCAACAGCGGAAACCGGCCTAGATCAATATGCCAAAGGTAAATTGGATAGCTGAAAAAACCTATGAAGGCGACGGTTTTCCCAAAGCGGCTACCTAATACTCTTCCGAGTAGACCAACATTTAGCGGAGAGTAGACGACGGCTATCAGAATAAGCCCGTAACCTACGTACAAGAATGTGAATCCCAGTACCGAGACGAACCAGCCGTCCTGAATATCAACGATCAACATAGGGGCTACGAGCGCAATGCCGCCGAGCAGGAGCGAATAGCGCCACGCGGCAATCTTGGCAAGGAATTCTCCTTTGAAGTGACCCAGGTAAGCAATCATCACCCCAAAGAACAGGCTATCCATGCGAAGATGAGTTGGATTGTAGTGCGTCGCTGGATCGTAAGGACGATTAGCATTAACGATGTAACGCATTGAGGTGCAGGTCGCGATCAGCACCAACCCGATAACCGGCAACAACGCGATGGCGTCGGCAGGTGCTTTCTTCCGATAGAGCAAAAGTAGCATCAACAAAGGAAGAAAGACATAGAAGTGTTCCTCTACAGCCAGGCTCCACGTGTGTGGTCTTTCCGAGCCTAAATAGTTTTGCAAGTGTAAGAAATTTGGCAGTATTTGCCCAAGTGCGCGTTGTGCGTTGCCGTGTTGCTGAACGAGGAGAAACAGCAACAACACTGCCAGATACGCAAAGTAAGAAGGCCAGATTTTGAAGCCGCGTCGAATGATAAAGCGGCGCACATCCAGTTTTTGTTGTGACCGAAGTTCCCCTAGCAGTAACCCCCCCACCAAAAACCCACTCAAGACAAAAAACAGATCGACTCCTGACCAACCGAATCGAATCATCACGTTTTCGAGAGGGCCGAAGATGCCAGACTCGTCAGGTCGCAACACAACGTGATGGCTCATGACCAGCAACACTGCGACACCCCTCAAGAAGTCGAGCTGCACCATCCGTTTACTACCGGCGGTTCCTATCGCCATAGAAGCTACCAGGCGGTCCAGCCGCCATCAACCACGAGGTTATGGCCCGTAATGTATTGTGCGGCGGCAGAGGCCAGGAACACTACGGCGCCGCTCACGTCATCAACCGCGGCTTTGTGCCCCAGTGGCACGCGCGCACTGTATTTGCGAATGAACTCTTCATTTTCACCGGGATGGGCCAGCCCGCCGGGAGAAATGCAATTGACGCGAATGCCGACGGCGCCCCAGTACGCCGCGAGAAAGCGGGTCAAAGCGATCACGCCGCCCTTGGCCGCCGGATAGACGGCGTGTGAAAAGATGCGCCGAGGCTCATCGCTTTCGGAATCTGCATACAGACCGGGCAAATTCGAATCCTCGTAAATCCGCTGATCGTTTCCGACTATTCCGTAAATTGAAGAAAGCAGGATGATGCTACCCGAGCGCGCCTGCTCCATCATCTTGCCAACTTCACGCGTCACCAGAAACAGGCCATCTAATTCGACGCGCAGCACCGACTGCCATCCAAGCAGACTTGATTCAGTAAAAGATTCATAGAAATCTTTCGGCTTGGTGGTCGCGGCATAAACCAGGATGTCGATTTGTCCGCTGTCATCGGCTACCTGCTTTACCAGTACGCGAACAGACTCCTCATCCGTAACATCAACGTCCAACTGTCGAACTGTGTTAGATTCGCGATTTATCGCCGTCTCATCTTTTCTCGCCGCCGGTGATGGGTTAGTGAGATCGGCCGCATAAACGCGCGCGCCGAATTCATCCAGCGCGGAAGCGAAGCGCCGACCAAGGAATCCGCGCCCGCCGACGACGAGCGCTGTCTTATCGCATAAATCAAATCTCTCTTTAATCATTTTCCAGCATCGGCCTTCCGGGCGAGTCAGATAGAGACATCCACTGCAGATTTGGACTCGGCCGACGCGAATCCCGCGATCACCGTCGCCAGGCTTTGCGCCGCCTGCCATGCATCATGAGCATGCCTCACGCGCCCTTCGCGCACATAGTTCAGAAATGTAGTCATCTCCGCAAGATAGGGTTCATTCTCGTCAAAATCAACCTCTCGCCAAATTTCATTGGCGCGTGCGTCGCCGTTTGTCCGAGCAGTCACTCTGTTTTCGATCAGATCGTAATCCACCCAACCGCGCTCGAATGAAATCACGCCCCGACGTTGTGCGGGTCGTTGTAGCAGATCGAGGTGTACCTGACTAACGGCGCCATTCAAATGCTCGATCGTAAAATCAGCGATCGTATCAACCTCCAAATCGAGCTTGCGCGACCTGGGCAACACACAAAAAACTGTCGAGGCGGGGCCAAGTAGCTCCTGAGCTAGATGAATTTCGTGGATCAGAGACAAGCTGACACCGCCGCCCAAATCTTTACGCGCGTAATAGGCTTGACGATAGTCACGGCCCGGATGCCAATCTTCTATCCATTGGCCCACCTGGCATTGCAACAGTATTGGATCGCCCAGACTCTCGCGGCCGGCAAAATCCTGAATTGCTCTAATGGCGGGATGAAATTGAAGGTTGTAGCCAACAAACGAAACCACACGCCGTTTTTCAAGTTGTCGCAACAACTCCGGCACGCCGACGAGCGAGTCTGACAACGGCTTTTCGATAAAAATTCCGCGAACCGCGGGCAACAACTGATTTATCGTTTCCAGGTGGAGGCTGGTCGGATTACTGACGATCGCAATGTCGGGTTTCGTGTCGATTAAAGGCCGCAAATCGTCAAACTCGAGGACGCCGTCAATAGACGCGCTGTGGCGCTGGTTCAATCTGGTGCGCAAAGCAACAATCTCGGTGATTCCGAGTTGCTGTAAATTAAGAATGTGACGGCGACCGATGGAACCGCAGCCGATCACGGCAGCCCGCCTCAATGTATAACGTGGCTTGAGTCTGATCGCTGATTGCCGGGTCCACCGTTTCTTATAAGCCGAAGCGCAATGCCGGTTAATCAACACAATCTCCGGATGTCGATCGAGAAGCTTCAAAATTTCATCCAGCGAGAAAACTCGACCTTCTTGATACAACTGGGCGAAGACAGCCTGAAAGAACTCCAGGTCCTCGGGATAATCGAGCGTCATACGAAGATTAGGCTGCCGGTGCTTTGGATTATCAATCGGCAGATCGTACACCTTAAACAGATCGGTATCGGTGAAATAGCGGCCCCAGACTTCCGTTTCGCGCTCGTCTTTGATCTCGATGATTTTTTGCAGCGCTGAGACTTTGATCCCGTAGCTGTAAACTCCGTGAGGCAGATCCAGGGCGCGTACTAAATCAGCGCCGGTCGTCTCGAGCGCGTTGATAACTTTTTCGGCATAGACAGGATCGGAAAACGGACAATCCGCCGTGATACTCAGGGCATAATCGGCATTGTGTTCAGTGGCCGCATCAGCCAGCCGCTTGATCACATCATCCTCGTCGCCGCGAAAGCACCCGATGCCTTGCTGGGCGGCCAATTCTTCCAGCGCGTCGTCTTGCGGGTTCGTTGAAGTGCAGACCACAATTTCATCGACCCGATTCGTCAATTTTAGGCGCTCGATCATGTGCGCGAATATGGGGCGCCCACAAACCTCTCGGAGGAGCTTGTTAGGCAAGCGGGTTGATTTTAGGCGGGCAGTGATCAGGAAGACCGTTTTCAAACCAAGTCATCCTCCGTCACCAGGTGGTACGCGGCAATTGCTCGTTTGGTCCGGCGGCCAATCAGGCGGTCTGCCTGGTCCGGAGGCAAGCCTAACGCATCCGCCCGGCGCACAACCAGATCCAACGCTTCGATTGTGTAGTCCGGCTGCAGGTCGCGGCCGGCGACCAAACTTTTCTTTGAATACTTTCGGTACTTAATTTCCTCGGGCGAGAAGTCTCGAGGGGTCGCACTGCCCCTGGCGCGATCAATTTCACGGACCATTTCCACAAAACGCAAAAACTCATCCGGATTCAAGGCCGCCTGGTGATCTATTCCTTTGCACGAGCGATCATGAGTCAGGTGCTTTTCCAGAATGTCGACCCCCATTCCTACCGCGGCGGCCGGCAGCCAGAAGGCGGCGTCGCTGTCGGCATCACTGTGATCCTGGTAACCGACTGGTAGTTCGAACAGTTGTTGCAGTTTCTTGATGAACTCCAGATTGATCGCCTCAACCGGCGTGGGAAAATTCTGATAACCATACATTAGCCACACGAGTTCTGATTTCGTCGAATCCGGACGCGCCAGGTTAATGCTCTGCAAGGCCATGTGAATTTCGTCAAGCGTGCTTGCCCCGACGCTCAAATCGATGCGGCGGCCCGTGGCCGAAATCTGCCGAATCAAAGCCGGATTTGATAAGTCGGCGGAATGAATCTTGTAGGCATTGACCCCGAGCTCTTCACAGAATTCGACACTACTTTGTTCATAGACACAGGCAATAATCTGCAAACGTGGATATCGCTCGCGAACATAGTTGGTCAACGCTCGCCACGTTTCGCGCGTGAGTTCCAGTCTTTGCAGCAATGGGTAATCAGCGTGATGTGGGACCACCATTTCCGGCAGCGACCAGATTTGAAACTGGATGGAATCAGCGCCTGCTTTCCCAGCGCCGTCGATTATCGTGCGGGCCAGCCGTTCATCTCCCTCATGTGAACAGGCCATCTCGGCGATGATGTGCGTTTGAGGCGAATATGAATGATTCATGCGGTCCTGGCTCATGATCGGTTTTAGCGCTGGGCGTATTCCACGAGCCGCGGCAATCGGTCTTTTTTGAAGTAGTTGGCGACAAAACTCTCCAACTCGCGCGCCAGCATTTCGTGCCCCTCCCGATTCAGGTGGATGCCGTCGACAGTCAATTTCTCCGCGCCGCCGCGTTGGGCAATTAGACTATTGAGATCGATCAGACGGGCGGTTTGCCCATCCACTTTCGAAGCGATCGCCTGATTGTAGCGTCTGACGTTTTGCTGAAACCCCGGCGATCTCTTTTCCATCTCGAGCGGAGGTTCAAGAATGTTAACGAAGACAAGAGCCGTTTGAAGTTGGCGGCCTTTTTCAATTATCTCGTTGAGGAGACGCTCAAAGCGCTCGATTGGCACGTAAACGCGTGGCCTAATACGAATGATGCGGGCGCGGTGCTTGTGAATAAAACTCAGGATTCCCTTTCGGAACCAGGCCCATTTCAGGTTTTCCACAAACTGTCGCTCGCGCCGGAGAAAGACACGCGGCGCGCAGTCAACTATACCCACATGAATGACAATCACATCGGGGCGTCGCAGCTCGACCAACTCAAACCACTCGTCGAGGACGTATTCGATTGTCCGCCGGCGCATCGCGCGCTCTATGATGACCGGCAATTGAATTTGTGACTGTTGCCGCAGACGTTCTTCCAGCAGGTATGGATAGGTGACCTCATAGGGAATATCGTCCGCTCCTTCGCGAGGCAGGGCCAGAGAATCCGCCAGAATGAGAACCTTGTTTAGCATTGTCTTGTTGACCAGCTCAGAAAGGGCTGGAGAACTCCCCGGCGCTCGACACCGTTACGCGACCCTGGACTACCGGTGTCAATCACGTTAAAGATCAATGCGTCCACCGCGTCATAAACCTCGCCCGTGCCCGCGTTCGCGATGTGCACGGCTACCGAATACATTGCCACGTTCAGCCACCGCGAAGGAATCTCAACCTCTGCTCGATAGTTTCCCGGAAGCCTTTGGGACAGCAGTTCAGGTTGGGCGTCAAAGTCAGCGGTGGCGAAGGCGCAGGTTCCATCGCTGGTAAAGACAGCCACGCCGACGCTAACACCTGAGACCGCGCGGTTGACCTCGTACTCGAGTATGAAACGGGGGCTTTCATCATAGCCGACTTCAGGACACACCAATCCATCGGTGTCCACAAGCGAGGCACTCCGGAGATTTATCGCTTTGGCGGGATCAGGCGGCTGCATGTATTCAGCCCGGTGAGCCATCCCTCCCGACATATAAGTCTGCACTACCTGCGTCGTTGCCCCTGATGAAACCAGACGTCCCTGGTCAAGCAACAAGCAGCGTTCGCAGAGCCGGCTGATTGCCCCCATGTTATGACTCACAAACAGCACCGTGCGTCCTTCGGTGGCCACCTCGCGCATGCGACCCAGGCATCTCTGCTGAAATGCAGCATCGCCAACCGCCAGCACTTCGTCAACGATCAGAATTTCCGGCTCGAGATGTGCGGCTACAGCAAATGCCAGGCGCAGATACATACCGCTGCTGAATCGTTTGACTGGCGTGTCGACAAACCTTTCGACCTCGGCAAAGGCGACGATTTCGTCGAATCTGCGGGAAATCTCCTTGCGGCTCATCCCGAGAATCGACCCGTTCAGAAAAATATTCTCGCGCCCGGTCAACTCGGGATGGAAACCTGTTCCGACTTCCAGCAAGCTGCCGACGCGCCCAAAAAGCTTGACCCGGCCGAGCGTCGGTTCAGTTACGCGCGAAAGAATCTTGAGCAGGGTCGACTTGCCGGCCCCGTTGCGACCGATGATCCCGACAACCTCACCAGGTTGGACCTCGAAACTTACATCACGCAGCGCCCAGATCGTCCCGGGTGAGGCATTGCCATTTTTTCGGGTCAAAGGTCGCCGCGAAAGCATGGCGTTAGTCAACGTCTCGCGTAGAGTCGAATACGCGGCACCCCGGGTGCCAAGGCGATATTCTTTTCCCAGATTTTCGACGGTGATGATTGGTTCCATCAGAAGCAGGCCGTGGCTAAGACCAGCGCGTTAACGCTCTTCACCTTAGTTATTAGAAATGGCTCTGTGTCGATTTTCCTGAAGCGAGAAATCAAGGAATCAGCCTGAACTCCTGGTTCGCAAGTTTGGTCGCCCTAATTGAGCGAAAAGTCTAACAGTAGCTCCATTCGCTCGCAACCCGGTTAGAAATTTGTATTTGAGTGACCCGTAGGCGAGGGCTAAGTCGCGAAAGCGCTGACAACATTCTCGATTCGGCGAGGTGGGCGCCTGCCCAACTATGGAGCCGCGACGTTCGTACGATCGATCAACGGATACGTCGCGTCACGTTCCGCGATCACGGTTACCGCCAAAGGCCATGTGAGATCAAACGCGGGATCGTTCCAACGCACACCACCGGTGGATTCGGGGTGATAAAACTCAGACATCTGATAGAAGATTTCCGTGCTGTCGGCAAGCGTTTGATAGCCGTGAGCGAAACCTTCGGGAATATAAAGCATCCGATGATTGTCACTCGTTAGTTCAGCGCCAACCCATTGATACCGAGTCGGTGAATCGCTCCTCAAATCGATCGCCACGTCATAGATCGCGCCCTGGGTACAGCGCACCAACTTCGCTTCTTGATGCGGCTTATTTTGAAAGTGCATACCGCGCACGGTCCCGCTTCGCTTATTGAAAGAAATGTTGCATTGTCTCAGTCGCGCATTAAGACCGTGTTCGTCAAACTCCCGCGGTGTCCACGAACAGGCAAAAAATCCGCGGTCGTCTTGAATGATTTCGGGCTCAATGATGAAAACCCCGTTCAGATCTGTTTCTCGAAAAATCATTTCCAAGTGTCCTGGATCCTTTGGCTCACATTTTCAGGCAAGCCCTAATGCTCTGCCCAAAGGATTGCTGACCCCTCTCCGGAGAGTCAAATTATATCCGCAAAATGCCTCTCCATGCGTCGGAAGGAATACACAGAATAGATTAATA
>Ga0111539_10001207_pt1 | contig 34388 bp, 35 predicted proteins | sample RhiMethybrSRZTD1_FD_79667 | JGI IMG/M metagenome (GOLD analysis project Ga0111539, IMG submission 79667) | Populus rhizosphere microbial communities from Tennessee, USA - Rhizosphere MetaG P. TD hybrid SRZTD1 (version 2) (version 2) | ecosystem: Host-associated > Plants > Roots > Rhizosphere >...
CTGACCTCGTGTAGGACGTACGACTCGGCGAAGCGCGGTCTGCGCTACTCGGCTGATCTGTCGGTGGCTCGGGCTGTCGAACGTGTCCGTGTGGCCAATGCGTTCCTGTGGCACGCCACGGCCGGACGAGCGTGCTTTGTCCGCGCGTCGAGGAGATTGTCCAAGAGTATCCTCGTTGGTGTTCCGACAACCCGGTCGACAACGTCCCCATTCTTCATCAGGAGGATTGTCGGGGTTGTCCTGACGTTATAGTGGGCGGCGAGCCCCGGTTGATCCTGAACGTCGATCTCCTTCACCGAGTATCGATCTGCGCGGCCACACACGATGTCACGGAGAATTGTAGCCACAGCGTCGCCGCCATCGCGCCCGTCGCGAAAGAGAACCATGCTCAGGTGTGCCATCACGCCTCCCTCCACCTTCGATGCCGTCGGGTCGGCGCCAGATTCGTGGCTTGCGGACCTGTCGATTTCGACCGGAGGTCTTCTACAACTCATTGGGGACGGAGGTCGCGCCGGCAGTGCGGTTCCATTTTGGAACATATGGCTGGCTGTTCAGCCAGCGGGCCGGGTACCGCGGTACGCGATCCGACTGGAATCGGCGTCCGGATAATGTACAGTCACGGAAGAGTCGACCTTGGGTAGCGTTTCTGCTATTCCGGTTCACGAGGGAGACCAGCGGATGCGGGCAGCAATCACCGCGACGGGGCACTACGTGCCATCGGACGTCTACTCCAACGCCTACTTCGCGTCACGCCTCGAGACGACGGATGAGTGGATTCGGTCCCGCACCGGCATCGTCGAGCGCCGCTTCGCCGCAACGGGTGGTACCTCCGACCTCGTCGTTCCGGCCGCCCGGCGCTGCCTGGCCCAGCGAGGGATCGCCCCGGCGGCCGTCGACTGCGTCATCGTCGCCACGATGACGCCGGATCGCCTCTGCCCATCGACAGCGGCCGTCGTGCAGCGCAAGCTCGGCGCGGTCAACGCCTGGGGCTTTGATCTCGCTGCCGCCTGCTCCGGGTTCGTCTACGGCCTCGTCGTGGCGACGAAGATGGTGGAATCGGGGGTGGTTCGCTCGGTGCTCCTGTGCGGCGCCGATCGGATGAGCAGTGTGGTCAATGCGGACGATCGTGCGACCGCGGTGCTGTTTGGTGACGGCGCCGGCGTGGTGCTGGTGGAGGCGGCCGAGGACGAGTCGGTCGGCATCCTCGATCAAGTGTGCTGGATGGACGGCGAGGGGGAATCGGCCTTACATATACCGGCCGGCGGCAGCGTCCAGCCGGCCACCGCGGAGTCAGTGACGCAGCGACAGCACTACGTCGTGCAGGACGGGCCCGCGGTGTTCCGGGCGGCCGTGGTGGGTATGGCCGAGGTGACCGAGGAGATCCTCAAGCGCAATGACCTGCAACACCAGGATATCGCCTGGCTCGTGCCCCATCAGGCCAACCGGCGCATTATCGAGGCGGTCGCCCGGCGTCTCGGAATCGAGCTCGACCGGATCGTCATCAACCTCGATCGCTATGGCAACACCGTGGCCGCCACGATCCCGCTCGGACTTTCAGAGTGGAACGACGCCGGCCGCTTCGCCTACGGCGACCGCATCGTACTGTCCGCCTTCGGCGCCGGCTTCACCGCGGGGAGTATCTATCTGCGCTGGGCGATCAAGCAGCCTTGAGGCTCAGCGCCATGTGGCCTCGAATGGTCCGACGTCGGAGCTGAAGTTCGGATTGAGCCGGCCGGCTCACGAGCGCCCCGACGCTGGCGCCTGGAAGAGGGTGGCGTTTCGCGGGTCCCTCAGCATCAGATCAGCGACCCGCTCCGCCAGCGCGGTGATCGTGAGCAGCGGGTTGTTGCCGAGTGCAGTCGGGATGATCGAGGCGTCCGCGACGTAGAGCCCCGGCTGGACGGCACGGCCGCCGCGCCCGGGTGTCGCATCGAAGACCTCGCCGCGGTGGTTCACGACGCCGTCCGCCGCCGTGGCCGCCATGCGGCAGCCGCCGAGCGGGTGGGCGGTGGTGTTGTCGCCCGGCGAGAACGGCCCGCCCCGTCCGCCGTACGCGCTGGCGTACTGGGCCACGAGAGCGGCCATCTCGGCCCGACACGCCTGGGCGCTGTAGTTCGGCCAGCGCACGGACGCCTCGTCGTTCTCGAGACGGATCTCCCCCTCGGCGGTGTCGTGGCCACAGGCCAGTAGCGTGATCGCCCGGTTGAGATCGGCCACGGCCAGCACGCCCACGCCGCCGGCGAGCGCGCTCGGGTGCGCGAGATCCTCGAATACCACGCGATCGACCATCGGCCGATTGCCGCGGCGGAAATCGACGATCCCCTGGATGGATGGGCCCACCGGCGCCTTCGGTGTGCCCAGGACAACGCCGACGCCAGCGGAGTTGGTGACGGCCGCGGGATCCCCCTGCTCGTAGTCGACGAACCACAGGTAGTTGCCGTTGCTCGAGAAGCCCTTGCCGAGCCGGTCCGAGAGAACGAGCCCGTTTGTCTCCCGGGAGCGCAGCAGGATCTCGTTGGTCCCCACGGTACCGGCAGCCAGGATGACCATGCGCGCCGTCACCACGTCGCGGTCTTCGCTGAAGCGGCTCGAGCGCAGGGTGCAATGCACCCGGTAGTGGTCGGCGGCCTTCTCGACGCGGTCGACCTCCGTCTGCGTGAACATCATCGCGCCACCCGACCACGCCAAGGGCAAGTAGTTCATGTCGAGCGAATGCTTGGCCCCCACGTTGCAGCCGGTCGAGCAGTCGCCGCACTCCACGCAGCCGTGCTGCCGCATCCCCTGGGCGTTTGTGCGATCCGAGAAGGTGATGGCCAGCGGCGCGGCGTAGGCGTCGGCCTTCCAGACGCCCTTCTTGTTGAGGGCGGCGGCGGTGGCGAGGTGGGTCTTCAGCTTGGGCGTGAGGCGATCCTCGGGTGTCCGCTGCGGAGCCAGCATGCGCTGGGCCCGGTCGTAGTAGGGCCGCAGGCGCTCCTTCGAACGGAGCTCCTCGGGCCACGCGGCCTGCTGGAACACCGCCTCCTCGGTCTCGATGACGACGGCACAGTTGATCAGCGACGTGCCGCCCAGGCCGCTGCCGGTGACGACCGTCAGGTCCCCCTGGTTGTGAAAGCCGAAGAGCCCGAGGGGGTTTCTGGAGAGACCCTGGCGGAGCCACGAGGACTGCCGGCTGAACGGGCTGAAGTTGGTGAGCGCGAACGGAAACGTCCCCGGTACCCACTCCTGGCCTCGCTCGAGCACGGCAATCTTGACGCCAGGCTTGCGCTGCGCGGCCAGGCGCGCGGCGCAGACGGCGCCGCCATAGCCCGAGCCGATGATCAGGACGTCGAAGTCGGGCTGGCCGGGACGTGAGTCCCGGTGGGCGCGTAGCTCATCGGGACCGAGCGAGAGCCGTCCAGTCCCGTTCTCCGCGGCCTCGGTACCGGCTGGGCTCACACCTGTCCGCCGCAGCGCCTTGAGGCTTTCCTGGTAGTTCGTCGCGGCCGCCGCGGTGAGGTCCGGGCCCGTGCGGAAGACTGGCGCGGTTCGGATGATGCCGCCGCGACAGGCTGCCGCCCCCGCCGCCAACGCGCCGATCTTCAGAAAGTCTCGACGGCCGAACCCGCTCATGCGCCCCTCCTCCATCTGACCATCACGACACTGACACAACGCACCCTCGCGGTCCCATTGATTTGTCGAGCGTCGGACGGATCTCCTGGCGCGGGGGCTGCTCTCACTGGTGAAGGTGGCAGGACCAGGCGATAGTGTTTGCGGGCGGCTCGAGCGCGGCGACCTCGAGGCAGGGTCCGGCGGGGGTTCGCGGCAAGTCACGGCATCGGCAACTCCACAATCATGACAGCACCGAGCCCCGCGCCGGCGCTCTCGGCGCGCAGAGTGCCGCGGTGAAGTTCGACGACGTGCCGCGCGATCGCAAGTCCAAGCCCCAGGCCGCCATGACTCCGGGTCGTGGTGGTGTCCGCTTGACGGAACGGTTCGAACATGTGTGGCAAGAATTGGGGCTCGATTCCTCGTCCTTCATCGCGAACGCTGATCCGGACGAGAGTCTCCAGCCTCTCCATGCAGATGTCGACCCGCCGCCCCGGGGTCGTTGTGAACTTGATGGCATTCGAGACCAGGTTGCCGACGACTTGCTGCAGGCGCTGGGCATCTCCCAGGTACGGGACGGCGTTCGGGGGGATCTCCATTGCGAGGGTGACCCCCGCGACCTCGGCGGCACCGCGATACGCTTCGAACACGTCGCTCACCGTGTTGCGGAGGTCGAATTCGCTGGAGATGAGGTGCAGCTTTCCAGCCGTGATGCGTGATGCGTCCATGAGGTCATCGACCAGGCGTGTCTGCAGCCGGACGTTGCGTTCGAGTGATTCGAGAAGCTTGGTCATCTGGTCGGCCGGCAACCGGCCGGACCGTAGGATCGCCACCCACCCGACAATCGTGTTGAGCGGCGAACGAAGCTCGTGGGACACCATCGCGATAAAATCGTCCTTCGTGCGGTTCGCGGCCTCTGCCGAGGCGGCGGCGTGCCGAAGCTCGGACTCGAGGGCCGTGCGCCGCTCGACCTCGACCTGCAGGCGTAAGGTCGTGGCCGACCGGGCGAGCGCGAAGCCGAGATGTTGGCCGACGATTCGAGCGGCCTCGATGTCCTTGGCGTGAAACCCGGCCGGCTCGGCCGTTTCGAAGATGAGCGCCCCGTAGGTACGTTCGTCGGCCGCGAGCGATATGGCCAGTATCGTTCGTGGCGGCGTATACCGGGTGTCATCGGAGGCCAGCCACGAACGGCCGCTCGCGAGGAACGCACCGGCCGGTCCAGACGTCGGCGAGAGCGATTCCTCCCACGGCTCGCCGGGCCCCGAATGAGCTCCGAACAGCGTCCGCACTCGACAGCGCTGACCATCGTCCGTGGTCTTGGCGAAGTCGAGCCGTGTGAACTCGATGAGCCAGCGCAGCGCCGCGGCGAGCTTCGAGAGCATCGCATCTTCGTCGCCGCTCGCCGAGATCGTCGACAGCGCGTCGATGAGCAGCGCCGAGCGGGCAATCGTGAAGCCCGCGGTGTTGCCCATCACGGCGGCCAACGGCTCAGCTGGATCAGGCGCTGGCAAGGATATGCTCGAACTCTGCGTCGACGGCGAGGTGGAAGGCGTCGGCCAGTGTCGTGGCGTACATCGAGAACGCGGTCATCGCGAGAATCTCGGCGATCTCGGCGTCCGAGATTCCGTGGTCGCGCAGACCCTGGTAGTCGGCGCTATCGATCTCGGCTGGCCGCAGGGCCGCCTTGACGGCAAACTTGACGGCGTCGGCGCTGCGTCGCGGAAGGAGCGCGTCGAGGTTCTCGACGAGGCTGCGGCGCGTGTCGCCGTCGGCGCCGAGCAGTTTGCAGAAGGCCAGGTGGGCAATCTCGCAATACTGGCAGTCCCGCGCGGCCGAGATCGCGACGAACATCATCTCCTTGAGGACGGTGGGGACCGTCCCGCGCCACGAGACATTCCGGTACGCCTCCCACGTGGCACGGAGCGCAGTCGGCGAGTTCGCCACCGTCTTGAAGAAATTCGGGACGAAGACAATCCCCAGCGTTTCGCGGATCTCTCCGTAGACGCGCGCCACTTCTCCGCGTGCGTCGTGCTCAGGGATCAGTGCTAGATGGGCCATTCGGAGGTCGCGCGGCGGAATTCGCCCGCACGGGCAGAGTCTATCCAATCGACGTTGAAGAGACAAGCCGCGGTCGGCAAGACAGACGAAGTCGGAAAGCTTATAACGCTCGCCGCGGTTGAAACAGCTCAACTGGATTGCCAGCCGGGTCATCGAGGACAATCTGCGAGCCGCCCGGTCCGGTCACGATGTCGTTGCGGAAGTGGATGCCCGCCCCGCGGAGTCGATCGACTTCCGCCGCGAGATCATCGACGATGAGATGAATACGGTTCCAACCACCCGGAGTCGGGCGGCGGCCATCCGGCATCGGGCGCCCGGCCGAGCTGGTCGGTCCGCTCAGCAGGAGACGCAAATCACCGCGAGCGACATCAGCGAAGGCGGGGAGTGTTTTCGAGATCAGGGTGAAGCCGAGGTGGCGAGTATAGAAGTCGAGAGCGGCCTCGACGTCGTCGACCATATAGCGGACGTTGACGGTGGTCATCGCTGGTTCCTCCGGCTAAGGCCTGCAAGTATCGAATATGGATAACGATACTAGGCATATCTTGCGAAGCCAAAGGCACCGCCAGCCAGCCTTGCGGACGGCACTGACCGCGTCCACACTGGTGGAACGTATGGTCCCGGAGGATCTTCCATGAAGCTGGCCGTGGCGGGTAAGGGCGGGGCGGGCAAGACCACGATCGCCGGAACGCTGGCGCGTGTGATGGCCGAGCGAGGCCAGCGAGTTGTCGCGATCGATGACGACAGCAACCCGAATCTCGCGCTCACCGTGGGCGTCGATACGGCGGCGGCGGCCAAGTTTACGGGCATCCCCCGCGACATGCTCGAGGAGCGGGCCGATGCCGAAGGTAACATGCGGCTCGAGCTCGCCGTGCCCGCCGAGGAATTCATCGATCGCTTTGGCGTGGCGGTTGGCGACCGGCTGACGTTGCTCGTCATGGGGGGCCCGAATCACGGGGGGTCTGGCTGACTGTGCCGCGCGCATGCCACCGTGCGTGGCGTGCTGGGTGGCCTGGTCGCGGGCAGCTCGCGGATGACCATCGTCGATCTTGAAGCGGGCCTCGAGCATCTCAGTCGCGGCACCGCCCGGCACGTCGAGACGCTGTTCGTCGTCGGGGAGCCATATTTCAAATCACTGGAGACCGCCAGCCGGTCGTTTTCCCTCGCCAAGGACCTGGGCATCGCCAATGTGCGAATGATCGCCAACAAGGTGCGTTCGGCGCGCGACGAAGCGACCGTGCGTGAGTTCGCCGGCCGCCACAATCTACCGATTGCCGCCGTGGTGCCCTATGACGACGCTGTCGTGGCTGCGGACGAGCGCGGGACGGCGTTGATCGAATACCAACCGGCTGCGCCTAGCGTTGCGGCGATCCGGCGCCTCGCCGACGAGCTACTGACCTAGACGCGGCTACGCCTCCGGCGTGCGCCGAGCCTGTGGATCGAGGAAGTCGTTCACGGCGTCGCCGAGCAGGTTGAGGCCCAGGACCGCGAGCGCGATGGCGGAGCCCGGAAACAGCGCCATCCACCACGCGACACGCAGGAAGCGCTGCGCGTTGTTCGCCAGATAGCCCCAGCTCATCATCCGGGGGTCGCCGAGCCCCAGGAATCCCAGGCCGGCCTCCAGCAGGATGACGCTGGCGGCGTTGAGCGAGATCACCACGAAGGCGGCGGGGACGGCATTCGGCAAGACGTGCCGGATCAATACCCGAGCCTCCGGGGCGCCCAGCGCGCGCGCGGCGTCGACGAAGTCTCGGCCGGCCAATGACAAGGTCTGCGCGCGGACCACGCGGGCGATCACCGGCCACGACGTCAACCCCAGCACCAGGATCATGCGGTCCGACCCCGCTCCGAACAGTGCGATGACGACCACGGCCAGGAAGAAGCGCGGGATGACGAGGACGAGCTCCGTCGCGCGCATGAGCAGATCGTCGACCGTGCCGGGGCGGTAACCGGCGAGAGATCCGACGACCACGCCGATTGTCGAGGCCAGGAGCGTCGCGCTCAGCGCCACGAGCAGGGACGTCCGCGTGCCGTGCACGACGCCTGCGAGCAGGTCCCGACCGAGGTCGTCGGTCCCCAGCACATGAAGGCGCGATGGCGGGGACAGCGGACGGCCGACGGAGGCGAAGGGGTCGATCGGCGCTATCACGTCGGCGAGCCCGGCGATGGTGAAGAAGGCGAGCGTGAGCAGGAGACCGGCGGCGCCCCCGACGGTCGTGAACGCGGCCAAGAGCCGCCGAGGCCGGCGGCCGAGACGGCTCGCCGCGGCACGCTCGAAGGCTTCACTCGTAGCGAACGCGCGGGTCGAGCCAGGCATACGCGAGATCGGTCAGGAGGTTCACGATGATGACGGCCACCGACACCAGGAGGAACATCCCGAGAAGCACCGGGACGTCGCGGGTCTGAATCGACGACAGCATGAGCTGTCCAAGCCCCGGCCACGCGAACACCGTCTCGACGAGGACGGCGCCCGTGACGATCATGCCGACGCGCCCGCCGATGACCGTGACGAGGGGCAGCATGGCGTTGCGCAGCGCATGGCGCACGACGGCGCGATCTGGTAAGCCCTTGGCGCGCGCGGTGCGAGCGTAGTCGGTCGCCAGCCCCTCGAGCACTCCCGCCCGGGTGAGGCGTGTCGTCAACGCCAGTTCGCCGGCGGCCAGCACGAGCGCTGGCAGCACGAGATGATGAAGGACGTCGAGGACGTATCGCCCTCCAGCCAACTGCCGCCGCGCATCGGTGAAGCCCTGGACGGGGAACAAACCCGTGCCGAGCGCGAGCGTGATGGCCGCGATCTGGGCCAGCCAGAACGACGGGGTCGCGTACCCCAGCAGCGCGCCGGTTCGCACGACGAAATCGGCGGTTCTGTCGGCCCGACGCGCGGCCAGCACCCCGAGCGCCAGCCCGCCCGCGCTCGAGAGCGCCAAGGCCGTCGTCGTCAGCAACAACGTGGCGGGCAGCCGCTCACTCACCACGTCGACGACGGGCCGGCCGTGGACGTAGGACACCCCCAGGTCACCGTGCAGAAGACGGCTGGCATACGCGAGTAACTGCTCGGGGAGGGATCGATCGAGGCCGAACTTCTGGCGCATGAACGCGTAGTACGCGGCGTCGCCGTGCTCACCGGCGAGCGCCAGCACGGGATCGCCGGGCGCGGTATGGATGACGATGAAGGCCAACAGCACGATGCCGCCGACGGCGGGCACGACTTGCGCAACCCGACGTAGCAGGTAGCGGGGGCTCACCGCGGCCTATCGCTTACAGGAGGCCTCCTCCGCGAAGAGCCCTGTCCACGCCTTGAAGCCGCTGCACCGCGCCGACCAGGCGCGCGTGGTGGGCGTCTCCACCAGCCAGACATACGGCAGCTCCTGCACGAGGATCTCCTGAATCTGACGGTAGAGCTCGCTCCGGCGTTCGCGCTCCACCGTCCGGCCGGCGCGATCGAACAGCGCGTCCACGCGCTCGTTGCGATAGCCGGCGGCGTTGGTGAACGGCGCCGGGCCGATCTGCGACGAATGGTACATGCGCCGCACGCCGATCTCGGGGTCGGGGCCGTTGCAGTACGAGATCACGTTCGTATCGAACGCACGGTCCTTGAAGACGGTGGGCGCGAACACGGCCGGCTCCAGCGGACGCTGGGTGACGTCGATGCCAACGGCACCGAGCTGCTGCCGCATGAGCTCACCATACTTGGCGAAGGCGGGGAAGTGCAGGAAGTCGAGCGTGAACCGAGTCCCGTCGGGGACACCGGCGACACCGCGCGCGACCCGCGTCGCATCCCGCTCCTTTTTCCAGCCGCTCGCCTCGAGAAGTCGCTCGGCTTCGGCCCGATCGAATGATGGCAGAGTCAGCCCGCGGGCATGCGCCCACAGGATCTCGCTCGAGATCGGGGCGGTGGCAACCTTGCCCTCATTGAACAGGACCTGACGGAGGAACGCGTCGCGATCGAGTGCAAGCGCGATGGCCCTCCGCACCCGCACGTCTTTGAGAGTCGGGCGGTCAAGATTGAAGCTGACCGTCATGATGCAGTTAGATCCGCCGGGATGGTACGACGTCTGCCCCATACGAAAGCGCGCATCGGCCTGCAGGCGGCTCTGGTGAGGGCCGGGAACGCCCCACAAGAAATCTACCTCCCCGCTCTCCAGGGCGAGGACCTGCGTGCCGGGGTCGGGGATGACGCGCATCACGATCTCGTCGAGGTAGGGCAGACCGCGCTTGGAGTACGCGGCGTTTCGCGCGAGACGGATCTCGGCGCCCTTCTTGTAGGCGACGAACTTGAAGGGCCCGGTACCGACCGGGCTGGCGTTGGCCGGATTCGTCTGCGGGTCACTGCCCTGGTAAAGGTGCTTGGCGACGATCGGCGCTTCGGTGGCGTCGAGCTGCTGCAGCAGGGGCGCATACGGCTGCTTGAAGCGGAAGATGACCGTACGGTCGTCGGGGGCCTCGATGCCGGCCAGCGCGCCGCTCATCGACGCCTTGGTGCGCGCGTGGAACTTGAGCAGCACCTCATCGAAGCTGAACTTGACGTCGGCTGCCGTGAAGCGAGTGCCGTCGTGCCAGGTGACACCGTCGCGCAGGCGGAAGCGGTAGACCGCGCCCGATTGCTCGATGACCCAGCTCTCGGCCAGATCCGGCACTGGGTCCCCACGCTCGTCGCGCCCGAGCAGACCGTTGTAGATGAGCTCGGCTGCCGTGTGAGTGGCGCCGCTCGTCGTGATGGCCGGATTCAGATGACCGGGATCCGCGGAGATCGCGACGACCAGTGTCCCGCCGGGGGAACGGTTTGTCTGCGCGTGCCCACTGGCGGGCGCCGCCAACGTGGCGACGGCGAGGAACGCGAGCCAGTGGAAGATGCTTCGGCGTTGTCCAGGTATCATCGATCCCTCGGTGTGCGAGTCAGTCCAGTGTGAATCATCGAAGGTACTTCGAAGGATCGAAGTATCACTGACATGCCAGGGCGGCGCAACGGCGCTGGAGGTGTCGCTCAGCGGCGGCCGCGGCGCAGGAAGTCGGTCAGGATGCCGCAGAGCTCTCGGCCGCGCGAGGTCAGTGAGTACTCGACGCGCGGGGGCGTCTCGGGAAACACCCGGCGCGAGATCAATCCCGCCTCTTCGAGGTCGCTGAGGCGGGCGGCCACCGTCGAGGAGCTCACGTCACCCAGTCGGCTGCGGAGCTCGGAGAAGCGTACGGTGCCGCGATTGGCGATGAGGCTGAGGAGTCCGAGCGTATAGCGGCGGCCGATCAGCTTGGCGAGCGGGGTGGCCGGGCAGAGGCAGTCCCCGGCCGCCAGGGCCGTGCCGCAGCCGCACGTGACCGCCGTCACGCCAGCTCCCGACACTCGCCGCCGCGATGGCAGTCGCAATTCGCCGAGCCGCACTCGCCGTGGGCGTGACGCGCCAGGTACGGCTCGAACTCGTCGAGGAACCGGCGCCGGCCTTCGTGAACGCCCGGCGCCGTCAAGCGGTATCGGCTCGAGCCGGACGGATCGCGGAGGGTTTCCAGATAGCCGTCCTCGACGAGCTGGCCGAGGGCGGCTCGCACCGCGTGTTCGTCGCCGGTGAACCGGAGGATGTCGGTGACCGCCACATCAGGACCGAAACCTTCACCGGCAAGCCAGAACATGATCTGGAGGATCTCGTCGCGCCGCTTTAGATCGTCGAGCGGATCGGCTGCGCGGTCGCCGGCGACCAGGCGCCGCACGTGCGAGAGCGCGGTGTCCACGGCGGCGCCGACTGCCGGTGTCAGCACCGTCGTCAGCTCGTCGACCTCGGCCGGCTCGCAGCCCACGATGAACACGCGGCCCGGGAGAGCGCCGAGCGCCTTCGCGACCGCGAGCGCGCGGGAGGGGATGGCCAGGTGCAGGTCGACCTCGCCAGGAGGCTCAACAGATTTCACCTCCGAGACGTACACCGTGCCGGGCGCGCCGCCGCGGGTCATCGCGTCGACGATGATGAGGCGGTCGTATGGAGTGAGCAGCTCTTGAGCGAGCCGGATCCCGGCCGTGCCGACCTCCATCAGCTCGACGTCCGCGAGCGGGAGCTTGCTCTCCTGAAGCCGGCGGATCACCTCGACGCCGAAGCCGTCGTCGCCGCGCAGGACGTTGCCGAACCCGGCCACGAGCGTGCGCACGGTCAGGCCTGCTCAACCGGCTCGACGCCGATGGCCACGCGAACCTCACCGTTCTCGACGGCGACAGGAAGGACGGTGAGCCGCTCGGGGCCGTCGAATCGTTCCCCGGTCCGTACGTCGTAGCGGCACCCGTGCCAGCTGCAGCGGAGCTCGGCGCCCTCGAGGGTGCTGTAGTGCAACGGCAGCGGGCTGTCGCCGCATTGGTTGGCGACGGCGTAGAAGTCGCCGCCAACGTTGACGATGAGGACGGCGAGCCCGTCGAGGTCCACGGCCTTCAGCGTATCGCGCGCGACCTCCGATGCCGTGCAGACTCGTCGATAGACGGGGCGCTGCGCGCGTCGGAGACCGCCGACTTGCAGGAGCTCCACGGGCCGTGCGGTGGCGCGGTCGCCGACAACCAGCTCCTGGAAGCCAACCAGGCCTCCCTTCAGGGCCTCCTCCAGATCATGGCGGACGGCCTCGAGTGCGACACCGCTTCGCGCGACGCCGTGAAGCTTGATGTAGACGGCACCGCCCACGACTTCCGAGAGCTCGACGTCGATGCCATGGTCGTGGAGGTGGCCGCGCACCGTGTCGAGGGCCTCCTCGGTGTGGAGGCGGCGATCCACGGCGATGAGATCGTACGACATGAGGAGCAGGCGAATCGCGGGGTCGGCCGTGAGCCGATTGATGAACGCCTCGCCGGCCATGGCCTGGATCGCGCTGACGAGATGGGTGAGCGCAGTCCGATGAATTGCGTCGATGCCCTGCAGCAGCTCGGTGAGGCGGGCGCCCACCGCCGCGTCCGGATGCGACTCCAGCTCGCCGATGAGCCGCTGCACCTCTTCGAGGATGTCGCGCGACTCGCTCATGATGCCTCGACGTTCACCAGGCTGCCGCCGCCCAGCGGTGCGCGGGGGAGCCGCGCGACGGCGCCATCGTCCGTGGCCAGCGTCCTCACGAGCACGCACACGGCGTCGAATACGTGCCCGACGGTGTCGCTGAACGTGTCGCCGAACTCGTGGACCGCCGGCTCCACCTCCACCACGACGATCTCGTCCGGGAGCGCGCCGAAATGGCGGGCCACCACCAGCGTGTTGTCCAGCGCGATGACGCCCGTGACGGCCTCGGTCACGGCGCGCTGGATCTCTTCGTCTCCCGGGAGCTTGCCGTCCCAGCGATAGGTCGAGACCGTGCCTGGGCGGCGCCCGTCACGCTGGACGGCGCCGACCACGACGGCCCGCTCGAATCGCCGCTCCGGAGGCTCGTCCTCCAGGCGCTGCACGACGGCGATCGGGTTGTAGCTGATGTCCTCCACGACGACGTCGTCCGGCCAGGTCTGCGCTTCGAGGCGGTCTGCGACCTCGACGCCGACAGAGTGGTCGCGCAGGTTGCGATACCCCACGCCGCCGACGATCACGCGCACGCTAGCCGCCGTCGTCGTCGACGCCACACGCGCAGGTGTTGACCTCCCGGGTGATGACGCCCGCGTCCGAGTGAATGTGGGTGGTGCACGGCATACAGGGGTCGAAGCTCCGGATCGCGCGCAGGATGTCGATGCCCTTGAACTGCTTGGGGTCGTCCGTCTCCTCGAGAAGCGGGGTGTTGAGGACGGCCTCCTCGTAGGGCCCGGGCTGCTGCCAGCGGTCGGTGGGCGAGGCGTTCCACGTCGACGGCGTGACGATCTGGTAGTTCGCGACGGCTCCCCGGTCGAGGACGAGGTGGTGCGTGAGGTATCCACGGCCGGCGCCCCAGAAGCCCACGCCGAGCTGCTCACCCCGCTGGGGGATCTCGAACGGCGTGCTGGTGCGGGTGTCGCCGAGCTTGAGCCGGTCCATCGCCGCCATCCAGTTGTTGAGCGCGACCAGGGCCGTGAAGGCCGTGCAGTAGGCCCGCCCGCGATTGCGCTCGAACGCGTTCCAGACCTCGGGCACGTGCCACTCGATCTCCATCTCGGGGAGCGCGCCCTTCGGCAGGCGCATCTTGAGCGACGTTCCCGTCGACTCGATGAAGGAGTTGGCGGGCAGCTTCCGGGCGACGGCCGTGTTCCACAGACGTGCGTAGGCGCCGGCCTCCATGGACTGGCGATCCCACCGTGGCGTCGTGTCCCAGGTGTACTTCTCCTTCCAGTTCTGCCCTTGAGGCCTCGGTTTGGTCACCTTGTTCCACGGGTGATAGGGCGAGAGCGGGTTGCCGGCGGGATCCGTCGGGAAGCGCTGCCGCTGCCCGCGGCCGGCCCACTCCTCATAGTACGAGTGTTCCACGAACTCCTCGATGCCGATGTTCAGCTTGTGCAGATCCGTGGTGACGAGCTCGCCGTCGACGATGACCCCCGGCGTGGCCCAGCGCCGGTCGCCCCAGGCGCCGGCGTTGGCATAGGTCGCGTCGTAGGCATCGGGATGATCGAAGATGCCGGTGTCGATCATGTGCGCGCGCCGGCTGCCCACCTGCTTGTAGGCTGGGTTGGCCGTATAGAAGAACTCGGTGAGGTCGTCCCAGATCGCCACGAGCTTCTTGCTGTAGTCGAAGAACTGGGCCAGCCGCGTGAACATCTCGTTCATCACGCTCAACGTGATCGTCGAGCTCATGCCGCCCGGGACGATGGTCTGCGGATGAGGGTACTTGCCGCAGATGAGCACGTACGCTTCGCGCGCCACGCGCGTCATGTGGAGCGCCTCGAGATAGAGCTTGCCGCTGAGCGGGTTCAGATCCTCCATCAGATCGCCGATCGTGCGGAAGCCGTGAATCTCGGCGTGGGGCGCCTCCGTCGATCGCGCGCGCGCCAGCAGCGACGGATTGGTGGGCCCGACCATCGCCGCCGAATAGTCGGGGCCGGCCAGCAGGTGCAGGTGCAGCGGATGGTCGTAGAGGAACTCCAGCGCCAGGGCGAGGTTGCGAACCAGGATGCCGAGCGGGGGCGGCACGCAGCCCATCGCCATCTCGATCGCCATCGCGGACGTCACGGAATGAACGCCGCCGCAGACGCCGCACGCGCGGCTCGTGATGTAGATCGCGTCACGGGGATCGCGCCCGACCATGATCACCTCGTACCCTCGGAAAAGCGTCGCCATCGACCGGGCCTCGAGCACCTTGCGGGCATTGAAGTCGGCCACGGTGTGGAAGGCGAGCGCCCCAGCGACCCGCGTCACCGGATCGAAGTCCATCTCCTGGATGAAGCCGTTGCGCTTGAGCAGCTCTTCGACCTTGTCGGCGCTGAGCTGGGTCGGCGCCCCGCGGGGCGCCGTCATCGTCGCGGTGTACGGGTCGGCGACGCCGGCCCGGAGATAGGGCTTGCCCGCGGCGTCGAACTCAATCGGAAGGTTCTTGAAGCACATGGGGTCCTCGCAGGCTCAGGACAACCGGAACACGCGAGCCGCGCGCCCGACGTGGCGGTCAGCCGCCTCGAGCCCGCCGAGCAGCGCACCCAGCGCGCCGTTGATGGTGGTGAGCTTCTCCGGCAAGGGCCCGGTGTGGTCGCGGACGACCTCGAGCCCATCGGCGATGGCTGCCACGCTCCGGCGCGTGTGGAGCATCGCCCAGGCGATGGCGATCAGGTAGCCGGCGAGCGCCAGCACCACGAGCGCGACGGTGATCAGCGTCAGGAGCAGCAACATTGGCGTCTCCCTCACCGAGACCGTTGCTCGAGCACGCCGGCGACCGTGTCGAGCTTGCGCGCGACGGCGCCGGCCGCACCGAGCATGTCGGTGGCGACCTCGATCGTGGATTCCAGCGCCCGGATGTTGGCGGTGTTGCGCGCGATACCCGCCGCGGCTTGCAGCGCCTCGGCGGCGTACCGCTGGATGGACCGCGCCGAGCGCCAGGTACGGTGCAGCGAATAGACGGCGAGCGGTACGAAGACGACGAGCGTGACGATCAGGCCGATCCACCAGATCGTGTACACCGCGTCGGGCACCATGGCCGGCCCGGCGCTCATGCGCGCTCCTGACGAGACACGGCCTCGATGACGCCGGCCAGGTTCGCGTCGATGGCTTTCAGCCCGTCTCGAATCGCGGCAAGCCCGGCGTTGAGCTTCGTCACGTACGGCGCGAGCGCGTCAGTCTGTCGCTCGATGGCGCGAACACCGAGCCTGATCTTGGCGAGGTAGTTCACGGGAGCCGAGAAGCGGCTGGCCGGACCGCCGATGTCCTCCAGGACGCGATCGATGGCACGTAAGAAGAGGGCCAGCGCCACGAACAAGGCGGCGACGCCGACGACCGAGATCGCGGCCAGCACGACGAATGCGTTCATCGTGACGTCTCCTGACCCAGCACGCATGCAGGACAGCCAGGGCATTCTTCGGCGTGGCTCTTCAGCGCGGCGGTGCCGGCCACGATCCCCTTGGCGCACGTGAGGATCTCCCCAGCGACGTGGACTGTCGTGTCGAGCAGGGCGATGTGAATCGTGTGGTTGGCGACCTGCTGCCCCACGGTCCAGATCCCGGAAACGCCGATGCGAATGTCCCGAGCGGCGCGCAGGATCAGCGCCAACAGTATGACGACGACCACCACCACGACGGCGTAGATGACGAGGCTCACAGTCCACATCGTCCGGATCGTGTCGGCGCCGATCTCGTTCATCGCCAGGCTCCTACCGCTGGCTTCCGGCCGCCGCCTGGCCGTGCAGCGCCTCGACCAGCTTCGTGGCTTTCGCCTCGATGTCGCAGACGGTGTCGCGAATCTGCCCGGCCACTTCGTTCGTGGTCTGCAGCTCCCAGATCACCCGTGTGTTGTCGCGGATCTGCTCGGCCGCCTTCAAGGCCCGGGTGGCGTGGGTGACGATGCTGCGCGCCGTGAGCCAGATGGTGATGAGCAGGCCGGCGGCGACGAGCACGATGGCCGAGGCCACGAGCATCCACAGCCGCCAGGCCGCCCACAGGTCGGCGCTGGTCATTTGCTGTCCTCCCGGCCGGAGCTCTCGTCGATGTAGTCGCGGCGGTAGCCGGGTCGATCGCCACCCCAGAAGCGATCCTGCTCCCCGGGCGGCCGTCCCGGCTTCCTGGCGCCCATGTGCTGCCACTTGGCGTAGAAGAACTTGATCGCTTTGTCCGTGAGCGTCTGGGCCTGGACGTGCGCCCATCCGCTGGGGACCTCGCCGGTGATGTCCCAGCGATGCTCGCGATTGGCCTCCCGGTTGGAGAGTCGACGCAGTCGGCGGACCACGCCGCCCACCGTCCGGGCCGCGAACGTCGACACCGAGGCGCCCGGCGGCGTTTTGTAGAAGGGGCTGAACTTGTCCGGGAAGCCGGGCATCGTGCACCCGATGCACACGCCGCCGGCCTTCATGCAGCCGCCCATGTGATTGATAGCTCCACGCTGAACGATGTTGCAGTTGACGACCGGTCCCCAGCACCCGATCTCGACGAGGCACTCGGCATCGCCGTAGTGCTTGGCGAAGACGCCCTCCTCGTAAAAGCCCGCGCGGGTGCAGCCCTGGTGCACCGTGTCGCGGAAGAGCCACGCCGGGCGGCCCAGCTCATCGAAGGTGGGCAACGGTCCGAGCCCTTGCAGGAACAGGAGGACGGCGAAGACCGTCTCCGTGAAATTGTCGCCCTGCGGTGCGCAGCCCGGAATGTTGATGACCGGCAAGCCGAAGGCGCTCCGGTAGTCCTTGCCGAGGAAGTCCATGACGCTCATCGCGCCGGTAGGATTTCCCTCGGCCGAGGGAACTCCGCCCCATGTGGCACAGGTGCCAATGGCCATCGTGGCGGCGGCGCCGGGCGCCATGCGTTTCAGCCACGTGGCGGTGGGCACCGGGTGTGAGCCTTCCCCGTCGGCGATTGCCTCGACGCCCATTGCCGAGAAGTAGCCTCCGGTGCGGTCGGCGATACGCTCGTCGGCGACCGAGCCCTCGAAGACGACCACGTAAGGGGCGCCCAGCGTGCCGTCCGCCGCGTCGCGGAAAGGCTTCACGAACTCGGCCCCCGCCTCGGCGGACAGCACAGGATGATGCAGGATCACCTTGGGCATCGCCGGGACGACACCGGCCAGCAGGCCCTCGATGCCCGGGTTGGTGGCGCCGGCCACGGAGATCGTGCAGCCGTCACAGCTCATTCCGGCCAGCCAGTAGACGTGGATCGTCTTCAGCGGCCCGAGCGGCAGACGCCCGCGTTCCGTCTCTGGCTGCGTCTCCGCGATCGGCGGTTGCCCACCCTTGACGACGTCGCGCTCCGCGACTGTGGCCATGGTCCTCGCTCCTAGCAGATTCTTGGGAGCTGCTCACCTTGCAGGATATCGACGATCCGGCGCCCCCCGACAGTCGTCTTCAGAACGACCAGCCGTGCGTTGTCTTCCACGACCTCCCCGACGACGCACGCCTCGCGACCTTGAGGATGCCGGCGCATCGCGTCGAGCACCCGACCGGCGTCGGTTGCCGGCACGATGGCGAGCAGCTTGCCTTCATTGGCCACGTAGAGGGGGTCGAGGCCAAGCAGCTCGCACACGCCGCGCACGGGTTCGCGGACGACGAAGGCCGCCTCGTCGAGAACGATGCCGACGGCCGCCCGGTGAGCCAGCTCGTTCAGGGCGGTCGCCACGCCTCCGCGCGTCGGATCACGCAGGCAGTGGATCGTGGCCCCGGTGGCAAGCATGTCGTGCACCAGGCGGTGCAGGGGCGCGGTATCGCTCGCGACGGGCGTCTCCAGCTCCAGGTCGGCGCGCGCCGCCATGATGGCCATGCCGTGCTCGGCGATTGGCCCGCTGAGGATCACGACGTCGCCGGGCCGCGCTCGATCGGCAGAGATCGTCTGGGCGTGCTCGACCACGCCGACGCCGGTGGTCGTGACGAAGCATCCATCGGCCTTGCCACGGTCGACGACCTTGGTGTCGCCCGTGACGAGCAGCACGTCGGCGTTCGCCGCTGCCTTGCTCATCGATGTCACGATGCGCTCAAGGTCGGCGAGCGGGAAGCCTTCCTCGAGAATGAAAGCCGCCGCGAGATAGAGTGGCCGGGCGCCGGACATCGCCAGGTCGTTCACGGTGCCGTTCACGGCCAGATCGCCGATATCGCCGCCCGGGAAGAACAGCGGGGTGACCACGTAGGCGTCGGTGCTGAAGGCCAGCCGGACGCCGCCGACATCGACGACCGCCTGGTCGTCGAGCTTCGCGAGGTGCTCGTTCCGGAACGCGGGCAGGAAGCAGCGTGTGATGAGATCGGCCGTCATGCGGCCGCCGCTGCCGTGACCGAGCAGGATCCGGTCGGATCCGTTGAGCGGCAGCGGGCAGCTCAGGGAGAACGCCGCGGCCGCGTCAGAGGACATCATCTTCCCCGAGCGCGACATGTACGAGGTCCCAGACGATGTGGTACAGGGCGACGTGCGTCTCCTGGATGCGGTGGATGCTGAAGGACGGCACCACGAACCCGTGATCGGCGAGCGTGGCCAGACGGCCACCATCCTTCCCCGTGAAGGCGATGGTCAGCACGCTGAGCTCACGGGCCACGTCGAGGCCGTGGACGAGATTCGGCGATTGGCCGCTGGTGCTGAGCGCCAGCGCCATGTCGCCGGGGCGAGCCAGCAGTCGGAGCTGGTCGGCGAAGACCTTGGCGAAGTCGCGATCGTTGGAGATGGCGGTGAGCAGCGCGGAATCGCTGGTCAGCGCGACCGCGGGCAACGGCCGGCGCTTCTCGACGATCGGATGGGCGAATTCCACCGCTACGTGCTGCGCATCGCTGGCGCCGCCGCCGTTGCCCATGACGTAGAGGCGACCGCCGCGCTCGAACGCCGCCGCCATCGCCCGGGCGAGCGCCTCGATACGATCCGCCTCCGCCCGGAAGAACTGCTCCTTGACTTCGGCGCTCTCGCGCGCCTTGCGGAGGATAACGTCTTTCACGGTACGGCCACCGGTTCGCCGCGATGCCGACCGTAGGCGAAGTAGGCAGCACAGGCGCCTTCCGCGGACACCATGGTCGCACCCAGCGGATGAGCCGGTGTGCATCGGCTGCCGAACGCCGGACAGTCGTGCGGTTTCTTGAGCCCGCGCAGGATCTGGCCGCTGATGCATTCGGCGGGTTCGTGGGTCTCCAGCGCGCCGACGTCGAAGCGGCGCTCGGCGTCGTAGGCGTGGAAGTCGTAGCTCAGACGGAGGCCGGACTTGGGAATCGTGCCGATGCCACGCCACTTCCGGTCGCAGACCTCGAAGGCCGACCAGATCAGCGTCCGTGCCGCGACGTTGCCCTCCCGGCTCACCACTCGGGAGTACTGGTTGTCGACACCCGCCAGACCGTTCTCCAGACGTTGCACGGTCCGCAGGACGCCGTCGAGCAGGTCAACGGGCTCGAAGCCCGTGATGACGATCGGAACGCGATAGTGGGCGGCGAGGGCCTCGTACTCGCGGTAGCCCATGACCGTGCACACGTGCCCCGGCCCGAGAAAGCCCTGTACCCGATTGCCGGGCGATTGCAGCACGGCGGCCATGGCTGGCGGGACGAGGACGTGAGATACGAGCATCGAAAAGTTGCGGACCCCCAGCGCGCGAGCACGCGTGACAGCAAGCGCGTTGGCGGGCGCGGTCGTCTCGAAGCCGATGGCGAAGAATACGACCTCTCGGTCGGGGTTCTCCTGGGCGATGCGCACGGCGTCGAGCGGCGCATAGACGATCCGCACGTCAGCGCCGGTGGACTTCAGGCGCAGGAGGTCGGTGTGCGAGCCCGGTACGCGGAGCATGTCGCCGAACGAGGTGAAGATCACGCCGGGACGGGCCGCGATGGCGTGGGCTTTGTCGATCTGCTCGAGCGGCGTGACGCACACCGGACACCCGGGGCCGTGCACCAGCTCGATGTTCTCCGGGAGCAGACGGTCGACGCCATGCTTGACGATCGAGTGCGTCTGCCCGCCGCACACTTCCATGAGCGTCCACGGGCGGGTCGTCACCCGGGCGATCTCGCCGAGGATCTTGGCCGCCACGCGCCCATCGCGATACTCGTCGAGGTACTTCATGGCTCGGCGTCGGGCACTTCAAGCTCGCCGAGCTGACCAAGCTCCTCGAGGAATCGGTAGGTCCGCTCGGCCTCCTCGGGATCGACCTTGCTGAGGGCGAAGCCGACGTGGACGAGAACGTAGTCGCCGGGGCCGGCATCCGGCAGATGCTCGAGACACACCTTGCGCACGGTGCCCCCGAAGGTCGCGCGTCCCATCCGGAGCCCGCGGTCCTCGAAGACCTCGATCACCTTGCCCGGGATGGCCAGGCACATCAGGCGTTTCCTCGGGCGGCCAAATGTCGCGCGGCCACCGCCGCCTGCCCGAGCGACAGTCCGCCGTCGTTGGTGGGCACCTGACGATGACTGTAGACCTCGAAGCCGCGCGCGTCGAGCCGCTCGATGGCCGCCTTCAGGAGCCAGGTGTTCTGGAACACGCCGCCGCTCAGCGCCACCGCGGCAATGCCCGTCCGTTCGCGGATGCGTTCGCACACCTGGGCCAGGACGTCGGCGAGCGTGGCGTGGAACCGGGCGGCGATCGTCGCCGCCGGCACCTCGCGCAGCAGATCGTCCACGACTCCACGCACGACGTCGGTGGTCCGGACGACGATCGTCTCTCCCGTCGCCACGGTTGTCGGGTAGACGGCATCGGCCTCGGGCTCGGCGAGCGCCTCGAGCTCCATCGACGCCTGCGCCTCGAAGGGGACGCGGTCGCGGAGACCGAGCAGGCTGGCCACCGCGTCGAACAGCCGGCCGGCGCTCGAGGTCAGGGGCGAGTTCAGTCCCCGGTCGGCTGCGCGACTCAGGACGCGCCAGGCGGCTGGATCAAGCCGGCGCATGAAGGCGAGGTCGAGCGTCTCCATCGTCGCGCCGTATGCCGCACGGAGAAAGACGGCCGCCATCCGCCACGGCTCGCGGACCGCGGCATCGCCACCCGGCATGGGCACCGGCTCGAAGTGTCCCGCGCGCTGGAACCCCGCCAGGTCCGCGACGAGGAACTCTCCGCCCCAAACGTGGCCGTCGACGCCGTAGCCGCTGCCGTCCCATGCCACGCCGATGACGGGCCGGTCCAGCCCGTTGTCGGCCAGGCAGCTCGCGATGTGGGCGTGGTGATGCTGGACGGCCACCCGCTCCACGCCTTCGAGCGACTGCGCGTAGATCGTCGAGCGATACGCCGGGTGGAGGTCGTGGGCGACGACTTCCGGGGTGAGATCGAACAGCCGACGGAAGTGACCGACCGCCTCGACGAAGCCGCGGAAGGCGCCTTCGCTCGTGAGGTCACCGAGGTGCTGGCTGAGAAACGCTTCGCCGTCTCGCACCAGCGCGAACGTGCTCTTCAGCTCGGCGCCACAGGCGAGGACCGGGTGCGGGGCGGCCACCGGTAGCCGGACTGCGAGCGGAACGTAGCCGCGCGAGCGCCGCACCAGGCACGGCATCCTGCCCACCACGCGCGCGACGGAATCGTCGCAGCCCGCGTGGATCGGCCGGTCGTGGGTGAGAAGCAGGTCGGCGATGTTCTGTAATCGCGTCAGCGCGTCGGTGTCGCGGTGGGCGATGGGCTCGTCGCTGGCGTTGCCGCTCGTCATCACGAGTGGGGTCTCGGCGGCCGCCAGGAGCAGATGGTGCAGCGGCGTATACGGCAGGATGATCCCGAGCTCACGGCAGCCCGGTGCGACCTCCTCGGCGATGCCGGTGCTCGCACGCCTGGCGAGAAGGACGATCGGGCGGGCCGCCGAGGCCAGGAGTCGCGCCTCGGCATCCGAGACCTGGCACAGCGCCCGAGCTTCGAGGATATCGGCCACCATGACCGCCAGGGGCTTCGCCTCCCGCCGCTTTCGCCTGCGTAGCGCCGCGACCGCTCTACCATTCCGCGCGTCGCACGCCAGGTGATAACCCCCCACGCCCTTTACGGCGATGACGCCACCGGCGCGCAGAGCATCGGCGGCGCGCCCGATTGCATCGGGCTCTGCCACGACGGCTCCGTCGGGGCCGTGTAGGCCGACCCTCGGGCCACAGTCTGCGCACGCGATGTTCTCTGCGTGAAACCGGCGGTCATCCGGATCCTCGTACTCGCGCCGACAGCGCGCGCACATGCTGAAGGCCGTCATGGTCGTCCGCTCGCGGTCGTAGGGCAGCGATTGAACGATCGTGAATCGAGGACCACACCCGGCGCACGTGAGGAGCGGATAGCCCCGCCGCCGATCGCGCGGATCGACGAGTTCCCCAAGACATGCGGCGCAGACGCCGAGGTCGGGCACCGGGTGGAGGCTGGCGGTACCGTGCCGGACGCTCTCCTCTATGGAGAGTGTGAGGGCACCACGCGGCTCGCCCCAGGTGACCAGGCATCGAGCATCGCCGTCCACGCTCGGCGCCAACGACTGGAGTTGATCGAGGAACCGCTCGAGCGCCGCCTCATTGCCCTCCAACTCGACGAGGGCGCCCTGGAGAGAGTTGCGGACCGATCCGGCGAGGCCGTGACGCATGGCCATCCGGTAGACGGAAGGTCGGAAGCCGATCCCCTGGACTACGCCGGGGATCGTGACCGTGCAGCGTCGCACGCGCACCGCATCGGGCGAAACGCTACCGGAGATGGCCATCGTGCTCCTGTCCACGCTGCGGATCGTGGCCACAGTGTAGGGGGGCGGCAGGAGGCGGTCAATTTACCGGTCGCACCCGCTTCGAAATATCGAACCAAACCCAGAGTTGTGGGTGGGCTGTTCGCGGAGCAAGCTGGACATCGAGGGATTCACCGACATCGAGGGAAGTACCGACATCGAGGGAGTTGCCGATAGTGGAGCGCCCACAGCAACACCACCGCGACGTGCATGGTTCACGGTCGCGCGCTGGGAAGCTTGATCCCGGCGCAGGTAATCACGCGCCGTCCTTCAATCGCACCGCACTGAGCGCCACAGTCCACTGCCTCACGGGGTGCGCCATCGGCGAAGTGCTCGGGATGGTTCTTGGTACCGCGCTTGACCTCACGAACTGGACGACGGTCTGGCTCTCCGTTGTCCTCGCGTTCGTCTTCGGTTATTCGCTGACGATGCTGCCGCTGCTGCATCGCGGCATCGCCCTGAAGATGGCCGTCGCGCTCGCCTTGGCCTCTGACACGGCATCCATCGTGCTGATGGAGATCATCGACAACCTCATCATGCTGGTCATTCTCGGCGCCATGGACGCGGGTCTCGGGACCGTCCTGTTCTGGGGGAGCCTCGTCGCTTCGCTGTTGATCGCCGGGGCCATGGCCTTCCCTCTGAACCGATGGCTCATCCGCCGAGGCCAGGGGCACGCGGTGATCCATGGGTACCACCACTGATCGGGGCCAGCCAAGGGCGAGAGCAGAGGAGACGAACGGACTGAAGCAGACGTCCTTTTCGTGGCGGACCTACTCGGTGTGATCCAGCAGCCGCCGGACGTGGCCCTCGAGGTCTTCGGGTAGACAGGGTTTGGTGAGGAACACGTCCACGCCACTCCCCAGCGCGTCTCCCGCAATCGCTTTGTATGGATAGCCGGTGAGGAGAATGACAGGGATGCTCCGTGTTCTCGGGTGGGCCTTGAGACGTTGCGTCGCCGCGATGCCGTCAAGGACGGGCATGGAGAGATCCATGACGATCACATCGGGCCGCAGCTTGATCGCAGTGTCCACCGCTACGGCGCCGTCCGGCGCCAGGTCGACTCTGAAACCTTGGTGGCTCAGGTAAAGCCCGTAGAGTTCGCGCGCGTCTCGCGTATCGTCGGCGATGAGTACAAGGCTCGCCCGGCGCGCATCTGACTGCGGTCTCTTGTGCGGAAGTGCAGCGTGGTTCAAGCGCGAAGGCGGAAGAGGCTTCGGCGCCCGGTCGTCGTCGTCGCGCTTACGCGCCGCGGCGGATTCGGTCACTCTAGCGCGCCTTGCTGATCTGGTCCGTCGCTCATACGCCGGCAGTCTGGTCCAACCAACCTAACATCAGGACCTGCCGCGGCAAGATAAGAAAAGGTTTCCTGGTCGAGTGAGTCACGATCGGCATGGTCGGGATGGGTACGAGCCAGAAACCCGTTCCGACGACGTCCGATCGTGGCCTATAGGCTCACCGATCGCCGCGCACTGAAGATCTTCGCCCCGGCGCCTGCGCGGCGTATGGGAGTCCTGACTATGCCCAGGCTAGGCTTGTCTAAGCTATTCGGGCGGAGCTGATCCGGGGAACGCCTTGAGGAGATCGGTGACCGTATGCTGCGACTTGGTACAGCGGCCGCCGCACCGATAGACTTTTGCGTCCTTCGCCTCCATCGGCGTGGCGCAAAGAGTCACGGTCAACTCCCCACCGCATGGGTGGAGCACCGCGTATTGACCGTCGCCCTTGATCCAGCTGGCCGTCGTGCCCCATTCGCGTTGCGCTACAGCGTGCCATGGTGCCATGTGCATCACCTCATACCAACCAGTATCCTCCTAAACTGCCGCTATCGCGCCGATCCTTCAGGTGACGCGTGTGGAGTTTTGCGCGCGTCATGGAAGTGGCTGAGAATGAAGACGCAAATCGGAGAAAGCTTGCATGAGGGAGGTGAGACGGGCTACTCGCTAGCGCAGGATCTTGCGCGCTTTCGCGGGGCTCCCGACGGTGAACACAACCGCGGCGCCGCGACCGGCCGTCGTCGCGTAAGCCGACTTGATGTTGACCCGCGCTTTGGCGAGCCTCCCCGCGACTCGGGCGAGCGCACCCGGCTTGTTGCGCAGGCGCACGACGAAGACGGGTTCCTCGCTGACGCGATACCTGGCGCGGCGCAGGGCGCGCTTGGCTTTGCCTGGGTCGTTGACGATCAGGCGGATCTTGCCGCGCCCGCTCGTCGCGCTGGCGGCCAGGCTGACGATGTTGACGCGGGCGTCGGCCAGCGTGCGGGCGAGCTGAGCGAGCACACCAGGTTGGGACTTGAGACTGACGGTGAGCTGGGTGGTCCTGGGCATGGTTGCGCCTCCTCCTCGAGGGTTCGGCTCGATCCGTATACTACGCGAAGCGCGGTGTAGCGGCTAAAGCGACTGCGAACGTGACATTCATTCGAACTTTACTTTTGCTGCCGAAAGATAGCCTTTCAAGGCGATCTTCATGACCGACAACCAGTTGTCTTCGGCGGCGGTTTGAAATGTGTCCGAGGTTTTGACCGAGATCGTCTGATTTCCCCAGCGATCGCCGCCCTTGACGGTGTGACGACGGCGCTGGTGTTGCCGTCATCCAACGGCTGCTTCACGGCAGGTTCGTGGACTAAACCCCGCTGACCTCCGTGCTAAGGTGGGCATCATGCCCAACCGATATGCGCCGCTCGGCGACTATGGCGTCATCGGCGATCTGCACACGGTCGCGCTCGTGAGCATGGACGCGTCGATCGACTTCCTGTGTCTGCCGTCATTCGACTCGCCATCGGTGTTCGCGGCGCTTCTCGACGCTGAGCGCGGCGGCCGCTTCCAGATCGCGCCTATCCTCGACCACGCGACGCGCAAGCAGCTATATCTCCCCGACACCAACGTGCTGCTCACGCGCTTTCTCCACGCCGACGGCGTGGCCGAGGTCTCCGACTTCATGCCGGTCGAGGACGCCGGGCAGGCGCACAACCTCGTACGACGCGCGAAGACAGTGCGCGGCGAGCTGCGTTTCCGGATGCGCTGCGACCCGCGCTTCGACTACGCTCGCTCGTCGCACACCGTGGACCGGCTGAGCGACACCGAAGTGTTGTTCGTCGGGCGTGCCGGCGCCGAGGCGCTCGCGCTGCGGCTCAGGTCGTCGGTACCGATGCGTCTCGACCAGGGGGCCGCGACAGCCGAGTTCACACTGGGTGCCGACAAGTCGGCGTGGTTCGTACTCGAGGTGGTGCTGCCAGAGCAGCCGTCACCCTCCGCCCAGCCCGACTACGAGAGCGATGCCTTCAAGCGGACCGTGAACTTCTGGCGGCGCTGGGTCGCCCGGAGCACCTACGGTGGTCGCTGGCGTGAGATGGTGAATCGCTCTGCGCTCACGCTGAAGCTCCTCACTTCGCGCCAGCATGGCTCGATGGTCGCCGCTCCCACGTTCGGGTTGCCGGAGTCGGTCGGCGGCGAGCGGAATTGGGACTATCGCTACACCTGGATCCGCGACTCTTCCTTTACTCTCTACGGCCTGATGCGCCTGGGCTACACGGAGGAGGCGGCAGCCTTCATGCGCTGGGTGATGGCACGCATCCAGGAGCTCAAGCCTGACGGTTCCCTGCAGATCATGTACGGTCTCGACGGCCGCCACGAGCTCCGCGAGGAGACGCTCCCGCACCTCGAGGGGTACATGGGCTCGCGCCCGGTCCGCATCGGGAATGCCGCGCACCTGCACCTTCAGCTCGACATCTACGGTGAGCTCCTCGATTCGGTGTACCTCTACGATAAGTACGGCTCACCGATCCCGCACGACGCCTGGATGAACGTCATCCGCCTGATCGACTGGGTGGCGGCGCACTGGCGGGAGAAAGACGAGAGCATCTGGGAGGTCCGCGGCGGTCGCCAGGAGTTCCTCTACTCGCGGATGATGTGCTGGGTGGCGATCGACCGCGCCATCCGCCTGGCGAACAAGCGCTCGTTCCCGGCTCCGCTGTCGCGCTGGTACGACGTGCGGGACACCATTTACCGCGACATCTACGACCGATTCTGGGACGCGTCGCGCGGCGCGTTCGTGCAGCATCCGGGCGCGAGCACGCTCGACGCGTCTTCGTTGCTCATGCCGCTCGTTCGCTTCATCTCGCCCACGGACCCTCGCTGGGTGTCCACCCTCCGCGCGATCGAGCGCGAACTGGTGAGCGATTCGTTGGTCTACCGCTATCGCCTCGACGATCGCTACTCCGACGGCCTGACGGGCCAGGAGGGGACGTTCTCGATGTGCTCGTTCTGGTACGTGGAGTGCCTGTCGCGGCTGGGCGATTTACAGAAGGCGCGCTTCTTCTTCGAGAAGATGCTTGGCTACGCCAACCACCTGGGACTGTACGGTGAGGAGCTGGGCCCACAGGCGGAGCACCTCGGCAACTTCCCCCAGGCCTTCACGCACCTGGCGCTCATCAGCGCCGCATACGACCTCGACCGGCGGCTCTCGGCCGCCGGCCACGGCGAGTGAGTGACCGCCGCCGCGGACGAATCGCTGAGCGAGTCGGAGGGGGCCGGCGCGGCCACTCGGCCGCGCCGGCCCATCGGGATGGAAGTTACGTCAGCGGCCGCAGCTGAGTCGGCGGCGACGGGGGCACGGTATCCGTCGGCGCCGTGTTGATGGGCCCGATGTACTTTCGCGCGAGGACGACGTGGTCCCACCACATCCGGCCCACGAACCCCGAAGGATCGGCCGTCGTGTAGTGCTTGAGCCAGAGCCAGTTCAGCTTGAGGGCCTCGGTGGCGCGCCAGCGGAACCCCTCGAACGGGGTTCCGTTCGCGGCGGGTGTGAACATGTTGACCAGCCAGTTGCCGGACGGCCCGCCCTCGCGCAGGTGGATGACCTGGTTGCCGTCGATCCACAGCGCCATCTCGCCGTTGCTCTCGCTGGTCGGGCTGTTCATCTTGACCATGACTTCGACGCACATCCACTGATCGGCCGGCACGATGGGATTGGAGTTCCGTAGGAAGGTGTTGCCCCAGTAGTTGACCCCGTCGGGGCTGACGCGCATGTCCATCCAGTACGTGTAGAAGTCGAAGCGGCGATTCGCATCGGTCGGCTCCGGACCGATCGTGAACCGATCGGTGCCGGAGGGCTTGATCGCGGCGCCGCCCTGCGGCCAGTTCGTCGCTGGGTTGAAGCCGCCGAGCCAGCCGCCGGAGTGATGGTACGTTCCCGTCCCCGCGTACTTGACGTAGTAGCGCAGGAAGACCTGGTCGTGTCCCGCCCCCAGGTTCTTGTAGAGGTACCCCCCCGAATTGCTGCCGCCCACCGACGTGATCAGGAGCGACCGCGCTCCGCCGCTCGCGGCGGGTCGATCCGTGGATAGGGACATCCCGGCGGTGTTCTCCGTCTGGGTCCACCGGCTCGCGACCGCCGACACACTATCCTCGAACATCTCGGCTAGGATCACGTCCGGGTCGTTGGCGATGCCGGCGTCGCGAGCGTACTTGGCAGCGATGCCCTGGCCATTGGCCACGGCAGCCGGCAGGAGGCACACGAGCAAGCTCCACACCGTGGCCACCGATCGGACGACCCGCCCGTTGATCGGCCGCACCCAGGAACGCCCCTTGCACTCTTCACTCATAGCGTCCTCCGGCGCTCCCCGCCTGCAACGGCGATGCCGCGCTCCGCGCACTCGTACAGTCCCGTCGTTGCTGCGAATCAGTCTTGCGTTTCTTGCACGCGTCCGCCCCCGAACACGCAGTGTTCGAAATCGCGCCAGCCGCACGGGTCTGCGAGCAAAAGGAGAATTACTTCCGACTCAACCCGGATCGCGACACACCGTCTGGCGACTACCGAGCTGACTGGGGCCAGGCTCTGAAGAGTTTCGCCCCACGCGGCATCCTGCCGATCGGCCGTCGGCAACGCGGCGATCGGGCACAGCAGCGAGCTCGAGAAATGGTGTGAGCAAGGAGGCTGCGAGTAAAGGAGGATCGGGCAGGGTACTCCATTTGAAAGTAAAACGCGCGCCGGAGAAGGCCTGTAAGCCGGGCTATGGCCCCTCGTCGAGTTTTCTCGGGGTAAATGAGGGTTTCGCTCGCGACCGAGCCGCTGAGGGGACGTAATCAGCGAGCCCGCCGCGACATGGAATCGTCATGAAGGTGCGGTAAGATGCTTGCTCGCCAGGCGATGTAATGGACGTAAAGCCATCACGGGCACTGCACTTCCCGCCGTATCGGCTGGATCCAGACAATGCGTTGCTGTGGCGGGGCACGACGGAAGTTCGCCTGACACCCAAGGCTTTTGCCGTGCTGCATTGCCTCGTCGAGCGCCACGGCCAGCTGGTCACCAAGGACGCGCTGCTCGAGCGCGTCTGGCCAGGGACCGTGGTGGGTGACGCGGTGCTCAAGGTCTGCGTCCGGGAGATCCGGAAAGCTATCGGCGATCAGATCGGCGCGCCCCGATTCGTGGCCACGGCGCATCGGCGGGGGTACCGGTTCATCGCCGAGGTGACCGATGTTGACCCAAGACCGGGACGAGATGAAGCGCTGGGGAGGTCGGCGACCGAAGTCGACGTCAGTAGCCGCGTCAGCTACCGCAGCCCGGCTCACTTCGTTGGCCGGGGCCCCGTCCTCGACCGGCTCCAGACGGGGCTCGAGGCGGCGTGGCGCGGCCTGCGTCAGGTCGTCTTTGTGACCGGCGAGCCCGGCATCGGCAAGACCAGTGTGGTCGAGGCCTTCCTCGAGCGCGTCGCCTCCGACCCGCGCGTCTGGATCGCGCAAGGCCAATGCGTCGAGACGTTCGGGACTCGAGAACCGTATCCGTCAGTGCTCGACGCGCTCGGCCGGCTCTGCCGGGAGACCGGGGGCCACTGGCTGGTCACCCTCCTGCGCCGGCATGCGCCCACCTGGCTCATGCAGATGCCATGGCTACTCGATCCCACGGACCGGGAAGCGCTGCAGCAGGAGTTGCTGGGCGCGACGCGGCAACGGATGCTGCGCGAGATGGCCGAGACACTCGAGGCGCTGACGGCGGAAGCGCCTCTGGTCGTGGTCCTCGAGGACCTGCACTGGAGTGACGCGGCGACCGTCGATCTACTCTCATTCTTGGCGCGACGCGCGCAGACGGCCCGGTTGCTCCTGATCGGTACGTATCGCCCCGTCGATCTGATCGTCCACCAGCATCCCCTCAAGGATGTCAAGCTCGAGCTCCAGGCCGCCGGACGATGTCAGGAGCTGTCGCTAGAGTTGCTCGGTGAGGCCGCGGTGGCGGACTACTTACGGGAACGCTTCTCTCACAACACCTTCCCGTCTGGGCTGGCGCAGGTCCTCAACTCGCGGACCGAGGGCAATCCACTATTCATCGTGGGCGTGGTGGACGATCTCGTCCGGCGCGGACTGATCTCCTTGTGCGACAGCCGTTGGGAGCTTCGCGCGGGGCTGCGGGAGGTCGAGGTCAGCGTGCCCGAGAGTCTGCGCCAGATGATAGAACACCGGATCGCGCAACTGGACGACGAGGATCGTCTGATCCTGGCCGCGGGCAGCGTGGCCGGCATGGAGTTCTCGGCGGCCTCGGTGGCGGCGGCTCTCCAGCGATCGACGGGCGAGGTGGAGGAGCGGTGTGACGAGCTGACCCGTCGGCAACTCTTCATCCGGCCCCTCGGAGTGCGCGAGTGGCCGGACCGGACGGTGGCGTCGAGCTTCGGATTCATGCATGCCCTGCATCGGACTGCGCTCTACCAGGGCATCGCGCCTACGCGGCGGCGGTCCTTGCACCAGACGATCGGCCAGCGAGAGGAGATCGGGCATGGTGACCGGGCGGGGGACATCGCCTCCCGGCTCGCCGCGCATTTCGAGCAAGGGGGCGATGATCGGCGAGCCGTCCGGTACCTGGCGGAGGCCGCGGAGACCGCGAGCCGCCGATACGCCAATGCCGAAGCGGTCGGGTATGTCTCGCGCGCGCTCGACATCGCCGAGCGGCTACCGGACGGCGAACGCGTTGCCTCGCGACTGGGCCTGCTCAAGCAGCTCGGACTCCTTCGCCGTTCCATGGGCGCCGTGCGCGGTTCGATCGATGATTTCACGGCGCGAGCTCACTACGCGCGAGAGCTCGGCCGCGACGACGAGGAGGTGCGGGCGCTGCTGGAGCTGGGCGGCGCACTCTCCTGGGTGGATCGCGACCGCAGCTTTGCGGCTATCGAACAGGCACTCGCCGTGGCGCCGCGACTGGACGACGTCGCGTTGCAGGCACACGTCCGCGCCTCCCATGCGTTCCAGCGCATTCTCTTGCGCGGCTGGCGGGACGAGGACGCCGAGACGTGTCGCCTCTCGTTGGACATCCTGCGGCGCGTCGGTGAGCGGAGGCATCTGAGCCTGCACGTCGGCCGTTATGCATATCTGCAGAGCCACAGGTCGGAGTACCGGACGGCCTGTCGTACCGCTGAGGAAGCCCTGGGCCTGGCGGTGGAGGTGAGCGACGCCTATCACTACATGGCTGCTGAGTTTCATCGCGCGTGGGCGTTGCTGCATCTAGGTGAATGGGGTGAACTGCGCCGAGTCCTCCGCGACGGGCTCGAGATGGCGGAGCGCAACGGCCACGACCTCTGGGCCCGGGCATTCCGTTTCCAGATAGCGTGGCTGCGCACGCACGTGGGTGATTTTGCAGGGGCTCGTGCGCTCTGCGAGCGGGAACGGCGGCCCGGCGCGGAAGTCCAGCTGGGAGAATTCCTCGGCTCCATCGTCCTCGGGTTCGCCGAGCTTGGATCGAGGCGGTACCCGGAGGCCCTGCGTGCATTCGAGGAAGTCACCGGCCGGCCGGAGAAGGACCGATTGGCCTTGATGGACTGGATTCTCAACATGCCGATGCGGCTGGGACTGGGCCAGTACTGGCTCGCGCGCCGGCAGTTCGGACGCGCACGCGAACAGATGCAAGAGCTCTGTCGGCTCGCCGCCGCCCCGGGCGAGCGCACGTACCTCGCACTCGGTTATCGAGGCGTGGCCGAGGCAACTCTTGGCGAGGGGAATCGAGCCAAGGCCGAGCGCGAGGTGGCCGAGTCCATGGGCGTCCTCGACGGATTCGAGGCGCCGCTGGCCGAGTGGCGAGTCTGCGCCACGGCCGCGCGCGTCGAGGAGGCGCGCGGTCGACGGTCGAGGGCGGAGATCTACTGGGCCCGCGGCGCCGCGGCGCTCGATCGACTGGCGACCCGCCTGAAGGACGACGGGGACCTTTATCAATCCTTCCTCGCCCAACCAGCCGTCGAGGCCATGCGCCGGAACGCGAAGCTGCCGGCCCGCACTGCGCCGCCCGCGAAGGGCTCGACCCCCGGTCGTGTCGGTCCGCGCTCCGGCTTGTCACACCACCGTCAGCGTCCGTCGTAGCCCCGGCGCCCCCGAGCTAGCGGGGCAAGACCGCGCCGCGTAAGTCCCTCACGCGTCCTTACCCCATTCTTACCGAAACCTTACGCGGGCCTCATGATCGGGCCGCACGGTTTCCCTAAGCTCCACGTCATGCCAGTCACCGGAGCGAGCCAGAGCGATGCCCGCCCACGAGTCGCGAAACGCGCTGCCCGCGGAATGCGCCTTCGTCGTGCACTTGCGGCCGGGGGCGCTCCCCGAGGAGAGGCGGATGTCGGGTCGCGTCGAGCACTTCGCGTCGGGCCGGAACGAGGATTTCGGGTCGCTGCCGGAGTTACTCGTTTTCCTCGGCCGGGTGCTGAAGAGCCTGCGGGAAGACGGTGAGCAGGCAGAGGCCTCTTCCGGGGAAGGGAGGTGAGGGAACACACGTTGGGCCCGAGTGATGACGCCACGTCCTCTTCACAACTGAGCACAGAGAACAAGAAGGAGCTTGCAGCCATGAAGAAGCAGCTGGTCTTGTCCGCAGTCGCCGCCTTTGGCGTGCTGACGGTTCTCCTATCACTCTCGGTTCGCCAGGCAGGCGCACAGGTGGTATTCCAGGCAGCCGGGCCGACCGCGGAATCGATTCAGGGTACGGTCGACGCATTTCGCGCCGCACTGGGGAACCCGAACAACGGCAACGGGCCGGGACAAACCACTGGGCGTCGCGAGATCAACTGGGACGGCGGGGGCTCGACCGCGACGACAGCCCCCGTCACGCCGTTCGACGTGTTCCTGAACACCCGCGGCACCCGGTTCACCACGCCGGGGACGGGCCTTTCACAGGCTCCTCCATCAGGCGGTCCCCAGGGCGGTCTGGTCGTGCTCTTTGACAATCCGACCTACGCCACTACCTTCAGCACGTTCAGTGCGCCGCGCCTGTTTACTCCGGTAGGCAGCCGGATCACCGAGGGCTTTTTCTTCGTGCCCGGCACCAAGGGAGCCATCTCGGCAATGGTGAGTGGCTTCGGCGCGGTCTTCACGGACGTTGACGAGCCGAACGGTGAGAATGTGGAGAAGCGGGAAAAGGAACGGCGGGACAAGGATAAGCGGGACAAGCGGGGAGAGCGAGAAGAGCGGGAGGATGAGGAAAAGCCCAGCGCCCTGATCGAATACTTCGACGCGTACGGTCATCGGCTCTTCACCGGGGTCGTCCCGGCCTCGCCCGGCGATGGGAGCCTGTCCTTTTTCGGCATCGTGTTCGACGACCCCCGCATCGCCCGGGTGCGGATCACGAGCGGCAACGTCGCTCCGGGGCCGGATGATGATCGCAAGCATGACGTCGTCATGATGGATGACTTCATCTACGGTGAGCCGCAACCCATTCGATAAGCCTGCCTTGCGGCGGAACAGCTTAGAGGAGGTCGTGCGATTCCTGACGGCTGGAAGGGGGGCAGCCTCTGCCCCCTTTCGTCCTGCTTGCAGAAGGGATCGTGGCCCCCAGCCCCGCCGGGTGCGGGCCCGGAGCGATCGGACGACATTCTCGATCAACCCGTTTAGCACGCCATCGGAACTACGTGAAAAGGGGAAACGCGCGTCGGAGAAGGCCTGTAAGCCGGGTTCTGTTCCCCGCGGTTAGACGGGGCGACGATCATTTCTCTAGGACGCCGGTTACCCGGCGTCTCCAGCGGCCTGACCCGAGAGCCCGGGCGGGCCACCCGATTGCTCTCCTATTCGGCCTTGCTCCGGGTGGGGTTTACCGAGCCGATGCGGTCACCCGCATCGCTGGTGAGCTCTTACCTCACCGTTTCACCCTTACCGCTCTTGC
>Ga0111539_10001209_pt1 | contig 34369 bp, 31 predicted proteins | sample RhiMethybrSRZTD1_FD_79667 | JGI IMG/M metagenome (GOLD analysis project Ga0111539, IMG submission 79667) | Populus rhizosphere microbial communities from Tennessee, USA - Rhizosphere MetaG P. TD hybrid SRZTD1 (version 2) (version 2) | ecosystem: Host-associated > Plants > Roots > Rhizosphere >...
GCCCGGGCCGTTCGATCCAGGCGCCGCCGACGCCTTCGCCGCACGATACGAAGCGTGGAAGGCAGGCGCGCCGTTTCCGGATCTCGTGAAAGCGATCTACTTCGTGCGGCCCACGGCTGACGGGAGCGATTTCTTCAAGTACGACCCGAGTCTGCGTACGTTCGAAGCGAGCGAGTGGCCGGCGTCGCTCGAGCCGGTGCGGGCGCGTCTGTCGGGCACGGCGAGGTTTGGCGGCGGCGGCGCCGGCAGTCCCGCCGGTACGCCGCGGATCGTCGCGTACTCGTCGAGCCTGATCGTGCCCGACGTCCCCGCGCTCCTCATTCCGATTCCTGAGCCGATGCGGGACGCCGGCGAGCCGGTCAAGCCGCCATCGAGGGCCAGCGACTTCATCGTGGCGCTGCGCCTCTCGCACAGCAATCTCGTCGTCGAGATCGACAACCAGGCGCTGCGCGAGTCCGTGCTGCCCGCGCTGGCCGAGCGGCACTTCCCCGAGACCGGCGCGGATCGCTTTCGAGTATCGATCCTCGATCCGAAGGGACAGACGGTCATGACCCGCGGAATGGCGGCCGGCGAGGGCATCGATCCCGAGAAGGCGGACGCAACCAGCTCGTTCTTCGGTCTCCGGATCGAGACGCTTCGCGACGCCACGTTGACGTGGACCACCACCACGCGCGGCGCCGTCGTCGGGTCAACGGGCCGGGCGCCGACGACGAACCCGTCGACGCTCTCAAAAGGGTTTTCGATGATGGTCGAGCAGCGCGGGGGCGCACCGGCCACGATTGCCGCGCCATCGCAGATCGTCGAAGCGATGCGCGTCAACACCAGCGCCGGCTGGCGGGTGCTGCTCCAGCACGCGGCGGGATCGCTCGATGCCGCGGTCGCGCAGGTGCGGCGGCGCAATCTGTTGTTGAGCTTCGGTATCCTCGCGGTGCTGGTGGCCGGCGTCGCGCTCATCGTGGTGAACGCGCGCCGATCCGAGCGGCTGGCGGCCCGGCAGATGGATTTCGTCGCCACGGTCTCGCACGAGCTGCGCACGCCGCTCGCCGTGATCCGATCGGCGGCGCAGAATCTCTCCGCGGGCGTCGTCCTCGACGCGAAACAGGCGCAGCGGTATGGCGATCTCATCGAGGACGAAGGCAAGCGGCTGACCGACATGGTCGAGCAGGTACTCGAGTACGCCGGTCTCAGCGGCAACCGGCGGCCGGTCACGGCGCGGCCGGTGGATCTGGCCGCGCTTGTCGGCGACGTCGTGTCGTCTTCGTCGCCGCTCTTCGATGCCGAAGGCTTCCAGATCGAGGTCGACATCCCCGCCGCCCTGCCGCCGGTCGTCGCCGACGAAGCGGCGATCCGCCGCGCCCTTCAGAACCTGATCAACAACGCGCTGAAGTACGCAGCCGACGGACGATGGCTCGGCATCAGCGCCCGCGCCGCCACGACGCGCACCGGACCTGAAGTACAGGTTGTCGTCAGCGATCGCGGGCGCGGCATCGCCGCGGAGGATCTGGCGCACATCTTCGAGCCGTTCTACCGAGGCCGCTACGCACTCGAACGGCAGATTCACGGCAACGGCCTCGGCTTGAGCCTGGTCCGCCGGATTGCCGAAGCGCACGGCGGCCGCATCACCGTCACGTCGTCGTCCGGCGTGGGTTCCACGTTCACTCTGCACGTCCCAGCCGAGACGATGCAGCCCGCGGCCACGCCGTTGACCGAACCGGCCTCGGACAGCGCCGGCCCCACGGCGTGATGAACGCTTCCCGCAAACGCGTGCTGCTCGTCGAAGACGAGCCGGGGCTCGTGCTGACCCTGACGGATCGTCTGGAGAGCGAAGGCTACGAGGTGGCGGCGGCCGTGGACGGGCCAGCCGGACTGCTCCGCGCGACACGCGAGCGATGGGACGTCATCCTGCTCGACGTCATGCTGCCGGGCGCCAGCGGCTTCGACGTCTGCCGCGACCTGCGGCAGCGCGGCGTGAACACACCCATCATCATGCTCACCGCGCGCGGCCAGGTCGTGGACAAAGTGCTCGGCCTCAAACTGGGCGCCGACGACTACCTCACCAAGCCGTTCGACATGCTCGAGCTCACGGCGCGGATCGAGGTGCAGCTCCGCCGCGCCGCGGCCTCGGCCGGGTCGGGCACGAAGCAGTACGCGTTCGGCGACATTGGCGTGGACTTCCGGAAGGCCGAAGTCACGCGCGCCGGCCATCCGCTCGAGCTCTCGGCGCGCGAGTTCCTCCTGCTCAAGTACTTCATCGAGCACCGCGAAGCGACGCTGACGCGCGACGAGCTCCTGAACGAAGTCTGGGGCTACCACTCGATGCCGTCAACCCGAACCGTCGACGTCCACGTCGCCTGGCTCCGCCAGAAGATCGAGCCCAATTCCCGGCACCCGCAGTACATCCTGACGATGCACGGGATGGGGTACAAGTTCGTGGGGTAGCTGAGATACCGACAGGCCTTCACTGACAAAGCCTCACCATGAAGAGGTAAAGAGGTGAAGAGATTCTTTGGGAAAGACCGCTTGCTGCACGTGCCGCTGTCAAGAACCGCACGTCGGTGGTCTTTCACCTCTTAACCTCTTCATGGTGAAGCTTCTTCTCTTGTCTATCGTCCCTGTGCAGTCAGCGCGAGGTTCTCGCGGCGGGCGCCGATCGAGCGGGCGGCGAGGTTCACGAGCGGTACGCAGATGGCGAGGGTGATCAGCAGCCACACGGCGGTGCCGACGAAGCCGATCACGGGCCGCTTCCACCAGAATTCGGCTGCGAAAACGATGGCCGCGGACGGCGCGGCGAATATCAGCGTCACGACCGTTCCCACGAGCATCGGAAATCCGTGCGGGTTGCCGCCCGAGCCGGTCTTGCTCAGATCTGACGCGAGAGGAAACAGCGCCGACAGCCACACGAAGATCGGACTGAGGAGCACGAACGTCGCGATGCCGCCGAGGAACGCGGCGATCCAGAGGAACGGCGATCCGTACGGCGCCACGGCGAGCGCGGCGATGAGACAAATCAGCGTGGCGACGCCGAGGATCAGCGCCGAACCGATCAACTTGCCCCACGCGAGCTCACGATCGCGGATCGGCGAAAGCAGTTGGAGCGTCAGGCCGGCGCGGTCGGCGCCGAAGAGATTCATCGTGAACGCCTGCAGCGAATAGAGGCTGAACGTGAGGCCGAGGCCGAACAGCAGATGGCCGTGCTGTGAGGCGGCGACGGCGAAGGTCTCGCCTGGAATGCGGCCGAGCGTTGCCCCAAGCAGCGCGAACAGCGGGCCGGGTAACAGGACGACCAGCCGGCCGCGGACGGTACGAAGCGCGGTTTTCACTTCGGCCCAGGCAACGGCGTCCACCGCCGGCGACAGCCCGGGCAGCGGCAAGCCCGCCGTCGGCAGTTCGGCCGCCCGCCGTCGCCGGCTGCCGCCCTCGAGCGCGCCGAGCATGCGCCGGTGGGCCGCAGACGAGCAGAAATAGAGCAGCGCCGCCTCGGCCCCGAGCGCGAACAGGCCGAAACCGGCGTCGACCGGGTTGCCCGCAACGGCGTTGAGCACCGTCCGCCCGTACACCTCAGACGGCAGCGCACGGGTCCAGCGCGGCAGCGCCCGATCGAAGGTGTCGATCGAGATCTGGGAACGCGCACGGCCCGGCCGGCGCGGCTCGCCCGCGCGATCCCCGGTGCGGCTGGTGAGAAACATCGGCAGGAACGACACCAGCGACAGCATCGCGACGACCACCAGCGTGAAAAGCTCGCTTCGACGCCGGCTCCTGAACAGCCAGCCAACCAGGAAGCTGACCAGCGCACCGAACGACGCCAGGACCGCGAGCATCAGCAGGCCGGCAGTGATCGTGAGCAGCGCCGCCATGACATGGCCGGCGACTGCCATGCCGGCGCCAAACGCCATGAGCGCGGCCGCCACGAGCACGATCCACGGGTCCGCGAGGTTGGCCACCACCTCGACCAGGTGCAGCACGCCCCTTGGAATCGGAAGCAGTAGGAGCCGCGTGTAGCGTCCGATCGTGGTCTGGCCCGGAGAATTGGTCGTGAGGATCAGGAGCACGACGAGCATCACGATCAGCAGCCCGCGCAGGACGATAACGGCCAGCTCCGGACGGATCACGTGATCGACGGCGGCGCGGCCGCCAATGAACGCGAGCGTGGTCACCGCGATCACCGATCCGGTGAGCATGGCGGCGACGACGATGGGTACGAACACCGCGAACGCGCGTGAGATCTGCTCCATGCGGTCGCGGCGCTTGCCGCCGCGCACCGTGTTGGCGAGCAGACGCCAGCGGAGCCAGGTGATGGCCCGAAGGGAGCTCAGCATCGCGCTAGCGGGTCGTCTGCAGCCACTCGAGGGCCGGGCCGTTGGCGTGCGTCGCGCCGACAATCGTGAGGAACAGCTCTTCGAGCGACTGGCCGGTCGCGGCGCCGGACCGGAGCTCGGCGAGCGTGCCCTGCGCCACCATGCGGCCCTTGTTGATGATGCCAATGTGATCGCAAAGGCGCTCGACGATCTCGAGCACGTGCGAGGTCAGGAACACGGTGCCGCCGCCGCGGACGTAGTGCGTGAGCAGGTCTTTGATCTGACGCGAGGCGATCGCGTCGATGCCCTCGAACGGCTCGTCCAGGAAGAGCAGCCTCGGGCCCGGCAGCAGTGCGGCGGCCAGCGAGATCTTCTTCCGCATGCCGTGCGAGTAGTCGGCGACGAGATCGGCCGCCGCGGATTTGAGATCCATCAGCTCGATGAGCTCGGCCGATCGCGCTCGCACGCTCGCCTTGTCGAGGCCGTGCACGCGGCCGACGAATGCGAGCGTTTCGGCCCCGCTCAGCCGATCGAAGAGCGCGAGGTCTTCGGGCATGACGCCGACCTGCCGCTTGACCGAGACCGGATCGGCGAACGGATCCATATCCAGAATCCGGCACGTCCCGGCCGTCGGCAGGAGCAGTCCCGTCAGGCACTTGATCGTCGTGGATTTGCCAGCCCCGTTCGGGCCGAGAAAGCCGTAGAAGCTGCCGCGGGGCACGGCGAGATCGATACTGTCGACGGCCACCAGATCGCCGAAGACTTTACGCAGGCCGGAGGTCTCGAGCGCGAGCGTCATGCACCCTGTCGTTGGCGCGGCGATTCGCGCCGCGTGATCGTACCACCGCCCGGGGTCGGAGCCAGTTTCATCGCACAATCAGGTAATCTGGCGACCGGGTCACGTGCACATGCCTGTCGTTCGTTTCTCCGTCGCGCTCGGCGCCGCCGCCGTCGTCGCGGCCGGCGCGGCGTGCCAGCGGTCGCCGGAGTCTGCCGCGATGCGCCGCATTGCTGAACAATACGTCAAGCTCGTCCTCAAGGTCGGTCAGCACGACGAGAACTTCGTCGATGCGTACTACGGCAACCCGCAGTGGAAGCCGGCCGGGCCGCCGGCCCCGCTCGCGGAGCTGGCACGAACGGCCGCCGAGCTGCGCCAGGCCGTCGCGGGCCTGACCATCCCGCGCAACGCCGACGAGCTGGTCCGGTTGCGGCGTGACTATCTCGACAAGCAGCTGGCCGCGGTCGAGACGCGGGTGGCCATGCTGCAAGGGCAGCGGTTGTCGTTCGACGAGGAGGCCAGGCGGCTCTATGACGCCGAGCCGCCGGTCAAGACCGAGGCCGAGTTCCGCCTCGTGCTCGACGAACTGGAACGGCTGCTGCCCGGGCGCGGCCCGCTCGCGGATCGGTACGCGGCCTTTCGCGACAAATACGTCATCCCGGCGGGCAAGGTGGATGCGGTCTTCCGCGCGGCCATCGAAGGCTGCCGCGCGCGGACGCTCGATCACCTGACCCTGCCGCGCGGCGAGTCGTTCACAGTCGAGTACGTGAAGGACAAGTCGTGGAGCGCCTACAACTGGTACAAGGGAAACTTTGCCAGCGTCATCCAGGTCAACACCGATCTGCCGATCACCATCGACCGCGCCCTCGATCTCGCCTGTCACGAGGGGTACCCGGGTCATCACGTCTACAACGCGCTGCTCGAACGGACGCTCGTCCGCGGCCGCGGCTGGCCGGAGTTCTCCGTCTACCCGCTGTTCTCGCCGCAGTCGCTGATTGCCGAAGGGACGGCCAACTTCGGCATCGAGGTCGCGTTCCCGGGCGCCGAACGGACCGCGTTCGAGCGCGACACACTCTATCCGCTCGCCGGGCTCGATCCGACGACCGCGGACCGCTACGCCACGGTGACGGCGTCGGTGGACAAACTCAGTTACGCCGGCAACGAGGCCGCGCGCCGCTACCTCAATGGCGAGATCGATCGCGCCGCCGCAGCTGCGTGGCTCGAAACCTGGGCGATGTCGCCGAAGGATCGCGCCGAGCAGCGCGTCCGCTTCTTCGATCAGTACCGCAGCTACGTGATCAACTACAACCTGGGCAGGGATCTGGTCCGCGCGTACATCGAAAAGCGCGGCGGCACCGCGGATCACCCTGACGTCCGCTGGCAGGAGTTCGGCAAGCTTCTCTCGTCACCGCGCTTACCCTCGGGGCTCAGATAGACACGCGTTAAGTTAGAAGTGAGCAGCCAGAAGTTAGAAGTTAGAGTACGCAGGATGCGCTGGCAGCGTGGCTGGGCAGCGAGCGCTGACAAGGGAGCTTGGACAAGCGCCCACTCACTTCTAACTTCTGGCTTCGAACTTCTCACTTAACGAATGAAGGCAGTAGAAATCTCGACCCCCGGCGGCCCAGACGTCCTCCGTCTCGTGGACCGTCCCGATCCAGTGCCCGGCCCGGGCGAGGTGCTCATCGAAGTCACCGCGGCCGGCGTCAACCGGCCGGATCTGCTGCAGCGCAAGGGTCAGTATCCGCCGCCGCCCGGGGTGTCGGACATCCCCGGCATGGAGGTCGCGGGACGCATCGCCGCACTCGGTGCGGACGAGCCGCGGTCGGCGTCGGGCCGCGCGTGGCAGATCGGCGACGAGGTGTGCGCGCTCCTCGCGGGCGGCGGCTATGCCGAGCTGGCGGCCGCGCCCGGAGTGCAGTGCCTGCCGGTGCCGCGCCGACTCTCGCTCGCCGAGGCCGCGGCGATGCCGGAGACGTACTTCACGGTGTGGACGAACGTCTTCGAGCGCGGACGGCTCGCGTCGGGCGAGTGGCTGCTCGTGCACGGGGGTACCAGCGGAATCGGATCAACCGCCATCCAGCTCGGCGTCGCGCGAGGCGCGCGCGTCATCACGACGGCCGGATCGGATGAGAAATGCCGCGCGGCCGAGCGCCTGGGCGCGCAGGCCGTGAACCACCACACGACCGATTTCGTTGACGCCGTGCGACAAATCACCGCCGGCCGCGGCGTTGACGTCATCCTCGACATCATCGGCGGGCCCTACCTTGGCCGGAACGTGGACAGCCTGGCGAAGGACGGACGCCTCCTGCAAATCGGCCTGCAGGGCGGCGCAAGCGCGGAGATTCCGCTGCGCCCCATCATGCTGCGCCGGCTCACGATCACCGGTTCGACGCTCCGCATCCGTACGCCGGCGGAGAAGGGCGCGATCGCGGCCGCCCTCGAACGCGAGGTCTGGCCGCTGATCGAGTCTGGACGGGTGCGGCCGCTGGTGGACGTCACGCTGCCGCTCGCTGACGCCGCCGAGGCGCACCGGCGGCTGGAAGGAGGGACGGTCATCGGCAAGGTCGTGCTGGTGACGTAGGCGGTGGCCTCCCCCCGTATACTGCGGGGACCGTGCGCGACCTTCGTTACGCGATCCGGTTTCTCTGGGCCCACAGGTCGTTTACGGCGTCGGCGATCCTGACGCTCGCGATTGGCCTGGGCGCCAACACCGCGCTGTTCGGGTTGATCAACGGCGCGGTCCGTCCCCTGTCGCTGCCGCATGCGGAGCGGCTCGTCGCCCTCGCCGCCGAGACCAGGGGCGATGAGACCGGCGGCTTCCAGTACTCGTTCTCCACCGAAGCGCTGAAGGACTTTCAGGATCGGGCCGATGCCTTCAGCGACGTCGTCGGCACGATGATGCGCATCGGCGGGCTCGCGCACGAGGGGCGGCCGTCGCAGTTCTGGTACGTCGCGGTCAGCGACAACTATTTCAGCGGGCTGGGCGTGTCCCCGGCGCTCGGTGAACTTTTCAACGGTCCGTCCGGTTCGCCGGTCCACGTCGTGCTCGGACACACCTTCTGGATGAAGACGTTCGGCGGCGATCCGAACGTCATCGGCCGGCCGATCCGCCTCGACGGCGCACCTGCCGTGGTGAGCGGAGTGGTGCCGGCGTCGTTCCGTGGCACTCAGATGGGGCTGGAGCTCGACGGCTACATCACGATCGACGACTTCGGCGTCGTCTCGCCCGATGCGAAGCGGTGGCTGTATCACAACCGGAAAGCGCGGCCCATCCAGGTGTACGCGCGACTCCAACCTGGCGTGAGTCTGTCCGATGCGCAAGCGGCCACCGACGTGCTGATGGCCAAGCTCGAGATCGAGCATCCGGAGACGGATCGCGGCATCGGCGCGCGCGTGATTCCCGAGCCGCGCGCCCGGCCGTTGCCGTTGCGCGCGGTCGGCGAGGCCATTCCGCTGGTGCAGGCGTTCGGGCTCGCGGTGGCGGGACTCGTGCTGCTGCTCGCCTGCATGAACGTCGCGAACCTCCTGCTCGTCCGGGCCACGGCGCGTCAGCGGGAGATGGCCGTCCGGGCGGCGCTCGGTGCGAGCCGCGGCCGCCTCGTACGCCAGATGGTCGTCGAGGGGCTCGTGCTCTCCGGTCTCGGCGGGATGGCGGGATATGCACTCGGGCAATATGTCGCGCGTGCCTACGTCTCGCGGCTCGATCTCGGCGCCGACGTCCCGATCGGCTTCGACACGTCGTTCGATCTCAATGTCTTTCTCTTCTCGCTCAGCGCCGCGATCGTGACGGGCATCGTCATCGGGCTCTGGCCGGCGTGGCGCGCCTCACGCGCCGACGCCCGCGCCGCGCTGCACGATGGCGGCAAGGGGCAGTCCGACGGCGTCGATCGCCAGCGCCTCCGGCGTCTGCTCGTCGTCGGTCAGATTTCGGGATCGCTCGCGCTGCTCGTCGTGGCCGGGTTGTTCATCCGGACGCTGTCGTCGGCTCAGCGGCTCGATCTCGGATTCGACGCCGAACATCTGATCGCGATGCGGCTCGATCCGAGGCAGATTGGCTACGGCGAGGATCAGACCCACGAGTTCTACAAGGAGCTGCAACGGCGCGTCCGGGCCTGGCCGGAGGTTTCCGCAGCGGCTGTCGCCTTCACGACCCCGATGAGCTATCTCATCGGCGGCGGCTCGGTCTACATCGAGGGCCGGCCAGTGCCGAGTACCGAGCAGCCGCCGGCCTCGTTCATGAACCACGTCGGACACGACTACTTCCGGACGATGGGCATCCCGATCGTGCGCGGACGGCCGTTCACAGAGGACGACGAACGCGAACGCGCGACGACGCGGAAGCTGGCGATCGTCAACGAGTCGATGGCGGCGAAGTACTGGCCGGGCGAGGACGCCGTCGGCAAGCGGTTTCGCATCTACAACCTCAGCGAGCCGCTGCTCGAGGTGGTCGGCGTGGCGCGCGACAGCAAGTACGTTCTCGTCTTCGAAGCGCCACGCCCGTACATCTACCTGCCGCTCGTCCGTGACCTGTCGATGCGCACGCTTCACGTGCGCGCCGCGGGCGACCCGGCGCCGCTCGGGCCGCGCCTCGAGCGCGAAGTGCGGGCGATGGCGCCGGACATGCCCATCGCCGATCTGCGGACGATGCACCAGTCACTTCAGGGGATCTTCGGCTACCTCATCTTCAAGGTCGGCGCCCTGCAGGTCGGAGGGATGGGGTTGCTCGGCCTGATCCTCGCGATTGTCGGCGTGTATGGCGTCGTCGCGTTCGGCGCGAGCCTGCGCACGAGGGAGATCGGCATCCGCGTCGCGCTCGGCGCCCAGCCGCGCGATGTGCTCGGCCTGATCCTGGGCCAGGGCGTGCAGCTCGTCGGCATCGGCCTGGTGGTCGGGCTGGCGATCTCCGCCGGCTTGAGCCGCGTCATCGCCCGGTTCCTACCGCTTGTCGATGCCGGCGACTGGACGACGTTTGCCATGGTGTCCGCCGGCCTCGCCGCGCTTGCGCTCCTCGCGTGTTACATGCCGGCGCGCCGCGCGACGCGCGTGCCCGTGATGTCAGCGCTTCGCCACGAATAAGAACGCGACAATCGCGTACGCCCAATAGGCGGCCGTCACTTGCCATCGCCACCACGGATACACGTCCATCGGCGCGAGATCGAACCCGACGTCGAGCGTCGTCACGATCGCCGCGGCCATGAGCGCCGCGCGCGCGAGCACGGAACCGGCGGGCCGTCGCGCCATCAGCGTCCAGCCGCCCGCGAACTGCAGCGCGCCGACGAGACCCCGGGTGACGATGAGCAGTTTCGCGACAGGGTCGTACCCGCCGATCACCGCGAGCAGTCCGGCGACGTGAAGGGCGTTGAAGGCGGATTCGAAGAGAAGAAGAAAGGCGATCACAGATCCCGGTTCGGGCGAAATCCGTAACACGGAGCTCACGGCGGCACGGAGAACACGGATCCTCTGGGGTTCGATCCGCCAAAGCGTTCAGTGCTCTCCGTGCCTCAGCGGCCTCCGTGTTGAGGATCGAAAACCGCCAATACAGAACATCGGAATGTTAGTCCGTCTTGAGTGCCAGCAACGGATCGATTGCCGTCGCCCGTCTGGCCGGAATCAGGCAAGCGAACATCGCCGCGATGAGAAACAGAACGGCGACGCCGCCGATCACGCGCAGATCGGTGGGGCGGGTTTCGTAGAGGTAGCGCTCGAAGAGGCGGCCGAACGCGAGCGCGCCGGCGGCACCGGCCACCAGCCCGATCACCACGAGGCGCACGCCTTGCGTCACGACCATCCTCAGCACGCTGCCGGCGCTGGCACCGAGCGCCATGCGCAGGCCGAACTCGCGCGTGCGCTGACTGACCGACGTGGCGATGACGGCCGCGAGTCCCATGACGGTGATGACGAGCGCGATGACGGCAAACCCGGCGAGGAGCGCGGTGACGAGCCGCGGCGAGAGCAGGCGGTTCGCACGCAGCGCCGCCAGCGTGTCGATGTCCTCGACCGGCACCTCGCGATCGACCGACGCCACCGCCGACTTGACGGCGCTCGCGTACCAGAGTGGAGACGACTCCGTGCGCACGAGCAGCCGGCCGCCGAGGCCGAGCGACTGCGCCACGGGCGTGTAGTACTGCGCGATCGCCGGCCGGTCCAGGCCGTACTGCCGGAAGTCCCGGACGACGCCGACGACGGTGAAATCCATCGGCTCCTGGATCTCGATCCGGAAGCGGCTGCCGATCGGATCCTTCCCGCCCCACAACTTCGCCATCGTCTCGTTGATCACGGCGACCGGCGTGGACCACGCGCGATCGGTCGGCTCGATCGATCGGCCGAGAATGACCGGAACGCCGAGCGTCTCGAAATACTGATCGCTGGCAAGGTTCTGATCGGCCAGCGGCAGCATGGCGGTCTCTACCCCGGGCGGCGAGACGCCTTCGATCCGGATGGGCCGCTCGCCGGGAACGATGTTCCCGAGCGGCACGGCGTTGGTGATGGCCGCCGCCCGCACGCCGGGAATGGCGCGGACCTTGTCGAGCACCGCGGCGTAGAAATTCAGCAGGTCGTCCTCGCTCGTCTGGTGCGACCAGTTGCCGAACACCTCGGCGGTGAGCACTTGCCGCGACTCGAACCCCAGATCGACCGACGAGAGCCGGTACAGGCTCCTCAGCAGCAGCCCGGCGCCCACGGCGAGCGCGAAGCAGACCGTGACTTGTCCGACGACGAGGACGGCACGGAGCCGCTGGCTGCGTGGGCTGTAGCCAACGAGCGGCGCGCCTTCCTTCAGCGCTTCGGTCAACACGGTCCGGACCGTCACCGCCGGTGCCAGCCCGAACAGCAGGCCGGTGCCGACCGAAATCGCGAGCGTGAACCACAGCACCGTGCCGTCGAGCGCGGGATCGACGACGCGCGGCGTGAAGAGGCTGGCAAACGCGCCGAGCAGGCCGGCCGACGACCACGCCACGACCAGGCCGACGGCCCCGCCGGCGATCCCGACGAGCGTGCTCTCGACGACGAGCTGGCGGGCGAGCCGGCCGCGGCCCGCGCCAAGCGCGGACCGGACCGCGATCTCGCGCGCGCGCCGGAACGTCCGCGCGAGCGACAGGTTGGCGACGTTCGCGCAGGAAATCAGCAGCACGAGGCCGGTCGCGCCGAGCAGCGACAGCAGGATCGGCTTCGCGTTCGCGGTGAGCTCCTGATCGAGCCGTGCGACACCGGCCGCAAAGCCGGTCTGGTCCGGCCGGTAGACGGCCGGCGCCACCCGCACCCAGTTCTCCGCGAGCGCCGAAACCTCGGCGGCCGCTTCGCCGGCGGTGCGGCCGGAACGCAGCCGCGCGAACACGTGGAGGCCCGAGAACGTCCGCCGGCCAAACTCCATCGTGCTCGCAGCCTTGGCGCGGAACGGACAGGCCGACGTCGGCATGTAGACGTCGTTGTCCGTCGGGTACTGCGGAATCGGCGGCAGGATGCCGACGATCCGGTGCGGCCGGTTGTTCAACTGCACGACACGGCCGACGACCTTGTCGTCGCCGGCGAACTTCTCGAGCCAGTACTTGTGGCTCAACATCAGCACCGGCTCGGCGTCCGGCGCATCATCGGCCGCGATGAACGCGCGGCCGACGAGCGGCTTCACCCGGAACAGATCGAAGTAGTGCGGCGACACGACGCCGGTGTTGATCCGATCGGGTCCGCTCTCGTCGATCAGGATAAACGACATCGCGTGGTACTCGGCGACGTCCTGGACCGTCGTGAGCTGCGCCCGATAGTCGGCCATTTCGGCGATCGACACGCCGGTGTCGGGCCGGCCGATGCCCGGCGCGGACTGACGGATGAGCACGAGCTCGTTCCCATTGCCGTACGGCAGCGGCGCGAGCAGGACGCTGTTGACGATGGAGAAAATCGCGGCATTGGCGCCGATGCCGAGGCCGAGCGTCAGGACGGCGGCCAGCGCGTAGCCGGGAGATCGCAGGAGCATCCGCACGCCGTAGCGCGCGTCCTGCCGCAGATCGTCCCAGAAGGTGGCGCCGCGGATGTCGCGCACTTCCTCCTGCACGCGATCGACGCCGCCGAAGTCGCGGAGCGCCGTGCGCCGCGCCTCCCGTGGCGGCATGCCGGCGCGGACGCGCTCGTCGATTTCCATCTGGAGGTGGAACGCCAGCTCGCGCCGCACGTCGTCGTTCAACTGGCCGCGCCGCCGCGCCAGCCGCACCGCCTGGAAGACCCGGGTCAGCAACATGGTCTGATCCGGCTAGGCTTCGACGATCCGGGTGACGGCCGCCGAGATCTGCGCCCAGGTCTCGGTCTCGCGCGCGAGTTGTTTTTCACCGGCGCGCGTGAGCTGGTAGAACTTCGCCTGCCGGTTCTGGTCGGAGACGCCCCACTCCGAGGACACCCACCCCTGTTCTTCGAGGCGATGCAGGGCGGGATAGAGCGAGCCCTGGTTGACCTGCAGCACGTCGGCCGACATCTGCCGGATCCGGTGTGAGATGGCCCAGCCGTGCTGGGGGCCCATCTGCAGGGTCTTGAGAATCAGCAGGTCCAGCGTGCCCTGCAGGAGGTCATATTTCGAGGGGCGTGGCATCGCTCACTATTGTAGACGAGCGACAACAGCGCGGCTACCAGGCATTCGCAGGAACATTTCTGGGCGCTCCGCAACGGCGTTAGAGTCACTCAACAGGTGGCCTATGACGCACGGTGCGGTTCGCATGTGGCTGAAGCTCGAAGGACTGGCCGCGTTGGTGGTGGCGCTGTGGTTCTACGCGCAGCATCCAGGCGGATGGACGAGGTTCGCCGTGCTCTTCTTTGCGCCGGATCTGGCGTTTCTGGCCTACCTCGCCGGCCCGCGCGCAGGCGCCGCCGCGTACAACCTCGTCCACTCCTACTCGCTGCCGCTCGGCTCGGCGCCATACCTCCCTCGGCCGCGACCTCAGTGTGCCTATGTCTCTTGCCCCGCCCAGCGAATCTCGATGCCCTCCCGGCTTCCGAGTGCGGTGCGCAACATCAGGATGAGCGCCGGATCGGCGCCGGCCTCCTGCAACATGTCGAGCGTCGGGCCGTCGATGTAGTAGTCGTGGTCTTCCTCAGACTCTTCCTCGAGCTGATCGATGAGCCACTGCAACTGTGCGCTGGTGATGCGGCCCACGTGCCGCCCGGTCTCCGCATCGAGGAGCTCGATCGTTGCGCCGTCCATCGGACCTCCGTCCCGGGCAGGTGTGCTGGATTGTGGGGGAACCGCAGATTGGCTGGTGCGCAGCGCCTCGATGATCTCGCGCGCGCGCGATTCATCGTCGGCGGTCACGAGGATCTCCTCGAGCATCTGCGAAGGATTTCCGCGCATCGCCCGCCCACCCGCGGCCTCGGCGTCCGACACATCGCGGAGGATGAACTCGATCCCCGCTTGATCGAGCGCCATCTGCACCAGCGGAATGAGCCCGACCTCGTCGGTCCGAATCACACTCACGAGCGCAAGATCCGGATTCGGCGAGCCGGCCGGAGGCGTGTTTTTAAGGGTCATGCCTCAGTCTACACACTACAAGGGCCGTCGAGGGCCCTTGGCCTTTATTGAGGCCACAGCCAACCGAACGCGCCGCCGGTGAGCAGCCCGTAGATCAGCGCGTCGATGTTCGACTTGAGCGTGGTCGTCCAGGCTTTCTTGTACCAGATGGTGTTCTGCCAGAGCGCGAGGCCGTACGCCACGAACGCCGTGCAGCCGGCGAAGCGGAAGACGACGAGGTATTCGGTGCCGGGGCCGACGGCGCGGCTCGTCACGTACGCGGCGACGAAGCTGACGGCAATGCAGTAGATGAACCACTGGGTCAGCTGCGCGCCCATGTTCCACTCGCCGTTTTTCATCACGGTCATGCCGATCACGGGTCCGCGCAGCATTTTCTCCTTGAAGGCCGGCGACTTCATCGCTTCGGGGCTGGCAGCGTGCGGCACGACGTAATCGCCCGGCGGAATGCCGAACTTCCGAAGGGCTTCCATCACCTCGGCTTCAGCGGGCAACTGGCGATAGTCGCTCCGGTGGTAGGGCAGGATCATGTGGATGACAAAGCTGGCGATGAAAATGAGCACGGCCGACACGAGCACAGGCAGCCAGAGCGACAGCAGCGGCACCATCGAACCTCCTGAACGAACTACTCGCGCCTGGGTTTGAGACGAATGACCACGGGATCGCGCGACGAACCGGCCGCGATCTCGACGACGCCAACCATCTGCCCGAAGCGGGCTTCGATGGTGTACGTGACGTCCTGCAGGAGATCGGCGGCGAACGTGCCCTGCTCGCCGGTTTTCCCGCCCCAGTCGATGAGATCCACCGGCCGCTCGCCAGCCGGCTTGGCGCTGAGCGTCGCGCCGGCGACGAGGCGGCCGTCCTCGAGCCGCACTTCGCCCGTCACGACGGTCGGCGCGAGCCGGCGCACGACGATCGGCGCGAGTTGCTGTCGCGCGCCGGAGGCGATCTCGATGACCTCGGGCGTCGGGCCGGCGCCGAGCCGCGCGTACGCGATGGCGAACGGGCTGGCGCGATGCGGACCACGCGAGAGATTGACGCCGACGACGAAGCGTCCAGGCGGCAGCTGATCGAACCGGTACGTACCGGTGGAATCCGTCTTGCCGAAGCGATACCAGGGCTGCGCGCGGTTGCGCGGTTCCGCCAGACGCAGATTGATCGCCGCGTCCGGGACCGGACGGCCCGTCTCATCGACGACGGTGCCTTCGAGGATGCCGTTTACGGCCGTCGTGAGCGTGACCGCAGCGCACGCATGAGTGTTCGGAAGGGTCAGCGTGCTGGTCTGGATCGGCGAGAGCTCGTTGCGTCCGGACGGCAGTTCGGGCACGAGCGTGTAGTCACCCGCTGGAAGGCGCTCGAAGCGGAATTCCCCGTCACGGTCGGACTCCGCCTGTTGCTGCACCGGACCGCTCAGTCGAACTTGCACGCCCGTCAGCGGTTCGTTTCGTCGTTCTGAAAAATCGACGGTTCCATGGAGCAGCCACACTTTTCCGGACAACGTCGCGCCCGGTGACGGCTTGGACAACCCTTCGAGATAACCGCGAAAGGGACTTGGCCAGGAGGCCGGCTGCGTCGGGCTGCAGATGCCCGCGGTCATCCTCCCGTCTGACGGCCGTTTGTGAAAGACGATCAGGTACCGCGTGCCAACACGAAAGTCGTAGCCGCAATCGCCGCCGCCAAATCCGGTGGCCACCGCGTCGGGCGCCGCGCCGAGCACCGTCCGCACTTCCTTCAGCCGTACGAGACGCTCCGAGATGGGCGGACCGTTCTCCCACATCGGCGGGCCCTCCACGGTCTCAATCGAGACGACGGTCGCCTCGATCACGCCTGAAGCCTGCCACACGGTCTGACACGGCGGAATACCGCCCACACACGTGCATGCGTCAGCCACCTGCGGCAGCAGCGCGCACGCAAACAGGACGAGCGCGACGCCGGTCTTCCCCACCTTTTCCTTCCCCTCTGCCCTGTGCCCTCTGCCCTACTCTCCGCCTCCGCGCCGAATGCCCCATGTCGGCGGCGGCGGTTCTTTCGTCATGCGGTCGAGCGGACGCTCCTTGAGGAGCCGCATCGCTTCCTCGACCGCGCGCTCGAGCTGGGCATCGCGGCCGGCGATGACGTCCTTCGGCCAGTTCTCCACGTCGATGTCGGGTGCCACGCCTTCGTTCTCGACCGCCCACTTGCCGTCGCGAGTAAAGAAGCCGCCGCGCGGCGCGATCATCGAGCCGCCGTCGACAAAGCCCGGCGTGTCCGCGGTGTGGACGAGTCCGCCCCAGGTCCGCTTGCCGACGAGCGGGCCGATCTTGCGGTAGCGGAACATGTACGGCATGAGGTCGCCGCCCGATCCGGCCATCTCGTTGATGATCATCACCTTCGGTCCCCAGATTCCGGCCGACGGGCTGGTGAACGGCAGCCGATCGCCGGCGACGTTGTTGAAGTACCCGTCGAACGAGCGCTCGAGGACGTCGATGATGTAGTCGGCGGCCGAGCCGCCGCCGTTGAAGCGCTCGTCCACGATCACGCCGGTCTTTTCCTGCTGGGCGAAGTAGTAGCGATTGAAGCTCGCGTAGCCGCCCTGGCCGGTGTTCGGGACGTAGACGTACGCGAGCTGTCCGCCGGAGAGCTTCTCCACTGTCCGGCGGTTCTCCTCGACCCACGCGCGCGTCCGCAACGCCTGCTCCGACGCGATCGGCAGGACCGTGACCTGCCGCGCCCCGTCCATGGCCGGCTTCGTGTTGATCGTGAGCCGCGTCTGCCGATTCGCCGTGCCGTCGAGGAGGCGATGGATGTTGTCGGGCGCCCGCAACTCGACGCCGTTGACCGCGAGCACGTAGTCGCCGACGTTGACCTCGACGCCCGGCGCGTGCAGCGGCGCGCGCAGATCCGGGTTCCAGCTCTCGTTGTCGTAGATCCTCGTAATCTTGTAACGACTGTTGTCGATCGTGAAGTCGGCCCCCAGGAGTCCGCCGCTTCCGGTCGGGACTTCCGGCATCGCGCCGCCTCGGACGTACGAGTGCCCGATCGCGATCTCCGCGCCCATGTTGTCCAGCAGGTAGTTGAGATCGGCGCGGTGATTGACGAACGGCAGCATCTGGCCGTACATCTCCTCCATCTTCGTCCAGTTGGCGCCGTGCAGGTTGGGCACGTACAGGTAGTCGCGCTGGTTCCGCCAGCCTTCCTTGAAGATCTGCTTGAACTCTTCGCGCGGATCGAGCTGCATCCGCAGCGTCACCTCGAGCCGGCCGGTGCCCGCCTGCGGCACGGTGCGGTCGGCATCGACAATGAAGAGGCCGGGCCCGGCGGCCGGCGCACCGCCGGCCCGTCCGCCGCCGCGGCCACCGGCGCCGCCGGATCGATACAGCAGCTTGTGACCGTCGGCGCTGATGTCGTATTCGGTGACGCCAGTGACGAACGGCGCGGCGCGTCGATCGCTCAGCCGGTAGCGGTGCAGGATGTTGCCCCCGCCGCCTTGCGGCGTCTCGAGGTAGTAGATCGTGCCGGCCACACCCGCGCGCAGCCGCGAGTAGTCGCGGACCGGAACGCCGGGCACCGAAACGATGCGGCGATGCAGGCTGTCGAAGTCGATCTGCACGGTCACGGGCCGCGGCGCGGCGCGCGGCGTGTTCTCCTGGGTCGTCTCTTCACCGGTCGGCGCTCCACCTTGCCCTGAGCCTGTCGAAGTGGCGCGTCCGCCGCCCTGACCGCCACGGCCGCCGGGGCCGGCCGGCGAGGCCTGCACACCGGGATCCTCGTCGCTCTCCGGCAGGAGGGGCGTCGGCTCGCCCTTGCGCAGAATCGCGAAGTAGAGGCCGAACGTCTCCGTGTGGTCGTACGACGTCATGTCGAGCCACTGCGAGGCGAGACCGAAGTCGGTGGACGCGAGGAACCACAGGTACTTGCCGCTCGCGTCCCACGCCGGCCAGACCGCGTCGGCGAGGTTGTCCGTGATCTGCTTCGTCTCCCCGCTCTCGACGTTCGTCACGAAGATCGCGTGATAGAGCGAGCGCAGCCGGCTCGAGTAGGCCACCCACTTGGAGTCGGGGCTCCAGACCGGGTTCAGCGTGCGTTGCGGCACCATCCACTGATCCGCCCCGACGGTCTTCGCCTGCCCGGTGGCGACGTCGAGCACCCACACCCTGAGATTCGTGTCGGTGAAGAGCAGCTTCTTCGAATCCGGCGACCAGGACGGCGTGTAGTAGTGCGTCGGCTTCTGCAGCGTGATCTCGCGCGGCGGCGCGAGGCCGTCCTGCTCTTCGATCATCAGCCGGTACTCACCGGACTTGTCGCTGAAGTAGGAGATGTACTTGCCGTCGGGCGACCACGCCGGGTCGCGCTCGGCCGATCCGCTCGAGTTCGTGATGTTCCGGACGTCGCCCTTGTCGGCCGGGATGGTGAAGATCTCGCCGCGCGCCTCGACGATCGCGCGCTTGCCGGTCGGCGAGATCGCGATGTTGGTGACGCGGCTCGAGACGTCCTCCCAGCGCGGCATCATCCAGGGAAAATCGCCCGCCGCCGTGATCGGCACGACGCGATCGCGGCCCGATCCGGCATCGAGATCGTGGATGTAGCCACCCTGTTCGAAGACGACGCCATTCCCGCTCGCGTCGATCGTCTTGACGTCGAAGTCGGTGAACTTCGTCACCTGGCGCAGCCGTTTGGCCCTCGCCTCGTACGCCCACACGTTCGAGACGCCGTCACGATCCGACAGGAAGTAGACCGCGTCTCCCACCCAGACCGGATCGACGTCCTTGGAGTCGGTCCACGGCGGCGACACGAGGTCGTAGGTCTTGAGGTCGACGATCCAGATCGGCCGATTCTGGCCGCCGCGGTAGTTGCGGCGCTCTTCGTCCCACGAGCTGTTCATCCGGTACGCGATGCGCGTCCCGTCCGGCGAGATCTTGCCCTGGTAGCCGCGCGGCAGCGCCAGCGGCTGTTCGACGCCGCCTTCGATCGGCACGGTCCAGAAGCGCGGCGCCCCCGACGGCGCCCACGTCGCGCGCGACGAGGTGAAGAGCACCGACTTGCCGTCGTGCGTCCATCCCTGCACGACGTCTCCGCCCGGATGCCACGTCAGCCGCCGCGGCTCGCCGCCCTCGACCGGGACGACATAGACGTCCACGTTCCCGCTGTATTCGGCGCTGAACGCAATCGTCCGCCCGTCAGGCGAGAACTTCGGGTTGGTCGTCGCGCCCTGAAAGCTGGTCAGCCGTCGCGCGAGCCCGCCGGCGCGTTCGACCGACCAGATGTTGTTGGCGTAGGCAAACGCGATGTGCGTCGCGCTGATCGTGGGCTGACGCAGGAGCCGCGTCTGCGTGGGCGCGGCAATCGGTCTCGCCGCGAGCGGCACGAACAGACACACCACGAGCACGGCCAGGCAGGACACGCCAAGCGAAAGACGGCGCAGGGGCATTGGGATCCCTCCGGGGACAGAGGGAGATTATGACAAGTCAGAAGTGAGAAGCCAGAAGTTAGAAGTTATTGGACGCTTGTCGCGGCTGAAGCCCAGTCACTTCTCACTTCTGGCTTCAAACTTCTGACTTAACGGAGTTCCTGCCCTCCGCCACCTCCCCCGCGGCGCCCGGAAGTCCCGTCGGCGAACTTGGTGATCTTGCGCGCTTTCATGTCGTACGCGTCGCCGGCGCCGAGCACGAAGTAGGGCTTTTCCCACGGCTGATAGAGGCGCGTGTTGTCGTGGATGGCGACCTTCCATTTGCCGATCACTTCGAACTGGTCGCCCTTGACGATGATCGCGGTGCCTTCGGAGAGTCCGATGCCGAGCAGCTCGGGATACTTCTTGATGACCGGGATCAGATCGTCCCAGCGCATCCGCGCGTTGATGTGTTGATCGATCGCCGACTTGCGGAGGAAGTCGAACGCGACCTGGTGAGTCGGTTCCTCGGTCATCATCACGTTGGGGCCCGACGTGTCGCCGCGGACCAGATAGTGGCCCTGGATCGTCGCGCCGGCCGAGCTGCCGCCGATGACGCCGCCGCGCTCGAGCACCTTGTGAAACTCACGGTAGGTGATCGTGCCCGCGTAGGAATCGACGATGTTCCATTGGCGGCCGCCGTTGAACCACACGGCGTTGGCCTCGCGGAGATCCTTCACGAACGCTTCGGTATCGGCGAGCTTCGGATCGTGCGTGTGGAGCATCTTGACGTTCTTGACGCCCCGCTTCAGCCACCCGCCGATGATCTGTTGCTCCTCGTACTTGATGAGCTCGCCGGCCTGATTCCGGTTGCCGCCGGCTGTCGGCACGATGATGAACTTCGCGTCGGGCCCGCCGGCCAGCTCGATGAATTTCTCCATGATGCCGGTGCCTTCGGTGGCGCCCCCGCCGACGATGACGAGCGTGCCCTTCGCGGGCCCATACTCGGGCGCCTGGGCGGGCGCCGCGACCTGCGCAGGCGCCGGAGTCGGCGTGGCCGTGCCGCGTCCGCGCTGCGCGGACGGAGCCGCCAGAGTGAGCGCGAAGAGCAGAAGGGTCGTGATGAGGAACAACGCCCGTTTGCGCATGAGAGTCTCCAGTGGCTGGATTCTAGATCACGATCTCGCTCGTCGGCGCCGATCGGCGCGTGACATCTCAGGCCGGACGCGAGGATCTACCCATTGGCCAGCCCGCTTGCAGACAGGCGATAATCAGAGGATGACTCGCCACTTTCGGACTCACGCCGTCGCGACGATCCTGGCGATTTTTGTAATCGCGTCGCTGGCCGCCAGCGGCTTGCCCGGCGGTCCGGCCCAGAGGCCCGCGACGCCCCCCGGGTCGGTGCCACCTGAGAAGGCTGGTCCCTTCGCGCCTTCGGTGATTGGCTGGAAGGACCTCGAGACTTGGACGCGCGACGTCGGTGTCGGAACGGACAACGAGCTGGGACTCGGACTGCAGTTGTCGAGTCCGGAAGGCACGGTGGCGACGTCATTCGCGGTCACCAGGCCGAAACGCTCCACTGCGCCGCCGAAGGAAGTCACCGTGACGCTGATTCCGGCCTTCGAGCCGAATCGGGTGCGCTGGAGCGGCGCCACGTTCAACGCCACCGATAAGGACAAGCGGCGGACGGCTATCAACGCCTCGAGCCGCCTCACGACCTATCCGCCCGGGCCGTTCGGCCCCGGCGACGGTCCCGTGAACGCGAAGGTGACGCTGACACCCGCGGAATTCGCCCGGATCGCCACTGCAGACGCGCTGACGGGGACACTGCTGAACATCACGGTTCACTTCCGTCGCGATCAGCTGGACGCATTGCGTGCGTTCGGTGAGCGGGCCGGACTTATCCGGCGCTGACGCGCGCGCACGTCGGTGCGACGGGTTGACGACAAGTACTTCTCAAAGAAGTCGGTCACCCGCCGCTCGAATTCCTCCGGGCGCTTCTTCAGAAACTGCGCGTGACCGAGCTCCGGATCGAACCAGAGCTCCTTGGGCTGGCCGGCGGCCTCGTACAAGCGCGCGCCGCTCTCTGGGGACACGACCTCGTCGGCGCCGCCCTGGAGCAGGAACACCGGCCTCGGGCTGATCAGCGCGATCCAGCGCTTCGCGTCGATCGTCTTCGAGTCCACGCCGATCTCGCGCTCCATCCAGAAGAGAATCATCGGCGCGAACGGAAACGCCGGCAGGCCGGTGAAGAACGTGACGCTCGTTTCGACGGTGTCGGCAATCGACGAGAAGGCGCCGTCGGCGACAAGCGCCCTGATCCCGGGATTCTGCGACGCGTACTGGATGGCCAGCGCGCCCCCCATCGAGACGCCGAACAGGCCGATGCGCGCGGGATCGACGTCCGGCCGCGATTTCGCGTACTGGAACCAGGCGTCGAGATCCGACATCTCGCGGAAACCGAAGCTGATGACCTCGCCGTCACTCCGATCGTGCGCGCGCACCGCGAGGTCGAGCACGGCGAAGCCGTGCCGGTGCAGAATCTCCGCGACGCCGAGCACCGATCCGCGATTGTCCTTGTAGCCGTGCACAGTCATCACGAGAGGCCCGCCGGGCGCGGGGATGAACCACCCGACCAGCTTGAACCCGTCCTGCGTGGTGACGGCGACCTCCTCGTACGGAAGCTGTCGATCGGCGGGCGTCTCGCGCGGCTGCGATCGCGTGGCCCTGGGATTGGTGACCAGCCGGTGGGCCTCGTCGCGCGTCTTGACGCCGAGACCCGTCCCCGCCGTACCGATGGTCAGCGCGACGGCCGCGACCGTAATCTTCTGCCAGCGGCGCCAGACCATCTGCCCCAGATCATTTCCCGCGGCTGGCACCGCGCACAAGACCCGCGTTAGAGTCGATCGATGGCGGTTGACCTGATTGTCTTTGGCCCTCACCCTGACGACATTGAGATCGGACTGGGGGGCACGGTCGCCCGCCACACTGCCGAAGGCCGGACCGTCGGCCTCTGCGACCTCACGGCCGGCGAACTGGGCAGCAACGGCACCCCGGCGGAGCGACGGGCCGAAGCCCTCGCGGCCGCACGCGTGCTGGGCGCCGCGTGGCGCGAGTCGCTCGGCTGGCCGGACGGCGGCATCGAGAAGTCGCCGGAGATGATCCGCTCGGCGGTCGATCTGATCCGCCGGCACACGCCGCGCGCCATCGCCGTCCCGCACTGGCAGGACCGTCATCCCGATCACGTGGCGGCCAGCGACGTGCTGACCGTCGCCGCCTTCAAGAGCGGCCTGCGCCGCTACGAGACGGCCCACGCGCCGTGGCGTCCCGACTGGATCTGCTACTACTGCATCAACGACGCAAGCCCGCCGTCGTTCGCCATCGACGTGTCGGCGCACTATCAGGCCAAGCGCGACGCGCTCGCCTGTTTCCGCAGCCAGTTCACGACGGATGCCGCGGGCGCGGTGGCGACACGGCTGACGGCGGCCTCGTTCTCCCAGCTGATCGAAAGCCGCGACGCGCAACTCGGCGCGCTCATCGGCGTCGCCTTTGCCGAAGGCGTCATCGTCCGCGAGCCGGTCGAACGGCCGTCGCTTCTCCGCCGCCCGTCATGAAGATCGGGATCGTCTGTTATGCCTCGGTCGGCGGCAGCGGGGTCGTCGCGACGGAGCTGGCGCACGCGCTGGCCGGGCGCGGGCATCGGGTTCACCTCATCAGCAGCGAACTTCCCTTCCGGTGGCGCGAAGGGCTCGAGGGATTGACGTTCGAGCGCGTGGACACGCCCGCGTATCCGCTCTTCCGAGAGCCCCAGTACCTGCTTGCCCTCGCCAACACCATCGTCCGCGTCGCGTGCGAGCGCGAGCTCGATCTCGTGCACGCGCACTACGCCGTGCCGCATGCGACCGCGGCGTACCTCGCGGAACAGATCCTGAGCGCGGACGGCGCGGCCGGTCAGCTTCGAACCGTCACGACGCTGCACGGCACGGACATCACGCTCGTCGGCAGCGACCCGTCGTACCAGCGGGTCGTCGCGTTCTCGATCGAGCGATCGCACGGCGTCACGGCCGTCTCGGAGAGCCTCCGGCGCGACACGATCGCGACGCTCGGGATCCGCCAGGAGATCCGGGTGATTCCGAACTTTCTCGATTGCGAGCGGTACCGCCGCCGCCCGGACGCCGCCCTCGAGCGACGGCTGGCCCCGGCCGGCGAGGCGGTGGTGATGCACGTCTCGAACTTCCGGCCGGTGAAGCGCGTGCACGCCGTCCTCGACGTGTTCATGCGGATCGCGCGGACCGTCCCGGCGAGGCTCGTGCTGGTCGGCGACGGACCCGACCGTGCGGGCCTCGAAGAGAGGGTGATGCGGGAACGGCTCGGCGACAGTGTCGTGTTCGCCGGTGAGCAGCAGGATCTGGTCAGCTGGCTCTCGAGCGCGGACCTGTTTCTTCTGCCGTCGTCGCAGGAAAGCTTCGGCATGGCCGCGCTCGAGGCGATGGCCTGCGCGGTGCCGGTCGTCGCCTCCCGCGTCGGCGGCCTGCCTGAGGTGATTGCCGACGGCGAAACCGGATTCCTCCGTCAGCCCGACGATCTCGACGGGATGGCCGAGCGCGGGATCGCCGTGCTCGGCGACCGCGCGTTGCACGAGCGCATCGCCGCGGCGGCCGTCCTGTCGGTGCAGACCAGGTTCTGCGCCGATGTGATCGTGCCGATGTACGAGGCGTGTTACCGCGAGGTGCTCGACGCGAGCCGCGCACCCGCCTAGACCGCGACGAGGGCGACGCGGCAGCGCCGCGCGGCGATTACTCGTGTGTGATCGTCGGCTTGCCGGAACCCACGGCCATCATGATGCCGAGGCCGATCGCGACGACGAGACCGATGCCGATCCAGGCCGGCGCGACCCGGTCGAGCACTCCCGCCCGCCACAGCCCGAGCACAACGCCGATCACGAGCACGACGTAGCCGATGAAATACATGTTGATGAAGCGCACGTTGCCCCTTTCCCGCGCCGGCGCGGCGCGCACGGGGCAGGAAAGTGCAACGACCGTACCACGCGTACGCCCGTGCCGATGGGTGTCCTGTTACCTCGTGCCGGTCGCTCTGGGTGGCACGCTGCGCAGGTAGAGCCAGAGGGCGCGCAGTTCAGAGTCGGTCATTGCTCCGTAGCCGCGCCAGGGCATGAACTCGTTGATCGCGGAACCGTCCGGACGGCGCCCTTCGCGGAGCGCGCGGACGAAGTCCGCTTCAGTCCAGCCGCCGAGTCCCGCCGGGGTGAGATTCGACGCGAGCGGCAGGTCCGGCGGACCGGCCACACGGCCGCCTGACAGCCCCGTCCCGTGACAGCCGTGACACCCGCTCGCTTGCGCGAGGTACCGGCCGTACTCGACCGACGGCGCGGCCGCGGCCGCCGCAGATCCCGCATCGTGGACCGTCTTCGGCGCCACGAGGATATTGAGTTTGCCCAGCGCGAGGAGCACGCGCCCCATCGGGCCGAACCTGGTCTGCGGCAGCTCGCGATCGACGGGCGGCAATTGGCGGATGAACGCGATCAGGCTGCCGAGATCGTCGTCGCTCAGGTGCGTGAACACTTCACTCGGCATGACGATGAGTGACGTCCCGTCGCGGCGCACGCCGTAGCGAATCGCGCGAACGTAGTCGGCGTCCGTGAACGACCCGCCGAGGCCACCACGCCCGCGCGTCAGGTTTGAGCCGGCAATGACCCCGACGAGACCCAGATCCGCATACAGCGTCCCGCCGCCGTCCTCGGCATGACAGAGCGCGCACGTGCCGACGGCTTTGAAGAGGTGCGCCCCGCGCGCGACGGAGGCGGCATCGGCCGGCACCGCGACGCGATCGGACGGCACCTGATAAGTCTGCTTCAGCTTGTGCTCGCTCAGGGCGTAGACCGCGATCGCGCCGGCGGCGGCGAGCCCGCCGACGGTGACGACGAACCAGATCAGAATCCGCCGGAAACGTCTCACGGGGCGCTCCTGGTGACTCCCCACTCAGGATCTGAATGCAAAATACACCGCCCCGACGAGGCACAGGCCCGCCCACAGGTAGTCGAGCTTCATTGGCTGTCGCATGTAGTAAACGGCAAACGGCACGAAGACGAGGAGCGTGATCGCCTCCTGCAGCACTTTGAGCTGGCCCAGGCTCAGGGAGGTGTAGCCGATTCGGTTGGCCGGCACCTGGAGCAGGTACTCGAAGAGCGCGATGCCCCAGCTCACCAGGGCCGCGACATACCAGGGGCGCGCACTGAGGTTCCTGAGGTGCGCGTACCACGCGAAGGTCATGAAAATGTTCGAGCAGATGAGGAGCCCGACCGCAACGGCAGCGACGCTCATTCGGCGCGAGCTCCGTCGGTCGCGGTGTCCTTGGTCGCGACTTTTTCGACGTCGATCGAGCACTCGGTGAGCACCGCGGCCAGCGCGCCGACGGCGACGAGCATCGGCGCGAACACCGTGCCGATGACGCCGACGGTGAGCGGGAACTCGGCGATCGAGTGGTCTTTCTGCCGGATGCGGACACGCCGGACGTTGCCGGCCTCGACGATGTTCTTCACTGTCTTGAGCAGCTGCTCGCCGGTCGTCTCGATCGTTTCCCAGATGGTCTTGTCGGCCATGGATTGACTCCCTCCTGATTATCTACGGTGCGCGCGCCGCGGGGTTCAGGGCGTCGGGATCGGGCCCGGGATCACTGACCTCGAAGCATTTTCAGCCGCTCGGCGGTCGTCGGATGCGACGAGAGGTAATCCGTCGTCACCCGCTTGAGGGCGCGGCCGGACGATCGCCCGTTCTCGAGCCGCTCGAGGATGTCGGCGAGATGCGAAAGCGAGATGCCGTTCGCGCGCATCACGTCGGCCGCATAGGCGTCGGCCTCCCGCTCGAAATCACGTGAGTACTTGGCCTGAAGGAGCAGCGTCGGGGCGGTCGCGACGAGGCTGCTGACGTCGCCGACGTACCACGCGATGAACAGCGTGACCGTCGAATTCTGGAGCAGCTGGCGCAAGCCGTGGCGCCGCTCGACGTGCCCGGCCTCGTGCGCCAGCACGCCGAGGATCTCGCGATCGTCCTTCGCCAGTGCCACCAGCCCGTCCGTGATGATGATGACGCCCGACGGCAGCGCCAGCGCATTGGCACCGAGTCCTTCGCTGTAGCGAAAAACCATCGTCTGCGTCGGCGGGCGGCCGTTGGCGAGGCGCAGCCGCGCGAAGGCCGCGACGATGTCGTTCTGGCGGCGCGCCGGGAGCTTGCTCGGCTCGAACGCGGTGCGGTCGAGAATATCCATCGTGTGGCGACCGATCTGATCGAGGGCCGCCTGCGGCAGGTGGGTCGCGACCGTGTCGGCCAGCGCGGGCACGCCGTAGCGATACGCCACGACCAGCAGGAGCACGAACGAGACGGTTGCCGCCGCAATCCACCCGCGGTTCCGCTCGGCGCGGGCAACGGCACTCCGCGCGATCCCCTGCTCGGCGAGGACCGCGGCGAACGCGTCCAGATCGGCGACCTCGCAGGACGCCCCGTCGTGAAACCGCACGAGACGCGGCGTGTGCCCGATTTGATCGGTGATATCCACGGCCTCGACCGGCTCGTCGCGATCGACGCCGTCGCCGTGGACCGTCACGCGGCCGGCATCGATGCCGAGCGTGACGCGGTGCACCCGCGCGGTCCTGCCGTCGAAGTAGCTGACCGGAAGGCTGCCCATCAGAACGAGATGTCGAAGTCGAAGAAGTCGGCCATCTCCTGGCCGTACGCCGCGACCTGCTGCTGATCGCCGGCGGCGAACTCGTCGAGCGCGCCACCCGGCAGCAGCGTGAACGCGCTGGCGGTGAATTGCGCGAGGCGGATCTGCGCGAACGGCGTGAACAGTCCGAGCGTCAAGATGGTGAGCGCGACGTTGGTCCAGAGCACGCCGAACAGCCGGACGCCATCGAGCCGGCACGAGAAACGGTGCGCGCCGAGCCGCATCCTGGACCAGATTTCATTCTGGAGCCGCGCCATGAGGAGCGCGCGCATCGCGAGAATGCCGGATCCGTACACCAGCATGAACGGGAGAATGGCGAGGACCTGTTGCGCCATTTCCGGCGGCGTGCCGGGCGGCTGTCCGGCGGGGTTCCGCGGCATGACCACGATCATGCCGAGCACGGCCGCGAAGCCCGCCAGAATCACGATGCCGATGAGGAGCGAAATCGCGAGCAGATAGGTGACGAAGAACTCGGACACGGGGGCGCCGAACCTGAAGCGCGTCCGCCCGAACGCGGCGTGGTCGTGCTGGAAGCGCTTGATCCGGTGATGAACGAACGGCACCAGCGTGAACAGCGTGAAGACGCTGAGAATCGGCAGGCACACGAACACCCAGTAGGCCGACAAGGTCTTGCCGTGGAACTGAAATCGCAAACCACGATAACTGCTGTTGTACAGGCGGAACCGCAGCGATCGAACGAGCAGCCACGGCAACACCAGGCCAATCAGCGCGGCCGCGCCCAGACCGAACAGCGGGCTGATGGCACCCGCGCCGGTGTAGGCCGCAAACAGGACGGCGCCGACGATCCGGCCCTTGAGGATGGCGCCGGGCTTGCCGTGGTAGTCGAACACGGCGCCCGCGAGCCGGGTGTTCCGGTAGAAGTAGTGCAGACGGCGCACTTTGGCCCACGCGGAGTAGATGCCGAGCGTGATGATGCTGAGGAAAAGATTGACGATCCAGATCCGGAAGTACTCGGCGCCGCTGCCGTGAAACGTGACCGCTTGCGGTTCGTGGGAGACTGGCGTCGCGATCGCCGGTGGGGCGAAGGACAGCGGCGCGGCCTCGGGCAGCACGACGCTAGCGGTCCTCTTCGTCCGTTACGTACCACTCCTCATGCGGCGACCAGCCGGCGCACTGCAGGCACGCCGTGTACTGCCACTTGTGATCGCAGCCAGGACAGACGCCGCCGGTGATGAACGTCTGCCAGCTCGTGCCGCACCCGCCGCGAAAATATTCGGGGTGTTCGACCGGCACGCAGGTCCACCGGCTGAACGGGGCCGGTTCCCAGAAGCAGAGCGGGCAGCGCACGCGCGGCGCTCCCGCGTCCGACGTATCTTCCAGGTCCTTCGTCAGCCGGTCGATCAGATCTCTCGGAAGCGACTCGCGTTTGAGAAGCATCACTTTTTCGCGCTCCTCGCCTTGCGTTCGGCGAGCAGTCGATCGAATTCCTCCTGATCGAGGTAGGTCACGTCCACCCAGGCGTGCGCCATTTCGTCCACCGTGCGATCGCCCCAGCCGACCCACTGTTTCGGGTCCGGGTTGTTGGGATTGGCGGTGGTGTTGTCGTGCCATGCCGTGAAGATCAGCACCGTGCCTTTCGGCAGCAGCGGCGCCGTGTGGTCAGCATAGATGTAGTTCACGTGCCAGTTCCACTGGAAGTTGTTGACGGCGCTCAGCACTTCCTTCCGGCCGTCGGGGTAGACGGCTTCGACGGACATGGCCTTGCCCCGCATGTGCATGTGCGGCTGGAAGTTCTCGATCCGCGCCGGCGCCTGCATGACGAAGTAGTTCTGCGTCATCGCCACTTCGCCGGGCGGAATGTCGAGCTCCGAGCCGCGGCTCACATCGAACATCCGCAGTACCGTGCGGTGCTTGGGCACGACGCCTTTTGGATAGAAATAGACGCCCAGCTCGACCTGGTTGTCCTTGATCTCTTCGCCGATCGCGAACATGTGGATTTCCCAGCGGATGCGTGACCCGGGCAGCATCAGCTTGCCGGCGTCGGCCGCGAACACCTCGCCGACTTTGCCGACGGCCCATTCCATGAAGAGACCGGCGTTGGTCTGCACGTCGTGGGCGCTGTGCGCGAGGCCGGTGATGCCTTCCTCGGCCTGCTGCAGCGTCGTCAGCACGTGATGAATGATCCGGCGGCCGTCCGGATAGGACGGCTTGATTTCGATGGCGCGCACCCAGCGCGGCTCGGTCAGGCCGGTGTCGGTGACCGGGCGGAACCATTTGTCCTGCGTGCGCTCGGCCAGCGTGTAGGGCGGCGATTTGATGATCAGATCGGGCGGGCCGAACTGCTTCGCCAACTGCCAGCCGGTGGGATCGGGAAACTGCATCGGCGGCGGCATGTCCTTCGGATCGCCCTGCAGGGCCCCGCCGTCCACCCAGCCGACGATCGTTTCGACCTGCTCGTCGGTGAGACTGCGATCGTTCTTGAACTCGCGAATGCCGACGGTCTTGTCGATGTGCCACGGCGGCATCACCCGCGCGCGCACCCGGGACTTGATCCGCGTCGCGAACTTGCGCGCGTCTTCATACGTGATGAGCGACATCGGGCCGATGGAGTTCGGCTGATGGCAGACCTGGCACTTCTGCTGAAAGATCGGCGCGACGTCCTTCGTGAACGTGATCGGCGGCCCGGGCCTGGCCGGTGTCGTCGAGGGACTCTGCGCCGCGGACAGCACAGCAACGGTGAGGGCACCTGCGAGCAGCATGCCGGCAACGCGATAGTGTGTCATTTCGTCACCACCACCTTGATAAACCCATTCGACCAGCAGCATTGAGCGTGACCGGCGTTCGCGACACCGGACGCGTCATTCGCGCGGACACGGATCACGTAATTGCCAGGCTCGCTGAACGTCGCGGTGGTCGTCAACTGACCGCCGGCGTTGCCGACGCGGCCCGACGGAGTCGCGAACGTCACTTTGCCTGGCCCCTGATGTTTGAACCACGTGAGCGCCATCGGCGTGCCGCCGCGGCCGGCGCCGGCCACACTGCCCACCGCATTGCCGTCGTCGCGCGCCCAGACGGTGAGCGTGATCGGTTGCCCGACGGTGGCGGCGAGCGGTCCGGCCGTGATCCCGAACGGACCCCTGCCCTCCGGACCGTCGGCGGCGAACTTCAAGGCGGGCGGCGTGTTGCCGGATCCGGCCTCGCCTTCGAGCGCGTCGATTTGCCAGTTGGGGCTCAGGCTGCCGGGGACGGCGTACGAGGCGCCGCGGAACTTCAGCGTCCACGTGACGCTGCGGTCGCCGAAATTGGCGGGCACCTTCACCGCGAACACACCCCAGTGGCGCCTCGGCTGGAACTCGGTCGGCTGACCCTGATTCTGATCGCCCGGCTCGATGAAGTTGTTCGGACCGATCGGGATGTCGACGACCTCTTCCGCGTTGCGATTGAAGTAGCCGAACGACAGGCTGAACGTGCCGTCCGGGTTCTTGTACCACCCCTCGTAGGCGGGGGTGACGGTTTGCCCGGACGCCTTGGCGGAGGCGAACGGCAACTGCGCCCGCACGGGAAGCGACATGGCGGCGAGAAGCGCCATGAGAGCCGCGCTGACGACCAGATGTCGCGGGCGCATCGGCGCGGCAATTATAGGTTCAAATCCCCGGCGCCGTACCCACTCGTCGCAACGGTCCCGCCAGGCCGATTCCAGGAATCACCCCGCGCTCGCCGCGGTCGCGTCGAACAGGCGCCGCATCGTGTCGAACGTCCGCCGTCCGGTCGGGGGGTCGTAAACGATGGCGGGGGCCGGCTGGCCGCGGATCGAATCGGGATTCGAGCGCGCGTAGGACATCAGGATCCGCGCCAGCTTCTCTTTGGCCGGGCCCCGAGGATCGTCGGCGGGCAGGCCGGTGAGCAGGTCGTCGAGCGACACGACCCACGGCGATCCCCAGAGCAACGCATCGACAACGGCGCCTTTGAGCACGTTCTGCGAGAAGTTGAAGAAGAACGACAGCGCGGAAAACGCCCGATCTCGCGGGCGGAAGCGATCGAGCTCGGCGGCCAGGCTCGCGCGATGCGCGGCAAAGAGGCGCACGAACTCGTCGCGTTCCGGCGCCTGCGCCGCAAGCGACGGCAGTAGACGGTCCCCGGCGATCGCCGTGGGATCCGGGGTCAGTCCGTTCAGGATCGCTTCGACGACGCGATCGCGATCGGGCCCGCGGATGCCGGCCTCCTCGAGCCGCGCGTGCTCGCGCATCAGCGTCGTCATCGAGAACAGCAGCCAGCGATAGTCCACGCCGTTGTCGTCGCGCATCTGCTGATAGCTCTTCGCGTACGTCACTTCATAGCCGAACCGCAGATGGCCGCCGAGGGCCGAGGCGTGCCCGATGGCGACATTCACTCGATGGACGCCGCCGATCGCCTGCATCCGCTCGAGCAGCGCGTCGTAGCCGTGGTCATTCGGTTCGAAGTGCGATCCCACCAGCAGGTACAACCCTGCGGCGCCGTTGATGAATCGCTGGCCGCTTCCGGCGGGACCCTGGAGCTCGAGCACGAGATCGTCCAGCCGATCGAGATTCGCCTCGACGTCGCCGTCATCCCAGACCGCGAGCGAGAGCAGCGTCAGGACGTAGAGGAAGTAGTAGTCCACGAGAATCGCGAGCGCGATGGCGTCGGGAGCGTCCGCGCCGCGGCGGTCCACGAGGTAGTTCACGACGTCCACGGGAATGCTGTTCTCGTTGACGCGATCCGCTTTGCCGTCCCAGTCGTGGATCAGATGGAAGCCGAACGCGCGCGCCTGCTGGTCGTAGGTGTGGACGAGGCGGTCCAGCCGCACGGGACGTGCGGCGGCCGGCCACGTGTGGGTGCGCATGCAGTCGCGAAGACGATGCAGCGACCGGGAGAACGGACCCGGACCGGCGAGGCTGGCGAGAATCGCGGACCGCCCGGTCAGCGCTGCTTCAACCTGCGAGCACGCGGTCTCGAAGCTGGTCGCCGGCCCGGACGCCGGGTTGGGCGGCGGCGGCATGTCCTCGGCGCTCAGTCCTCTCTCGAGACCGGTCGCTTTCCAGCGCCGGCAGCCGTGCCCTGAACGCGAAGCGATCGAAATTCGCCAGTCTCGTCGAACGAACCCACTCCGACGCGCCCGGCGACGATCGTGCGGTCCGTCGCCGAGAGCAGGGGCGTCGGGTTGTCGTCGAAGTAGACGGCGATGCTGCCCGTCGCGACGCGCCGTTCAACCCGGAGGCGGTGCCACGACTGGTCAGTGAGGCGCGCCGTGGACGTCGGCTCGTCCAGCCGGCGACGGTCGGCGTCGCTGACGACGAAGATGCCGTTGTGCACGGCGTCGGTCTTGGCCGCGAGGTGCACGTAATAGAAGCGCGACGGCGACTGATAGCCGAAAATCAGCAGCACGTCGCGAACGGCGAGATCGACGGGCGCCGTGGATCGCGCTTCGAGCGTGAACGTCAGGTCGCCGAACGGCGCGCTTTTCAGAATCGCCAGGGCGGCCGGACGCCGGATCGGGCCGCCGGGCACGCCGGCCTTCTCGAGGATCAGCGCCGGGCCCTGGACCTTCCAGCCGCCGCTGCCGTCGAGATCGAAATCGGCCAGGCCACGCGCGTCGGACAGCGCCGGCGCGACGACCGACTGCGCCGCCGCCGCGACGGCAAGCAACCCAACACACGCAGGCGCGAGGAGGAGGCGGACGGACGGCATCACGCGAGCTTGCTGACCACGCCGCCGGCGTGAATGCGGCCGGACCGCACGACCCGCGCGTTGATCCCGCGGAGCGAGAGCTGCCGGCCGCGGGGAGAGTTGACGAACTTCATCGCGTCCACGCCGAAGCGCTCGACGAACTTGGCGCACCCGGTGTGCGGTTGCGGCGTCACTTCAATGACCGCGGTGCCCATCGACAGCCGCGTGCCGGGCGGAAGATTCTCCGCGCTGAGGTCGAGATCGACAAAAAGCTGATCGCCGGCGAGCGCCCACCGATCCCGATCCTGCGCGATGAAATCGATCACCCGCGAGTTCATCACGTTGATCTGCATGTCCGGATGCGGCCCGCCGTCGGCCGATCGCGAGCTCCCCCGCAACTTCCACGTGTCGCCGACCAAGCCGTCAGCGAGATCGAGCTCACCGGTCTCGAGCACCTCGCGCGCGCCAATCGCCGGCCGGCGGACGATCAACTCGAGCGTGCCCTGATCCCGCGGCGAGGTCAGCAGCCCGGGCAACCCGGCCTCGAGCTCGTCGAGTGTCAAGTGTCTGGCAACAGTCGGCATGGGCGGCGTCCTTCCTGGGGATGTTATATCGCGCGTTTGTCAAAAAGGTTCACCATGGAGAGGCGACGCGTTGTTCGCTCTCGACAACTGTATCACTGTATGATACTGTAAGTCAGTGATTCGCATCGACCTCGACGACCCCCGGCCGCTCGAAGACCAGCTCGCTTCGGAGCTCCGGCTGGCCGTTGCTCGAGGCGAGGTCGGCCCCGGCGACGAGCTGCCCTCGGCGCGCCAGCTCGCCGGCGACCTCGGCGTGCACTGGAACACCGTCGCCCGCGTCTACCGCCGCCTCGACGACGAAGGGCTGATCGCCGTACGGCACGGACGAAAAGCGACCGTCACGCGGCGAACGCCTCCGGCGGCCGCAGCACCGGCCGCGCGGGCCTCGCTCCGGGCGCAACTCGTTGACGCCATGACCGTCGGCCGGCTTCGCGGCTTGACGCCGCGCGATCTTGCCGA
>Ga0111539_10001210_pt1 | contig 34346 bp, 37 predicted proteins | sample RhiMethybrSRZTD1_FD_79667 | JGI IMG/M metagenome (GOLD analysis project Ga0111539, IMG submission 79667) | Populus rhizosphere microbial communities from Tennessee, USA - Rhizosphere MetaG P. TD hybrid SRZTD1 (version 2) (version 2) | ecosystem: Host-associated > Plants > Roots > Rhizosphere >...
CCTCACCGACACCAAGGGCACCGGCATCATGAACACGCTGTTCGCCGGGTGGGAGCCGTGGCACGGCGCAATTCCATCGCGCGCGACCGGCGCACTCGTTGCCGATCGCACCGGCATGGCGACCGCGTACGCCATCTTCAACCTGCAGGAACGTGGCGAGATCTTCGTTGAACCGCAGACGCCGGTCTACGAAGGCATGATCGTCGGCGAGAACTCCCGACAGAACGACATGGACGTGAACGTCACCAAGGAGAAGAAGCAGACCAACATGCGGGCGTCAACGGCCGACGAAGCCATCCGGTTGATCCCGCCGCGCATATTGAGCCTCGAGCAGGCGATCGAGTTCATCAATGACGATGAGCTCGTCGAGGTGACGCCAAAGACGATTCGCCTGCGCAAGCGGATCCTGCCGTCGAATATGCGGCCCAAGAAGATGGACGAGTAGCGAGGCATAGTGTCCGGCTCAGCGGCCGATCTCCGTGATGATCCACCCGGAGGCCGACTTCTCGAAGCGAAGTATCTGGCGGCTCGACGCCGACTGTCGTCGTTCACCCACGGTGATGATGACGTCCTGACGTGAGACGCGGGCTATCGCGGTCGTACCGTCGATCTGGATGTCGTCGACAGTGATAGTGACCTGTTGACCGACGATCGCGTCGAAGCTCGCGCGAAGCCTCGCTTCCTCGACTGCGGAGAGGCCCGGACGAACGGAGCGGAACAGCTCAACGTCCTTCGTCTCGATGGCGGTCTCATAGATAGCAATCACACGTTGGATGGCGCTCTCGTCGGACTCGTCAGCGGGAGTTGAGAGTGGTTTGTCCGGTGTCGCGCTCACCACAACCCAACTTCCCGTCCCGGTCTTCTCGAATCTCAATTCGTGAGTGCTGGTCTGCACTTGACGTTCGCCCTGAATCAACACGGTATCCCGTCGGCGGATAGTGGCCGTCGCTGTCCGGCCGTTGATTCGAAGGTTCTCCACGTCGATGAAGAATTCCCCTTTTGCTTCAATGAGGCGCTCGTAGGCGGTGATGAGGTCGCGAATGGCACCTGCGTCGGCAAACGCGGCACGCTGCACTGGGGTCGGCAGACGCGTGGGTGCCGGCGGCGGAAGAGTGTTCGGCGATTGCTGTGCCGTTGGAAGCGCGGTTGGCGAAGGCTCAATTGATGCTGCGTCCTGTTGGCCCGCTGGGCGAAACACCATGAATCCTATTCCGAGCGCGACGAGCAGCACAGCGGCCGCACCGATGAGCAGTGCACGGTTGCCGTATATGGCACTCGATCGAGGCGGGAACGGCGCGATCCGCGCCGCGAGTTGCCACGCCTCGGTGCACGCAGCGCAGCCGGAGAGATGATCGATGATCTCGAGGCGGTCATCGAGTGACAGCCGTTGCTGAATGGCATCCCAGATCCGCTCCGGACTCGGGCAGTCGGTCTGTGGGTGCGCATGCTCGGCTTGGGAACGGAGAGCCGCCGCCAGCCATGCGTCGCGTGGCTCGTGCTCGAGGACGCGATTCATTGATGCACCCCGTGTCTTGTGAGACACACGCGCAGATCGTTCAGACCCCGGTAGACGAGGTTCTCCGCTTGCTTGGATCGACACTCCAGCAGTGCGCTGATCTCGCGGACGGAATGTCCCAGTAAATGCAACGTCACCGCTCGACGGCGAGATGCGACGAGTCTCCTCAGACACCCTGCGACCGCGTCACGAACTTCGCGGCTGAACGTGTGCCGCTCCGGATTGGCTTCGTTGGATTGGAAGACGACATCCGAATCCATCGCGATCTCGCGCCGCCGTCGCCTCCGGCGAATCTCGTCGATAACCACTGAGTAGGCCGTGCGATAGAGATACCCCCGTGACAACTCCAGCTGACCTTCTGTCGTGCGAAGTCGATCGAGTATTCGAGACACCGCGATCTGACTCAAGTCGTCGGCCTGTTCCGCCAGCCAACGAGGGCAGACGCTTCGAACGGCACGTGCGACGTCGATGCGCAGTTGCGCGATCTCGAGATCCGCGGTGGACGTCGAGTCGGCGGTGACCGACTCAGCGGACAAGACCGACAACGAGGGAACGCGCCGACCGAGTGCGTCGGGCATGTAGTGCTCTCGAAAGGGAAGGCTAGCACACCGAGAGCAGACCTCGTCCCCGCAGACGCGAGGTGAGGGAATTGCGCCTGCGTGTCGTTATATAGCCAGCGGCGGCCGTCTGTTCTGATCCACAACGCATCGAGTTCCCCTTCACACACTGGTCGCTCATCCGAAGATGAGGGAATCGCGCCTCCGCTTCGTTCTATGGAGCAGTGCCGAGTGTGCTGGGTTCACGAGGAAGGCGCGGTGGCCGTGATCCGACGGCGCATTCGGGTGCGGGAGGGAGTGAACATGTTCCGTTCTGTTGTTGTCGGTGCGTTGCTGTTCGTGTCGGCGGTGATGGCGAGCGCGCAGACCGCCCCGCAGAAGCCAGGACCACTGGAGAATCTGGTGCCGACACCCAATCCCGCGACTGGCCCTGACCAGGTGGACGTCGGGTGGGCGGGCCAGTGGCGTCGGGCCATGCGCAAGAAGTACGAAGGCAAGTTCACCGCTCCTGCACCGCGTACCCCAGAAGGAAAGCCGGACTTGAACGGTGTCTGGGTCGCCGAGGGCACGCCGGAACGCCCCGCACTCACGCAACTGGGAATCACGGTGTTGGAGGATCGTTACAAGAACAATCTGAAGGACTTCCCGTATTCCTTCTGTCTGCCGGCTGCACCGGTCCCCACTGACGGGCTGGGTGGACTCTGGGTAGTGATGCACAATCGGACGCACTTGGCCACCCTCTTTGAACCACTACCGAATTACCGGCTGGTGTTTCTTGATGGTCGGCCACATCCGTCAGACGTTGAACCGACGTGGATGGGGCATTCGATTGGGAGGTGGGAGGGCGATACGCTGGTTGTGGATTCGATTGGGTTCAATGACAAGTCGTGGTTGGCGTATCTCCTGCCACACACAGCGAACTTGCATGTCAGGGAACGATGGACCCGCACGACGATGGGCTCCATGACCGTGGAACTGATACATGAGGACCCGGACATTTTCTCGAGACCATGGAAGGTTGTCTTCTCGTTGTTTCTTGCCCCTGGCGAAGACCTGATGGAATACATCTGCGAGAACAACAAGTTTCCGCAGCTCTCAGCGGGGCAGAATCCATGAGAATCGGCTGATTCGCCGCGTGGCATCCGAGTCAGTTGTCCCCCTGGCAGATGTACTCGAAGATCTCTCCGCCCGGAATCCACTGCGACTTCGACGTCGCGTTGATCGTCCACTTGAGTGACCACGGCGCCGTGTAGGCGCCCGGGTCGTCAATGGTCGCCTCGTAGTTCAACGTCTTCACGTCCGGCCGCGAGATGCGCTCAGTGAGGTGCAACTTCTCGGTCGTCGGATACGAGCCGACCATCCACTGTTTCTCGTTGAAGCCGACCGTGTCGATGGCCAGCGTGTTGCCTTCCCATCGACCGATCGAGTGACCGAGGTATGTGGGACGCAGATTCGCGGGGTGCTGGCGACCATCGAGGTAGATCACGCGCCACGAATGCGGTCCGGCGATGTTGAGGATGAACACTCGCTGCTGTTCCGGAACATCCACGATCTCGAAGCCAGGGGCGTTGAAGAACCCGGGGCCGCCCGACGGTTTGCAGTGGACGAGCGGCGGATAGAGATCGGTGCGCGACTGACGATAGTCGTAGAGCGCTTTGGCCCACGGCTGGAAGGGAACGTCGGCCGCGCGGGGCGTGCCGCCGAGGCCGGGGCGAATCTCCCAGTAACCCTTTTGATCTTTCGTCGCGCCGAGGCTCGGTTTGCCGTCTTGAGCGAGAACGGACGGCCGGTCCGAAAGGACCGGCCCTACGAAGACAAGAGCGAGAACGTAGAGCGCGGGTTTCAGCCCGCGCGGACACGTGCGCATCGCCATTACCTCATCGTCAGCTTCTGGCCGCTGGCCAGACGCATCTGCGTCGTCGGCATCGAGCCGGCGTAGTCGCTGCCGTCCTTGGCCGCGGCCGCGCCCTCGACCGTCACGGTGTCGCCGATCTTCAGCGTGTCGCGCTTCCACCCGCCGCGGACGAGCGCGTACGGCGGGCCCATCTCCACCTTGTATCGCTTCACCTCGCCGCTCGGTGTCTTCGTATCGAGGTAGACGTAGGCATGCGGGTTGACCCAATCCAGCTTCGTGACCACGCCGGTGATGGTGACGGGCTTGTTGGAATCGAACTCGGCGTCGAATGAGTGATGCGCCAGCACGGGTGTGCCGAAGCGAGCGAACCCGACAAGCAAAACGGCGGCGACGCGCGCGAGACGAGTCATGGTGTTTTCCCCTCTTCGCAGAAGTATTCCTCGATGTCCTCGCCGGCGACCCACTGCAGCGTCCATCCACCCGTCCACGGCCGTGTGTAGGTGCGCGGGTCGTCAACGGTGACGTCGTACCGCAGTGTGTTGAGATCGGGACGCGAGAACCGTTCGGTGAGGTGCAGCGCCTCAGTGTGCGGCAGGCCACCGTTGGTGAACCAGAAGCGCTCGTTGTAGCCAATCGAATCCACGATGAGCGTGTCCTTCTCCCAACGACCAACCGAGCTGCCGTAGTAGGTGAGTACGACTTCGGCCGCTTGTCCCTGCGCACGACCGTCGGTATAGATCACACGCCAGTTGCGGTTGCCGCCGCCAATCAGGACGAGAACGCGCCCCAGCTCGCGCTGCTCGATGAACTGCACGCCATTCGGCATCTGGAACTGACGCGGACCGCCAGGCGGCATGCAGGCGCCGATCGGATCGTCCTTGAGCAGCGTCCGCTGCCGATGCAGGTAGATCGCCTTCGCCCATGCCTGCATGGGCGCGACCCGATCGGCATCGGCCAGATTCTGCAGAAGGCCCTCGTCGTTCATACGAATGTCCTTCGCCGTCGAGTCAAAGAGATTCCTGGCCCCGCCGCCTGCCCAGTAACCCTTCTGGCCCGGCGAAGGACCAAGACGTAGCTGCCCGTCGGGCCATCGAGGGGCTGGCGCAGTTCGCGCGACAGCTGGACGTGCTGTGGACGATTCGAACAGTCGTTTGCCGGTCGCCTTGTGCACGATTGAGCGAGCGAGCGCCTGACGGGCAGGTCCTCGCGCAGGCACACCTTCGACGGTCACGAGGTCGCCGATGCGCACCGACTGGCGCGTCCATTTGTTTCGTTCGAGCTCGATCGGGTTGCCAAACTCCACGGCCCAGTTCGCGACGACACCGCTTGCGTCGCGGACGTCGATGAAGAGGAAGGCGCGCGGGTTGACCCATTCGACTCGGGTCACCGCGCCTTCGAGACGCACCTGCCTCTCGGAATCGTAGACCGACGATCGCTGCGCCGACACAGCGGCGCCGAGGAGGATGACGAGAGCGAGAGTCCAGCGCATGCTCAATCTCGCGTCAGCTTGAAGTCGCCCTTGGCCGTACCCTGGCGCCACGTGCCGGTGATCGTGCGATGCGCCGAGGCGATATCGTCGAGACGCCCTTCGGCGCTGATGCGAACCGGGCCCGACGCGCTCTTGGCGTCGGCGTCGAAGCGCACGGTCCAGTTGGTGACGTCGAGCGCGATGGCGCTCACCGGAACCTGGTCAGGGCCGGGATTGATGGTGCCGCTGACCGTCTTGCCATCCCACGCCATCACCATGGTGATGTGCGTCCGCTGCGCGGCGCCAGGGCCCCAGTCGCCCGACCACGTGCCGGTCAGAGGATGACCCTCCTGTGCGGCCGCCAGAGCCGCCAGCGCCACAATCGCCCCGATCAGACAGGCACCCGCTTTTCGCATGCGCGCAATATAGCGCCAATTGCCCCATTCTCCGATACATCAGATGCGCATGATTCCCGGACACGACGAGATCGGCCGACTGACGCGAACAGTCGAGATCTTTTTCATCGTTCTGGCCGCCCTCCTGCTCACGGTGAACATCGTTCGGGCGCTCTCGGCCGGGATGTTCCTGCATTGGTGGGCCCTCCCCGTGCTGGTGATCGCCGCCTGCGGGGCGGACCTGGTGTCGGGTCTCGTCCACTGGACCGCCGACACCTGGTTCAGCGAGACGATGCCGGTGCTGGGCCGGCGGTTTCTGAGGCCGTTCCGGGTCCATCACGTGAATCCCGACGACTTCCTGCGTCGCAACTTCGCGGACTGCAATGGCGACGTGGCGATGCTGAATACGCCGATTCTCTTGGCTGCCCTCGCTGTACCGGTGTCGAGTGAGAGCGGGGCAGCGCTGTCGCTCGCATTGATGGTGTTTGCGGCGACGTCGCTGCCGACGAACCAGGTGCATCAGTGGGCCCACATGCCGGCTCCACCGGCCGCGGTCCGGTGGCTGCAGCACTGGCGAATCATCCTGAGCACGGACGATCACGCACGCCATCATCAGGAGCCGTACGTCGCCAACTACTGCATCGCGACCGGATGGTGCAATCGCTCGCTGGCGGGGCTCGGTTTCTTTCCGGCGTGCGAGCGTCTGATCACGAAGTGCTTCGGCATCGAGCCTCGATCCGACGAGCGGACGTTCCTGGATCGTAGTGTCCGGCTTCAGCCGGACCACGAGATTCAGGAGACTGCGTGACGCTGCCATCTTCGCGCGCGTTCGGGACGGGCTGGTTAAGTGGCATTGTGTCCGTCACGCTTGGCGCGATCGGGCTCGCGGCGGTGTTCTGCTTCCACTTTCCCTCGCTGCTGACGGTTCCCGAGCTGCGAGCGCTGTATCCGGTCCCGTTCATCCGCGCACTGCTGCACCTCGTGCTGGTGTGGTCGTTCATCGCCGGCGTCATCAGCGTCTGCCTGCGGCGGCGGAAGATTCTCGGCATGACCGGCATCGGCCTGACGCTCGTCGCCGCGCTGCTCGGCGGCTCGCGCGTCCCGATCGATGGCGAGCTCAGAAGCGGTCCGTTCCTCGGTCTCGACTGGTTCGTGCTCAACCTGATCGCCTACTCGGCGGTGTTCGTTCCGCTCGAGCGCATCTTCGCGCGCCGCGAACAGGACGTGCTGCGAAAGGACTGGCGAACCGATCTCGTCTACTTCTTCCTGAGCGCGCTGCTCGTCCAGGTCACGACGCTGCTGACGATGATGCCGGCGATGACGCTGTTCTCGTGGGCGGCATCAGCGCGCATTCAGCAGACCGTGTCGTCGTGGCCCTTCCTCGTCCAGTTCGCGGCGATTCTGGTGCTCACGGATGTCGTCCAGTACTGGGTGCACCGGGCGTTTCACCGCGTGCCGGCGCTGTGGCGCTTTCATCGCGTGCATCATTCAGCCGACGTCATGGACTGGCTGGCCGGGTCACGGCTCCACCTGGTCGATGTGGCAGTCACGCGCGGGCTGACCTACGTTCCCATCTACCTGCTTGGCTTTGCCGAGCTGCCGCTCTTCGCCTATGTGGCGTTTGTCAGCATCCAGGCGACGTTCATTCACGCCAACGTGCGCTTCTGGTTCGGTCCGCTGCGCTGGGTGCTGGCGACGCCACAGTTTCACCACTGGCATCACGGCGCTGAACGCGAAGCCGTGGACAAGAACTTCGCCGTCCACCTGCCGGTGCTCGATCGCCTGTTCGGCACCTGCTATCTGCCAGGCGACAGGTGGCCTGCCTCGTACGGTCTGGCAGACGGGACGACGGTTCCGCAGGGGTACGTACGTCAGTTTCTGGCGCCGTTCAACCGCGTCGACAGATGACGGATTTGGAATCGCCGGTGTCAATCCCGCGACACAGGCGCGAGGCTGCCCACGGCAGTCCTGTGCAAATTCCCGTCATTCTGCGGACCTGATACGGCCGAGTTGCCGGGCACACTCCTTGCCCCTGTGCCGGCCAGCCGGAACTGACCAAACCAACTCACACCTGCACGGACGAAAGAGGCCTCGAATGTTTCTCGGAGCGCTATCGCTCTTCTCTCATGACCTGGCGATTGACCTTGGCACCGCAAACACCTGCGTGTTTGCTCGCGGTTCTGGCATCGTGCTGAACGAACCGTCCATCGTGGCGGTCAACAACGTCAACGACCAGATCGAGGCCGTCGGCAACGATGCGAAAGAGATGCTCGGCCGGACCCCCGGCAGCATCACCGCCATTCGCCCCATGCGCGACGGTGTGATCGCGGATTTCGAGGCGGCCGAGAAGATGCTCGGCTACTTCATCAAGAAGGCCCATCGTCGTAAGAGCTTCGTCCGCCCGCGCGTCGTCATCGGCGTGCCGTCGGAAATCACGCAGGTCGAGCGTCGTGCGGTGAAGGACAGCGCCTATCGCGCCAAGGCCAGCGAGGTGCACCTCATCGAAGAGGCGATGGCCGCCGCCATCGGTGCCGGGCTGCCGATCACGGAAGCGGCTGGCAACATGATCGTGGACATCGGCGGCGGCACCACCGACATCGCCGTCATCTCACTCGCCGGCATCGTTTACAGCAAGTCGGTTCGCGTCGCCGGCAACGCGATGGACGAGGCCATTGCGCAGTACGTCAAGCGCGAGCACGACCTCCTCATTGGCGAACGGACCGCGGAGCGGATCAAGATCGAGCTGGGTTCAGCCGCGGAGCTGCCCAAGCGCAAGGAGATGGAAGTCAAGGGTCGTCACGTGCTCGAAGGCAAGCCGACGACGATCACGATCAACGATCACCAGGTGCGTGAAGCGCTGGCCGAACCGGTGCGCCAGATGGTGCAGGCCGTGCGCGACGCGCTCGAGCGTATTCCACCCGAGCTCTCGGCCGACGTCTGCGACCGCGGCATCGTGATGAGCGGCGGCGGCGCGCTCCTGCAGAGGCTCGACGAGCGCCTGCGTCAGGAGACGGGTCTGCCGGTGCAGGTCGCCGAGGATCCGCTTTCGGCGGTCGTGCTCGGCGCCGGCAAGATGCTGTCGGACTTCAACCTGCTGCGGAAAATCTCGATCGATTGATCAATCAAACCCACTCCGGCGGCGGCTGGATCGTGGGTTCCGGTGTTCGGCCGGGATCGGGCCGGCCGCTTCCTTCAAGCCTGCTGATCGCGCGAACAGTCATGTCGTGGTCGCAGACGATCTGACACGACAGTCGAACCCCCGTCAGTCCCTTCTCTTCCATCTTCGACTTCTCAGCCAGGGTCATACGCGGCGGCTCGCCGCTGATGAACTCGACGCGACACGTCGTACAACGGGCGTTGCCGCCACACGCGTGCAGAATGTCAACCTTGGCGTCCTGCTCGATCGCGAGCACCAGTCGTTTACCAGTCTCGACATCAACAGTGGAAAACCCTTCAACGGTCAGCTTCGGCATGCGCGCTATGTTAACGTAAGGCTCGATCATGGCTGATGCCCCGGAGATTCCTCGCCCATCTGTTCTGTGGAAAACGCTGACGCCAGAGCGGAAGCAGCAGGCCGCGGAAGCGTTCTGGCGCGATGAGAACGCAGCAATGGAGCAAGGCGAGGCGATCGTGGCCATCGCGATGCGGATCAAGTTCCGCGTGAAGAGCGTGCGCGAGATGCCGGTCGAGAAGAAGGCGCGGCACCTGGTCGCGCTCGGCAACGTGTCGGAGATGATCGCCGCCCGTTTGCTCGTCGCCTTCCACCTGGCGCATCAGCGACCGATGATGGCCGGTTTCCTTGACGCCCTCGGCATCGCGCATGAGGACGGCCTGATCGCCAGCGAGGATGTCGAGGCGCCGTCCGCGGAGAAACTGGCCGCTGCGGCGCGCACGATAGCCGCCTCCCATCCGGCCGAAGACGTCGCGCTCTACCTGTCTACGCTGGTCTGGCAGGACCCCGACACGTGGGGCACCCTGACCGACGTACCCGAAACGCGCGCGCTCGCCCGTTCGTAATCGCATCAATGTCCGGCTGGCTCGAAGGTGCGTTTGGATGGACGGGGAGTGCCGAGGGCTGGATCGCCCTCGCCACGTTGACGGTCCTCGAAGTCGTCCTCGGGATCGACAACATCGTCTTCATCTCGATTCTGGCGGGGAAGCTTCGTGTGGAGGACCGCGAACGGGCGCGGAAGATCGGCCTGTCGCTGGCAATGTTCATCCGCATCGCGTTGTTGTGGTCGATCACGTGGGTGATGCGGCTGACGACGCCGTGGTTCGTCGCGCTCGGCAACGAGATTTCCGGCCGCGACATGATTCTGCTCGTCGGCGGCTTGTTCCTGATCGCGAAGAGCACGCACGAGATTCACGACAAGCTGGAAGGCGAGGAGGGGCACGGCAGCGCCAAGGCCGCGGCCTCATTTGTCGGTGTCATCATTCAGATCCTGCTGCTCGACATCGTCTTCTCGCTCGACTCGGTGATCACCGCGGTCGGCATGGCTGAAGACTTGTCAGTGATGGTGCTGGCGGTCGTCATTGCGGTTGGCGTGATGCTGCTCTCGTCCGGGATGATCAGCGACTTCGTTGACCGTCACCCGACGGTGAAGATGCTGGCGCTCAGCTTCCTGCTGCTGATCGGCGTCTCGCTGATTGGCGAAGGACTCGATCAGCACATTCCGAAGGGTTACATCTACTTTGCGATGGGCTTCTCGATTTTCGTCGAGATGATCAACCTGCGGGTGCGCGCGAAGTCCAAACCCGTTCACCTGCATCAGTCCTACACGAAGTAACGTGGCCTCGCTCGACGGCCTCGGCGCCACCGCGTATCCAGCAGAGGGACGTGCTGATGCGGTGCTCGTGCTCGCGCACGGCGCGGGCGCCGGTCAGCAGCATCCATTCATGGTCGCGACCGCCAAGGGACTGGCGGTCCGCCATATCTCGGTCGTGACGTTCGACTTTCCGTACATGCGCGAGCGCCGCCATGTGCCGGACAAGGCACCGGTGCTCGAGGCGTCGTTTCGAGATGCGATCGACGCGACGCGTCAGTGGAGCGGCGCGAAGGAAGTGTTCATCGGCGGCAAGTCCATGGGTGGACGCATGGCGACTCACCTTGGCGCCCAAGGACTGGAAGGACTGCTCGGGATCGTCGCGCTCGGTTATCCGTTGCATCCGCCGGGCCGGCCGGACAAGCCGCGCACCGAGCATCTACCGTCGATTCGCGTGCCGGTGCTGATCGTGCAGGGCGAGCGCGACACGTTCGGCACGCCCGACGAGTTGAGGCCGGTCATCGCCACCATGAAGAAGACGAAGGTGACGCTGCACCTCGTCACCGGCGGCGATCACTCGCTGACGGTGCGCGGCAAAAAGAAGGACGAAGCCTTCGCCGACGTGCTGGACGTCGTTGCGCGCTGGATGGTCAAGTAGCGTCGTTTACTTCTTCACGAACTTCAGCAACGCGGCGTTGACCGAGTCCGCGACGTAGATCTCGTCCTTGTCGTTGACGGCGATCATGTGCGCCTCGCCAAACTCGCCCGGACCTTTTCCTGGCTTGCCGAGTGCAGCGAGAACCTTGCCGTTCAGATCCATTCTGAGCAGCTGTCCCGCGAAGCCATTCACCATGTAGATGTACTGGCGGCCAATGGCGAGACCGCACGGCAGGCCCTTGTATTTGATCTCCCTGACGAACGTGCCGTCCTGCTGGAACACCTGGATGCGTTGATTCTCCCGGTCCGCGACCCAGAGCAGACCCTTGGCATCGATGTCGACGCCGTGCGCGACCTGGAACTGACCAGGACCGGTTCCCTTCCCGCCCCAGGACTTGATGAACGTTCCGTCCTTGCTGAACTTCAGGACGCGCGCGTCACCGGTCGGCCCCGGCGTGTGCCCCTGCACGACGAAGATGTCGCCGTTGTTGGCGATGACCACGTCGTTTGGCTGATTCAGCTTGCGCGAGCCGGCCGCCTCGTTCCACTCGCCAGCCTCACCGCGGGTGCCGATGGTCAGCAGCGCCTGCCCGTCGCGGTTCATCTTGACCACGACGTGCCCGCCGACGTCGGTGGCCCAGAGGTTGCCCTCGCGGTCGATGCGCAAGCCGTGCGAGCGAGTGAACAGCTTGTCACCAAATGCACGAATGAATGTACCGTCGCGATCGAACTCGAAGAACGTTTTGTCACCGCGCGTCAGGACGAACAGATGCCCATTGGCATCAAACGCCACGCTCGCCGCAGCGCCCATCGTCAGTCCGGCTGGCAGCGTGACCGGCGTTGGCGCCACGACATAATCGAGCTCGGGTGCGCTCTCCGGCACGAGCAGCGCCGGATCCGAAGGCCGCTGCGCCAAGACCGGCGCGACGAACACCAGCACGGTGATGACGACAAGCGCTCGCTTCATGAAATCCTCCGTGGATATCATCCACTCAATTCGTCCAGGAACCTGCGGATTCGACTCGCGTTCCGACCGAGATCGCCGGCCCCGGCCCGCGCGGCGGAGCGGACGTCCACTCGGGTGCCGGCGCCCCAGGCCGTCAATCTCACCACGATGTCATCAGTGAAACCGAACCAGCGTGTGGTCTCGGTCGCTTCGATGCGGCCCGACGATTTATCGGCGGTCACGATTTCCCATCCCTGAGCCTGAGCCACGGCCAGCGCGCGGTCGAACGTCGTCGCCGGCGGCGTGGGAAGCGTGATTGGCGCCAGGTCCGGGTACCCTTCACGCTGCTGGAGCGCGAGTTGTGGCGGACGATCGAGCCGGTTCGGCGCGTTGGCGCGCTTCGAGAGGATCGCCTGAAATGCTGGTGGGTTGTCGAGATCGGTCGTGATGTCGTGAATCGACGGCAGACGCCGTGCGCGCCCCTGCCATGCCAACGGGATCGCGACCGCCGTGAGTCCGACCACGAGCGCGAGGACCGACACCGCAGTGCCCGTCCATTTCCGACCGCGATACGAGTAGATCGCCGCGCCTGCACCAATCACGGACGCTGCGACTCCGACGTACTCCGCCCAGCGCATGATTTCGTAGGCCGTCGCCAGCGACGCGCCGAGGCGGTACACCGGCCCGGCCGCCCCCAGCACGACGAGGGCAAACGAGGCGAGACCGAAGGCGATCAGCGGGACAAGCGCCACGACGGGTACACTAAATGCTCAATGCGGAATGCACAATGCCCAATGCACAAGGCCCGATGACAACACCGATTGAGCATTCTGCATCGAGCATTCTGCATTGAGCATTGGGCATTGTTCAGAGATGACGTTGAACGGGTTGGGGTGGGACGAGGAGAGAGCTCGAGAGATCGAGCCGTGGGCGCGGAAGTCCGAGCACCAGCCCGGCCGCGTGCTCATCGGCTTCAACTACATCTACCGTGTTGGCGTCGAGGGCGGCGAAACTGAAGCCGTGTTGGCAGGCCGTCTGAAACATCGCGCCGAGCGGCAAGGCGAGCTGCCCGCGGTCGGCGATTGGGTTGTCCTGCGCAAGCGTCCCCAGGAAGATCGCGGCGCCATCGTCGCTGTGCTGCCGCGCCGCAGCCGGTTCTCGCGGCGGATGGCCGGCAACGTCACCGACGAGCAGGTGGTGGCCGCCAACGTGGACGTGGTCTTCATTGTCATGTCGTTGGACGATGACTTCAGCGTCCGTCGGATGGAGCGATATCTGTTGATGGCGCGCGAGAGCGGCGCCGTGCCAGTCGTGCTCCTCACCAAACCCGATCTCTGTGACGACCTGCCAGCCTATGTCGCCGAGGTCGTCGGTGCTTCCGGCGACGTGCCCGTCCACGTGCTCAGTCCGAAGCTCAATCAAGGTCTCGAGCAGGTGTCGCCGTATGTGACCGCCGGCCGGACGGCGGCGCTGCTCGGATCGTCAGGCGTTGGCAAGAGCACGATCATCAACCGGCTGGTTGGCGCCGACGTGCAGAAGACGCGCGAGGTTCGCGTGGAGGACTCGAAGGGCCGCCACACAACGACGCACCGCGAACTCGTCGTGCTGCCGAGCGGCGGCTTGATGATTGACACGCCGGGCATGCGCGAGCTGCAGCTCTGGGATGCGAACGAGAGTGTCCGGGACACCTTCGACGACATCGAAGCGCTGGCGTCCGACTGCCACTTCACCGATTGCCGCCATCGCGACGAGCCGCGCTGTGCGGTGAAAGCCGCTGTTGACGAGGGACGCATCCCGCCGGATCGGCTGGCGAGCTACCTGCAGCTGCAGGACGAGCTCGCGTATCTCGCTCGTCAGCAGGACGAGCGTGCGCAGATCGAACAGAAGCGCCGCGGAAAGATAGGCGCGAAGGCGCTGCGTCAGCACCTCAAATCAAAGCGGATTTGATAAGGGAGCAAAGAGCAGCAGCGCGGCAATCAGCGCGATGAGGGCCGCCGCGAGCCCGGCCCAGCGCCAGACGTGATCGCGCCAGGCGCTCCCGCGGGTGCGCGGCATCCGCAGGCCGAGGGCGGCTGCTGCCTCCGACACCACGTCCGCGGTGATCATGCGGAGGCCAAAGCCGGCGCCGATCATCAGCGACCGGTCGCACACCAGATTGATCACGCGCGGGACGCCCTGGCTTGCGGCATGGATCGCGTCGATCGCCTGCGTATCGAACCCAATCGACGAGGAGCCGTGCGCCACGGACAGACGATGACCGATGTACGACTCGGCCTCAGCCCTGGAGAGCGGGCTGAGCGTCGCGCGCATCGAGATGCGCTGATCGAGCTGCTTCACCTCGGGAGACGCGAGCACGTCGAGCAGGTTGAGCTGACCGACCAGGACAATTTGCAGCAGCTTGTCGTGGTTCGTCTCGAGATTGGACAACACGCGTAATTCTTCGAGCACCTGCGGCGACAGATGCTGTGCCTCGTCGATAATCAACACGCCACTGCCGCCAATCGGGATCAACGACACGAGGAACTCGTGCAGCGTACTGACCAGATCGTGCTTCGTGGCTGCGGCGATACGGCCGCTTCGCACGGCTTCCCTGGACACGACTCCGAAGTCGAGCAGGATCTCGCGGAGCAGCTCCTCCACGGAGAGAAATGGATTGAGGAGCAGCGACGTGAAGCAGGTCATGTCGAGCCGCTCGAGCACCGATCGGCAGACCGTGGTCTTGCCGGTGCCAATGTCGCCGGTCAGGACGACGATGCCTTCCTTGCGGTCGATGGCCTGCAGCAGCAGCTGCATGGCGGCATCATGCGACGGACTCAGGTAGAGGAAACGGGGATCGGGTGCGAGCGTGAAGGGCGACTGGACGAACCCGTAGAATTCCTCGTACTGGGGCGTCTCGCGTGACGGTGGGGAAACTGTCGCGCTCAATCTGAATTCGACTATAACAGATGACGATGCTGTCGTGGTTGCTGCTTCTCCTCACCCTTGGCGATCCGCAGACGCGGGCGCCGCGTCCGGCGCCTCCCGCCTCCGCCAAGGCTCCGGCGGACAAGCCGCCGCGTACGACGTTCTTCACGTCTACGCTTCCGGCCTCCGAGCTGCAGAACAAGCAAGCGGTGCTCGAGACGAGCGAGGGGACGATCGTCTTCGACCTGCTCGCGGATGCGGCGCCGACCCACGTCGCCCACTTCATCACACGCGCGCGTGAGGGCGTCTACAACGGGACCACGTTCCATCGCGTGATCGCGATGGGCATCGTGCAGGGCGGCGATCCGCTGTCGAAGGATCCGTTGCAGAGCGCGAAGTATGGCAGCGGCGGGTTGAACCAGCTGCGCTTCGAACCGAACGCCGAGAAACATACGCGCGGAGCGGTGTCGGCGGTTCTCGTGCCTGGCAATCGCGATAGCGCCGGCAATCAGTTCTTCATCGCCGTGACCGACCAGCCCGCGCTCGACGGCCAGTACACCGTGTTCGCGCGGGTGGTCGAAGGCATCAACGTGGCGCAGAAGATCTCGACGGTGGCGGCGACGAACTCCGTGCCGAACGCGCGCGTCGAGATCAAAACAGTCACGATTCGCGAGAAGCCGGCCCCGGTGCCGGAGCCGTACTCGACTGAGACCGTCGAGCAGCTGTCAGCGATGCGGGCCGTGATCGAGACGTCGATGGGCAGCATCACGTTCGAGTTCTTCCCCGATCGCGCGCCGGGTCACGTGCGTCAGTTCCTGCGCCTGGCGTCAACGGGTGTCTACAACGGCACCTCGTTCCACCGCGTCGTCAAAGGTTTCGTGATTCAGGGTGGACATATGCCCACCCGACGCGAGTCGCTCGACGAGAAGCAGCAGGCCTTCGTCCGCAACCTGCCGCCTGAATTCAATGCCACACCGCATGAGCGAGGCATCGTCTCGATGGCCCGGCTCGGCGACGATCCGGCGAGTGGGAGCAGCTCGTTTTTCATTGTGCTGGCGCCCGCACCGTCGCTTGACGGCAAATACACCGTCTTCGGGCGCGTCGTCTCGGGGATGGATGTGATCGAGAAGATCGAGGCCGTTCCGCTGAACGGCGAAGAACCCGTGACGCGCATCGAAGTCAGTCGCGTCAGCGTAGGACGAAACCCGTAGAGCGGAGGCTTCAGCCTCCGCGGACACACCAATGCTCAAAGGATCCCGCGACGCCGTGCTGCACCGCCTGCAGCCGATCAGCATTCACGGTCAGTTGTCGTACGACGTGCACTACACCTTCGCCGACGAGCCGGATAGCCAGATCCGCGTCGCCCGCGTTGGCGGCGAAGCCATCGGCGTGGGCCTGCAGGCCGGCGACCGGGTCCGGCTCGACTTTCTCGTCGGCGTGGTGACGGCAGTGCACCGGCTGACTTCCTAGGATTCCGCACCGGACTCACCGTTGAGCGTGTACGGGTTTCTACCAATTGACCGGAACGTAAGCGCGTTGGTAAACTCCATCGTTCCAAGAGTCAACATGGCTACTCTGCCGGAGATTGAAGTCTCCCCGGCTTGCCCCGATTGTGCCGGTCGCGCGTTGGCGCGAGCTGTCGCAATCAAGGGTACCGACCGCACCATCACGTACGAGTGCGAGCGATGCCGCCACCGTTGGGAAGTGGCGAGCCACGCGCCATTCGATTACTGGGTGCGTGTGGATCGCTCTCGCCAATAGCGAACCGTCACAACTCCAAGTCGCGATCGTCGAAAGGAAGCCGCCGCGGGCCTGTGACCGCCGCGACGAGTGTGTCGCTCAGATTGTGCACGCTGACGCCGAGCAGACGAATCGGGCGCTGACCGGCTTCCGTCTTGTCGAGCAGAGCGATGGCGCGCCGGACGATGGCCTCTTCGTCACGACACGCCGGTTCACTGTGGCTGCGCGTGATGGTCGTGAAGTCGCTGTAGCGAACCTTGATCGTCACGGTTCGGGCATAGAGATCCCGCTTGGTCAGCCATCGCGCCGTCCCGCGAGCCATGCTTTCGATCTCTTCACGAATCTCGGCAATGTCTGTCAGATCGGTGGCGAACGTGTTTTCGCTGCCTGACGACTTCGGCTCGTAGTCGGCGACGACGGGGCGATCGTCGATGCCGTGCGCGAGCTGTTTGAGCCATTCCGCCAGCGAGCCGACGATCGCGCGGAGCCCGTCGAGATCGGCGGCGCGCACATCGACCAATTTGTCGATGCCGTGCGCGCGTAGCTTGCGCGCGGTGACGGGACCGACTCCCCAGAGCGCATCGACGGGAAGTCCCTGCAGGAAGTGTTCGACTCGTTCCGGCGCGACGACCGTCAGGCCGTCCGGCTTCTGCCATCCGGACGCGATCTTCGCGAGGAACTTGTTGGGGGCCACACCTGCGGACGCGGTGAGTCCCGTCATCGCACGAATCTCGCTTTTCAGTCGCTTTGCGACATTCATCCCCAGCGTCTCTCCCCAGCTGTTCTCGGTGACATCGAGATACGCTTCGTCGAGCGACAGCGGCTCGACCAGAGGGGTGACGCTGCGGTAGATCGCAAAGACCTGTTGGGAGACCGCCCTGTACTTCTGAAAGTCGGGATGCACGATCACCAACGACGGGCACAACCGGACGGCGCGCGCCATCGGAATGGCAGACCGGACGCCAAACTTGCGCGCTTCGTAGCTGGCGGCGGCCACGACGCCGCGCTTATCCGGATCGCCGCCGACGGCGACAGGCTTGCCGCGCAGGTCGGGATTGTCTCGCTGCTCGACGGACGCATAAAACGCGTCCATGTCGATGTGCAGGATGCGCCGGATGGCCGGGCTGCTAGTTGCCCGTTGCTCCGAAACCGCCACGCGTAACCTCGCGAATTTCGCCGACTTCTTCCCAGGTCACCCTCGGGGCTGGCAGGACGATCCCTTGGGCAATCCGGTCCCCGCGGCGGATCGTGACGTCTGAATCCGTGACGTTCATCACCTGAATCATCACTTCGTCGGCCGGTCCCGAGTAATCTGGATCGAGCACCCCGACGCCATTGGCCACGATGAGTCCTCGCTTGAGTGGCGTGCTGCTTCGGGCGAAAATCGCCAGGAAGTAACCGGTCGGCACCGCGATGACGAGGCCGGTTCGGACGAGCGCGATCTGCCGCGGCGCGACCACCAGGTCGTGAGCCGCCGCCAGATCGAAGCCGGCCGCTTCGCTGGTACCGTAACTGGGGAGGGACACCGTGGAATCGAGCCGTCTGATTCTGAGCCGCATCGGGGCAGCATACTCTGTCTACCGGAACGCCTTGGCGGCGTTGCTTGCTGTCACCGCACTGCTCCTGGTTGGCGGCCCGTCGGCCGTCGCGCAGGACCTGTCGGCTCCACTTCCTCTCGACCTGGCAATCCGGACCGGCACGCTGCCGAATGGCGTGACGTTCTTCATTCGACACAACACGCTGCCCAACGATCGCGTGATGCTGCGGCTGGCGGTCAAGGCTGGCTCGGTGGACGAGGCGGACGATCAGCGCGGCCTGGCCCACGTGCTCGAGCACATGGCGTTCAACGGCACCGCGCACTTCAAGCCGGGCGAGCTGGTGTCCTATCTGGAATCGATCGGTGCGCAGTTCGGCGCGCACGTCAACGCCTACACCAGCTTCGACGAGACGGTGTACATGCTCGACGTGCCGACGGAGAAGCCGGGCGTGCTGGAGCGTGGCTTCGAGGCGCTCAGCGACTTCGCCGGCGGGTTGACGCTCGATCCGGAGGAGATCGATCGCGAGCGCGGCGTGGTGATCGAAGAGTGGCGCGGACGCCTCGGCGCCGGCACACGCATGCAGGAGCCGCAGATGAAGGCGCTCTTCGGCGCCTCGCGCTACATCGACCGTATCCCGATCGGCACCCCCGAGATTCTCAAGAGCTTTCCGCCGCAGCGTCTGCGCGACTTCTATCAGAACCAGTACCGTCCCGATCGCATGGCCGTGATCGTCGTCGGCGATATCGAAGCCGCCACCGCCGAAGCGCTCGTCCGCAAGAACTTCTCGAGCATGCCGTCGCGCCCGCCTGCGACGCGTCCGGTCTACGAGATCCCCTCGCATCAGGAAACCCGTTACGTCTCCACGTCGGACAAGGAAGCGCAGGCCTCGTCAGTGACCGTCATGTACAAGCGTCCGCTCACCGAGCTGCGGACGATGGCGGATTATCGGCAGTCGCTGGCCGAGGGCCTCGTGTTCCAGATGATCAACTCGCGGTTCAGCGAGATCGCGCGCCAAACCGATGCGCCGTACCTCGGCGCGTCCGCCGGTGACGACACGCTCGGGCGGACCATCGAGGCGTTCTCGGTGTCGGCCCGGGTCAAAGACGGCGGCATTGCCCGCGGGCTCAGCGCGATCATGCAGGAGATGGCGCGCGTGCGGCAGTACGGGTTCGGCGAGGCCGAGCTCGATCGCGCGAAGCGCAGCACTCTGGCCGGCTACGAGCGCGCGTATAACGAGCGTGATAAATCGCAGAGTGGGCCGCTCGCGTCCGAGTTGATTCGCCACTATCTCAATGGCGAAGCGGCGCCAGGCATCGTGATCGAAGTCGATCTGGCGCGGAGGTTCCTCTCGACGTTCACCGCCGCGGAGCTGGCCAAGCTGGCGCGCGGGATGATCACCGACGACAACCGCGTGGTCATTGCCAGCGCACCCGAGAAGCCGGGACTTGCCGCTGTCACCGAGCCGATTCTGCGGGACTCGATGCGCGAGGGCCTGACGGCCACCGTTACACCATGGCGCGACGAGATGGCAGGGCGGGCGCTGCTCGCCAAGGCGCCAGCGCCTGGCACCGTCTCCAACCGCCGCGAAATTCCTGAGATCGGCGTGACCGTCCTGACGCTGTCGAATGGCGTCGAGGTGTGGCTGAAGCCCACCGATTTCAGAAACGATCAGATCATCTTCACGTCGTACTCGCGCGGCGGGTTGTCGCTGGCCTCGCCGGCCGACTACAACAACGCGGCGCTGTCCACGTCGCTCGTGAGTCTGGGCGGCGTCGGCGGATTCACGCCGACCGATCTCGGCAAGCTGCTGGCAGGGAAGATCGCCAACGCGTCGCCGTCGATCTCGAGCACCACGCAGGGCATCGGCGGATCCAGCACGCCGAAGGATCTCGAGACCGCGTTGCAGCTGGTGTATCTCGAGTTCACGGCGCCGAACCAGGACCCCACCGCGTTCGCGCTGCTCAAGCAGCGGCTCGAGGCGAACCTGGCCAATCAGGGGCAGAGTCCGGGGTCGGTGTTCGCCGAACGCGTCCGTCGCATCAATACGATGGATCACTACACGTCACGGCAGCTGAAGATCGAGGACGTGGCGGGACTCGATGCAACCAAGATGATGGAGTTCTACAGGCAGCGCTTTGCCAACGCCGCCGACTTCACGTTCTTCTTCGTCGGCGCGATCAAGGTGGACGAGATCACGCCGCTGCTGGCGACGTACCTGGGTGGACTGCCGTCGCGCGGTACCCGGAGTGCGGCGTTTGGCGACATGCGTCTGCAATTTCCCACCAACATCGTGCGTGAGAAGGTCAGCAAGGGCCAGGAGCCGCGCAGCCAGACGGTGATGTCCTTCTTTGCGGATACCGGGCTCGACGAGCTCGAGACACACCGCGTCCAGGCCGCAACATCGGTGCTCGAGATGCGGCTTCGCGACATCCTCCGCGAAAAGCTTGGCGGCACCTATTCAGTGGGCGTCGGGTACTCCAACACGTCGCCGCAGCCGGGATATGGGACGACCAGCGTCCAGTTCGGCAGCGCACCGGAAAACGTCGAGAGCCTGACTGCCGCCGTCATGACCGAAATCGAGCGCCTGCAGAAGGAAGGCCCCTCGGCCGCGGACGTTCAGGCGGTGAAGGAACAGGAGAAGAACGGCCTGCAGGACGCGCTGCTCCAGAACGGCTACTGGCTGAACTCGCTCCAGACAGTCCATCTGCTCGGGCGGGATGCGCGGCGCATCCCGTTGCGCCTCGAGCGGACCGAATCACTGTCGCAGCAGAACATCCACGACGCGCTGAAGAAGTACTTCCCGCTGCAGCGTCACACCATCGTGACGCTGATGCCCGAGGTGCCGGCAACGAAGTAGAGGCGGGTCTTCAGACCTCCTACGGTAAAAACGCGCCCGTTATCAGGAATATCCTGTGTAAGGCCGGGCTTGAAACGAGCGTAGAATGGGCGCCGGGAAACCCGCGTCGATGGACGAGTCCACATCGATCTCTCGCACCGCGACCTTGGCCGGATTCACCCAGGCCGTTGCGACGACGCACGGCGTGCACCTGCGGGATCTGGCGCCCATGACCACCCTGCACGTGCACACCCGTAATTCCCTGTACCGCATCATCGTCTCGGCAGGTGACGCCGTTCTGGTCGAAGGCGGCGAGTTCTTCCCGAACCTCACCCCCGCGCATTTCAGCGGCGCGAGCGTCGGCGGGAGCTTCCTCAAGGTCGGGTGGATCGGCATCGGCCTGCGGATGGAAATCCTGGTGGAAGGCCGGCGGATCGTCACCTCGCCGGTGCGCGACATCTCGACCGCAGGCAGCGGCAGCACCCGCGTCCACTGACGTTCGGCTTTTGGCTTTAGGCTTTCGGCTTTGGGCCGAAGCCGATAGCCCAGAGCCTAAAGCCCACAGCCCAGAGATATACTCAAAGTTTGACTGGGCCGCTGAAGGCGGCCCCTACGAGTCCGCCTACAGGAATGCAATACATCTACACCATGAAAGGCCTCGGGAAGGTCCATCCTCCCGACAGCCAGGTTCTCAAGGATATTTGGCTCTCGTTTCTGCCCGGCGCGAAGATTGGCGTGCTCGGTCTCAACGGCTCCGGCAAGAGCTCGCTGCTCAAGATCATGGCCGGTGAGGATACCGAGTTCATCGGCGAGGCATTTCCAGCCGACGGCATCTCCGTCGGGTTCCTGCCGCAGGAGCCGCGGCTCAATCCCAACAAGGACGTGAAGGGCAACGTCGAGGAAGGCGTCGCGGCCACCAAGGCGCTCCTCGATCGCTACGACGAGCTCAATATGAAGCTCGGCGAAGAGCTCACGCCCGAGCAGATGGACAAGGTCCTCGAGGAGCAGGGCCGCCTGCAGGACAAGATCGACGCGGTCAACGCCTGGGAGATCGACTCGCAACTCGAATTGGCGATGGACGCCCTGCGCTGTCCGCCCGCCGATGCCGACGTCGGCACGCTGTCCGGCGGCGAGCGGCGTCGCGTCGCGTTGTGCCGGCTGCTCCTGACGTCGCCGGATCTGCTGCTCCTCGACGAGCCGACCAACCACCTCGACGCGGAATCGGTCGCCTGGCTCGAGCGCTTCCTCAAGGAATACAAGGGCACGGTCGTGGCTGTGACGCACGATCGCTACTTCCTCGACAACGCCGCCGAATGGATCCTCGAGCTCGATCGCGGGTCCGGCATTCCCTGGAAGGGGAACTACTCGTCGTGGCTCGATCAGAAGCAGCAGCGTCTGACGCTTGAAGAGAAGTCCGAGACCAAGCGTCAGAAGACGCTGCAGCGCGAGCTCGAATGGATCCGTATGTCGCCGCGCGCTCGACAGTCGAAGGGCAAGGCGCGTCTGAACGCCTACGAGCAGCTGCTCAACGAAGACACCGCGCAGAAGATCGAGCAGGTCGAGATCTACATTCCACCGGGCCCGCGCCTCGGCGACCTGGTGGTCGAGGCCCGCGGCGTACGGAAGGCGTATGGCGATCTGCTGTTGATGGAGGACCTGTCATTCACGCTGCCGCGTGGCGGCATCGTCGGCGTGATCGGGCCGAATGGTGCGGGGAAGACCACGCTGTTCCGGATGATCACCGGTCAGGAAGGTCCTGACGCCGGCACGCTGCGTCTGGGCGAAACGGTGCAGCTTGGCTACGTCGATCAGAGCCGTGATGCGCTCGCGCCGAACAAGAGCGTATGGGAAGAGATCTCCGGCGGTGAAGACGAGCTGATGGTGGGCAAGCGGCCGGTGCCGTCGCGCGCCTACGTGTCGTGGTTCAACTTCAAGGGCGCGCAGCAGCAGCGCAAGGTCGGCACGCTGTCGGGCGGTGAACGCAACCGCGTGCACCTGGCGAAGCTGTTACAGCGCGGATCGAATCTGCTGCTCCTCGACGAACCGACCAACGATCTCGACGTGGACACGCTGCGCGCGCTCGAGGAAGCGCTGCTCAACTACGCGGGCTGCGCCGTGGTGATCAGCCACGATCGCTGGTTCCTCGATCGCATCGCCACGCACATGCTGGCGTTCGAAGGCGACAGCCGCGTCGTGTGGTTCGAAGGCAACTATCAGGACTACGAGGCGGATCGCCATCGGCGTCTCGGCGCGGAGGCCGATACGCCGCACCGCATCAAGTACAGGAAGCTGACGCGATAGACCGGAGAGGATCGACATGACTTCTGAACAAGCAAAGGCTGCGGCCGACCTGATGACCACGGTGTGGGAAGGGGAGTTCCCCGCCACCTGTCAGGTGCTCGCGGCGGTGAAGAACGACAATCGCGACTACAAGCCCGACGCGAAATCGCGCACGGCATGGGAACTGGCCACCCATCTCGCCACCGCCGACATCTGGTTCATGGACAGCATCATCAACGGCGCGTTCGAGTGGAATCAGGCTGCCGTGACGCAGCTCGAATCGAGCTTCAAGACTGTCGATGACCTTGTAGAGTTCTACAAGAAGACCTTCCCGGAAAAGCTGAAGTCGCTGAGGGCGATGCCCGGCGACAAGTTGACGCCGATGATCAGCTTCTTCGGCAACTTCAACTGGCCGGCGGTGCAGTACATCGGCTTCGCTAACAATCACAGCATGCACCACCGCGGTCAGCTCGCCGCGTATCTGCGTGCCATGGGTTCGAAGGTGCCGAACATCTACGGGCCGAGCGCCGACGCAAAAGAAGGCTAGTCTCCTGTCGTTTCCGGATCTCCGCGCGTTTCTCGACCAGCTTCGCCGTGACAACGACCTTGTTACGGTCGAAGCCCCGGTCGATTCACATCTTGAAGCTGCGGAGATCCATCGCCGCGTGATCGCCGCCGGCGGTCCGGCGCTGCTGTTCAGTAACATCACGGGATCCGACTTCAGGCTCGTCACGAATCTCTTCGGCACGGCACGCCGCGCCGAGATGGCATTCGGCGAACGGCCGCTGCGGCTGATTCGCCGCATCGTGCATCTTGCCGAGACGCTGCTGCCGCCGACACCGGGCAAGCTGTGGGATGCACGAGACATCGGCGGCGAGCTGTTCAAGGTCGGCACGCGCCGCGCGCCGAGCGGACCAGTGGTCGATCGCGTCACGAGCGATGTCCGGCTCGATCGGCTTCCCGCCCTCACCTGCTGGCCGGAGGACGGCGGCCCTTTCATCACCTTGCCGCTCGTCTACACGACGCACCCTGATCGGCCCGGGGCAAGCAACCTCGGCATGTACCGCATGCAGATCTACGATGCGCGCAGCACCGGCATGCATTGGCAGATTGGGAAGGGCGGTGGCTATCACTACGCAGTCGCCGAAGGGCGGGGTCAGCCGCTTCCAGCGACCGTTTTCCTCGGTGGTCCCCCAGCGTTGATCCTGTCGGCGGTCGCGCCATTGCCCGAGAACGTGCCCGAGTTGATGCTCGCCTCGCTCATCGCCGGCCGCCGTCTCGCGCAGGTGCACGGCAGCGGTCCGCACCCGCTCATCGCTGACGCCGAGTGTGCGCTGCTTGGCGAGGTGCCGCCGCGGTTGCGGAAGCCGGAGGGTCCGTTCGGCGATCACTACGGCTACTACTCCTTGCAGCACGACTATCCGGTCTTTCAGGTTCAGCGCATCGCCCATCGCCACGATGCCATCTTCCCGGCGACCGTCGTCGGCAAGCCGCGGCAAGAGGACTTCTTCATCGGCGATCTGCTGCAGGAACTGCTGTCGCCGCTGTTCCCGCTGGTGATGCCAGCCGTTGAGCGACTGTGGTCGTACGGCGAGACCGGCTACCACTCGCTCGCTGCGGCCGTCGTCAAGCAGCGCTACAAGCGCGAGGCGATGGCCAGCGCGTTCCGGATTCTCGGCGAAGGCCAGCTGTCGCTGACCAAGTTCCTGCTCGTCACCGACCGTCACGTGGACGTGAAGGACTTCCGCGCGACGTTCGAGCACATCCTCGCGCGCACCCACGTAGAGACCGATCTTTACGTCTTCTCGAATCTGTCGATGGACACGCTGGACTACACCGGCCCAACGGTGAACGAGGGCTCGAAGGGTGTGTGGCTGGGCCTCGGCGATCCGGTGTGCGAGCTGCCGCGTCAGTTCACGGGAATCGCGCCGGCTGGCGTGACCGACGTGCGCGTCTACTGCGGCGGTTGCCTGGTCGTCACCGCGCCAGCACATTCGTCCGAGCCTGATGCGGCGGCACGTCTTGCCGCATCTGGAGCGTTTGCCGGCTGGCCGCTGGTCGTCCTCTCGGACGATGCCGCGCGCGCGACGCGCAGCGATATGAACTTCCTCTGGACGACGTTCACGCGGTTCGAGCCGGCCGCGGACATCCACTCCGCCGATCGGCGCATCGTCCGCAATCACATCGCCTACACCGGTCCGATTGTGATCGACGCGCGAATGAAGCCGTGGTATCCGAAGGAGCTCTCGTGCCGCGATGACATCGCGGCGCGGGTCACCAAGCGCTGGAATGAGTACTTCCCGGCAGGGAACATTGCCATGGGAGACTCTGAGCGCGCACATCTCGACTAACGGGTAGTGTCCGGCGTCAGCCGGACTCAAGAGGACGACATGGCCATGATTAACGGCGCACACATGATTGTTTACAGCGCGAATGCCGAAGCCGATCGCGCGTTTCTTCGCGACGTGCTCGGTTTCCCGCACGTCGATGTGGGACAGGGCTGGCTGATCTTCGCGTTGCCTGCGTCAGAGATCGCCATCCATCCAGCGCAGGGCAGCGGCGAGCACGAAATCTATCTGATGGTGGACGATGTGAAGACCTTCGTCGCGAACATGGCAGGTCGCGGCGTGCAATGTACCGAACCGAAGGACCAAGGCTGGGGCGTCCTCACCAGCTTGTCGTTGCCCGGTGGGGGAGCACTGGGCGTCTACGAGCCTCGTCACGCCAGGCCGACATGGGCGGCACCTCTGAAGCGCGCGAAGACAACGAAGTCCCGCAAGCGGCCGGCGAAGCGTCCCGTCGCGACCAGGAAGTCCAAGACCAGGAAGTCCAAACCGGTCAGGAAGGCGCGCCGTCGCTGAGGTCTCGCGCAGATGACGAAGATGAAACGCGTGTGCGTGTTCGCGGGCTCGAGCGCCGGCAGCCAGCCCGAGTACCTCACCGCTGCCGAGGACCTGGGGCGTGTTCTAGCCGCGCGAGAGATCGGATTGGTGTATGGAGGCGCGCGCGTCGGACTCATGGGCGCACTGGCCGATGCCGTACTCGCCGGCAGCGGCCAGGTGACCGGCGTGATCCCGCGAGCGATGGTCGAGAAAGAAGTGGCGCACGACGGCCTCACCGATCTCCGCGTCGTCACCACCATGCACGAACGCAAAGCGCTGATGGTCGAGCTCGCCGACGGATTCATCGCCCTGCCCGGGGGATGGGGCACGCTCGACGAGCTCTTCGAGATCCTGACCTGGGCGCAGCTCGGAATTCACCGTAAGCCATGCGGCGTGCTGAACGTGCTCGGCTACTTCGACCAGCTCCTGGCGTTTCTTGAACACGCCATGCAGCAGGGATTTGTGCGCCGCGAGTATGGTGCTCTGCTCGCCACGTCAGATACCCCCATGACACTTCTCGGCGCGATGGAGCTTCAACAGCCGCTGACGGTCGAGAAGTGGATCGACATCGCCTCGACGTAGATGCCAACTCACATGCGTGTGCTGATGCTGTGTACGTGGCTCATCCTGGTCAGCGCCCTTGCGGCGCAGACGGCCGACACGCCCGCGTTCGAGGTCGTCTCGGTGAAGCGGAACGTGTCCGGCGATCAGGCGTCCTCCAGCATCGTGCAGCCAGGTGGACGTTACAGCGCCACGAACATGACGTTGCGCATGCTCGTGAAGACGGCGTACGGCGTCCACGACGATCAGATTGCTGGCGAGCCGGGCTGGGCCAACGAAGTTCGCTACGATGTCGTCGGCAAGGCCTCCACTGATCGACCGACGAACGTGTTCAGAGACGAAGCGCGCCTGATGCTCCGGGAGGCTCTGGCCAATCGCTTCGGACTACAGACGCATCGTGAACGCCGGGAGATTCCCGTCTACGTGCTTCTGCTCGCGTCGCGGGACGGCAGCTTTGGCCCGCGTCTTCGCCGATCGAGCAACGAGTGTGGCGGGCCGCCGAAGCTGTTTCCTCGCGGTCCCGATGTGCCGGAGCCGATTGCCGCCGACGGCCCGTGTCATTCGGGCTTCGCGCGAGGCGGCCACATGGCGGCGCGAGCGATGGACGTGTCGGTTTTGGTGACCAGACTGGGCACGTTCACCGATCGAGTGCTCGTCGATCGAACGGGACTCGCCGGCGAGTTCGATTGGGATCTTCAGTGGACGCCGGACGTCTTGGCGGCCGATGCCACCAACTCCGCGACGGCTGTGTCTCTCGTGACGGCACTTCGGGAGCAGCTCGGCCTTCGTATCGAGCCGCGGCGGGAGTCTGCAGAAGTTCTGGTCATCGATCGCGCGTCACAACCCGTTCCCGACTAACCATATATAATCCGCCGGTCCCCCTGAAGGCGATTCTGGAAGACTCGATTCAACTGACGGCCGATTCGTGGCCAGGTGCGAGGCCACAGACCTTCGCGTCTGCACATGGCTCGTACCGGTTCAAGACACGACCGCCGCAGTTGGCCACCTGGTCAGGAAAGGGCACTGGCACGGTGGTGAAGGTGGGTGCCGACGGCAGCGAGACGGCGATGTGGACCCGAGAACTGGTCAACATTCCCGTCAGCGCGTTCATCACCGACGACGGGACGCACGTTGTGACGTTCGACACCTGGGCGAAGCTGGGATACGAACACGCTCTCGTCATCTACGATGAGCACGGGGCCGTTGTGGTTGACTACGATCTCGAGGCGCTCCTCTCCGCAAACGAGATCGGCACGTCGGTCCGCCACACGATTGGCGCCCGCCGCTGGCTGCAGGGCGCGACGATGGGGTTCGACAAGGGCGACGCCCACATCGTCATCAACTTGAACTGGGGTAAGACCATACGTGTCGCTCTCGCGACCGGCAAGATAGAAACTGCGCCATGACTTCCCGATTTGGTTCTCTCACGCTCGCGACGCTCGTTGGCATCTGGCTCGCGGTTGCCGTTCCGACAGGACAGAGCCTCGTCGGGATCGATCGTGCCCGGCTGCTCGAGGGCGCGATCGACGTCCACGTCCACAGCTATCCCGACGACCGTCCGCGATCGATCGATGCCATCGAAGTGGCCAGGCTCGCGCGCGCCCGCAAGATGCGCGCGATCGTGCTGAAGAACCACTACGACCCGACGGCTGGTCTCGCGTATCTGGTCCGCAAGGTCGTTCCCGACATCGAAGTGTTCGGCGGCGTTGCCCTCAACCTGACCGTGGGCGGCATCAACGCGGCTGCCGTCGAGCACATGGCTGCCGTCTCGGGCGGCTTTGGACGCATCGTCTGGATGCCGACGTTCGACGCCGAAAACCAGGTGCGTACGTCGAAAGAGAACCGGCCGTTCGTGCCGGTGACGCAAAACGGCGAGCTGCTGCCGGCCGTGCGTGACGTCCTCGCGGTCATTGCCAAGCGGGATCTCGTCCTGGCGACCGGGCACTCGTCGCCGCGCGAGGCGCTGCTCATCCTTCGCGAAGCGAAACGGCTCGGCGTGCAGCGCATGATCGTCACTCACGCGATGAACACGCCGGTGTCGATGTCGGTCGCCGAGATGCAGGAAGCGGCCAGCCTGGGTGCCTACATCGAGTTCGTCGGCGGATCGCTCACCGCGGCCGACGCGGAGGCGCGGATAAACCGCTACGCGGAGGCGATCCGCCAGATTGGGCCTGAGCTCTGCGTCCTGTCGTCGGATCTCGGCCAGCAGGGCAATGCGCAGCCGCCGGACGGATTTGGCGAATTCCTGGTCTCGCTGCGCAGCCGCGGGTTTACGCCTCAGGACGTGGACCGGATGGCCAAGCAGAACCCAGCCAGACTTCTCGGTTTGCCGTAACACGCGTCGATCTCCTAAGCTGTTAAGTCCGCCCAGTCCGTATGACTCGATCCGAGATCACCGATCTGATCGCTCGATTCCAGGATGCCTGGGTTCGCCGCGACGTGTCCCTCCTCACCGACCTGCACGCCGAGGATGGCACCGTGGAAACTCCGTTCGGCGGCGGAATGTCGCGCGGCCGCGACGCGATCAGAAAAGTCTATGAGGCGTTCATCAGGGCGTTCCCTGACGTGACGTTGGCGTACGACCCGCCACTCATCGACGGCGATCGCGTCGTGCTCATCGCCCGCCTCTCGGGCACCGATCGCGGCGGTTTGATGGGGCTGCCGCCGACCGGGCGTCGATTCGATATCCCTTGTGTCCTGCTGTTCGATCTGAAGGACGGCGTGATCGCGCACGAACGGCGCATCTACGACTTCACCGGGCTGGCGGTGCAGGTCGGCGCCATCAAAGCCAAACCGGTGTGACGCGGCCATGAGCGAAGCGCGACTTCACGTCAGCGATTCACAAGGACGACGCGTCGTCGTCCTCGACCGGCCACAGTTTCTGATCGGGCGCCGCACCGCTGCCGACTTGCAGATCGTGAGCACGGACGTCTCCCGCGAGCATGCCGAGATCGTCCAGGACGAGGGCCGGTACCTGTTGCGCGATCGCGGGTCGCGCTATGGCACGTTCGTCAACGGCGAGCAGATTACCGAGCGGGTGCTCGAGCACGGCGATCGCATCCGGCTCGGTCGGACGGACGCGATCGAGCTGGTGTTCGCCACCGACGGCGCCAAGACGACCGGCTTTCTCGACGCCTCGTCGGACGTCACCAACCTGCGCCAGATGGCGGCCATCCTCAACGGCCTGCGTGCGCTCGGCTCGGGCCGCGTGCTGGACGAGGTGCTGACGCTGGTGATGGATTCCGCTCTCGAAGTCACCAAGGCCGAGCGCGGGTTCATGATGCTGGCCAACGCCGAAGGCGAGCTCGAGTTCAAGATCGCTCGTGGCCGGGGCAAGACCACGCTGTCGGGGACGTCGTTCACCACCAGCGAGAAGATCCCGCGCGAGGTGTTTCGAACCGGGCAGAGTCGTACGGTGGCCGATCTCATGGAAGGCGATCTGGCCGGCCAGCACGATCGCACGATCGCCGTCGGCATCCGGCACGTCCTCTGCGTACCGCTGTTGGTGTCGCCGATGTCGGCGGCATCGGCCCCCTCGTCGATCGTTCAGAAGACAATCGGTGTCCTATATCTCGACGGGCGCGAAAAGAGCACGATGATGTCGGACGCGACGCGGGCCTCGCTCGAAGCGTTTGCCACGCAGGCTGCGCTGGCGATCGATTCCGCGCGGCTCTACGCGGAATCCGCGGAGAAGGCCCGGCTCGATCGCGATCTGCGCATTGCCGCCGACATTCAGCGCGCGTTGCTGCCCGAGCCGGCGTTCGATGCTGGCATGGCCGATCTCGCGGCAGCGTCGATTCCGTGCCGGACGGTCGGGGGGGATTTTTTCGACTATATCGATGTCGGCGACGGCGCCTTCGGGTTCGCGCTCGGCGACGTGGCCGGCAAAGGTCCTCCGGCGGCGCTGCTCGCCGCGGCCGTGCAGAGCAACTTCGCGGCGCATGCGCCGGTGAGTGGCAACCCCGCCGACGCGATGGAGCGGATCAACAAAGCGCTCCTGCGGCGGGCGATCGAGGCCCGATTCGCGACGATGTTTTACGGCGCGATTACGCCGGACGGCCAATTGAGCTACTCCAATGCCGGCCAGGAACCGCCGCTCGTGCTCCGCGCCGACAGCACCGAATGGCTGGAGGAAGGCGGACCGGTGCTCGGTCTGCTCAGCATCGCCACTTACGCGTACGCGACGGTGCCGCTGCAGCGCGGCGATCTGGTTGTCGTCTGCAGCGATGGTGTGACCGAGGCACGCAATCTGGCCGGCGATGAGTTCGGACGTGACCGGTTGGTCGAGGCGCTGCACGGCCGTCATGGAGCCAAGCCGGAGATCGCGCTGGAGCACGTGCTCGGCGCGGTGAAGGCCTTCTCGCAGGGCGCGGCGCAGGCCGATGACATCACCCTGCTCATCCTGCGCTACAAGGGACAGTGAGGGAGGACGAATGCAGATTGATCAGCGAGTGAACGGCGATGTCGCGATTGTCGCGATCACCGGCGACATCACCTTGAGCAAGGGTGGAGACGTGCTTCTGAAAGACAAGATTCAGAGCCTGCTCCAGCAGGGCCACCGCAAGCTGCTGCTGGACATGGGGAACGTCTCTTACGTGGACAGCGCCGGGCTGGGTCAGCTCGTGCAGGTGTACGCCACGACGAGCCACCTCGGCGGATCGCTGAAGCTGTTGAATCTGACGAAACGCCTCAAGGATCTCTTGGTGCTGACGAAGCTGCTCACGGTGTTCGACGCCTACGACACCGAGGCCGACGCGATCGCGAGCTTCAAATAGGAATGAGACGGACCGGCCGCTAATTCAACGCGTTTGGAACGGCGAGCGTGAACGGCGCAATGACCGCGTCGAAGCGCTCGCCGCCAGTCGTCACCATCTGATAGCTGCCCTGCATCGACCCGACTGCGGCCTTGAGCGGACAGTAGCTGGTGTACTCGAACGAGCCGCCCGGCGGCAGCACAGGCTGTTCACCGACCACGCCTTGTCCCTTGACGCGCTCGACCTCGCCGTCGGCACTCGTGATGATCCATTCCCGCGAGACCAGCTGGGTCACCTCCGCGCCGAGGTTGGAGATGCGAACGTGATATTGGAATAGGTACGATCCATCACGCGGGGAGCTCCGGTCGGGGATGAATTCGCTGCGCACCTGGACGCGGATGCCGCGCGTCGTGGTATCGCTCATCCGGATTCCGCGCGTAGTCGTATCGGTCATAAATATAAACAGAGGTGTCAGGGCTCTGGAATCAGGAATCAGCTGAATCCTGTCTCTGAATCCTGATATCTGATTCCTGATTCCTGGATTATGCCATGGTCGCTCACATGAGCTCCGGCGGGCGCGGAACCGGCGAACGCCTCCGCCGTAGTACAGTTCCAGTTTCGATGGACGCTCCGAAGAAGAAGAGCGTGTCGCTCTCCGCAGCGTGGCGCGAGGCGCGCGCGCTGGTATGGGCCCATCGCCGGCGGCTGACGCTCGGACTCGCGCTCATGCTGGTCAGCCGGCTGGCAGGCCTCGTGCTCCCAGCTTCCACCAAGTACCTGATCGACGACGTGATCAACGCCGGACGCGCCGATCGGCTGATGCCGATCGCGCTGGCCGCTGGAGCCGCCACTGTGGTGCAGGCGGTGACGTCGTTCGGGCTCGGGCAGATCCTTGGCGTTGCCGCACAGCGCGCGATCACCGACATGCGGAAGCGCGTGCAGGCCCGGGTGATGCACCTGCCGGTCCGCTACTTCGATTCGACGCAGACCGGCGTGCTGATCTCGCGAATCATGAACGACGCCGAGGGCATCCGAAACCTGGTCGGCACGGGTCTCGTGCAACTGGTTGGCGGTCTTGTCACCGCCGTCATGGGTATCGGGATCCTGTTCTGGCTGAACTGGCACCTCACGGTGATCACCATCCTCGTGTTGCTGGCGTTCGGCGGCGGCATGGCCTTCGCGTTCAACACGCTCCGCCCGCTCTTCCGCGAGCGCGGCAAGATCAACGCCGAGGTCACCGGCCGTCTCACCGAGGCGCTCGGCGGCATTCGCGTGGTCAAGTCCTACACAGCAGAGAAGCGCGAAGAGATCGTCTTCACCAAAGGCGCCCATCGTCTCTTTCGCAATATCGCCAAGTCGATGACCGGCGTGTCGGCGACCACGGCGGGAAGCACCGTGATTGTCGGGATCATCGGCGTGCTGATGATCTGGTTGGGCGGCCGGTCGATTCTCGCCGGCGAGATGACGCTCGGCGATCTCATCATGTACATCTTCTTCATTGGCCTCGTTGCCGCGCCGCTCGTGTCGATCGCCTCGATCGGCACGCAGATCACGGAGGCGTTCGCCGGGCTCGATCGCATCCGAGAGATTCTCGACATGCCGACCGAGGTCGAGGAGGATGCCAGCCGCGCGCCCGTCGAGACGATCACCGGTGACGTGGCCTTCGATGACGTCTGGTTCGAGTACAACGAGGGGCAGCCGGTGCTGCGCGGCGTGTCGTTCAAGGCGCCCGCCGGCACGACCACGGCGCTCGTCGGGTCGAGCGGCTCCGGCAAGAGCACGTTGATCAGCATCGTCATGGCGTTCAACCGCCCGACGAAAGGGCGCGTGCTCGTGGACGGCAGGGATCTGGCGGATCTGCGGTTGATGGATTACCGCGAGCAGCTCGCGTCGGTCCTGCAGGAGAACTTCCTGTTCGACGGGACGATCGCCGCCAACGTCGGTTACGCCAAACCGGGCGCCTCGCTCGAGGAGATCAAGGCGGCGTGCCGCACGGCGCATTGCGACGAGTTCATCAGCCAGTTTCCGCAGGGCTACGACACCATCGTCGGCGAGCGCGGCATCAAGCTGTCTGGCGGGCAGCGGCAACGCGTTTCGATTGCCCGCGCCATTCTAGCCAGCCCGCGCATCCTCATCCTGGATGAAGCGACGTCGAGCCTCGACAGCGAGAGCGAGCAGATGATTCAGGACGGACTGCGGCGTTTGCGTTCAGGCCGCACCGCCTTCGTGATCGCGCATCGGCTGTCCACGATTCGCAGCGCAGATCAGATCCTCGTGCTGGAGGCCGGTCAGATCGTCGAGCGCGGCACGCATGCCGAGCTCCTGGCCCTGGGCGGACGGTACCGGCAGCTCCACGACAAGCAGTACAACTTCGAGGCCGATCGGTTCATCAACCCTGGAGAAGACTTCACGCCCGAGCCTGAGAAGCCGGCGGCACCGATTCCTGTCGGGAGGAATCTCTAACCATGGACGAATCACTGCTCTTGAACGGTGTGCTCCGCGCCGTCCTCGGCGGACGGCGGCGACGCCGTTCTCGTCGCGCGCTGCATTACTTGACCGGCGGTGGGCGAGGGTCGTTCTGGGCGAATCCGTCAACGCTGCTCACCGCAGCCGGCGTCGCGTGGGGCATCTACGAAACGATGCAGCACTCGAACGCCTCTGGTTCCGGGGGTTCCGGAGGTTCCGGAGGTTCCG
>Ga0111539_10001212_pt1 | contig 34318 bp, 31 predicted proteins | sample RhiMethybrSRZTD1_FD_79667 | JGI IMG/M metagenome (GOLD analysis project Ga0111539, IMG submission 79667) | Populus rhizosphere microbial communities from Tennessee, USA - Rhizosphere MetaG P. TD hybrid SRZTD1 (version 2) (version 2) | ecosystem: Host-associated > Plants > Roots > Rhizosphere >...
AAGACCGGTGATGACCGTCGGTTCGATGAACCAGCCATCGCGACAGCGCTTCGGCAGAGAAGCGGGGGGGCTGCCTCCGCAGAGCACCTTGCCGCCCTCGCGTTTCGCGATTTCGATGTACGAAGTCACCTTGTCGAAATGCGGCTTCGATGTCACCGCGCCCTGCTCGGTCGCGTCCTCAAGCGGATCGCCCTGCTTGAGATGCTTTGTTCGCTTCACAAACTCATTGACGAAGCGATCGAGGGCGCTGCGCTCGACGAGGATGCGCGAACCGCACAGGCAAATCTGACCCTGATTGCTGAAGGCCGCCCTCACCGCGCCGGGAATCGCCTGCGACATGTCGGCGTCGGCAAAGATGATCGTGGGATTCTTGCCGCCAAGTTCCAATGACAGTTTCTTGAACATCGGCCCGGCTGCGGCCGCAATGGTCTTTCCGGTTGCCGTTCCACCCGTGAATGAGATCGTGGAAATTCGCGGGTGCGCGACAATCGCCGCGCCGACCTTCGGACCCAGCCCATGCACGATGTTCAGCACGCCGCGCGGCAATCCCGCCTCATTGCACAACTCGCCAAGGAGAAACGCCGTCATCGGCGTGACCTCCGACGGCTTGGCCACGGCCGTGTTGCCGGTCGCGATCGCCGGCGCGACCTTCCACGTGAACAGGTACAGCGGCAGATTCCATGGCGAGATCAGGCCGGCCACGCCGCGCGGCTGGCGCAGGGTGTAGTTGATGGCGCGCTGATCGGTGATGTGCGCCTCATCGCGCGTGTGCAGGATGGCCGTGGCGAAGAAACGAAAGTTGGACGCGGCCCGCGGAATGTCGAGGCCGCGCGCGAGGCTGATTGGTTTGCCGCTGTCGATCGATTCAGCCTTGGCAAATCGTTCGAGATTGGCCTCGATCAGGTCAGCAATTCTCAGCAACATGCGCGAGCGTTCGTGCGCGGGGGTCGCACTCCACCCGGTGAAGGCTCGCTCCGCCGCGGCCACCGCCGCATCCACATCGCGGGCATCGCCGTCGGGCAAATGCGAATACACGGCCCCGGTGGCGGGCTCGAAGTTGTCGAGGCACGCCCCGCCGACCGGCGGCACGAACGCGCCATCGATGAAGTTCAGGATGCGCTGCACGCTGAAAGGGTACCCGATGCGCGAATCACATCGCCGCCAGGCGCCCGCCATCGACGGGCAGATTCACGCCGTTGACGTACGACGCTGCGGGCGAGGCGAGGAACGCGGCGACGGCGGCGATCTCCTCGGGCGAGCCGAATCGCTTGGCCGGCACTGAGGCGATCATGTCGCGCTCGACTTCTTCCGGCGTCGAACCCGCGCGGGATGCGCGGCCCTTGATCAGCGATTCCAGGCGCGCCGTCCGCGTGTAGCCCGGCAGGAGGTTGTTGACGGTGATTCCCAGCGGCGCGACTTCGGCTGCAAGCGTTCGCGCCCAGTTGGCCACGGCCGCGCGAACCGTATTCGACACGCCCAGACCTTTGATCGGCATCAGCACCGACGTCGAGATGATGTTGATAATGCGGCCGTACTTCGCATCGCGCATGCCTGGCGCAACCGTCTGTGCCAGCACCTGGTTGCAGGCGATGTGCTGACTCATGGCCTTGAGAAAGTCGTCGGGCTGGGCTTCGTGGATCGGGCCGGCCGGTGGGCCGCCGGTGTTGTTGACGAGGATGTGGATCGGACCGTGGGCTGCGATATGCGATGCCGCCTTCTGCTGCACGGCCTTCCAGTCTCCGAAGTCGGCTTCGATCGTGCGATGAGTCTGCTTGTGATCGCGAGGCAGTTCAGCGAGCACCTTCGCCAATCCATCGGCGTTACGAGCCATGAGCGTCACCGCCGCGCCCAGGCGCGCGAACTCGATCGCGCACGCGCGGCCGATGCCTTGCGTGCTGCCGCAGACGATCGCGTTCCGGCCTTCCAGTGAATACGTGAGCATGGGCGGAGTGTAGCGGCGAGTCGTGACACCAGTCATGAGTTACACTCGGCGCATGCAGCGTCCATCGCAGGTCGTTCGCGCCCTGGCGCCCTTCGGCGAGACGATCTTCACCGAGATCAGCCGCCTCGCACTGCAGCACAACGCGGTGAATCTCGGGCAGGGCTTTCCGAACTTCGACGGGCCCGACTTCGTCAAGCGGGCCGCGATCGACGCCATCAACGCCGGTCATGGTCAGTACGCGCGCATGTTCGGTATCCCTGATCTGAATCGCGCCATCGCCGAGCGATTCCAAGCGACCAGCGGCCTGCAGTTCGATCCCGAGCGCGAGGTGACCGTGACCAGCGGGTGCACCGAGGCCATCGCAGCGACGCTGATCGGCCTGTGCCAGGCGGGCGATGAGGTCATTCTGATCGAGCCGTACTACGACTCGTACCGCGCCAGCGTCGCGATGTCGGGCGCGACAGCGAGATTCGTCACGCTCCGTGCGCCGGATTTCGCGCTGCACGAGGACCGGTTGCGGTCTGCATTCAGCGACCGCACGCGCGCGATCCTGATCAATACACCGATGAACCCGACGGGAAGGGTCTTTCGACGCAGTGAACTGGAGATTATCGCCAAGTGCTGCATCGAGCGCGGTGTGCTGTGCATCAGCGATGAGGTGTATGAGCGGCTGGTGTTCGGCGAAAGGGGAGCCGAGCACATTTCGATTGCATCGCTGCCGGGCATGCGCGAACGCACGATCACGCTGTCATCGCTCGGCAAGTCCTTCTCGCTGACAGGCTGGAAGATCGGCTGGGCCATCGCGCCGGCGCCATTGACGGCTGGTGTGCGTGCCGCGCATCAGTTTCTGACGTTCGCCACCGCGACGCCGCTGCAGCATGGGGCAATCGCAGCACTGCGCGCGCCGGAGTCGTACTACGCCGACTTCGTCGTCGACTATCGCCGGAAGCGCGATCTGCTCGTCGACGGCCTGGCGCGACTGGGTTTCACGGTCTACCCGCCGGATGGTACGTACTTTGTGCTGGTTGATCACACGCCGTTCGGCTGCAAGAACGACGTAGCGTTTTGCAAACACCTCATCGAGCACGTGGGCGTCGCGGCAATTCCATGCAGCGTGTTCTTCCACGATCCGCGCGACGGCCATCGACTCGTGCGATTCGCCTTCTGCAAGACCGAGGAGACGATGCATGAGGCTCTGTCTCGAATGAACGCACGATTGAAGTAGGGGCATGCGCTATGCTCGCGCTGCACCGCATTCCGGGCACACCCCGGTCACGCTTTCGCGCAGGTCGTAGCCGCATTCACGGCACAGATGGGGATCACCCGCGCGGCGTCGCGGCAGAAACGGAATCAGTGCCACTCCCGGCAACCCGGCAACGATGCTGACGCCGAAGAACCACGCGTAGCGAGACTCAAGACCGACGAGGTAGCCCGAGACGGCGCCGGCAATCGCGCCGGCTGCCGCCATGAGACTGGTAAGCAGCGCGTATTGCGTGCCGGAGTATCGGTGGTCGCAGCAACTCATCAGGAATGCGACGAAGCCTGCGGAGACCAGTCCGTTGCAGAAGTTCTCAATGCCGATGACGACGATCAGCCACACCAGGTCGCGGGGCATGCTGGCGAGCAGCAGGAAACCTGCGTTGCTGATCGCCTGCAGAATGCCGAACAGAAGCAGCGACTTCGCCATGCCCAGCCGCGCGATGACCGCGCCGCCGGCCAGTGCACCGGCGATCGTGATGGCAAAGCCCAAGGCCTGACGGATCCAGCCTACCTCCTCGGTCGTAAAGTGCAGGTGCTTGATCAACAGCGGCATGGTCATGCGCGTCGCCAGTTGATCGGGCAGGCGAAACAGCAGGACGAACGCGATGATGATCGCCAGGCCGGCGCCGTAGTCAGCAATGAACGTCCGGACCGGCTGCACGACGGCTTCCGCAAGTGACTGCGGCGGCGAGATGCGCCTCGGCTCGCGCGCGAAGATCGTGGCAATCGCCAGCGCCGTCATCAGCGCCGCAGCGCTGATCAACGCCACGCGCCAACCAAGGTATTTCGCAAGAATGAGAACGCCCGCGCCGGCTGCGACGAACGCCACGCGGTAGCCCGAGACATACGCGGCCGCGCCAGCGCCCTGCTCGCGCTTCTCGACGATGTCCACGAGATACGCACCGGAGACGATGTCAAAACTGGCGGAAAGGAACACCAGCGCCGTGCCGAGAATAGCCAGCGGCAGCAGGGGAGACGCGGAGTCATTCGGACCGGCGATCGCGATCCCCGCCAGCGTCGCGGCAAGCAGGGCCTGAAAGACGATCAGCCAGCCGCGCCTGCGCCCCAGGCGGGGAATCTCGAATCGATCAAGCAGCGGAGCCCACAGGAATTTGAAGGTGTAGGGCAACGTGACCAGCGCGAACAGCCCGATCGCCTTGACGTCCCGACCGATGGCGCTCAGCCAGGCGGCGATCGTGTCGGTGGCAATGAGGTTCGGCAGGCCGCCGGCGAGGCCCAGCAGCGCCAGCGTCAGCATGCGGCGATCGCGATAGATCTCGCCGAAAGTTGGCGGGCGAGGAGGCTGCTCGGGCATGTCGGGAACTATCGGCGATCAGGCGGCTGGCGTGTGGACTTCAAGCTGGCAGGGGACCCCGTGAATGGTCAGAGGCCATCGTGCACGCTATCATCTCCGCCCCTGACCGAACCAAGGAGTCCCGCCCGTGTACGCCGTCATCGAAGATCGTGGCACCCAGATCAAGGTTTCCGAAGGCGATGTCCTCGACATCGACGTGATGGCCGGCGATGACGCCAAGGACGACAAGCAGCCCGCCAAGCTCACGTTCGACAAGGTGCTGCTGGTCAGCGACGGCAGCGGCAAGGCCACCGTCGGCACGCCCTACGTCAAAGGCGCCTCGGTGACGGCTGATGTCCTCGATCGCATACTCGGCGATAAGACCATCGCCGTGATGTACAAGCGCCGCAAGGGGCAGAAAAAGAAATCCGGCCACCGCCAGCCCTATCTGCGCGTCAAGATCACCGGCATCAAGGGCTGACCGATTCGGTCGCAATCGATCTTCTAGCCCCTGGCACGACCGGGGGTTTCGTGTGCGCATCACGTATCGCGTTCGCCCAAGTGCGTTGGTCACGAGTTGGCTCACCGCGAAATACAGCTGCCGGGCCTGCTTGTCATCGCGTCGCGCGCTGAACGTGCCGGTCAGTTTCGAAGGCGAGAGGAGATCGACGAAGCCCGCGGTTGACTCCTGCAAGGCCAGCGATGCATCGCGCAAAGTGAACGAGACTGAATCGTGCTCGGCTGGATTCTCGCTGGGCCGCGCGAAGCCCGCGCCGCCATAGATGCCCACTTGGCCGTTGGAGATCACGATGTGCCGAATGCTCGTGTTGGTCGCGGCCTGATCCATGGGCGTCTCACCGGCCTTGGGCAGCCACAGCAGTTCGATGTGCATGATCTGGGCGTTGCGCACCTCGCCGCTGACGACCTGCTCGATGGGCACATCGGACAGCAGGATCGACGTGCCGGCGATCTTGTCATTCGTGAAGACGGCCACGCGATAGTCTGCGGGTAGGACAACGGCATCGGTTCGCAGCGACTGCGAGCGCATCTGCCCGGCCGACCTGCCGCGAAGGACATTGCAGCCGCCAAGCCCGACGAAGAGGCTCAGAATCGCGACGAGGCACGCACATCGCCGCGCATATCGCAGGAATACAAGTTGCATGTACGCAGCCTCCACGATCAGGCGATGTTTGTCCAGTTGCCTCGCCGCCCCTACAAGCCTCAGACATCGGCAACGTTACTTCGTGCGACCATTGGCAGGTCGTGCGATTTCGGCAACGAGATCGGACACGGCCTCCTGCGGTTTGGCAGTGCGATCGCCGACGACCTCGACCTCGATGCCAAGGCATGCCAGCGTATCGCGCTCGACGATGCCGCGGATTTGCGAGCGCGGGGCCGACGGCAGTTGCGTGCCGTGGCTATGCGCATTGATGCTGTACATGTTCTCGATAGCGCTTTCGGGCGTGTCGAACGGGAAGCCCGAGCCGAAGAGCAACTTGTCCATCACGCCCAGCCCCGAGGCGCTGAGCAGCGCGTTGTACAACTGCCAAGGCCGCGTCGCCACGCCGGAGATGTCTGCGAAGAGATGCGTGTGCTTGGCGAGCATCATCAGCGTCTCGTCAATCCACGGATACCCGAAGCCGCCGAAGACGATGGGCAGCGTCGGGAATGCCTGTGCGACTTCGTCCCACAGGACCGGCCGGCCGAATTCGAGCATCGCACTGGACGTCAGCGGCTCGAGCATCGTTACGAACACCGGCAGGCCGAGATCGGCGCAACGCTCGTACACGCGCATGGCGGTCGAGTGCGACGGATGGAAGCCCTGGCACGCCGGCGAGACGGTCACGCCGACCAGTCCAAGGTCACTGCATTGATTGACCTGCGACAGGGCGTCCTGGCACATCGGATCGATGCCGCCCACGCCGAAACGCCGGCGCGGGTCGGCCCCGACAAAGGAGGCGACCAGTTCATTGGGAACGCGAGCACCCAGGCGTTCGGAGCGGAAGCCGAACACGATGGCTGCATCGACGCATGTCATGGCCCGGTCGAATTGCGCCATCACCCCTTCATACTGCTCGAAGCGCTCAGCGGCCCGCTGCCGCATCCTGCCGGCGACCTCGCGGCCAAGTTGGTCCAAGCTGGACCAGATGTAGGAGCGGACATCAATGATCATGAGTGGATATCTCCGAACCCTCCCGCGGCCCGCTCACCCGGATCGGCGAACGGGCCGATTCCGCGGGCAGCGTGTTCATCCCAGCCCGGATAGTAGCCAGTAACATAGTACTGGCCAAGCCCAGAAGATGTCGGCCCAGTCCCCAGCCGGACGCGAAAAATAGGCCTCCCTGCCAGCAGAATCCGCCCCGGTCGGCCGTTCCCGGCTTGCCTATTCGATCGAGTTTGAGTCGGCTCTGGCAATCGCCAGCGGCACTGCAAGGCCCGCAGCCTGACGGCAATGCGCGCACCAGAGTTCGGGATGATCGATCACCGCGCCAAGGCTCGCTCGTCGTGTCCGTGCCGGGAGGTATGGCAGCGCGCCGCGCTCGAAGCGATTCTCGAACTTGCGGTATTTCGGATTGTGCTGCGTTTCGGCATAGTCCTTCTCGATCCCATGCAGGATGTCTTCCAGCCGCTTCTTGGGATCGGGGTGGGTGGAGAGAATCTCCCATTGCTCATTGCCTTCGCTGGCGGCGATGAGCACCTTCATGACATCGGCCATGCCCATTGGGTCGTAGCCTGAGCGCGTCATGTACTTGAGGCCCTGGCGATCGGCTTCGCTTTCCTGGTCGCGGCTGAACTTGAGCAGGTAGCCTTGGCCGACGCCGCCAATCACGGTCGGAATCAACTGGGCCAGCCCCTCGCCGCCTACCACCGCACCGCCCACGCTGACCAGTCCCTGCACGAGCATTGAGTGACTGATGCGCTCATCCACGTGCCGGGCCGTGACGTGGCCGATCTCATGACCGAGCACGCCCGCGACGCCGGCCTCGCTGTCGAGTTGCTGCAGCAGGCCACGACTCATGAAGACCTTTCCGCCGGGCAAGGCAAAGGCATTGATCACATCCGAATCGAGTGTGATGAACTCCCAATTCGTGCCCTTGAATTCATCCTCGACGTGGCGCGAGAGGCGACGGCCCACCTGTTCGATGTATCGCCTCAGTTCCGGCGACTTCACCTCGCCGCCGTATTCCTTGATCATCTCCGGCTTGGCCTGTTCACCCATCTGCGCCGTCTCTTCCGGGCTGATGACAATGAACTGACTGCGCCCTGTCGATGGATTCGTCTCGCAACCTCCGGCGACCAGAGCGACGACAACCAAAGTGGCGGCGAAAGGAAAAGTTCGCATGATGGGCATTCTCCGAAAGCAGTGGCGGGCGGCGCTGTCGCAGCCCGCACTATCATCCATGTCTTCGATCTTATGACACGTTCGGACGCACCATCTTCCATCACAGCGGCCTGGACGGCAACTGAACTGCAATCCAATCCGCACGAGGTGCCTGACAAGGCCGACCGTGTCCGGCGGATGTTTGCGGCGATCGCCGGTCGCTATGACCTGAACAACCGCCTGCATTCATTCGGGCGCGATCAGGCGTGGCGACGCAAGGCGGTCGCGCTTTGCGAAATCCAACCATCAGATGAGGTTCTGGATGTCGCGCGCGGCACGGGTGATTTGACGACAGCATTTGCCGCCGCCGGCCCGAGCGCTGTCACGGGGCTCGACTTCACGCAGGAGATGCTCGAAGTCGCGCGCCGCAAATCGCCTTTAGCCCCCGGCTCCGCCGGGGGACCGAATGCAATCGGTCCCACGTTCGTCCAGGGCGACGCCATGAATCTGCCGTTCGCCGATGCATCGTTCGATGTCGTTTCGATCGCCTGGGGCATCCGCAACGTCAGCGATCCATCGAAGGCATTGCGCGAGTTCCGCCGCGTGCTGCGGCCGCGCGGCCGCTTGTGCATCCTCGAGTTCAGCGAGCCGCGCAACCGTTTCGTGCGCGTCGTCAATCGTGTGTACTGCGGTCGCATCATGCCGTGGACCGCGACGCTCATCGCGCGCGATCGCAGCGGGGCCTATCGCTACCTGCCGCGATCGGTCGCCGACTTTCCCTCGCCGCCGGAGTTCGCGCGCATGATCGAGCAGGCGGCCTTCCCAGCCCCCGCGCTGCATCCTCTGACTTTCGGCGTGTGCACGATCTACCTCGCGCGCCTCGGATAACGACAACACGGCACCTGCTGGAGGGCGGACCAACCCTTATCGGCGGAGGCAGCCCCGCGTTGGCGCACGCGCCAGCGCGGTCGTGGTCGTCCAATAACGCCGTTCTTGCGCGTTCGGTTCATTCTCTCCACGGCCGGCGGGGTCGCGCCCGATACACCGCTCACCAACCCCCGAAGCGGGCTCCGACGCCCGCGACACATCACAGAAACAGGAAAACGGAGTGAGCATCGTGAACCAGGAACTCATCGTCGAGAGACTCTTCCAGGCGCTGATCACCGGCGACCGCACCGCGGCCCGCCAGATCATCGCCGAAACACGCACCGAAAACGCCTGCAGCGCCGCGACCCTGGCCACCGAGATCTACTGGCCAGCGCTCGACATGATCAACAACCTCTTCCGCAACGACCAGTTGACCACCCTCGCGCACCATTACGCGGTCCGGATTCTGCGGTCGCTGGTGGATCAGGCCCAAAGCGAGTACTCGCAGAACGCCCGCCGCGGCCGCAAGGTGTGCATGTTCTCCGGCCACAGCGAAGCCGATGAGCTCGCCGGCCAGCTCGCTGCCGACCTGGTCGAGGCTGACGGCTACGAGGTCTTCTTCGGCGGCGGCGGGATCGCCAACGATGAAGTCCTCTCCGAGATCGGCGAGCAGCGCCCCGACATCCTGCTGATGTGGGCCAGCGCGCCGTCCGACGCGCCGAATATCCGGCAGCTCATCGACACCATCCGGGGCGTGAACGCCTGCCCGAACATGCAGATCGTCGTGGGCGGCGGCGTATTCAATCGCGCTCCGGGCCTGGCCGAGGAGATCGGCGCCGACCTGTGGGCCCGCACGCCGCAGGAGTTGATCGAATGCCTGGCGAAGCAGACCAGCCGCCGCGCCACCGAGGATCAGCGCACCGTCGGCCGCAACCGCAAGGTTCAGCCGCTGACGCCAGCGAACACGACCTCGCAGCGCAAGGCTGCGGCTGCCTGACTCTCACTTTCGCGCTCGAATGCGAGTGCTTTCACAACGCCCACGGATTCGTCCGTGGGCGTTGTCGTTTGGCCTGAGGGCGCGCGCACTCCCTCTCCCTTTTGGGGATGGGGGCGGGAGAGGGCCGGGGTGAGGGCGGCCGCGGATACGATTGACGCATCGTGAAACGCTGGGCACTGCGCATCCTTCTGCTCCTGCTTCTCGGCGCGATGGTCAATGTCGCGGTGGCGTGGGGACGCGTGCTTGCCAAGGGCAGCGTCTCATACTCCACTCGGTACTTTCATAACGCAGCCTGGGGCAGTCGCGTCATCGCCATTCATCAAAGCCGTGGGTACAACGTCGCTTGGCCGGTCGATCGCCCAGGTTCGCTGCTGGCAGAGTCGCCACATTGGGTGCGAGATTTCGAAGGCGAACCATGGTGGCATGCCAGCACCTGGGAATTGAACTCAAACAACTACTCCGTGGCTTGTGGATGGCCACTGTTTGCGCTGACAGCTTGGCGAACGGTTCTGGACGACAACGAAATGAGCTTTCCTGGTGCCATCAACTACGGCATCGCTTTGACGCCGCCGAGTGCGCAAGGAAGTGTGGAATGGGTTCCCCCAATTCTCGCCTTGATGCCGATCTGGCCCGGCTTCGCGATCAACACGGTGTGCTATGCGGTGGTGCTGTGGCTGCTGTCCGCTGGGCCGTTTGTGGTGCGGAGGCGGCGGCGCATCCGCCGCGGCCTGTGCCCGAGGTGCGCCTACGACCTGCGCGGCAGCGCGGGGGCAACAACGTGCCCCGAATGCGGCGCCGCAGTCTCACCGCGCCGCCTTCAGCGTCAGCCCCAGCGTGTTTCGGCCGCCGTCGATCCAGATGCGGTCGAATGGCCCATCGCTGAGTTTGTCAGGCACTCCATCGGTGACCCCTGATGCCGATGGCAGCAGCAGGTTCATGCCCAGCACGCCATCGAGCGTGATCGTGCGACCGTCATCGAGCGTCGTGGAAATGTCGCGCACGATGATGTGCACGCGCCGCAGTTCGAGCAGGCGGTCATTACGGGCCTTGATGCGCAGGCCATCAATCACGTAGCCGGGCGCGCTCCGGACGGTTCCACCTCCGCCGACACCGCCCAAGGGCAGCGTGAAATCAGGCGGCCGGGCCGGCGTGCCGTCGGCATTGAGCAGGCCCAGCGCGGTCGCATGCCGCGTGGAGATGATGCTGGCCGCAGCGCCTGTGTCCAGCAGCCAGTCGCACGTGAATGAAGCGCTGCCCGCGCTCGACTGCACCGCAGGCACGACGGGATTCGTGGCCAGCGAGGGCAAAGGGCCGTTGTTGTCGGGATGCTTGCGACGGCTGAAGTCGATCGGCTCCAGGCTGATCGTGAAATCGACATTGCTCATCCGGCTGCCCTTGTCGTGCAACACCATGCGCGGCCCATCGTTGAGCAGCGCGGTCTCGCCGCGCAGGCCGCGCAGCGGGGCGGGGTCGATTTCGACGAGCAGTGACCGGATGACCGGCATGCCGACGATGTTCATCTCGCCGCCTGCGAGTTGCAGAAGCGGGTCGGGCTTCTCGCGACTGATCTGAAACCGTGCGGCCTTCAAGACTGGCGCGAACAGGTCGCGAGCGTCCTCGCCCTTGCGCGGCTTGCTGCTGCTGACCTGCATGAGGATGTCGAGCGGCTTGGCGACATCGACCAATGTCGCGCCGTGAAGGCCGACTTCGTGGAATGCGGCTTCCGGCTCGCGCTGCACGCCGAAACGGTCAGCGGCCGCGGCGCTCAGCACGCACCCGCTGGCGCCGGTGTCGAGGTAGGCGGTGAGCGATGTCTGGCGACGATTGTCGCCTTCGAGGTCAAGCGGATTGAACGGCGCTTCGGCCGAGAGGATCCTCTCGCCCTGGCGGAGTTGAATCTGCACGCGAGGCTGGCCGAGCGCGACCTCCTCGGTGCCGGTCAGGTAGGTGATGCGCTGCTTCGCGCCGGTTGAGGTCTCCTGGGCAAGCGCCGGGAGCGGTGCAAAGGCGATCAGTGCTGCAGCGAGGGCGATCGTGTGCCAGGTCCATCGGGATAGACGTCGTGCGGCAGCCATCGCATGCTCTCCGATTCCACCTGTGTGGGGCAGCATGGCACCCAGGAGAAATCTCTTGCAACATCATTCGTTCACGGACACGGGCCCCAATGAGTGATGACCATAAGGAGGTCGGTGGCGTTGACTTGGCCATCGCCGCCGCAGGGGACTCGGTCAGCGGGGCAATCGGTGCAAATGCCCCACGTGGTGATGACGGCAAGCAGGTCGTTGACGTCGACGCTTTCATCGTGAGTGATGTCGGCATCGCAGGGATAGAGGGCTTCGAGTCCCCAGATTGCGACGCCGGGTGCGGGCATGGCCGACACGAAGGTGAACGAGCCGACGACGATCAACTGGTTGTTGAATTCGACCATGTCGAGGAATGGAATCTCGACGGGTCCAGACAAGAGCAAGGACCAGAGCGCATTCCCGAAGTACGCGTCATCCAGCGTGCGCCAGTGGTGGCCGTTCCAGCGCATGATGTACTCGGTAGTCCTGACATGCGCGAAGAGTTCGGGACAGCCATCGCTGGTGTGAGCGACACGAATTCGACCGCCCATTTCCGAGGGGTCATTTGTGACAGGGCCAGCCATGTCGTGCCAGTTTCGGCCGTCCCATCGCGCCATCTTGTGGGCGAGGTCGTCGCCGATCATGTAGAAACTACCCTGACAGATAAGTTCCGGCCCCTGTTCGCCGGACCAGGGGACGAGGGCTGTAATCACGCCCTCGCCATTGAGACTGCCGGCCACGTCACCGCCGATCGCGGACCATGCGTTGCTGCGCCACATCGCGAGAGACTTGATCGGGCTGCCGCCAACTCGGTTGAACAGTCCGCCTGCAACCAAGCCCGGTCCGCTGCCGTCGTCGTACACGGTGAGATCTACGACGTAGGCAAGGGTGCTGGTACCAACGTGCGTGACGCCGCCGCCCACTTCGCTCCAGGCGAGGCCATTCCACTTGATGAGGGCGCGCGCGGGCTGGCCGCCGATGCTTTCAAAGCGACCGCCGATATAAAGGGCCGGACCTGAACCGTCATCGAAGACGGTCATGCAATACACGATCGCAATTCCGTCAAACGGTATGGGCAGTGCGTGCCAAGCCTGGCCATTCCAGCGCGCGATGTTCTTGGCCGCGACGCCACCTGCCGTGTCGAAGATTCCTGCAGCGTATAGCTGGGGCCCACCTCCCAGACCGTCGTCGTAAACGGCCATGGTCATCCCAAACATTTGGAAGGGTACACCAATGTTGAGGAGGCCCGATCCGAGAGCCGACCAAACCGAGCCGTTCCACTTGGCGATGTTGTTCGCCGCGACGCCGCCCGCCTGGTTGAACCTGCCGCAGACGAAGACCGCGGGACCACTGCCATCGTTATGAACGATGGCGGCGCGTGCGCGCAGGTCGATGCCGCCGCCGGGCAAAGGTGACCATTGCGCGTTGGCCTGAGCGGGCACGATGAGCACGATGGTTGCGACCATCAACGAGATTCGCAGGCGCGCAAAGACGAGAAGGTTGCGGACGATCGTTCCGGTGCGGTTCATGGCGACGCTCCTGTGGATTCGATCGATGAGTGACGAACACCTCGCTCAGGACACAGAGCGGTTCATCACCCTGTCTTCAGGTGCTATGCCGTTCCGCGCACCATCCTGCGCGGCCCAGTCGGTTGCGGAGGCGGCGCCCGCAGCTCGCGCGCCTTCGCCATCGCGCGCACGATCCGCAGCGCCCTCCGACACCGCGCCGGCCCCGGTACGGCGGTCGGTAGTCCATGCAAACCGTGCAATGAATGCTCGATGCCCAGGACCGCAAACTGGACACGTGAGCCAGATCGGAACGGGTTTCGGGGCCATCGCGCGATTTTTTTTCGATGCTAACTCCTTGTCAGTGCAGCATGCATCGCAGACGCTCCCATTCCGCCCCCATCTCTGATACGCCGATTTGATTGCTTCACGCACGCCGACCGTCTATCGGTCAGCACTGCCCTGTGCTACCTCGCCGGGGACGGTCCTGGCAAGATCGCTCGCGATGGCCTTGACGATCTGATCCTGCAGTTTCTTCGCGTCCGGCACGTTGCCGCCAATGCCATTGACGAGCACGCTAAAGGCCCGTCGTCGGCCGTCAGGCGCGGTCACGAAGCCGCTCAGGCAACTGACTCCGTTGATGAAGCCGGTCTTGGCCTGCACGATCGCGCCGCTCAGGTCGATCGACTGGTAGCGCTTCTTGAGCGTGCCGGTCTCCGCGCCGGTCGCGAGCGATTCGAGAAAGGTCTCGCCGAAGGCCGGATCGCTCTCCAGCGAATCGAGCCACGCCGTCATGAGAGCCGCGGTGACGCGATCGTTGCGGCTCAGCCCGCAGCCGTCCGCCACGAGAAGGCCGCTGGCGATCGACTCGTCCTGCACGCGCTCGCGCACGACGCGGCGCAGCATCTCGGCGCCGTTGCTCCACGAGCCGCTCTCGCCGTTGAGTTCGTGCCCGATGCGCTTCAGCAGCGACTCGGCGTACAGGTTCTCGCTGTCCTGATTGCAGCGAGCGAGGATCGTGCGCAGCGGGGTCACGATGACGGGGCCGATCGCCTCGCCGCTAGGCTGCGAATCGTTCGCCGCAGCAACGCGGTGCGAGCCGACCTTCACGCCAGCCGCACGCAGCCGGTCGGCCAGCAGGTGCGCGAAGAACTCCGGCGGATTGTGAAACGTCACATCCACCGGCGTGGTGACCGCTTCGCGCACGTTGCCGAAGAAGCGAAACTCGTTCGTGCCGACCTTTCGCGCGATGCCGACGGCGTGCTCATCTTTCTTCGCGGTGCTGCTGGTGGCGCTGTTGCTGATGGTGAGCCAGCCGGCCCGCGGGCGAATGTCGGAGATGTCCGGCGCGCGGCCGGGCCGAGGCTGCGGATAGACGTGCAGCACATTGAAGTGGAAATTGAGCCCCGCCACCTCGGCGCAGTAATCCTCGTTCAACTGGTCGGCTGGCCAGGTGGGATGCACGAACTGATGATCGAAGATGCGGTCATCGACGACGACTTCGCTGACCGAGGTGATGCCAGCATCGGTGACCGCCTTTGTCCACAGGCGCAGGAACGCCTCGACATCGAGCGGGTGGCCGTCGGGCGTGCTCATGCGCGCGAGCAGAACCGGATCGCCGAGGCCCGGGTCGCCTGCGCCGACGATGATGAGCCGGTCGCCGCTGCGCAGCATGCGCGTGGCGAATTCGAAATCGGGCCCGAGCACGTGAAGGGCGGCCCCGGTCGTCAGCAACTTCATGTTGCTGGCCGGCATCATCGGCTCGGAGGCGTTGATGGCCACCAGCATCGTGCCGAGGTCAACATCCCGAACGCTGACGGCCACCTTCGCGCTTCGCAGCGGCGAAGAGCGCACCAGGCGATCGACATCGTCGCGAAGCCCCGCATTCGCCGACACGGCAGCGAGCAGCAGACACGCGAGCGCAGCAACAAGGAGGCGAGATCGAGGCATACGAGACATGGCGCAGGTCGAGGGTTGAATGGGCGCGAAATCTGCGCCACAAAAGGTGCAGGATGGTATCGGACCATTCGGCGTGCCACCTTGAGTTGACAGCCTGTCACCTGACACCTCTCACCGTCCGCCTTAGACTCTGCCAATGCTCGATCGCGCCTCATGCGAACGCCGCGTGTATCGGCTGGCGGTGATGCTGACCGGCAACCCGGTGGCGGCGACGCACGTGATCTCGGCGGTCGTGAATTCCCAGCCTGATCTCTCGCATCTCGACAGTGCGCACATGGATCGCCTGACGGTGCTCCGCAGCCGCGAGATCAGGCCAGCGGCGCTGGTCCACGATGAAGTTCCGCCGCGCACCGCCGAGGCGGTCTCGAGACTGACGCCGCAACAGCGCGAGGCATGGGTGTTCGGCCGGGTCTATCGCACGCCCCTGCGAGAGATGTCGCGGGCAATGGACTGCTCGACGACCGCGGCCGAGCGGCATCTCCTGCAGGCCGACATCGCGCTGCGCGAACTGACGGGGCACGAGCCGTCCATCGCCGCGGGCCAGTTCCTCAAGTGCTCGCTCAAGCTCGATGTGCCGGAGTTCTATCGCGCCAAGCAGCGCCTGCGCCGACGCATTCGCCGCACGCTGATCTGGGCAGCGATTGCGATTGCGACGCTGCTGCTGGCGCTGCTGGCGGTGTGGTGGTCGCGGCCGTTCGACAACAGGCCGGAGAGACCGTCGGCTGGTTCGCAGCCGCAGTCGCAGCCCGCGACGCAGCCGTGATGATTGGCTTCTGTGAGTCGATGAGGCGCGAATCCCGACTCCGAGCATGCTATGGTGAGGCGTCCTCAGCGATTTCGTCCACGACAGGAGCATGCGGTTGCACGAGCATTCCAAGCGAGTCTCACCCCTGGTGGTGCTGATGATGCTGGCGGCCTTCGCGATCACGATCGTCGCGGCCGTGTGGATCGTGCGGAAACTCGACAGCATGAGCCGCGCTTCGTGGAGCAATGCGCGACCGGAGGTGCGCAACGCGGCCGATTCGAACGGCGCGACGAGCGTTGTTCGCGCGCGGTTGCCGGGCGTCGTGGCCCGCATCACGCCGATTGTCGGCGGCGATCAGCGCGGCTCGATCGGCAGTGCGGTCGTTGAGCGTCGCCTGCCGACGATGGCGTTCGCGCTGCAGCCGGGCGAATCGCTGGATTCGCGTTTGCCGCCCGGGCCGTTCAAGGCCGAGTTCGATGTGCCGTTCTATACGGCGATGTCGCGAGAGGCGCAACTCGGCGTCGAGTTCCAGGGCGGCAAGGTGATTGTCCGCAGGCGCGGCCAGATCATTCTTTCCGATGCTGCCGGCGAGGAGCCGCGACTGGCCCTGACCTCGCAGCCAGTGAATCTTCTGGTCGAGCAGGATTCGATGCAGATTCAATTCGAAAGCAACGGCCGGCAACCGTGCCGCCTGCGCGCGATGTGGAAGCCGGTGGATGCGATGGTGCCGCTGCCGCTGCCCGCCGAGCCGACGGCGCTGCTGAGCGATGAGGCGCTCAAAGGCTTCGCTCTCGTGCATCAGTTCCACTGCGTGGCGTGTCATGCCAGCGGCGACAACGAACTGCACGCGATTCTGTCTGTGAATACGCCGCCGCTCCTCGGCGATGTCGGCGGGCGGATTCGGGCCGAGTGGCTGAGCGGCTGGCTCAGTGATCCGCAGTCGATCAAGCCGGGATCGCTGATGCCGAAACTGTCGATCGAGCCGGACGTGGTCGAGGACATCGCGCACTACCTGGTGTCGATGGGTGGGCCGATGGATGCGCCGCCGACCACTCCCAACCAGGACCTCGCCAACACCGGCATGGTGCTGTATCACACCGTCGGATGTTTCGCCTGTCACGGCGCGATGGAGAAAGTCGACGCGCTGCCGGGCGGCCATCCTGCCAGCAGACTGGAGCCGCTCGAGACGTATCACTCGCTCGGCAGGCCGTCGCAGAAGTACACGACGAAGTCGTTGACGGAGTTCCTGCTCGAACCGCTCAAGCACTGGCCCAGCGGACGCATGCCGTCGATGAGCCTCGAGCGCATGGAGGCGGAAGCCATCGCCGAATACCTGATTGCGCACGATCAGGCATCGCATCCGCCGCCTGTTGCCGCGACGTCGTTCGCGCTCGATGCGGCGCGCGCGGAGCGCGGCCGGGCATCGTTCAGCGCGGCCGGCTGCGCCAACTGCCACAGCCTCGGGCCCGATCGTCCCCTGGCGCCAATCACTCTGAGCGGTCCATCGCTGGAATCGCTTGCCAAATCCGGCAGCGCTCCACTGGGCGGATGCATGGCCAATCCAGCCGCGGCGGGTGCGCCGCAATTCGACTTGTCATCGTCACAGCGCCGCGCGATCGAGGCGTTCCTGCGCAGCCTGCCCGGCCGGCGAACCGACAGCGTGCCGCTCGATCACATGGCGCTCACCATCGCGCGCCTCAACTGCACGAATTGCCACGAGTACCAGGGCGATCGCGGACCTGAGACCTTCATCGCGCAGTATTTCAGCGCGATCGAAGAAGCCGACCTTGGTGATGAAGGCCGATTGCCGCCCAACCTGAGCGAAGTCGGCAGCAAGTTGAACCCGCAATGGTTCCACGATGTACTTGCAGCCGGCGGGCGCGCGCGAACTTATCTCGGGGCGCGCATGCCTCAGTTCGGCGAAGCCAATATCGATGCGCTGCCCAAGCAGTTTGCCGCCGCCTCGGGAGCTTGGCCGCAACCTGATCAGGGGCCGGCGCTGCCCAGCGACTACGGCGAGATCGGCCGGCAACTCGTCGGGGCCAACGCGATGAACTGCATTCAGTGCCACAACGTCGGCGGCCGGCCCTCGACCGGCACGCCCGGGCCGGACCTCGCGCAGATGGCCGAGCGTCTGCGCTACGACGCCTTCAGCCGCTGGATTCACGATCCGAAATTGACGCGGCCGGGCACGCGCATGCCGTCGTTCTTCGTCAACGGCGCCTCAGGCTTCACCGACATGCTGGAAGGCGACGCCGACAAGCAAGTCGACGCGATGTGGGCCTATCTCTCGCTGGGCGAATTCATGCCCGTGCCCGACGGCCTGGTCGATCCAGCGAGTCTGACGCTGCAGGTCAAGGACGAGCCGGTAATCTTCCGCAGCTTCATCAAGGGTGCCGGCGTGCGGGCCATTGCCGTGGGCTATCCGGAGCAGATTCATATCGCGTTCGATGCTGCCAAGTGCAAACTGGCGGAGGCGTGGGAAGGCGACTTCATCAATGCGGCCGGCGCGTGGGCCAATCGCGGCGGAACGGAGACGAATCCGAAGTCGGTGAAATGGAGCGCGCCGAAGGATGGGTTGTTTGTGAGCGCATCGGTCGGTGGGGGATCAACCACGGAGATCACACCGAAGTTCCGAGGCTATCGGCTGGATGAACAGCGCCGGCCGATCTTCATCTACGAACTGCACGCGGGCGAGATCGAGGTGCTCGTGCACGAGCAGCCGCTGCCAGCGCGGCGAGAAGGGAAGCCGTCGCTGACGCAGCGTTTCTCGCTGGAAGGCCCCAGGGGCGCGCAGATCATCCTCATGCCCGGCAAGCGCACAGCGAAGGGACTCAGCGGCGACGTTGCCAACGGCGCGGCGAGCATCACGCTCGATGACACCGGCAAGGCGGAGTTTGAACTGGAGGTGACGTGGTGAGGACGCTTCTGCGACGCATCGTGATCGCATGCTCTGTGGCGCTTGCAGCCGTCGTCAACATTCCGTCGGCAGCGCAGGAACGGCCCGTCGACTTCAAGTACATCAAGAAGGAGACGCGCGAGGCCAGCCGCGATGCCACGCTGGCACAATACATGCCCGTGCTGCAGTGGGGCTCCTGGTTTGTCGCCGCGCCGTTCGATGATGTGGGATTCAAGAAGCACAACGTCGTCTATCCGCCCGAACTCGCCGTCGATTTGAACGCCACCTATTCAGGCAAGAACGGCGTGCAGGTGACGTGGAAGCAACTGCCGCAGACCGACTGGTCCAAGATCAATCTCGCCACGTTCAAGAACCCCGGGCTTGACAACTACGGCATCGGTTACGTCTATCGCGAGGCGGCGTCCGAGACTGAAGGCACATGGAACATTCGCTGCGGTAGCGATGATGGATTGAAACTGTGGTTCAACGGGCGCCTGTACATTGATGCCGACGTGCCGCGCGGTCTCGATCCTGACTCACACACCATCAGCCTGCCCGTGAAGAAAGGGAAGAACACGCTGCTCGCCAAGGTGACGCAAGGCCAGGGCGAGTGGGAGTTTCAGATTCAGCCGCGCATCGATCCGCAGATCGCGGCGCGCCTCGAGTATCACCTCAACGTCGACTTCCCACTCACGCCCGAGGCGAAGTACTACCGGCTGCTGTCATTCTTCGAGCCGAGCGATATCGTGCTGGAGGTGGGGGGGCTGTGCGTGATGGATGATGGCCGGCCAGCGGTTGCGACCCGGCGCGGCGAAATCTGGATCATCGAGAACGCCTATCAGGATCCGCCGCTGGATGCGAAGTTCAAGTTGTTCGCGTCCGGCCTGCACGAACCCCTCGGCCTGCAGTGGCGCGACGGCGCAATGTGGACGGTGCAGCGCGGCGAACTGACGCGCATGACCGACCTCGATCACGATGATCGGGCCGATCTGTTCGAAACGATCAGCGATCAATGGGGCGTCAGCGGCAACTACCACGAGTTCGGCTTCGGGCCCAAGTTCGACGGCCAGGGGCGCATCTGGGTGAGCCTGAACGTCGGGTTCTGCGGCGGGCTTGGCAAGTCGATCGTGCCATGGCGCGGCTGGGCCCTGATCGTCGATCCGAAGGATGGTTCGCTGACGCCGATCTGCGGCGGATTGCGCTCGCCCAACGGGCTGGGGACGAACGCTGATGGCGAGATGTTCTACACTGACAACCAGGGCGACTGGGTCGGCACCAACAAACTGGCGCATCTCACGCCGGGTTCATGGCACGGCCATCCTGCGGGCGATCGTTGGTACGAGACGGCGAAGATGCCCAAGCCGCGCGGCGAGCAGGATTTCAAGCAGCCTGCGATCTGGTTCCCGTACGACCGCATGGGCCGCAGCGCCAGCGACATCCTGTGCGATCAGACCGGAGGCAAGTTCGGACCGTTCAAGGACCAGGCGTTCGTCGGCGATCAGTACAGCGCGCTGGTGATGCGCGTCTTCCTCGAGAAGGTCAACGGCGAGTACCAGGGCGCGTGTTTCCCGTTCCGCTCGGGCTTGGATTGCGGTGTGAATCGCATGGCGTTCGCGCCCGATGGCAGCATGTTTGTCGGCATGACCAATCGTGGCTGGTGGTCCATCGGCAACCGGCCGTACGGCGTGCAGCGGCTGGTATGGACGGGCGTCACGCCCTTCGAAGTGCTCGAGATGAAGGCGCAAAGTGATGGATTCCTGCTTACCTTTGCGCAACCGGTGGATGCGACATCTGCCGGCGATGTGAAGAGTTACCGCATGAGCAGTTTCACGCACGAGCGCTGGGAGAAATACGGCTCGCCCGAGATCGACAAGCAGGATTGCACGATCGGGTCGGCGGAGGTCTCTGCAGACGGATTGTCCGTGCGGCTGAAGGTGGCGGGACTGCGAACGCCGTATGTGCATGAACTGAATCTTGACGGCGTGCGCAACGGATCGGGCGAGCCGCTTCTGCATCCCGTGGCCTACTACACGCTGAACGCGCTGCCAGCGAACTGAACCCTCATGTCGGCGACCAGCGACAAGAAGCGCATTGTCGAACTTCGCGACCTGCTCGATCGGGCGAACCGCGCGTACTACGTTGATGCGCAGCCGCTGATGTCGGACCGCGACTACGACGGCTTGATGAAGGAACTCATCACTCTGGAGGCGGAGCATCCGGATCTGCGCGATCCCAATTCGCCTTCGCAGCGCGTTGGCGATCAACCGGTCGACGGGTTCCGCACCGTCCGGCACGCCGTGCCGATGACGTCAATCGACAACACCTACAGCATTGATGACCTTCGCGCCTGGCATGCGCGCGTGCTCAAGGGACTTGCATCCGAGTCGGATGACGATCTCTTTGCACAAGGCCGCAAGCGCGCTTCGTCATCTCAGTCTGTCGCCTTCGTGTGCGATCCGAAGATCGACGGCATCGCGATCAATCTGCGCTACGAGGAGGGCCGGCTCGTCTCAGCCGTGACGCGCGGCGATGGCGAGAAGGGCGATGATGTCACCTCGCAGGTGCGCACGATCCGCGCCATCCCGCTCAAACTCGTCGGGGCTGCGAAATCGATGCCCGATGTACTCGAGGTGCGCGGTGAGATTTACATGCCCAACGCCGAGTTCGAGCGCGTCAACAAGGAACGCGAGGCGGCGGGCGAGCCGGTCTTCGCCAACGCGCGAAATTCCACGGCCGGCACGCTCAAGAATCTCGATCCCCGGGTCGCGGCCGCGCGCAAACTCAACTTCACGGCTCACGGCCGGGGCGAGGTTGCAGGCGGAAATCTCGAAGATCTCGATTCGTTCTGGGAATTCTGCGCAGCCATCAACGTGTTGGGAATCCCCACCAATCCCTTGTCGTCGCGCTGCGATTCGATCGAGGATGTCATCGCGCGAATCGAGACGTTCCAGGCCAAACGCTCGACGCTGCCTTACGGCGTCGATGGCATGGTGATCCGTGTCGACTCATTCACGCAGCAACGCAAACTCGGGGCCACGAGCAAGGCTCCGCGCTGGGCCATCGCGTACAAGTATCCCGCCGAGCAGGGCGTCACGGTGCTGGAGAAAGTCGATTGGCAGGTGGGCAAGAATGGCACGCTCACGCCGCGCGCGACGATGAAGCCGGTGTTCCTCGCGGGCACGACTGTCAAGCACGCGACGCTGCACAACATCGAGGAGATTCACCGCAAGGACATTCGTATCGGCGACACGGTCATCATCGAAAAAGCCGGAGAGATCATTCCGCAGGTGGTGAGCGTCGTGCTCGACAAGCGTCCGAAGGGCGCGGCCTCGAAGCCGATGGAGCCGCCGAAGAAATGTCCGGCATGCGGTGGAGTCGTCGAGCAGGAAGGCCCCAAACTCTTCTGCACGAATCCTGAATGCCCGGCCCAGTTCCGCGAGCGCCTGAAGTGGTTCGTCGGGCGCGGGCAGATGGACATCGACGGCATGGGCGAGAAACTGGTCGATCAACTCGTCGATGCCGGGTTGGTCAAGCACTTTGCCGACGTCTTCACGCTCAAGCGCGAGCAACTGCTGGAACTCGAGCGCATGGGCGAGAAGTCAGCGGACAACCTGCTCGCCGCGATGGAGGAAGCCAGGGGCCGCGGCCTGGCGCGCGTGCTGGCGGGGCTGGGGATTCAGCACATCGGCGTGACGGCGGCGAAGACAATCGCATCGCACTTTCCGGATGCGGATGCCCTGCTGCGAGCCAGTGCGGATGAACTGATGGAGCTGCCCGATTTCGGTGAGGTCACCGCGCCGGTGCTGCATGCCTACCTGCAATCAAAGCAGGGACGCGAGACGTTCCATCGCCTGGAGAAGGCCGGAGTCGATCTCAGCAGCCAGGGCTATCGCGCGGGGCCTTCGCCGCAAACGGCGGCGGCGAGTAGCGGGAACAATGCGCTGTTTGGGGGCAAGACCATCGTCCTGACCGGCACGCTGGCCAACTTCAAGCGCGAGGACTTGACGGAACAGCTCGAGGCGCTGGGCGCGAAGGTGACGGGATCGGTATCGAAGAAGACCGACTTGGTCATTGCGGGCGAGGAGGCGGGGTCGAAACTCGACAAGGCGCGCAAACTTGGTGTCGCCGTCTGGGATGAGGCGCGCCTGATGAAGGCGCTTTCGTAAGGTGGTCAATGCCCTTGCGGCCGTTACAATCGCGGTGAATGGGTCAATTCGCGCTTGGCATTCGCAGCCTTCTGGTGAAGTCCACGATCTTTGTGGTCCTTGCCGCGCTGCTGGCGTGGGCGCTTGGCGGAACGCTGTTTCCCAAGCCGCACGTGGCCGAGTTCCGCGCGCAATCCGCACAGTTCAGCGGCGAGACCTGGTACTGGCGGCTGCTCGTAGGCGGCAAGAACAAGGGCGAGGTGCGATGGAATCTCATGCGCCAACCGTCCGAGGGTGTTGCGCGCGTCGCCGAGGAGACCGATTACATCGAAGTCGCCGGTCCGGTGTTGGGAAACGACGGCAGCCTGTATTACGCCGGCCGCGCGCACGACAGTCAGCGCGAATGGCAGATCATCAGCCGCGATGCTGCTGGTGCGATGCACACGTACGCGATGCCGGATCGTCTTGCCGTCGAGCAGCAGCTCGGACGTATTCAGGCCGGCCTGCCGTTGCAGGGTGCCAGCATGATCCTGCAGCAGCGTGCGCGCGTGCTTGATCCGTCGTCGAATCCGGTCGATGAATGATCGGTGACCGGCGGCGTCGGGTCGATGGCATTCCATGCAGAACATCGAATTCAAGGCTGAACTGCGCAATCTCGAGGCGGCCCGCCAGCAGTGCCATCTCCTTGGGGCCCAGTGCGCCGGCGTGTTCGTGCAGCGCGACACGTATTTCCGCATGGCCGACGGCCGGCTCAAACGGCGCGAGATCGATCGCAAGATGATCCAGTGGGTGTACTACCATCGGCCGGATCGCGTTTCGCCGCGCATGAGCAACTACACGATCCTGACAGATGCCCAGGCCAAGCGGCGCTGGGGCACGCGCAGCCTCAAGCCGTGGCTGGTGGTGGACAAGACGCGTGAACTGTGGACCTTCGGCGATCTGCGGATTCACCTCGACGTGGTCAAGGCGCTGGGCACGTTTCTGGAGTTCGAGGCGATCGTCTCGCGGCGTTTCACCGTCAAGGCGTGCCACGAGTTGATCGCGCGGCTACGCGAATCCTTCGCGCCGCTGCTGGGCGAGCCCATCAGCGTAAGTTATAGCGACCTGATGCAGGCGCAACTTGCGGACGCGGTCTGATTTGGGCTATCTGGTCGCCGCCGGCGCGATGTTCACCACGTCGAGCCAGATCAGCACGCCGAGGACGGCGCACAGGGCGATGCGATACCAGCCGAACAGCACCAGGCCGTGGCGCGTGAGAAAGCCGACGAGCCACCGGATGGCGATCGCAGCCGAGATCGTCGCGACGACGATGCCGAGCACAATCGGCCCGATGCCGAGCGACTGAAGCATGTTGGCGTGATCACCGGTGAAGTTCTTGAGGGCGCTGTAGACGCATGCGGCGCCGAGCGTAGGCAGGCCGAGCAGGAAACTGAACTCGGCGGCCTGTCGCGGCTTGAGGCCTACGAGCATGCCGCCGACGATGGTCATCATCGACCGACTGGCACCGGGCCACATCGCCACGCACTGCAGGAGGCCGATGATCAGGGCCCGCCGCCACGTCAGATGTTCCATGTCGACATAGGCGAGGGCATCGGTCGGCTCGGCGTGTTCATCGCCACGGAAGTGCCGTCGCTGCCAGCGGCCGATGACGATCATCGCCACACCTCCCAGCGCCAGCGCGGCCATCACCGGAATCGGGAAAAACAGGTGCGACTCGATCCAGTCGTTCAGCAACAAGCCAAGAATCGCGGCTGGCACGAATGCGATGATCAGATTGACAAGCAGGCGGAGGCCGATCGCATCGCGAGCGGTCAGACCACGAAACATCTGCACGACGCGCGGCCAATACAGACCGAGAACTGCGAGGATCGCGCCGCCTTGGATGACGATGTTGAATGCATCGACAGCGCGCTTGGTTTCCGGCGGATAATCCAGTCCCAGCAGCGCTGAGGCGATGATCAGGTGTCCGGTCGAACTCACCGGCAGGAATTCGGTGATGCCTTCGACAAGGCCCAGGATGGCGGCGTGCAGCAGATTCAATCGATGTCTGGTTGGGAGGGGTCAGGCGGCGGCGCACCGCCCATGTCGGGCGTCGCGAGCCACGGCATCAGGTCGCGCACGGCCTTGCCCGCGGGCTCAATGGGATGATCGGCCAGTTTGGCGCGCTGACTCGCAAACCACGGGAATCCCTTCTCGTAATCCGCGCGCAGGTCGCGCGCGAAGGAACCATCCTGAACCTGCCGCAACAGTTCGCGCATCTTCGCGCGTGTCGCGTCATTCACCATCATCGGTCCAGCCTTGTGCGCACCGAACTCGGCGGTATTGCTGATCTTCTGCATCATGCCCGTGATGCCGCGCTCGTACACCAGGTCGGCGATCTGCTTGGCTTCGTGGCAGCATTCGAGGTAGGCGAGTTCAGGCGGGTAGCCGGCCTCAACCAGCGTCTCGAACGCGGCGAGGATCAGCCACGTCATGCCGCCGACAAGCACCGTCTGCTCGCCGAAGAGGTCCGTCTCGGTTTCGTCGCGGAAAGTGGTCAGGATTACACCCGCCCGCGCGCAGCCGATGCCGTTGGCCCATGCCAGGGCCAGGGCTCGCGCATCGCCGCGGCTGGATTCCTGGTGCACGGCGAGAAGACAGGGGATCCCCTGGCCCGCTACGTATCGCGCGCGCAGGGTGCGTCCGGGTCCCTTCGGCGCAACCATCACCACGCCCACGCCATCCGGGAGCGGGGGCAGCAGCTTGAAGTGGACACAGAAACCGTGAATGAATCCGAGCGTTACGCCCGGTCGAATGTGCGGCAGCACGCGCGCCCGCATCACTTCCGGCTGGGCTTCATCAGGCAGGGCCATGATGTCGAAGTCCGCCGCCGTCACCGCCCTCTCGATTGGCTGGACGTCAAAGCCGGCATCGCGGGCCGCCTGCGAGCCCACTCCCTCACGCGCGCCGACGACCACGCGCACGCCTGAGTCTCGCAGATTCAGCGCATGGGCTGCGCCCTGATTGCCGTAGCCGATAACCGCCACCGTTCGAGCGGACAGGGCGGATCGGGGAACCTGCTGATCGCCGCGGAGTATCGCAATGGTCACGGCTCAATGCTCCGCAATTGCGATATCAAAGGCAGCGCTGGCCTTGACCGGACCGGCGAGGAATAATCTCTGGTCATCGCGCCGCAGCGGCATGAGATCACCGGACCAAGGATCACACTGCTTGAACGACTGCACACGGGAATTGTTCGCTCAACACGGCTTGCGCTGCACGCGGCAGCGGCAGACGCTCTTCGAAACCCTGCGGGCCTGCCGCTGTCACCCGACGGCCGAGGAACTTTACCGCATGCTGCCCTGCTCGGGCGGCATGAGCCGCGCCACCGTCTACAACGCCCTTGAAACGCTGTGCAGCGCTGGCCTGGTGCATCGCCTGCCGACAGCCAACGGCTGCTGCCGCTTCGACGCCGACACCAGCGATCACCTGCATGTGCGCGTAGGCGATTCGAGCATAGCTGACGTCCCGACCGAACTGGGCGAGCGACTGGTCGCGAGCATTCCGCCCGAGGCCCTGCGAGCCATCGAACGCGCCATGGACATCAGGATCGATCGCGTCAACATTCAGCTGGTTGCGCAGCGTGTAGCGTAGGCAGATTGATGAGGGTTGGGGCTCAACCTGTCGCGCGAACCTGCCGATAGCAGCGAAAGTCCCGCCGTTATCGGAGATCAGCCGTGGATGCGCGTCGAACTTCCAATCGTCGCAGGCATGAGCGCTTTGCCTTGCCTGCCATGTACACCACGCTCGAGGCGACGCGCTCGGCCCATGGCCCCGACGAGCGTCTGACCGGCCACGTGTATGACATCTCCGAGGGCGGAGCGCGCGTCGAGCTCGATGAGCCGTTGCCTCCCGGAGAGCCGCTGCAGATCCGCTTCACTCTGCCCGGCGAGACCGCGGACATCAAAGCGCATGCCGACGTCGTGTGGGTCCACTCCGAGGAGGACGATCCCGGCCCGCGGCGTATGGCCTTGCGTTTCACGGATTTCGTGACCAGCGCCGACCACCAGCGCCTACTGCGATATCTCGGTAGCCACGTGCGACGTGCCGCGGCCTGAGGTCGTTCAGCCTCGCCCCGACGATTCCACCAGATCAGCCCAGGCGCTGCCGACGTCATCGCCCAGCCGCCACAGCAGGCAGACAGGGGCATCGTCGATAGATGCAGGAAGGCTGACCCGGCCCGAGGAAATGTCCACGATGTGGGCTCCAACCGCGTTGCAATCATCGATGGCGCTGTTGAGCCGGGTGAGGGCCCTGTCGCGCTGTTCGCAAAGATCGAGGCGGCGACGGCGATCGGCGATCACAGCGACCGTGCCCAGAGCCTCGCGCGAGACCTGCACGATTCGATAAGCCTCAGCAGCATCGGCGGCGATGCCCGCGATGTACGGCAGAGCCCGCTGCGCCGCCCGCACGCTGAACACGACATCGCGCCAGCCGATTCCAACGCTCTGGCGCGGCGCCAGACCAGCCGGCACCGATGATGTCGTCGCGTGTCTCAACTCCGCCTCCATGAATGCGCGCATCTTCGCGGCCCGAGGCGGGATTGCAAGCCGCAACTTGGCGATTTCCGCGTTTTGTGGAAATGTGTCGGCGCGCGAAGTGACGGTGATTCAATCTGGACAACACGTGCAACATGGGCGATGCTGGCCAGCCGACTTTCACGGAGCATTCCGCGTGCAGCGCGCTCGCTCGAACACCGCCAACATCCTGCTCATGGGCCCGCGCGCCTCGGGCAAGACGACCGTGGGCGAACTGTTCGCGCAGAAACTGCGCAGGCCGTTCGTCGACCTCGACCATGTGACGCTTCGCTCCTTTCCGGATTGCAGCGGCATTTCGCAGGCGTGGCGCGCCCATGGCGAGGCTGCGTGGCGCTCCGCCGAGGCTGACGCCCTGGGGCACGTGTTGCGATCGTCGTCGCAGGTCATTGCGCTGGGAGGCGGCACCCCGACGATTCCAGCAGCCCAGGCCGCGCTTCGCGTGGTGCGGGATGAAGGCCGTGCGTTCGTTGTGTATCTGCAGGTAGATGTCGAGACGCTGCGCGCTCGGCTGCGTGCGGCCCGCGGCGACCGGCCTCCTCTGCGCGGCAACGACGCGGTTGATGAGGTCGCCGAGATTCTGCGCGAGCGCGAGCCGATTTACCTGGCCTTGGCGGATCTGATTGCGAATGGATCGCGACCAATTCAGGACATCGTCGCGACGATTGCCGCCGCGTTTGACGCAGCGAAACCAGCCACACCCCAATCGCACAACACTGAGTGACCGCTGAGCGCTCTGGTCAGCGTGCCCCGACCGTGCGCCCGAGGCGGCGCTGGCGGTTGACGATGCGCCGGCCCTTGCTCGTCTTCATGCGGCGGCGAAAGCCCACCTTGCGAATGCGCTTGATCTTGCTGGTCTTGTGCGGGTAATGCATGTCGGATGAAGGGTGGGAGGGCGGCGGATTCGGGGCGTCGATCATAGCGGCTCGAATGCAGCAGGCAAACGACCTGCGGCATGGTCAGGCTTTGGGTATATTGATCGTGTCGTCCGGTCTGATGGTCCGGTCGGCAGACTGATCGCGTTTTCCAGACGCCCCTGCACCCGCCTTCCCGTTGTCGCGGGCGCCCATGTGGCCCGCGTCGAGAGGCGTCTGGAAAGCCCGTTCAGTCGCGTGCACCTTCCCGGCCTGGACACATCCAGCGCGAGCATTTGCCCGCCTGCCACGTCCAGCCGCATGACAGCGACGACGGCATGGACAGCATTCAACTCGAGCGCCTGGAAGCCCTGCTGGGCCATCGCTTCAGCAATCAGGAGTTGCTCGAGCGCGCCTTCACTCACGCCTCGCTGGTGGAGAACCGCCTCGAGAGCAACGAGCGGCTCGAGTTCCTTGGCGATGCGGTGCTGGGCCTGGTTGTCTGCACGTTTCTCTTCGAGCGCTTCCCCGATCTGCTCGAAGGCGAGATGACCAAGATCAAGTCGACGGTGGTCAGCCGCAAGATGTGCGCCGAGGTCGCCGAGGCGCTCGGGCTAGAGGAACTGCTGCGCATCGGCAAGGGCATGAGCCATCACGCGCGACTGCCGTCATCGGTGCTGGCAGCGGTGTTCGAGGCGTTAGTTGGTGCGCTCTACATTGACGGAGGCGAGGAGGTCGCGCGTCGATTCATCCTCGGCGTCATCGAGCCGCGCATTCAGCGGGCCGCGCGCTCCGGTCATCAGGACAACTTCAAGTCGGTGCTGCAGCAGGCGGCCCAGCAGACAGTTGGGCTGACTCCGAGCTACGTGATCCTCGATGAGAAAGGTCCCGATCACGCCAAGTGCTTCGAGGTCGCGGTCGAGATCGGCTCGCGCCGCTTCGGGTCGTGTTGGGGGCCTTCGAAGAAGCAGGCGGAGCAGGAAGCGGCTCTGCAGGCCCTGCAGGAACTGGGGTACGCGACGCGCAGCGACGCCGGTGTCGTGCATATCAATCGAACCGACGATGAACTCTGAATCGCCGTGGTGATCGTCGCGAACTCACTTGTTGCTCATGCCCGGCAGGATTGTGTGCGGCTTGTGCCCGTCGGCATCGGTGATGGTGATGGCGCCGTCCTCGCCCTGGCCCGTGCCAGCGGCGAAGACCTGAACACCGCGGCCGTTGCGGATGGTGACGGCTCCGCCGCGCATGTCGTCGGCGAGTCCTGCGGTCATCACCTTGTTGCCTGTGGCGTTCATCAGCGAGAGCAGCCCGCCCTGCGGCTTGGCGCCGACGATGAAGACCTGCCGTCCGGCGGCATTGCTGATGGACATTGCGCCACCGTTGTCCTTGACCGAGGCGACAGTGAAGATCGGCGTGCCGACATCGCCAGCGATCGTGAACAGGCCGCCATCGGGGCTCGAGCCGATGCTGACCATCGGCGCGCCTTGCGGGTTGCCCAGAGCCAGCGAGCCTGCGCCGCGCTCATCGATCGACGACGACATGACAGTGGAGCCGCTGGCGTTGCGCAGATCAATACGTCCTCCTGCGACCGCAGCCGTGACGAAGACCGGCGGCTGCGCCGCGCCGTTGCGATGGAGCGTCAGCGTGCCCGCGCCCTCGACGTTCGTCCCCGCCTCGAAGACCTTCGTTCCTTCGATATTGAGTGCGGCCAGCGATCCGCCTGCCTCGCTGGTGGACAGCGTGACCTGCGTGCGATCCTGGTCATCGTGCACCTCAATGCGGCCGCCGTCGCCCGCCCCGAACTGCCGCAGAACACGACTGCCGTTGGAGTTCCAAAGCGCGATTTCGCCGCCATCGTTCGTAGCGAAGGCTCCGATGACGTTGAAGCCGCGGCGGCTCCATAGGGCGAGATCGCCGCCGTGATCGTTGTTGGAGAGCCGCAAGGTGTTGCGGCCGTTGACATCCCACAGATCGATCTGACCGCCCCGCTCTGATGCCGACGCCGCGAAGACCAGTCGATTCTGGCCATCAACGACTTCGAAGCGCCGGGCCTGGATGATGTCCGCCACTTCGTCGCGTGGCGACATGGCAGCCAGGGTCGCGCCGCCCACGATCGTTGCCGCGAGAGCCGCCGAGAGCAGCCTCCAGCGTCCGATCGATCGCCGCTGCAGGGAGCAATCTCGCTCCAGCGCGGTCAGGCGTTGTTCAAGATTGATCAGCAGGGCGTTGCTGTCGTCGATGGACTGCATGTATCGAACTCCGAAGATGGGGAACCAGACCGTGCGCATGCCGGTCGAGCCCGGCATGTTCATCGCACAACGCGTGATTCGCAAGCCCGTTGCATGTTGCGCGAGCGGATTGGCCTCAACGCGATGGCGGATGGCCGGCCGCGTCCAGAGCGTGTTCGATGCGGCGATCGGGAATGAACCAGATCGCGGCCACGAGGTAATAGCAGGCGATCGCGATCCAGACGTTGATGAACGCGCCGGCGATGGCGACCGCGTACAACCCCAACGACACCCATTCCTTCATGGACCGGCTCACCGCGCGCGACAGCGCCGTATCGCTCGGATGATGCAGGAGCAGGATTCGTCGTTCGATCTCCCACGCCACGCCGCACATGAGCAGCACGACGCCGTACAGAACGACGGGCCAGGTCTCGAAGTGATTTTCACCCATCCAACTGGTGACGAACGGCACCAGCGACAGCCAGAACAGAAGATGCAGGTTTCCCCACAGCGTCATGCCGCTGACGCGCTGCACGGCGTGGAAGAGGTGATGGTGGTTGTTCCAGTAGATGCCGAGATTGATGAAACTCAGCACGTAGCAGAGGAATGCCGGCATCACCTCGCGCAGTGACTGGAGGTCGGTGCTGTGGGGCGCTCGCAACTCCAGCACCATGATGGTGATGAGGATGGCGATGACGCCATCGCTGAAGGCCTCCAGCCGTCCCTTGGGCATGGCGGGATGGTACCGGCTCATCGATCGAGGAGCCTGTGGTCGAAGATCCACAGGCCGGGTTCCGCAAGTGACGCCGACGGCAGAAGCCGTTCGCGGATGGTGTGCGCCAATTCCGCAAGACCGCGACCCGTGCGGGCGCTGATGCGCAGCGGCTGCGTCGAGCACCCGGAAGGCGGCGCTGGCGAATCGACGACAGCGTCATCGTCAACCTTGCTCACCACGAACAGGTCAGGTTCGCGCGGCAGGTCCGGCCTATCGTGCGCGCTGTCGCGCATGGCGATCAATAGATCGGCACGCTGCATCAGCCGCCGGGCGATGTCGATGGCCTTGTGCTCGATCGCATCGACGTCAGCTCGCAGTCCGGGCGTGTCGTGCCAATCGACGACGAGACCAGCGAGGTCCAGGCGGCCGGCGACATAATCGCGTGTCGTGCCGGGAACATCAGCAGCGATCGACATCGCCCGGCCCAGCAGCGCGTTGCTCAGCGTGCTCTTGCCTACGTTTGGCTCGCCGGCCAACACCACCATCGGCGGGCTGATGAGTCGATTGAGAATCCTCGATCGCGCGAGGTCGCCGTCAGTCAGCGTTCGGCCCTGGCGAATCGCGTCGCGCCAGCGCGGCGGCTGGGCCAGCAGCAGATCGATGGCCAGCGGGCTCTCAGCGCGCGCGAGGGCCCACAGCATCAGCGCTTCGATGCGATCCTTGGCTTCGGGATAGAGATGGAGCGGATCGACATCGTCGACTGCCGGCGCGATCGACACGCCAAGTGCCTGCAGTTTCGCGGTCAGCCGCTGAATGACGCGCGGCCCGCCGTGAGGCATCAATTCGGCGACGTCCTCATTCAGGCGAAGGGCGATCCCATGATCAATGCCCGCGAGATCGACCAGTCGCATCCGGCCGACGGGCCAGACTGACACGCCCGTCAGATCGCCCAGCACGCGCTCACAGCCTTCGCCGACCAGTTGCAGGATGGCGATCGCGCCGGGCGTCGGCGCGGTGGCGTGGAGCAGGGATAGGGACGTTTGTCGATTCACGACTGGAGTCGCCAGTCCTCAATCGTCAATCGTCAATCGTCAATCGTCAATCGTCAATCGTCAATCCCTCTTCGGCTACACTTCGACGGTCACATGTCGTCGCTCCCGCGCCTCATCGCCATCAACGTCGGCAACACCCGCTCGCACATCGGGCTGTTCGAGGATGGCCGCGTCGAGCGCTCGGAGCGGTTTCTCAACACTGATCTCGCGGCGATCATGCAGTACCTGACGGGGATGTGGAACCCCGCGGGCAGCGGCAGGGCTGGACGAGCCGCAGCCGCTGACGGTGGCGGAGCCGGGCCTGCCATCCTCGTGGCTTCGGTCAACGAACCGATGGCCATGAAGGTCACCTCCGCCATCAAGGATCAGTTGCAGGCCGAGGTCTATCGCGTGGGTGATGATGTGCCTGTACCCATAGGCCAGCAACTCGACCCCGAGACGATGACCGGCGTCGATCGGCTGCTCAATGCTGCGGCCGCCTACGACATCCTCAAGCAGGCATGTGTCGTTGTTGATGCGGGCACGGCGCTGACCGTCGATTTCGTCGATGGACAGGGGACCTTCCATGGCGGGGCGATCGCGCCGGGGGCTTCGCTGCAACTCAAGAGCCTGCATCAGTACACCGCCGCGCTGCCGGAATTGACGTTCCATGCGCCTGACACCGAGGCGTTCGGCCGCAGCACCGCCCAAGCGATGTACCACGGCGTATTCCACGGCATACGCGGCATGGTGCAGAGGCTAGTCGAGCAGTATGCCGAGGCCTACGGCGCTTTCCCGATGGTCGTAGCGACCGGAGGCGACGCTCAGACGCTGTTTGGCGAGGAGCCGCTGGTGGATCGGATTGTGCCCGATCTCACGCTGCTGGGGATCGAAGTGGCTGCCAAGTACGCGCTGCAGGAAGGACCGGCCGAAGCCGCCGATGACGATCTGGGGTGACGCGGCTCCAAATGCCTGCAGCACAAGGATTTACTGGCTGTTCGCCGGGCTTGGCCGCTAGAATGGTGTGCGATTCGAACATTTCCAGGGAATCACAGCGCCCATAGATGTGTCTGTCGGTTGGCGGCCCGTACGCTCGCTCGTGAAGACGACCAACCGGGCTGTTGAATGGATCGTGGAGACAACGGCGATGCTTCGCATCATCTCTTCCATCACGCGGCGTCATTGGAAACTTGGCGCGATTGTCCTATGCGGAGTACTGGCGGTCGGGGCCGATTCACTGGCTCTCGCCGACCGAGGCGGTGGCAACAACGGCGGTGGAGGCAAGGGGGGCCAGCCCGCCCAAGCGCCGCGCGGCAATGCAGGCGGTGGCGGTCAGCGTCCGGCCGCGCGCTCAGCCCCGGCGCCGCGATCTGCGCCGCGACAGGCTGCACCGAGGCAGTCTGCGCCGCGTCCATCGTCAGCCAAGCCGGCACCAGCGCCGCGCAGCCAGGCTGCGCCGCCACGGCCGTTCCCCAACGTCAATCAGCCGAGCCCTTCGTCGGGTGGTGCTCGCGCTCAAGCCGCGCCGCGGCGCAATTCTCCCGGGGCGGATGTTCAGCGCGAGATCGCTCGCGCCGCGGAGCGTCAGCGCGAGGTCTCGCGCAGCCGCGGCAATGATCGTCCATCAACCACGAATCGTCCCGATCGGAGCAGCGCCGGCGAGAAGCCCCTGCCCAATGTCAACGGTGGCCGTCCCGATTCCCGCGGTCGCAATGACCGCGACAACAGCCGCGGCGGTGCGCGCGATCCGGACGTGATTCCCAACGTCAACCGGCCGCCACTGAACAAGCCAACGCGCGATGCCATCGATCGTGATGGCGACGGCGGTCGCGACAAGCTGCCGAACGTGAATCAGGGCAGCGCCGGCAACAAACCCGATCGCAACCGCGACGACCTTCCAGGCGTCATCCAAGGCCTC
>Ga0111539_10001213_pt1 | contig 34317 bp, 37 predicted proteins | sample RhiMethybrSRZTD1_FD_79667 | JGI IMG/M metagenome (GOLD analysis project Ga0111539, IMG submission 79667) | Populus rhizosphere microbial communities from Tennessee, USA - Rhizosphere MetaG P. TD hybrid SRZTD1 (version 2) (version 2) | ecosystem: Host-associated > Plants > Roots > Rhizosphere >...
ACGCGCAAGAAAACTCATAAGGGGAAAGAGTCCATGCCGAGCGTGGCCAAGAAGCTCGTGGTGGTGCAAAGCAATGAGCCGGCACCGCAAGCTACGCCAATCGAGTCAACGCGACCGGAGGAATTGCGGCTGCTGGAAGCCTTGTTGTTTGCCGCTGGCCAACCGCTGGACGAAGCGATGCTGGCGCGCCGCCTTCCAAACGGCGTGAACGTCAAAGCGGCGCTTGCGCAGCTCAAGGATGAGTACGCCACGCGCGGGGTCAATCTGGTGCGCGTCGGCAAGAAATGGACGTTCCGTACGGCCGTCGACCTTTCTTGGCTGCTGACGAAGCAGATCGTGGAAACCCGCAAGCTTTCGCGCGCAGCAATCGAAACGCTCGCGATTGTTGCTTATCACCAGCCAGTCACGCGTGCCGAGATTGAGGAAATTCGTGGCGTGGTGACCGCGACCGGCACCCTCGATGTCCTTCTCAAAACTGGCTGGATTCGTCCGCGCGGCCGGCGCAAGGCGCCTGGACGACCGATCACATACGGAACGACGGAGGCATTCCTTTCGCATTTCGGGCTCGAGGAAGTCGGCGACCTGCCGGGCCTCGATGAACTCAAGGGCGCGGGTCTGCTGGAGGGCAATTTGCCTCCCGGTTTCGGCGTGCCGCTTCCCACGGACGACTCGACATTGCGCGACGATGAGGACCCGCTCGATCCGGGCGATATCGATCTGGGCCTGGCGCCGCCTGCGTCCCGTTCCGAAAAGTGAACGCGCGCGTTTAAGGTAAACGGCGCGATTTCAAGGGATTGCGCGGCGCTTTGACCGGACGCGAAGTCCTTGTTTTTGCCCTCTGCGGGGCCTAGTTTCACGTTGAAAACATGGCGGGACGAGCCGAAAAAGCCCGTCGCTGCGGAGGATTTGCCGATGGGTTCCTTAAGTATATGGCACTGGATCATCGTGCTGCTGGTCGTGATGGTCTTGTTCGGAGGCCGTGGAAAGATTTCATCGCTCATGGGTGACTTCGCCCAGGGCATCAAGGCCTTCAAGAAGGGCATGTCCGAGGACGAGAAGACCGCGGATGCCAAGAGCGAGCCGGTCAAGACGATCGAAGCCGGTGGCAGCACATCCAAGACCGAAGCCGAGCGTCGCGCCGAGAGCGTGCGCTCCTGATCGTTGCGCCTGTGCGCAAGGAGGTCGCCGGCTCGACTGTCGCAGGGGCGACCATGCGTTGGCGTTTCGGAGTTGACTAATTCATGTTCGACATTGGTTGGGGCGAGCTCGTCGTCATCGGCATCGTCGCGCTGATCGCGATCGGGCCGAAAGAGCTGCCGACCGTTTTGCGGACGCTTGGCCAGTACATGGGCAAGGTCCGACGCATGGCCTCCGAATTTCAGGGTCAGTTCCAGGAGGCCATGCGCGAAGCGGAATTGGTCGAATTGAAAAAGCAGGCTGAAGACCTGAAAAGTTCGGTCAGCGACCTCGGCAGCTCGGTCAGTGGTCTCGGCAACCTCGATCCGCTTGCCGACACCCAGAAGCAGATCGAGAGCGCGTTCAACGACGCAGCCAAACCCGAACTGCCAAAGCCTGACTCGTCGGGCGCCGTGGAGACGACTGAAGCCACTCCGCCTCCACCTATCGACGTCACGTTGCTTGAGCCGAGCGCTCCCGTCAGCGAGAAAGATTTTGCGACCGCTGATGCGCCGTCGCCCAAACAGGCCGGGGGCAAGGCATGAGCCACGAGGACATCGAGGCCACCAAGGCGCCGTTAATGGATCACCTGATCGAGCTGCGCTCGCGGCTGATCAAGGCGCTACTCGCATTCGGCGTGATGTTCGGAATTTGCTTCGTATTTGCGAAGGACATCTACAATATCCTGGTATGGCCGTTCGTGTGGGTCGCCGGGCCCGAAAATTCCAAGTTTATCTACACTGCGCTTCTGGAATATTTCATTACACAATTGAAGCTCGCGATGTTCGGCGCGGCGTTCCTCTCGTTCCCGATCGTTGCGACGCAAATTTACATGTTTGTTGCGCCGGGGCTCTATCGCCATGAGCGCAAGGCGTTCCTGCCTTACCTGATTGCAACGCCGATTTTCTTCGCGCTTGGTGCGGCGGTTGTCTATTTCCTGGTGCTGCCGATGCTGGTGCGCTTCTCGCTTGGCATGCAGCAGACCGGCAGCACGACCGATGCCTCGATCGCGTTGATGCCGAAAGTCGGTGAATATCTGTCACTGATGATGGCGCTGGTTCTGGCCTTCGGCGTCGCCTTTCAGTTACCGGTTGTCCTCACATTGCTCGGACGCATCGGGGTGATAACGGCCGAGCAGCTCAAGGCCAAGCGACGCTATTTCATTGTGGGTGCCTTCGTGCTGGCCGCCGTCCTGACCCCGCCCGACGTTCTGAGCCAGATGTCGCTCGCCATACCGTTGCTCATTCTCTACGAGGGCTCGATCTGGTCGGTGCGCCTGGTCGAGAAAAAGGCGCGGGCCGAGGCTGCGGCAAAAGCAGCTTCTGAAGCGGCCTCCGCGAGTGCGAAGCCGGCGGAATAGGGTTTGCCGGACTTGTTGACGTTGTCATGCCCGGCCTTGTGCCGGGCATCCCGCTTAGGTAGGCACGAATTGCAATGTACGACATCAAGTGGATTCGCGAGCATCCTGACGTCTTCGACCGCGGCCTGAAACGGCGCGGGCTCGATCCGCTGTCGAAAAAGCTCGTGGCGCTGGACGAAAAGCGGCGGGCAGCCATCACAAAATTCGAGCAGGCGCAGGCCCGCCGCAATGCGGCCTCGAAGGAAATCGGCGACGCGAAAAAGGCGAAGGATGAGGCAAAGGCGGGCAAGCTGATGGCCGAAGTCGCCGAACTCAAGACCTCGCTGCCGGCAATGGAGGACGAGCAAAAAGCTCTGGCCGCTGCGCTCGACAAGGAGCTCGCGCAAATCCCCAACACGCCGCTCGACGATGTGCCCGACGGCGCCGACGCGAGCGGCAACGTCGAGCATCATGTGTTCGGTAAAAAACGCGACTATGCATTCAAGCCGAAGCAACATTTCGAACTTGGTGAGGCGCTCGGTCAAATGGACTTCGATCTCGCTGCGAAATTGTCCGGCGCGCGCTTTGTTGTATTACAGAAGGGTTTGGCGCGGCTCGAGCGCGCGCTCGGCCAGTTCATGCTCGATGTGCATACAGGCAAGGAGCATGGATACACTGAGGTGAATCCGCCGATCCTTGTTCGCGACGACGTCATGTTTGGGACGGCGCAATTACCGAAATTCGCCGACGATCAGTTCCGGACAACAAATGACTTCTGGCTCATTCCCACAGCCGAAGTGCCGCTCACCAATCTTGTGCGCGAGTCGATCGTCGAGGAAGCGCAGTTGCCGATGCGGCTGACGGCCTGTACGCCATGTTTCCGCGCGGAGGCAGGGGCGGCGGGCAAAGACACGCGCGGAATGATCCGCCAGCACCAGTTCACCAAGGTCGAACTGGTTTCCATCACGACCCCGGACAAATCGAGGGACGAGCATGAGCGGATGCTCGCCTGCGCCGAAGAGGTGCTCAAGAAGCTCGATCTGCACTATCGCGTCGTCACGCTCTGCACGGGCGACATGGGTTTCGCCGCGCAGAAGACCTACGACATCGAGGTCTGGTTGCCGGGCCAGAACGCCTATCGCGAGATCTCGTCCTGCTCGAACTGCGGCGAATTCCAGGCTCGCCGCATGAATGCGCGCTACCGTACCAAAGATGGTGTAAAGCATGTGCATACGCTCAACGGCTCCGGCGTTGCCGTCGGCCGCGCGCTGATTGCCGTGATGGAAACCTATCAGCAGGATAACGGCTCGATCGCGGTGCCGTCCGCGCTGGCACCATATACGGGCGGCCTGAAAACGATTGAGCGGACGTAATGCGAATCCTCATCACTAACGACGACGGCATTCATTCGCCGGGGCTCGCCGCCTGCCTGGAAATTGCTCGCACTCTTTCCGAGGAAGTCTGGATTGTCGCGCCGGAAATCGATCAGTCTGGCGTGTCGCATTCTCTCTCATTGAATGATCCGCTGCGCATGCGGGAGGTCGGCGAGCGGCACTTTGCCGTCAAGGGCACGCCAACCGATTGCGTTATCATGGGCGTGCGGCATCTCATGAAAGAAAAGCCCGACCTCGTGTTGTCGGGCGTCAATCGCGGCAGAAATTGCGCTGAGGATGTCACTTATTCAGGGACCGTCGCGGGCGCCATGGAAGGCACCGTGCTCGGCATTCCGTCTTTCGCGCTCTCGCAGGCCTACGCGTTTACCACGAAGCACCATCCTTATTGGGACACTGCGATCAAGCACGCGCCCGATCTGATCAGGCGGGTGCTGAAGGCAGGGATGCCCCGCGATGTCCTTCTCAACGTCAATTTTCCGGACTGCCAACCCGATCAGGTGGCGGGCATTGCGGTCACCGTGCAGGGCAAGCGCGACCAGGAGCTTTTGCGCATCGATGCGCGCCATGATGGGCGCGGCAATCCCTATTACTGGATCGCCTTCGCGCGTGGTGGCGTTCCTGGCGCGGCGCCGGGCAGCGATCTCGCTGCGCTAACGGAAAACCGCATTGCGCTCACACCGTTGCGGCTCGACCTCACCGATGAGCCGTTCATGACAAAACTGGCGGACGTTTTCGACTAGGACAGCAATCCCGCGAGCGTCGTCTTAAGCTGCTCCGCCTGGAATGGTTTCTGCAGGGCAGGGCGCCCGCGATAAGGCTCCGGCAAGCTGCGCTCGCCGTATCCTGTGACGAAAACGAAGGGCAGGCCGCGCTTGGCGAGGATGTCCGCGACCGGATAAATTTCCTGGCCGTCGAGATTGACGTCGAGGATCGCGGCGCTGAAGTCACCATCCGCTGCGATTTGCCGCGCCTCCGACAGCGTGCCGACAGCCGCGGCAATCCCGTAGCCGAGGTCATCCAGCATGTCTTCGAGCAGCATGCGGATCAAATATTCGTCCTCGACCACGAGAAGGCGTGGCGTCGCCGAGGAATCTGTCATGGCTGATCTCCCGCCTTGCAACTCGGTCGCGGGCCGCCGGGTTCCATCGGCTATGCAACGCGAGTAGCAAGCTTAGCTCAATTTCCAGCAAACATGGTAATAGTGCCGTCGAAGGGGCCTAAACGTGTCGAAAAGACCGCGCAATCAGCAGGGTGACGATCATATGGAGTTCCTGCTGACCCTGCGTCGGCGGGGTATTGCAGACCAAGCCGTCCTTCGGGCGATGGACGAGGTGCCGCGCGAATATTTTGTCGAAACGGCGTTCGCGGCAAGCGCCTATGCCGACCAGGCTCTGCCGATCGCGTGTGGCCAGACCATCAGCCAGCCCTATGTCGTGGCCTACATGACCGAGCAACTCAATGTGGGTTCGACCCATCGTGTCCTAGAGATCGGCACGGGTTCAGGTTATCAGGCGGCCGTCCTGTCGCGCCTGGCTCGGGAAGTGGTGACGATCGAGCGCTATCGCACTCTTGCCGATCAAGCACGCGAACGGCTCAAGGCACTTGGCTACGACAACGTCGATGTCGTGGCCGGTGACGGGTTCGCCGGAATGCCGGAGCGGGCGCCCTTTGATCGCATCATCGTCACGGCTGCGGCAGAGACAATACCCGAAGCACTCATGGCCCAGCTTGCGGCTGACGGCATCATGATCCTGCCACTCGGCTCGCACGAGGGATCGCAACACATTATCAAGCTTACCAAGTCGCAAACGGGAACTCGGCGGGAAAACCTTATTCCGGTCCGTTTTGTGCCGATGCTGCCGGGGCAGGCGCAGGAACTATAGTTGGCCGGGACCGGATCAACCGTGACATTTTTGTCCTCTGCAATTTCAACGGTAGCGGCCCGTTAATTCTTAAACGCTTGTTTACTCGCGGCTGGTTTATTCGAACTCTACATTTTCTGTGTACGAGTGAGTAACCACATGCCGTGCCCCAAGGTGGAGTCTCGCCTACTTGCATGGCCGCGCGTTGCAGTTCTCGCGCTGGTCGGTGTAACCGCCGCGGGTTGTTCGGACTCCGCGCGCTTCGACTCCAGTTCCTACACGACTGATCGTCCGCCACAGAACGTGGCCGCCGCAACACCGACGTATTCAGCGGCCGGCCGTGTCGAGGCTCAACCTCTGCCAGCGCCGCCAGCGACCGTCGCAGCGGCGCCCGCGCCGACATATACACCGGCGGCGTATACGCCGAGCTCCGGCGGCTACAACTCGAATGCTCAATATTCCGATGTGACGGGGTCGGCTTCCGGGCACTGGACCTGGAACGGCGGATCGCCGGTGACGGTGGGTCACGGCGAGACGGTCGAGAGCATCGCGCGCAAACACGGCGTGCCGGTCGCCGCCCTTATGCAGACGAACGGCATTCGTGAACCTGGGCAGATCAGGCCGGGTCAGCGGCTGGTCATCCCGCGCTACGTGTCGACTTCGCCGAAAAACGCGCCGACATACGCTGCGCAGCCCAGAGCGGGAGGAAACGTCCATGTGGTGAAGGCGGGTGAGACGCTCATGAGCATCTCCCGCGGCACTGGTGTATCGGTGGCCGCGCTTGCCAAAACCAATCACATGGATTCTTCCAAGAAGCTGAGCGTCGGTGACCGGCTGACCATTCCGCAGGGCGGTCATCAGGTCGCAGCCGCCCATCCGCCTGCGGCTCCCAAGGTCGCGGAGCCTCGCACTGCTTCGCCTGAGAAGATCAAGATTGCGAGCGCTGCGCCTGTGCAGACCGCGCATGTCGCCAAAGAAGAGCCGCGGACGACCGAGACTGTCGTCAAAGCTGCGGAGCCGAGCGGGGCTATGCCGTCGTTCCGCTGGCCTGTTCGCGGTCGCGTCATCGCCGGGTTCGGCAGCAAGCCGAACGGCGCGCAGAATGACGGGATCAATCTTGCGGTTCCCGAAGGGACGCCTGTCAAGGCTGCCGACGATGGGGTCGTCGCCTATGCCGGTAATGAGCTCAAGGGCTATGGAAATCTCGTCTTGATCCGCCACTCGAACGGCTACGTGTCAGCCTACGCGCACGCCAAAGAACTCCTCGTCAAGCGTGGCGACACAATCAAGCGCGGGCAGGTGATCGCACACGCCGGACAGACCGGCAACGTGACATCGCCGCAACTGCATTTCGAGATCCGGAAAGGGTCGACCCCGGTCGATCCGACGCAGTTCCTCGGCGGCGCCTAATTTTTTAGCGCGACGCCGAGACGTCCGGCGAGATCCTGCACGAATTGCCACGCCACGCGACCTGAGCGCGAACCGCGCGTCGTCGACCATTCCAAAGCCTCACGATGCAGGGCCTCGCCGCGAGCGGGGACCTTGTAGTGCGCGACATAGCCGTCGACCATCGCGAGATATTCGTCCTGGCTGCAGCGATGGAAGCCAAGCCATAGGCCAAACCGGTCCGACAACGAGACCTTTTCTTCCATGGTTTCGCCGGGGTTGATGGCCGTCGAGCGCTCATTCTCCATCATGTCGCGGGACATGAGGTGTCTGCGGTTCGACGTGGCGTAAAAAATCACGTTGTCCGGCCGCCCTTCTATGCCGCCTTCAAGTACTGCTTTAAGAGACTTGTAGGTCGTGTCCTCGGCGTCGAAAGAAAGATCGTCGCAGAATACGACGAAACGGTGCGGCGAGCCTCGTGTAAGCGCCATCAGGGCCGGGAGACTGTCGATGTCTTCGCGGTGGATCTCGATCAGTTTGAGTGGCCGCGAGCTTTTTCCGCTGCCCAATTCAGCATTGACGCCCGCGTGGGTAGCTTTGACGAGCGAGGACTTCCCCATGCCACGGGCGCCCCATAGCAAGGCATTGTTGGCCGGAAGGCCCTTGGCAAACCGCTCGGTATTTTCGACCAGCACGTCGCGAACGCGGTCAATACCTTTGAGAAGTGACATCTCGACGCGGTTGACGCGGGCCACCGGGGCCAGGCGTCCGTCGGGGTGCCAGATGAAAGCGTCGGCTGCATCGAAATCGGCGGCAGCCGCGCGCCGTGGCGCCAGGCGTTCAAGTACAGTCGCGATACGTTCGAGGACGTCGCCCGAAGCCGCGTTGTTGGCGGCGCGTTTCGATTTTGACGCTGATCTACGCTGCGGTTTTGACTTCGATTTGGCCATTAGGTTGCTTCCGGAAATTCCGGCTGCTCTTAGCGGGGCGGCGTTGGTCAAGCAAGCGGCCCTGGGACAAAATGGCCGCAAATGGCCTATTTTTACGGGCTAACCATCGTTGCAATTGGGCGGGCGGCCGCTATAGTCCGCGCGAAAATCGAGCGCCGCCAGGCGCCGGGAAACCACGCAAGGAACACGCTTCAATGTTCATAACGCCTGCGTTTGCGCAAGGCTCGCTATTCGGCGGGGCAGGTGGCGACGGTGGCATGCTGGTATCGCTGCTTCCGTTCGCTCTGATTTTCGTCATCATGTATTTCCTGATCCTTCGCCCGCAGCAGAAACGGGTGAAGCAGCATCAGGAAATGGTCAAGAACGTGCGGCGGGGCGACACTGTCATCACCAATGGTGGCCTGATCGGCAAGGTCACCAAAGTGATCGACGACGATCAAATCGAAATCGAAATTGCGGACGACGTGCGCATCCGTCAGATGCGGCAGATGGTTACCGACGTCCGCGCCAAAGGTGAACCTGTCAAGGAAGAGGCCACAGCCAGCTGAAGCTGCGGGCGTGGCCTTTAAGCCGCAAGTCGGGACGTCATGCTTTATTTCACGCGGTGGAAGGCAACGGCGATTGTCCTGACGGCGTTTATCGTCTGTTTGTTTGCCGTTCCCAATTTCCTGCCTGAGAAGATGGTGCAGAGTTGGCCCAAATGGGCGCAGCGCCATGTGGTCCTTGGCCTGGATCTCCAGGGTGGTTCGCATATTTTGCTTGAAGTCGACAGCGCCGCGGTCCGAAAGGAAAAGCTCGAGGCCCTGCGCGATGATGTCCGGCGTGTGCTGCTCGATGCGCGCCCGCGCATTGGCTATACGGGACTTGTCGTCCGCGGCAACAGCGTCGAGGTTCGTGTTCGCGAAGGCAGTAATTTCGATCAGGCCGTCGAAAAGCTTCGCGAACTGTCTCAGCCCCTCGGCGGAATACTCAATACCACCGGCCAGCGGAGCCTCGATGTAAGAACCGAACCAGGTAATCTAGTTCGGCTGACGGTCACCGAGCCTGCTCTTGTCGAGCGGGTTCGGCAGTCGGTCGAACAATCGATTCAAATCATCGAACGGCGCGTAAACGAGCTCGGAACCGTCGAACCGCTCATCCAGCGGCAAGGGATTGATCGAATTCTCGTGCAGGTACCGGGTCTGCAGGATCCGACCAGGTTGAAGGAAATTCTTGGCAAAACCGCCAAGCTCGATTTCCGCATGGTGGACGTATCAATGCCGGCCGAACAGGCGCTGCAAGGGCGGGTCCCGCCCGAAGACGAAATTCTTTATAGCTCCACGCAGCCACGGACGCCTTATTTGGTCGAAAAACGAATCCTTGTATCTGGCGGCGACCTGACCGATGCCCAACCCGGCTTCGATCAACGCACGAGCGAGCCGGTCGTCAATTTCCGATTCAACACCTCCGGCGCGCGCAAGTTCGCCCAAGTGACGCAGGAGAATGTCGGCAAGCCGTTCGCGATCATCCTCGACAATCAGGTGATCTCCGCGCCTGTCATCCGTGAGCCCATTCTTGGCGGTTCCGGCCAGATTTCCGGCAGCTTCACGGTCGAGAGCGCCAACGACCTCGCTATTCTGCTGCGCGCAGGCGCGTTGCCGGCCCCCCTCACGATCATCGAAGAACGCACGGTAGGCCCGGGGCTCGGGCAGGATTCGATCGCCAAAGGCAAGCTCTCATCTTATGTCGGCGCGGCCATGGTGATTATCTTTATGCTTGTCACTTATGGGCTGTTCGGCCTGTTTGCGAATGTCGCGGTCGCAATCAACGTCGCCATGATCTTCGGCGTCCTGTCGATGCTCAATGCGACGCTGACGCTGCCCGGCATTGCCGGCATCGTGCTCACGGTCGGGATCGCCGTCGATTCTAACGTGCTGATCTACGAGCGCATCCGCGAGGAAGTGCGGAGCGGACGCACCCCGATCAACGCAATAGACGCCGGATTTACGCGCGCGCTTGCGACCATCCTCGACTCGAACATCACGACCTTCATCGCCGCCGCGGTTCTGTTCTATATCGGAACCGGCCCGGTGCGCGGCTTTGCGGTGACCCTCGGCATCGGCATCATAACAACGGTCTTCACGGCGTTTACCCTGACGCGGCTGATCGTTGCCTATTGGGTGCGCTGGCGGCGCCCGCAACGCGTACCCATTTGAGGACCCCGCGCCGTGCGCCTGCTTCGCATCGTCCCCGACGACACCAAATTCGACTTCATGCGCTTCCGGCGCATCAGCTTTCCGCTGTCGGCGCTGCTGTCGATCATTGCGATTTCGCTTTATTTCTTCCACGGATTGAATTTCGGCATCGACTTCAAGGGCGGCACCTTGATGGAGGTGCAGTCGAAGGTTGGCGACGCCGACCTCGCGAAGATGCGCGCTGCGCTCGGCGCACTCGGCCTGGGCGAGGTGCAACTGCAGCAGTTCGGCGCGCCGAACGACGTTCTCATCAGGATTGCAGAGCAGCCCGGCGGTGAAGCCGCACAGCAGGAGGCGGTTCGCAAGGTGCGCGGTGCCCTCGGCGGCGAAGTCGAGTACCGGCGCGTTGAGGTTGTCGGCCCACGCGTGTCGGGCGAGCTTCTGTCTTATGGCGTTGTCGGTCTTATGCTCGCCATTTTCGCAATCCTGATTTACCTGTGGTTTCGCTTTGAATGGCAGTTTGCGCTCGGCGCGATGATCGCCAACGTGCACGACATCGTGCTCACGATCGGCTTCATGTCGGTCACCCAGATCGATTTCGACCTCACCAGCATCGCCGCGCTGCTCACGATTCTCGGCTACTCGCTCAACGATACCGTCGTCATTTATGATCGTATTCGTGAAATGCTGCGCCGGTACCGCAAGATGCCGATGCCGGATCTGCTTAACGCTTCGGTCAACCAGACTCTCTCACGGTCCGTCATTACGCACGTCACCGTGTCGTTGGCGTTGCTTGCGCTGCTTCTCTTCGGCGGGCAGGCGATCCACAGCTTCACCGCCACCATGATGTTCGGCGTGGTGCTGGTCGGTACCTATACCTCAGTGTTTATCGCGTCGCCGATCCTGATCTACCTCGGCGTCGGTACCGGCCGGGATTCCCTCAGCGCTCCCGACCGGGATAAGTGATGACGTCTGGCGGCAGCGCCGGTGCGCCGCATTTGCCGCAGCCTGCGCCGATCGAGGCCTATGGCGATGGCGGATTCCGCTTTGGCGGGATGTCGCATCGAGGCTCGCTTCTTTGCTTTCCCGATGGCATCTGGGCCTGGCCGGTCGGCGATCCCAAACAGTTGAATGGGGACGCGCTCGCCGCGGTGTTCGACCGGGCGCAGACCCTCGATTTCTTCCTGATCGGGGCCGGCCGCGATCCTTGGCCGCTGCCCGAGGCCTTGCGTCAACGCTTCCGCGATCTCTCGCTCTCGGTCGATACGATGCCGACCGGCGCGGCCGTGCGCACCTACAACATCCTTTTGGCAGAAAACCGCCGCGTCGGCGCGGGGCTGATCGCCGTCGCCTAACTCACGCGCTAGGCTCTTCCGGATGGACGAGAATGACAAATATTGCGCGGCGTTGGTGCGCGAGGCCGACCGCGACAGGTATCTCGCGGCATTGTTTGCGCCGGCCGGCCGGCGCGGCGCGCTGTTCTCGCTGTATGCATTCGACATCGAAATTTCCCGCATTAGGGATCTCGCGCGTGAGCCGATGCCCAGTGAGATCAGGCTGCAATGGTGGCGCGAGGTGCTGGAGGGCCAGCGCGCGGGTGAAGCCGCGGCAAATCCGGTCGCAGCGTCCCTGCTTGCGACGTTGGCGCGGAACCGCCTGACGGCGACGAAGCTCATTGCTCTGGTCGAGGCGCACCGGTTCGACATCTACGATGAGCCGATGCCGACATTGGCAGCCCTTCAATCCTATGCATTAAACACAGCCGGTGCGATTTTTGACTGCGCGACAAGGCTCCTTGGTGAGGCTTCGGAGGAAAATGCGATTGAAGCCGGACAGGTGCAGACGATCGCAAATGTGATCGCTTTGCTGCCGCGTCACGCCGCGCGCCGCCAGTTGTTTTTGCCTCTGGACATGCTCCGCCAATACGGCGCCGAACCGGACGATGTCTTCGCCACGCGCACGAGCCCCGGACTGCGCACGGTTCTCGCCGAACTCCGCCTCCGCGCGCGCCGTCATCTCAAGAGCATTACGGAGCTGAGTGCGGATATTCCTGAGAAAATATGGCCTGCCTTCGTGTCCCTGGCGCCACTGCGCCCATGGTTGAACGCGATGGAGCGCACGACATACCAACCGTTTCAGCCGCGCGAACTGCCGGCCTGGCGGGCGCAGTGGCGCATCTGGCGGGCGGCGAAATCGCTCGAACGGATCAGCCGCTAGTCACTCGGCGGCAACCTCCGCGCCGTTGCCGATCCAGCGATCGAGATCAGCCAGGGCACGGGCGGTGAGCGTACTTTTGCGTGCCAGAGCTTTCGCCGCCGAGCGGCCAAGCTTGCTCTTGCGGTCGAAGGTCGGCGCCTCCGCCAAAGGCGGAAACAAGCCGAAATTCACGTTCATCGGCTGGAACGACGGTGGTCCGGTATCGATGGTTTCAATATGACCGCCGGTAATGTGCATGAGCAGCGCACCATGCGCGGTGGTCGGCGGCGGAAAGGCGATCGCTTCCCCGCGCTGCTCGGCGGCAGCGAAGCGGCCCACCAACAGCCCGATCGCGGCGGATTCCACGTAGCCCTCGCAGCCGGTGATCTGCCCGGCAAAACGCCAGCGTCTGTTGGCCTTTAGCCGCAACGTCTCATCCAGCAGTTTCGGCGAGTTGAGAAACGTGTTCCGGTGCAGGCCGCCGAGACGCGCGAATTCGGCATTCTGCAGGCCCGGAATGGTGCGGAACACGCGCACCTGCTCCCCGTGTTTGAGCTTGGTCTGGAAGCCGACCATGTTGAACAAGGTGCCAAGTTTGTTGTCCTGACGCAGCTGGACCACGGCGTAAGGCTTTACGCTCGGACGGCGCGGATTGGTGAGGCCGAACGGCTTCATCGGCCCATGCCGCAGGGTCTCGGGACCGCGCTCGGCCATGACCTCGATCGGCAGGCAGCCGTCGAAATAGGGCGTCGACGATTCCCATTCGTGGAAGCTCGCTGTGTCCGCAGCCAGCAAAGCTGCGACGAAGGCCTCATACTCTTCGCGGGTCAGCGGGCAATTGATGTAGTCGGCTCCGGATCCGCCGGGACCAGCTTTGTCGTAGCGCGACTGGAACCAGGCCTGATCGAGATCGATACTGTCGCGATGGACGATCGGGGCGATCGCGTCGAAAAATGCGAGCTGCTGTTCGCCCGTCAACCGGCCGATTTCGGTTGCCAGGCCGGGCGAGGTCAGCGGGCCGGTCGCGATGATGACGCTGTCCCAATCGTCTGGCGGTAAGGTGATTTCTTCGCGCTTGAGCTCAATCATTGGATGAGCAGAAAGGGTCGTCGATACCGCCTCGGAAAATCCGTCACGGTCGACCGCCAGAGCGCCGCCGGCCGGCACCTGGTTTGCGTCGGCAGCGCGCATGATGAGCGAGCCGAGCCGGCGCATTTCCTCGTGCAGCAGACCGACTGCGTTGTGCTCCGCGTCGTCGGAACGAAACGAATTCGAGCAGACGAGCTCGGCGCAGCGGTCGGTCTTGTGGACCGGCGTGCTTCGTTCCGGCCGCATTTCGTGCAGCACGACCGCAACGCCTGCCTGCGCAAGCTGCCAGGCCGCCTCCGAGCCCGCGAGACCGCTGCCGATGACGTGAACCGCATTTATTTGACGCGTTGTCATTCGATGATGCATAGGCTCATCACGAGCGAGCTGCAATGACGGTAAGGGGTTCCGGATGCGTCTGAAAGTAACGCTTTATGTCGCCGCTTGTGTTGCGCTTGCGGCGAGCAGCTCGATCGCAACCGGAGCAACGAGACCCAGCGTCGTGGCCGCGGCTTTTGCCGAATATTCCGTCGCTCCGCCGACGCCGACTACTGTTTTCGTCTGCCACGGCTTCGGCTGCAAATATCGCGTCGAAATTGAACTGACGGCGCGCGACCGCACCAAACTTGCGCAATTTCTGGCGGCAGGACGCGCCTCGGCCGCGGTCGAGCGCAAGGCCGTTGCGGCCGCGGGCGCCTGGTTCGACAGGCGCGTCGGTCCACTCGCCGGCACGGCGAACCACGTGGCGCGAGCCGGCTTGAAATACATGTTCGACACGCACCAGTTTGATTGCATCGACAGCAGCCGCAACACGACGAGCCTGCTGATGGTGCTCGATCAGCTCAATTTGCTCCGCTATCACGACGTCGATGAGCCGGAAGCGCGCGGTTATATGGTCGACGGACGGCCGCCGCATGCAACCGCGGTGCTTATCGAGCGGGCAACCGGAAAGAGGTGGTCGATCGATTCCTGGACCGTCGGTTATGGGCAAACGCTCGAAGTCATGCCTTTGGAGCGCTGGAAGGATCTCGATTAGTGCCGGCCTGTGCCGAGCAAGCGAAACGCCCGCGGAAACCCGCGGGCGTTTTCCGATGAGACGAGCGGCGTAGTCGGTTAGCTGCGCTGCGCAGCGTTCCACGCAACGCGCGGAATGTCCGAGCGGCTGATACCGATATCGGCCAGCTCGCGGTCGCCCAGGCGCGACAGTTCGTTGAGGCTTCGGTTGTAACGCTTCCACTCCTGGATGAAGCGGACGAGTGCGGCAATCATGGCAGTCCTTCTTTCCTTGGGTCCGGCTCTGTGCCGGTCGATTGTTCGAAAGGAACATAGGGATGCTCGTGCGCATGAAAAGCAATATTGTTGCGCCGCAGCTACGCGGAAATTGCATAGCCTAAGCTACCGTGTTTAAAGGAATAATTCACCTTTTGCCACCACAGACCGGGAAAACCGCCGCGAAATCATGTTGCAACGCAACAAAACTGCCAATGACGGGCATTTGTGTAGATTCATGACGCTGGGCGTCCGGCCTAGGGGCGGGGTTGCGTCCATGGGCGTCGGGCCAGCGAGCTGAGGACGGGCGGATCTTGTTGTCAGCATTGCAGCGGCCGCTCAATCGCCGCGTTGTCATCACCGCGCTGGGCGTTGGCCAGATTCTGGCCTGGGGCACCTCGTTCTATTTTCCGGCGGTGTTTGCCGAGCCGATCGTCGCCGAAACCGGCTGGTCGCTCGGCTACGTCGTCGCCGGCACCTCCCTGGGCCTTTTGGTTGCTGGCCTGATTTCCCCGCAGGTGGGCCGCATCATCGGCAGGCGCGGGGGCCGGCCGGTGTTGTTGGCGAGCTCGCTTTTCTACGCCGCGGGGCTTGCCGGTATCGGCGCTGCGTCCGCGCTGCCGGTCTATCTCGCCGCCTGGGTGCTGATCGGACTCGGCATGGGCACCGGGCTTTACGACGCGGTCTTCTCCGCGCTCGGCCGCATGTACGGCAGTGAGGCGCGCACGCCGATCACCAATCTGACGCTGTTCGGCGGGTTCGCCAGCACCGTCTGTTGGCCGCTCAGCGCCTTCATGATCGAGCATGCCGGCTGGCGTGCGGCCTGCTTTGTCTATGCGGGATTGCATTTGTTCCTGGTCCTGCCGCTGCAGATGGCCGTTGTCCGCGCGGCGCCCGGCAGCGGAACAGTGAGCGCGAGCGAACAGCACGACGCCAGCAAGGCGCCGCCAATCCACAATGAAATGCTGATTTTCGCGCTGCTCGCCGCCGTGCTGTCGATCGCGGCGGGCATCGGCTCGATCGTGGTCGTGCATCTGCTGATTTTCCTGCAGGCGAGGGGGCTCGATTTCGCCGTGGCCGTCAGCCTCGGCACCCTCTTCGGTCCGGCGCAGGTCGGGGCGCGCGTGGTCGAGCGCCTGTTCGGCAGTCACTATCATCCGGTCTGGACCATGATTGCGTCGTGCGCGCTGATGGCGGCCGGCTTGCTGATGCTGTACGGCGCGGTGCCCGCGCTGCTGATCGTCATTTTGTTGTACGGCGCGGGATACGGAATCTCGTGGATCGGCCGCGGCACGCTGCCGCTCGCGCTGTTCGGTCCAGTTCGGTTTCCGCGGCTGATGGGCAGACTGGCGTTTCCGAGCCTGATCATCCAGGCCTTGGCGCCGTCTGCGGGAGCTTTGCTGATCGAATCGCGCGGCGTTGACACCACCATCGGCGTCCTGACGCTGCTTGCGCTGATCAATGTGGCGTTGATCGGCGCATTGTGGTGGCTCTGCCGCAAACCATCTATTGATGGGTGAGTGTTGCAGCCTTGGCAGCGCTGGCTTCCTGCTCGCTCTGCGCGACGCTCAGGGAGATCGCGAGACCGAGCAGCGTGAGAGCAAATATACTGATGGCGAAGCGAATGAGCAGCATGGCAGGTATTGTGTCCGAAAGAATGATTGCAGAAAGCGCAGAAAACCATTGAACGAGGCGATGTGCGTGGAACAAGAAATGCAGGACACTGCCCAAGCCCAGCCGCCGGTCCAATAACTCGCAGGCCCGTAAAATGTTGCCGCTGCAGATGCTTTATTTTGAGGACCTCTCGGTGGGCATGACCGAGACGCTCAAGAAGACCATCGATTCCTCCGACGTCGTCGGCTTTGCCGAGGTCACCGGTGATCGCAATCCGATCCATCTGTCCGAGCATTTCGCGGCCAAAACGCCGTTCGGCACGCGCATCGCCCATGGCCTTTACACTGCGAGCCTGATCTCGGCCGTGCTCGGCACGCGGCTGCCCGGCCCCGGCGCTGTTTACATTTCGCAAACCCTGAATTTCCGCGCGCCGGTGAAAATCGGCGACACTGTCGCTGTCAGCGTGGAGGTGGCCGAGCTCATTCCCGAGAAGTCGCGCGCGCGGCTGGCGTGCAGGTGCTCGGTGGAGGGCGAGATCGTGCTCGACGGCGAGGCTTGGGTCAAAGTTCCGTCCAAACACTCGATAGGACGCCCGCTGCCGCGTATTTGAATCAATAGTCGCATCAATTTGCGGCAAGCTTTGCAAGGAACTTGCAAAGAAAACTTGCGTTAGCTCAATGCGGGCACGGAATTTGCTGGGGAGAAGGACAGGGAGGGTGACGCGACGAGTGGAGACGTTCGCATGCCTATCCATCTGCCCCACAAAGCCCGCGCCAAAGCGGCGCCCGCGCGCAGGCAGGCTGCGGCCCACGCGATCGACTGGCTCGGCCTCTGGGCGCTGTCCGTTGCTTTCTGCGCAATCGTTCTTGCCGGCATCGCCTATTTCATGATCGGCGACAACACCGGCGCATCCTGTATCCTTGTCGGCGCGGCTGCGATCATTGCCATCGTCGTTCGCTTCGGCACGGATCGCGACTAAGCGCGCGACGAAAATTGATGCAGGCTGCGCCGGCGATGCGGGCACGCCCCGGGCGCTGATCCTACAGGCCGGGCTTGAGACCGAAAACGCAGCGCCGCGTTCCGTCCGGTCTGCGGCAGATCGTGAGCTGGCCGTCCGGCGGAGCGATCGGCATGGCCTCGTCGAATGGCACAAGCTCGCCTTCGACCATCCAGCCCGATGCATTGGAGGACGTCCGCGTATAGCTCTTGCAGTCATAGTCGCCGCAGCACCATTCGCCGGCGCCGTTCTTGAAGCCGCCCTTGTTGATCCAGCTGTCGTGTGCGAATGCGCTATTTGCGACGAGAAGTGCAGGCACGAAAACAAGCAGTGAGCGTAACAAAGTTCGTGACATCGCTGGCCTCCGTAAAAACCCCCCGGCGCAGCCTCACTGTGGTCTGTTACTGCTCCTCCACCGTTTCCCGTAATAATTGGCCGCGTGATTTTGTTCCGTTGCGGCGAAACGTTTGCACGCAAGCTTGTGATCGTACGTGACGAATCAACACGACTCGAAAATGGTACCACGCACATGCGATTCGATGCGTTAATTGGGCGTAGCAATAGCGGGCGGAAAACGGCCGGATAATTTGAGGGAACCATGAATCGGCGGTGGTTTTCGCTGAATTTGCCTCGGTTTCGCAACGCGTGTCTGATGCGCGCACGATGAACGATCCGGCGACCCATTCCTGGCAATTGTGGCGCGACCGTCGCGGCCGCCTGTCGGTCCTGCGCCTCGCTACGCTTGCAATCTTGCTGATGCCGTTCGCCAAGGCGGTATTCGAGGCGGGCGCCATCGCGCACGGCGCGCGCCCGCTCAATGAGCTCATTCATCGCGCCGGTTTCTGGGCGCTCGTGTTTCTCGGGGTGACGCTGGCGGTGACGCCGTTCCGCCGCATCGTCCGATACGGCAACCTCATCGATATCCGCCGCATGCTGGGCGTCGGCACGTTCTGCTACATCGCCACACACCTTGCGCTGTTCTTTGCCGACCAGAGCTACAGCCCGGCCAAGTTTTTTCACGAGATCACGCACCGCGTCTATCTGATCATCGGCGCGACCGCGTGGGTGGGGCTGGCGGCGCTGGCGGCAACATCGACCGACGGCATGGTGCGCCGCCTCGGCGGCCTCCGCTGGCGGCGCCTGCACCAGGCGATTTACGCGATCGCGCTGCTTGGCCTCATCCATTATTTCCAACAGACCAAGGCGGATGTGACGGTGCCAATTTTCGCGGCGAGTCTGTTCCTCTGGCTGATCGGTTATCGCGTGCTCGCCTGGTGGCAGGACACGAGCGAGCTTTCGACCTTGAGCCTCCTCGGCCTCACGATCGTCGTCTCGCTGCTGACGTTCGCGGGCGAGGCCATCGGAATCGGCATTGCATTTCACGTTTCGCCATTGCGCGTGCTCGAGATCGCGTTCGATTTCGACGCCGGCATCCGGCCGGGATGGCAGGTGCTGGCGGCGGGTCTCGTGGTGGTCGCGATCGACGCCGTGATGGCGCGCGTGCGAAGCCGCGCCCCGCGGGCGCGCGAAGTCGCCGCCGAATAAATTCAAATCAGATTTTTCGGCTGTCATAGGCCCAGTGCAGCAGTGCCTGCCGCTGCCGGCGGCGGCAGAGCAGGTCGCCGGGCTCGCAATGTTTCTCAACCTGGCGGACGTGACGGCGGATCGCCTTCCAGCGCCTGATCTGCCGACGGTCTTCCTCCGGCATGCGCCGGCCCATGTAATAGCGGCAGTACCACTGAAACCATCCGCGCGGGTCGTCGGGATGGATCCATCCTTTGCGCTTCCATTCCGACAGCGGCTGGCTCGCATCGACGCCGAAGAAATTGCATTCGCGGTCGTAGCTCCGCGGCGAGAGCTTCGCTCTTGCAAACCAGCTCTTGGGAAATTCGCGACGGCAGTCCGTCATGTATTTGCCGCCGAACACGCCGAGCGAAAGCATCTGTGCGGGGGTGAGTTGCGGTTTGAATTCCGGATCGAAGCCGCGGCCAACCGGCGCGCTGCGCACGTAGCGATAGCCTTTCTGCATTTTGTCGGTGACGGAAACCGTGCGCTTGCGCATCAATTATTGCGTCAGGTCCGCATATTTGGGATGGCGCTCGACATAAGCCTTGGCGAAAGGGCACACCGGTTTCACTTTGAGACCCTGGGCGCGGGCGGTATCGAGCACGCCGCGGATCAACGCGGAGCCGATGCCGCGGCCTTCCAGTTCTTTGGGCACTTCGGTATGCCGGATGGTGAGGACGCCGGCGGCGCGCTGGTATTCCGAAAACGCAATGTGGCCGTCGGCATCGAGCTCGAAGCGATGGAGTTTTGTGTTGTCGCGAACGTTATTGGACATGGTTATTGCCTCTGGTCACGGTCTCTGCACATTGAATGTTTAAGTCGACCGTCTTCTCCAATTTTGCAAGGTGTTCCATGCCGAATATCACGCTCTACCATGCTTCGCCGTCGCGCTCCTCGATCGTGCTGTGGATGCTCGAGGAGGTCGGACAGCCCTACGACATCAAGCTGATCCGCCTGAGTGCCGGCGATAATCTCAAGCCCGATTATCTCGCGATCAACCCGATGGGCAAGGTGCCGACGCTCAAGCATGGCGATACGGTGATCACCGAAGGCGCGGCGATCTGCACTTATCTCGCCGACGAATTTCCCGACAAGAAGCTGAATATCCCGGTCGGCAACACGCGGCGCGGCGAATATCTCAAGTGGCTGTTCTTCGGGCCGAGCGTGATCGAGCCGGCGATGACCGACCGTGCATTCCCGCGCAAGGAAAACCCGCGCGCCTCCGCGCTTGGCTGGCGCGATTTCGACACCGTGCTCGACATCGTGAGCAATGCGGTTGCGAAAGGCCCCTATCTGATGGGCGAGCAGTTCACCGCCGCCGACGTCGTGATCGGTTCCGGCCTTCGCTACGGCATGATGTTCAAGATGATTCCCGAGCGGAAAGAATTTCAGGATTACATCGCGCGCATAGCACAGCGGCCGGCGCTCAGGCGTGCGCAGGAGAAAGACAAAGAATTGGCGGCGCAGGCGGCCTAGCCCGCCTGTCTGCGGTAGCGCAGGACCGAGGCGATCAATCCCCAGACGATCAGGATCACCGCCGGCCAGAACGTGAAAAAGGCGAGCAGGCCGGGGCCGATCGGGTTGGGATTGGGATCGCTGGTGAGCCCGAGCTCGGCCGCCAGGATGATCAGCAGCAGCGGCCCCGTGCCCAGGACGAGCAGCGCAAGGCCGATCCAGAACACGACCGTGAGCTTGAATCGCGGCGGCGAATTGACGGCGCAGTTTAGCCGCCGTCCGGCTTGCCGTCGTCATCTTACGACGCTTTCCGCAGCCTTTCGCCGCCGTGCTCACGTTTTGCATCAACCGGTCTCGCGAGCGTGCGAGGGGAGGTACGCCGCTTCCTGACTAAACAGGTTTGCGAGCCATACGTCGTACGCTTCGATACTGCCGGGAGGCGCCAGGACGCAGGCGTCGTCATAGGAATATCCATAAAGTTTCCCATCGTGAAGGCTCTCCACAGCCGTGCGGACGTCATCGCTCACCAGCAACTCGAAGCGCTCGACACAGAAATCCGGATCGCCTGAGCAGGCGCGAGCCTTCCGGCATGCCGCTTTTGGACAGAGCTTCCAGAGGCAGAGCATTTGTGCGCGCCAGCGCTGGGCTGCCTTGCGGATGCGCGTCACATCCTCGGGCGCGAGACTTGCGATCTCCCGCACAACAATATCTTCGCTTACGAATTCGGTTTCATTCATCATTTAAGCAATGCTCCATCGTTCTCGCGGCGCGAATGCGCCCGAGGTTTCGAAAATGGCCTCCCTTCCGCAGAAGAGAGGGGACGGCGCGCCGGGTGACGCGACGGTCCTTCGTTTTGCACGCCTCCTTGCGAAGGCGTGGCGCCCTCCGGCGCACCGTCCGACGTTTTCCTTCGGCGCCGGGCCGCGCTTTCCGGCCGGCCGTCTTCGCGAGGCCGCCTCTGGGCTTCGCCGGGTTTGCCGTCATTTCTGACGGCCTCTCCGGAAAAGCCGCGGGCGCGCCTCAACGGCCGCACCGTCAGCCAGCTCCTGGCGGGCGGCTCATATTGGCCACCAGGCGGAGCCCCGACGCCGCCCGAGTGCGCGGCTTGCTGGCCGCGCCCGCGGGCGCCGGTCCGCTCCACACGAGCCGGCGCAACCGGTTCGCGTCCCTCATGGGAGCGGACAACCATAGGGATATTATCCTATAGGAATATTGTCAAGATGCTGAATGTGGAAAAAGATGGCGCGCGGATCCAAGGCAGTGCGCCGGAAGCAAAGAAACGGGCGAAGAAATTTTCGAGACGGTTTGCAGAAAGCGCTGTCGCTCGTGTCGCATGTCGCCGCGATCATCGGCACGATCGCTGCCATCATCGACCTGATGCACCATTGGTGAGGGGCCGTGTAGCCCACACGAGCCGGAGTGCATGTGTGTCGCCGGATTTCGCTTCGCTCCGTTTTGGCTACAAGCTTCCAGAACTGCGTAAAAAAGTTTTCATTCGTTGCTGCACGAAGGGCGATTGGTTCTTTTTGCCAGTCCGCCGAACCGCAGCAGAAGTGAACCGGCCATTTCCCGCCGCGTGAGACAACCGCAGGTTCGCTTGCGTGTCTCAGGCAAAAGTAGGAGGCTTCACGCTTGTGTACGGGAGGGCGACACAATGATGTACCGTAAAGCGTTGGTTACGCTCGTTGCGCTGGTTCTTGTCGGCTACGCAGGCACTGCGTTGGCGCAGCAGAAGGTCCGGATGCAGACCGCGGTGCCATCGGCCAGCATCTATTTCGAGCTGTTGAAGCGCTACGCCGACCGCGTCGACAAGATGTCGAACGGGCGCGTGAAGATCGAAGTCCTTCCCGACGGCGCGATCGTGCCGGCATTCGAAATTCTCGACGCCGTGGACAAGGGCATTGTCGAAGGTGGTTATGCCTGGACACATTATTGGTCAGGCAAGCATCCGGCCGCCGGCATCTTCTCAAACCCGATGGCGGGAGCGGGGGCCGGCCTCGACCAGCTGTCACACGTTGCCTGGCTGCTGGAAGGCGGCGGCAACAAGTTGTACGAGCGGTTTTACGCCGAGATCCTCAAGGTCAATGTCGTGCCGCTAATGGTGCAGCCGATGGGGCCGGACCCGCTGGGCTGGTTCAAGCGGCCGATCAAGGACGTCGCCGATTTCAAGACCATGAAGTATCGCTCGCCGCCGGGAATCACGGGCGAGATCTTCAAGGAAATGGGCATCTCAGCCGTGGCGTTGCCGGGCGGCGAGATCGTGCCGGCCGCGCAGCGCGGCACGATCGACGCAGCGGAATGGATCGGTCCGGCTGACGACCGCAACCTCGGTCTGCACACGGTCTGGAAGAACTACTACCTGCAGGGCCTGCACCAGTCGACCGACATCGGCGAGGTGTTGTTCAACAAGACCTGGTGGGACAAGCAGCCAACCGACGTGAAAGAGATTCTTAAAGGCGCGGCGCTTGCATCGATGATGGAGACGTACTCCTTCAACGTCTATCGCAATGCGCAGGCCATCGTCGAGCTGCGCGAGAAGCACAATGTGCAAATTCTGGATACGCCGAAGGAATTCTATCCGGAGTTCGTCAAGGCGACCAACATCGTGCTCGATCGCTACGCCGCAAAGGATCCGTTCTTCAAGGAAGTGCTCGACAGTCAGCGCAACTTCGCCAAGATCGTCGTGCCGTACTGGACGAAGATCCTCGATCTCTATTCAGAGCTCGGAAATTCGGCACTCAAGAAGTAACCCTGCCTTCGGAAGCCCGCGCCCGCGGGCTTCCGTCATCTTTTCCGGAAAACATCGCATAGAGACAGGGAATTTTTCATGACGATGCAGGCATCGCCTGGTCTCGTGGGCGCCGTGAACTTTCTGGACCGGATCAGCCTGTGGTCGGGCCGCATCGTCGCGTGGCTCATCATTCCGATGGTCATGAGTCTCGTGTGGGAGGTGGTTGCGCGCTACTTCTTCAACGCGCCGACCATCTGGGCCTACGACATGACCTACATGCTTTACGGCTCGTTCTTCATGCTCGGGTCGGCCTATACGCTGCTGCGCGGAAAACATATCCGCACCGACAATCTTTACGGGCAATGGTCGCCGCGCCGCCAGGGACTGGTCGATACCGTCTGCTATCTCGTGCTCTTCTTCCCGCCCTTGATCGCTCTTCTTTATGTGACCTGGGACTATTTCTGGCTGTCGTTCATGCGGGGCGAGCGCGTCGTTTCGAGCCCGTGGATGCCGATCATCTATCCGCTGAAATTCACAATGCCGGTGACCTGCATCCTTCTGCTGCTGCAGGGTGTCGCCGAGTTCCTGCGTTCGTTGCACGCCGCCATGACGGGCCAGTGGCTGCGGGCCCCATCGTTGACGCCGGAGCGGATGGTTGCCGATGTCTGAAGAGTGGGTCGGCATTGTATCGCTGGTGATCCTGTTCGGAGCCATATTCATCGGTTTTCCGATTGCATTCACTCTGATGGCGATCGCGCTGGGGGTCGGTTACCTCGCGCTCGGGCCCATCGCGCTGCATCTCATGACCATCCAGTTCTTTGCGGTCATGAAGGAGACCTCGCTCGCGTCCGTGCCTTTTTTTCTGTTCATGGGATTCCTTCTGGAGCAGTCGGGCCTCATGGAGCGCCTGTTCCGCGGCATCCAGCAGTTGCTCGCCAATGTGAGAGGCTCGCTCTATCTCGCCGTTCTGATCACCGCGACAATATTTGCCGCCGCCACCGGCATTGTCGGCTCCTCGGTGACGCTGCTTGGCGTCATGGCGGCGCCGAGCATGACGCGGAGCGGCTACGACGTGCGGCTGTCGGCCGGAGCGATTACGGCGGGAGGCACGCTGGGCATTCTCATTCCGCCGTCGGTGATGTTGATCGTGATGGGCCCGGTGGTCGGCGTGCCGACGACCGATCTTTTCGCTGCTGCGGTCTTTCCGGGCCTCGTGCTGTCGGGCCTCTACATCGTCTATTGCCTTGGGCGCAGCTACATCGATCCTTCCGTCGGGCCGCCGCTCAGGGAGGACGAGCGGATGGCCTCGACCGCTGCAGTACTCAAGGAGCTGATGCTCGGTGTGGTGCCGGTCATCATCGTCATCCTGGCGACACTCGGCGTGATCCTTGCCGGCATCGCCACCCCGACCGACGCGGGCGCCTGCGGCGCCTTTGTCGTCCTGATGATGACGGTGGTCTCCCGCACGATAAGCTGGCAGAAGCTCAAGAATTCGGTTTACGCGACGCTTGAAGTGTCGTGCATGATCTTGCTGCTGGTGGCGGCGTCCAATTATTTCGGCGCGGTGTTTTCGCGGCTCGGCTCCGCCAACATGATCGCAGAAGGGCTTCTCAATCTTCCGCTGCCGCCGATGGTCATGCTCGTCCTCATTCTGGCGGTGATCTTCGTGCTTGGCTGGCCGCTTGAGTGGGTTCCGATCGTGTTGATCGTCGTGCCGATCCTGCTGCCGCTGGTACAGAAGCTCGGCATCGACCTGATCTGGTTCTGCACGTTGGTAGCAGTGTGTCTGCAGACTGCCTGGCTTTCGCCGCCCGTTGCGCTATCCGCTTATTTTCTCAAAGGCGTCGTGCCGGAATGGAAGCTCAGCGATATCTATGCCGGCATGATGCAGTTTATCGTGCTGCAGGTGATTGGGCTTGGTCTTGTTATGCTCTTCCCGCAGCTCGCGCTCTGGCTTCCTGCCGCTCTGAGAAACTGACATTCGGCACCGGTTTCTGCGCTTGCTCAGGGCGGCTTACGGGGGTGATGCGGACATGCATCCGTACATTGGCGCCCCAATCTGCTATGCTTTCAAAACACGTGGGCGTTGTGCTGGCGTCGCGGCATGGTTTCGTTTCAGGGCATAGATTTCCGAAAGCTTGTTCCGGCTGGGTCAGCCCGGGCATATGCGTTTGCAATATTTTGCGTTGCCGTGGCGGCGGCTGTGCGTTGGGTCATTGGGATTTGGTTTGAAGGTGTCGTCCCTTTCGCGACCTTTTTCCCGGCAGTTTTATTGGCTGCTTTAGTTGGCGGGATCGGGCCCGGAATTATTGTGGCTGTACTAGGGGGCAGCATTGGGTGGTGGGCATTCTTTGATCCACCAATGGCCTTTTTTCCGCTGACGACGGCACAACTAATCAGCGTAATAGCCTACCTTATTACTAGTTTGATCATTGTGTGGGCGGCAGACCATTATCGAGGGTTGATGAAGCGCCTCGAGGACGAACAGAAGTTTCGGGAGTTGGCGGTTGAAGAGCTTGCGCATCGCCTCAAAAACAAAGTCGCTACAATCCAGTCAATAGTTAGTCTGCGACTTCGCGATGAGCCGCAAGCGAGGGATGAAATTGTAAACTGCCTTGGCTCACTCAGGGCAACTGACGATCTTATTATTGCCGCCCAAGGTAGTGGCGCTCGCATCCGCGATATACTCTCTGCCGAACTCCGTCCCTATGACGTAGTGCGAATGTCGATTGAAGGGCCGGAGATTTTGCTCCCCCCAAAATTGGCGTTAACGATGGCGCTATTGCTTCACGAACTCGTCACCAATGCAGCGAAGTATGGAGCGTTATCGCGCTCAGTCGGCAAGATAGCAGTTCGTTGGTCGTATTCCGATCCTTGGCTGAACCTCGAATGGCGTGAAAGCGATGGGCCCTCTGTCAGCGTTCCAAATCATCGCGGTTTCGGGACGCGGCTTTTCTTACGGGCGCTCGAGCAATTTGGCGGAAAAGTAGAGGCTACTTTTGCTTCGACAGGCCTCGTCTGCAAACTGAGCGTCCCGCTTTCGGACCTCACGCCGGGTATTGTGCCTCCCACTCCTGGTGCGCCTGCGCTGTTGACGAGGGATGCGAGGCCGTGATGTCCGCTTTTGGCACTTAGCGGACATCGCTTTGTGCGCTGCACGACGCGTGGCGAACTTCAATTTGGTAGGCGCGTCTCCATCTACAGCCCCGACTGGATGGCTTTGAGCAGCCGGAAGCGCATCGCGCCGTCGTTGCTTGTGAGCGAGATCACGAAGCGTACTCGCCCATGGCCGGAGGTGTCGGCATAGCCCGCCAAGGTGCGGACGCCGGGAACAGTGCCGGTCTTGAAGAGCGCGCCCTCGCCGCGGCGGAGCAGCGTGGCATAAGGCTGGAAGAAGAGCAGCAACTGGGCGAGGCCGCGGGCCGTGAAACGATTTCCGCGGCTGATGCCCGAGCCTTCCTCGAGATGGATGGACTCGGCAAGGCCGCGCTTGGCGAGCATCTCGTTCGCGACCTGGAGTGACTTCTCGAGGCTGACGGGCCCGCCCAGGCGATGGCCGCCGATCTCCAGGAAGACCTGGTTGGCGATGTAGTTGTTCGAGCCGAGGAGCAACTGGGCGAGGATCTGCGAAAGCGTGTGCGACTGGCGGTGAATGTAGACCGGCTCCAGGCCCTTGGGCACCGCTCCGGTCGAGATCTTGCCCTTCACGCTGCCGCCGGCGCGCTCGATGAATGCGACGATCAGCTCGCCGGCATATTGCAGCCCCACCGCGGGATTCTGTGTCAGGCTGATGCGGCCGCGACCCTGAGGGCCCCGCGCCCGGAACTGGCTGATAGCGAGCGGCGTGATCGGAGTCTGTGGCTCGGCGGAGGAGACCGTCTTGCCCTTGCGCACGGCGTGGATCGTGTTGAAGTTCACCGCGAGCGCGGAGTTCAGGGCGTCGTAGGCCTCATCGGTGTCCTCGATGCCCGGGATGCGGATGTCGGAGGGGTAGTAGCTCGCGTCGAGCACGATGCCGCTTAAAGGTTTCTTGCCGATTGCGGCGACCAGCCCCGACGCGAGCTGAGCCAGCTCTTCGGAGATCAGAAACGGATCGCCGCCCCCGCGGATGTAGAGCACCCGGTTGCCGTCCAGGTAGAAGCGGGTCTCGAAGCGATAGTCGCCGCCCAGGACCTCCATCGCCAGCCACGCGGTCACGATCTTGGTGACGGAGGCGGGGACGAAGGGCTTGTCAGCGTTCTGAACCACCAACTCGTTGCCCTTTTCGTCCATCGCGAGCACCAGCCCCGACGGAGCGAGCGCCGCGACCTTCTCCTTGGCACCGGCCAGGGCTTGGGCGGGCAGCATGAGCAGGGCGCAGGCGAGGACGAGTAGGTGAGACCACATGACGACTCCAGCCTCTACACTCCAATTCGTCTTTGCCTTGTATCCCCGTAGTTGGCCCAACATAGCGCTATGACCGTTTATGGTACTAAGCGGACATACGAGTTACTTGCATAAACCATTCAGTTCAATCTTTCCGTCGCGGCCGAACAGGATACCGGCGCCTGATATACTGCCGAATGATAGCTGCGTGCTGAGTCGATGTCGTCGATTCTGACCTGATCGCCCGAGCAATGGACCTGATTTACAGCATTTCGATTTGGCTCCTTCCGCTGTTGTTCGCCATCACATTCCATGAGGCAGCGCATGCCTACGTCGCGCGATTTCTGGGCGACCACACGGCGTCGCAGCTGGGTCGTGTGAGCCTCAATCCGATCCGGCATATCGATCCATTCGGCACGGTGCTTCTGCCCGGGCTGCTCCTGTTGGCGCACTCACCGTTTTTGTTTGGATACGCGAAGCCGGTGCCGGTCAATTTTCGCGCTTTGCGTCACCCGCGCATGGGAATGGTGCTGGTCGCGGCAGCGGGGCCGGCGACGAACATCGCCCTGGCCATTGCCGCCGCCCTGAGCTTCCACCTCGTCGGTTATCTGCCGTCGACCGCCGCGCAATGGACGGCGCGCAACTTGCAGAACGCCGTGGTCATCAACGCGATCCTCGCCGTGTTCAATCTGTTTCCGCTGCCCCCGCTTGATGGCGGGCGCATCGCGGTGGGGCTGCTTCCCGTTGCGCTCGGGCGCTGGCTGGCGCGGCTCGAGCCCTACGGCATGACGATCCTGATCGGGCTGATCATCGTGCTGCCGCTGCTCGGAACGCAATTCGGCGTCGATCTTGGATTCGTCTCTCACGCCATCACGACGGCAACCAACGCCGTTATCCGGGTCATCCTGCAGGTCACGCGCGCGTAGTAGAGCTTTTGCCCGGTCGTCAGGTGGCTTTTTTCACCGCAGGAATGGTCCAGCTGCCGTTGACGATCGACGGCTTGCGCTCGTCCGGCCAATACATGCGCAGCATCAGAACAAACTTGCCTGCGGGGGCGGGGAGTCAGTTCGATTCCTTCTCGGGCCCGGGCGAGTCTTTCTGGATGTAGAGGTCGGTCGAGCCGTCGGGGTTCGACTTCAGTTTTTGCCGCGCACTGATCGAGTAGCGATTGATGGGATTGCTCACGAAGAAGTATTTGTCGTTGTACATGGTCAGCGACCAGAAGCCGTGCACCGGTGGCAATTGCCCTTTTGGAAAGTGCATCACGTATTTGTTGGTGCCTTCATAGGCATGCCCTTCCGAATCTTTCAAGGAGGTCGGATAGACCGCGTCCTGGGGACGATTGGCGCCCAGACCGATGGCTGTCACAAGCGCGCGCATCGGATAGTCGGTCCCGTAAATGCCGGTCTTTGTCGTGAAACCCCAGCCGTTGACGTCCTTCACCTCTCTGTTGAGCTTGAATTGCGCCATGATGCGGTCGAAGCCGACTTCGGGAATGCGCTTGACAAAATCGGCATTCAGTTTGGCGGCGTCGAAGTCATTCCCGGGAACCAGGCCGATCTTTGCAAAGCCCGCGAGTGCCGGAGCATCGGCCGCTGACGGCGGATTGGTTTTCAACAGTTGGGAGAGAAGGCCGAAATATTCCTTTGCGTTCATCCTGTTGACCTGTTCGCGCACGGCGGTCTTCATATCGATCGACGGATCGACCTTGCCTTCCGGTGGCGTGTAGGGCTTTCCGTAGGAACTCAGCGGCACCAGTTTGCACTGGTCCTGCAGCTCATGGACTGCCTTGTAGTCCTCAGGCGTGCCGGTGCAGTAGATCCGGCCGAGAATCCAGACGATGCTGGTCGGCGATTTATATTCGCGCACGCCGGGCGGAAGAGTGCCTTTCCAGCCGGGACCGGTGATCGCATAAGTCTGCGCTTTCGTGCCGGTCGTGCGCTTGCCGGGAACCTCGAATACATCTGTCCAGCCATCGAGCATCGGAAACAGGGCGTACCGGCCCTTCATGTCGGGAATGCTCAGGACCCATGGCTCCTTGCCGACATCCACGAACGCGGTCGTATAGAGCGTGTCGGCGTTCGGCGCGGTCACATCGCGAAAAGACGCGTCCGGATATTGGCGGAGCTTGATGATGTGGCCCATCGGGGCCTTCGTTCCTTCCGGACGCGCCACGTTGGTGATCACGCGCCGGGTCATTTCCATCGTTACGAGGGGATAGCCATAGATATAAGCGTCGGTTGCGAGCCAAAAATCCTCCAGGCCTTCGCCGAGGTTAAGTTCGCCCAACTCCGCGTGAGTCAGGGTCGCGATGAAATTTCCCGAAAGCAGGCTCAACATGCCCGCGGTCGCAGCCCGCCGATTGATCAGCATTACTACCCCCTGAATTTCGTCCGAAACAATTTCGGGTTATTTCGCATGCCAGATGCACGCCGCCGACACTATTGGACTACGGTCCAATCGACTTGACGAAATCAAATAAGAGGAGAATGCGAGGACCGCTTGGCAGTGCGTTTCCTGCCGATGCGACAGTTGGTGTGGCCTGCGCAACTTATTCGATGATCTCGTCGGCTCGCACCAATATCGATTGTGGGATCGTGAGGCCAAGCGCCTTCGCCGTCTTCAGGTTGACCGCGAGATAGAAATTGACCGGCTGTTCGACCGGAAGAGAAGATGCCGGTACGCCTTTCATAAGCTTGTCGACGTAAACTGCGGCGCGCCGGTAGACGACGTCCAGGTTCGGTCCGTACGCGATGAGTCCTCCGGATTTTGCAAAGTCTCGGTAGATCGACACGACCGGCAGGCCTTGCTTTGCCGCAAGCTCAAGAATTCTCTGCCGCTGTTCTGTCATTGCACCATCATCCATGACAAAAAGCGCCTGAGCCTTGGCTTTTGTTGCGCCGTCAAACGCGCCTGCAAGGTCCTGTTCGCCTTTCACCGGAAGCCGCACGAAATTGAGTCCAATCTGCTCGCCTTTACGCTGGACGTCGTCGATGATGATGACGGCTCCCGGGTTATTGCCCTGGTAGAGCGCTGCCATGCGCGTGATTTTGGGAAGCATCTCGTGGAGCAGCTCGACCCCCTTTGGCCCGAGGGCCTCCGGCATGAAACTCAGTCCCGTGATATTCCCGCCGGGGCGGGAGAGGCTGGCCACCAACCCTGACCGTACGGGATCGGCAACGCGCATCATCACGACGGGAACCGTGTTGGTGGCTTTTTTGGCGGCTTGTGCGGCCGGTGTATTGACAGCGACGATCACGTCGACATTGGACTTCAAAAGCTCATCCGCCAGTGCGGGCAGCCGTTCGTTGTGACCCTCCGCATTTCGCAGCTCGATGCTGATGTCGGCGCCTTCAACGTAGCCCCGCTTGCGAAGCTCGTCGCGGAACGTCTCGAGCAGGCCCGGCTGCAGGTCCTGCGAAAGGATGCCGATACGATGGGCTTTCTTTTGCTGCGCGCGCGCCGCAATCGGCCAAACGACCGCGCCGCCGATAAGAGTGACAAATTCGCGCCGTTTCATCGCCGGGCCCAGCCTTCCAGGGGATTGTAAAGGCTTAACGTGCTGCACTGGAAGGGGTGAAATTGGGTTGGCAACCTTGGCAATGCGCGTATCGACGGATACCGTCGTTCGGGCTCGTTGAGGGAATTTGGAATTGTCCGACACCACGCTTGCGGCGCAACCTGTCCGTGTCGCCGCTCCGCTCAAGGCCTGGTACCTCGTCGCGGCGGCCGCGGCTTTTGCCGTGATGATCGCCGCGATCTTGAGCCCAAGCCTCTGGTTCCTCAATTTCGTGCACGTGATGACCGGCGTGCTGTGGACCGGCATCGACCTGTTCATGGGCTTCGTGATCGGCCCCATTTTGCGCAGCGTGTCGTTCGAGACACGGCGCGCGATCATCGCAGGCCTGATCCCGCGCACGCTGATCCTGATGCCGACGCTTTCGATCGTCACCTCGACCGCCGGCTGGTTTCTGGCCGTGCGCATGGGCTTCCTCGATCTCGGCTATCCGGAATTCTGGTGGGTGATCGCCGCGCTTGCGATTGTCACGGTGCTTACGGTGCAGGGCCTCGGTTATCTGCTGCCGGCCAATTTGCGTCTTTATTTCGAGATCCAGAAGCCGCAGCCCGACGGCGAAAAGATCGGGCGCTGGATGAAAACTTACGTGCGCGTCGTCGCGGTGCAGGGGACCATGCAGGTCGCCATTATCGCCGTCATGGCGCGCTTTGCCACGGGGTTCTAATGATGGCGTTGCAACAAAATACCCATCACATACAGACGACGCATATCGGCAGCCTGCCACGACCGCATAGCCTCCTTGATCTCCTGAAAGCGAAGTATTCCGGTCAGTCCTACGACGAGAACAAGCTGAATTCTGTTCTGACGCAATCGGTTGCCGACTGCGTGCGTAAGCAGGTGGAGTGTGGGATCGAGATCGTGACTGACGGGGAGTATTCCAAGCCCGGCTTTTTTACTTACGTCCGGGAGCGCTTCGATGGGTATGAATCGCGGCCTAATCAAAAGCTGATGATCTTCCAGCAAGAGATTGCTGCCTTTCCCGAATATTACGCGCAGTACTTCAAAGAGGCGATGATGGGCGGCGCAATCCTGCCGCTCGTGCCGGTCGCCTGCACCGGACCGGTGAAATACAAAGGCGAAGACAAGCTGCAGGTCGATATCGCGAATGTGAAAGCCGCCGCGAAAGCTGCCGGCGTGCCGGACCATCAGGTGTTTCTGCCGGCGACGGCCCCGGCAGGGGCAGGCACCAATGAGTACTACAAAACTGACGAGGACTACTTCCACGCCGTCGCTGCTGAACTCAACAAGGAATATCGCGCGATTGTCGCCGCGGGCATCCTGCTTCAGGTGGACGATCCATTCCTGTCGGACATCTTTGTTGAGCCGGACCTTGATGAAAACCAGAAGCGAAAGCGTGCGGAAATTTATGTCGAGGCCACGAATGCCGCACTCAAGGGGATTCCTGCGGAACGCGTCCGGTTTCACACCTGCTACGGCATCAACGAAGGGCCCCGGATCTACGAGGCAAACCTGGCCCAGGTCATAGACTATGTCCTCAAGGTCAATGCTGGTTCGTTCAGCTTCGAGGCCGCGAACCCGCGCCACGAACATGAATATCACCTGTTCGAGCGTGTGAAGCTGCCGGATGGGAAAGTCCTTTGCCCCGGAGTCATTACCCACGCAAGCAATATTGTCGAACATCCAGAATGGATTGCCGAACGGCTGCTTCGTTTCGCCAGTCTCGTGGGCCGCGAAAACGTGATGGCCGGCGCCGACTGCGGATTCTCATCGCAAGCGCTTTACAAAACCGAAGTCCACCCGACTGTCGTGTGGGCAAAGTTCAAGGCGATGCGCGCGGGCGCCGACATCGCCAGTAATCGGCTATGGAAATGACGGGGCCTCGAGGACTATCGTCGGAATAATTAGGAAACCGAAATGCGCGCGGGCGTCTCAAAGATCAATCCCAATCCGTTCACGACTCGGCCCGAGATCGAAGGCACCTTCGGCGTCGTCACCACCACACACTGGATCGCGACAGCGGTCGGCATGGCCACGCTCGAGAAAGGCGGCAACGCCTTCGATGCTGCGGTCGCAACTGCATTCGTGCTGCAGGTGGTCGAACCGCACCTCAACGGGCCGGGCGGCGACGTTCCGGTTATTCTGCACGACGCGAAGCGCGGCAAGCCGGAGGTGATCTGCGGGCAGGGGCCGGCTCCTGCCGCCGCGACCATCAAGCGTTTCACCGAGCTCGGCCTCGATATCGTACCGGGCACCGGGCTGCTCGCGGCCTGCGTGCCGGGAATGTTCGACACCTGGATGCTGCTGTTGCGCGACTACGGAACGATGCGTCCGTCCGACGTCCTGACGCCGGCGATTTCCTATGCGCGCAACGGTCATCCGATCGTCGAGCGCGCCAGCGCGACGATCGCGGCTGTGGAAGATCTTTTCCGCGAGCACTGGCCGACCTCCGCGGCCGTCTATCTGCCGGACGGGAATGTGCCGCCGCCGGGCTCGATGTTTGCCAATCGGACTTTGGCCGACACCTATGAGCGGATCCTGCACGAAGCCGCGGCCGCCGGCGGCGATCGCGTCAAGCAGATCGAGCGCGCGCGCCAGATCTGGTCGCAAGGCTTTGTCGCGGAAGCAATCGAAAGGTTCTGCCGCACGCGGAAGGTGATGGATGTCACCGGCGCGCCGCATGGCGGCCTGCTCACCGGGGCCGACATGGCGCGCTGGCAGGCGCATGTCGAAGCGCCGCTGACCTACGATTACGGCCGCTACACGGTCTGCAAGGCCGGTGTCTGGAGCCAGGGGCCGGTGATGCTGCAGCAACTCGCATTGCTGCGGGGCTACGATCTCGACGGCATGGACCCGGCAGGGCCGCAGTTCATTCATCTCCAGGTCGAATGCGCCAAGCTTGCTTTTGCGGACCGCGAGGCGTTCTACGGCGACCCCGACTTTGTGAAAGTGCCGATCGACACGCTGCTGTCGGAAAGGTACAACGCCGAGCGCCGCCAGCTGATCTCCAACAAGGCGTCGATGGATTTGCGCCCCGGCTCGCTCGCTGGCTTTGGCGGCACGATTACGGTCCGGCGCGAGGAGGGGCCGCGCGCCGCCGTCGGCTCGCTTGGTGCCGGCGAGCCGACCGTTGGCCGCGTCGGCGAGGTGATCGGCGACACCGTGCACTTCGACATCATCGATCAGGCTGGCAACATGGTGTCATCGACGCCGTCGGGTGGA
>Ga0111539_10001217_pt1 | contig 34255 bp, 26 predicted proteins | sample RhiMethybrSRZTD1_FD_79667 | JGI IMG/M metagenome (GOLD analysis project Ga0111539, IMG submission 79667) | Populus rhizosphere microbial communities from Tennessee, USA - Rhizosphere MetaG P. TD hybrid SRZTD1 (version 2) (version 2) | ecosystem: Host-associated > Plants > Roots > Rhizosphere >...
ACTCGCCGGTCGCGAGTTTCGGCAGCCACCGCTTCTTCTGCTCTTCGGTGCCGTAGTGCAAAATGTAAGGCGCGACGATGCCCGAGTGGAGCGGCGCGCCGAATGTGTCGAACCCGGCAAGTGCGAACTCGCGGTTGATCACCGCCTCATGGGCGAATGTTCCGCCGGCACCGCCATATTCCTCCGGCATCGAGGCGCAAAGGAGTCCGGCTTCGCCGGCTTTGGTCCACACGTCGCGATCGTAAATGCCAGCTTCGTGCCAGCGATCAAGGTGCGGGACAAACTCGTCGGCGATGTAGCGTCGTGCCTGCTCTTCGAGCAGCACGAGATCTTCGGTCATCCAGTCCGGTCGCGGCAGGTTAAGAGCGTTCATCGGGCGACTCGCCTTTCATGCACCATAAGGCCGGCCGCGCACGCGCGCGAGGGGTCAGCCGCCCGGCAGCGGCTCACTCCGCGGCACAATTTATGGCTACTTTGCCGGATCCTTGACGTTCTCGATCTTGTCGAATTCCACGTTCTGGCTGGCGCCGCCAACTTTTTCCACCCGGCGGATGTAGACGTTCTGCACGATATCGCGGGTGTTCGGGTCAATCGAAATGGGGCCACGCGGGCTTTCCCAGCTCATCCCCTTGGCTGCGGCGATCAACGAGTCCCCGTCAGCCTTGCCACCGGTTTTCTTCAAAGTCTCGTAGATCAGGTGCATGCCGTCCCAGCCTCCGATCGAGAACACGTCGGGGTTTCGTTTGTATTCGTCCCGGAAGGCCTTCACGAAAGCTTCGTTCATCGGCGATTTGTGCTCCCAGCCGTAGTGAAAAACCGTGCGGATGCCGACGGCAGAGTCGCCCATGCTCTTGAGCGCGTTGTCATCCATCGTGATCTCACCCTGGCCGAGAATCTTGCTCGGCGGAATGCCCCGCTCCTGCATTGCCTTGGCGATCGCCGGCGGCTGCGCTCCGCCCGGGATGAAAATGAAGATCGCCTCGGGGTCGACGTCCTTCGCGCGCTGCACGAAGGCCGAGAAGTCGGGACTGGCGATCGGCATCCGGACAGATCCGACGATCTGCCCTCCCGCATCGTTGAAGCTTTTGACGAACCACGTCTCCGCGTCGATCCCTGGACCGTAGTCCGAGACCATCGTGTACACTCTTCGCACGCCGCTTTTGTACACCCAGGCGCCGAATGCATTCTCGAGCTGCGGAATAGTCAGCGATGTACGCGCGATATACGGAGACTTGGCGGTGATGATGGAGGTTGCCGCATTCATCACCACCATGAGCTTTTTGGCTTCGGCGGAAATGTCAGCCGCCCCCAACGCTTCCGGCGTAAGCGTGAAGCCTGCAAGGATATCAACCTTGTCACGCACCACGAGCTCCTGCGCCAGCCGCTTGGCGACATCCGGGTTCGGTCCATTCGTATCCTTGCGGATGAGCTCAATCTTCTTTCCGGCAACGCTGTCGCCGTGCTGCTTGACGTAAAGCTTGATGGCATTGTCCATCTGCGTCGCGGTGTCGGCGAACTGACCCGAATAGGCCATGATCAGTCCGATCTTGACGGTCTGCTGCGCGTTCGCTGAAGTGATCGCCAGCATCGCCGCCGCAGCAAAAAGCAAAGTCTTTCGCATGCAAGGTCTCCCAAGGGTCGTTTTCAAACGCGATGGCTCGCCCTGCAGGCTAGCGGGCTTTTAAACCGGCGTCACGGAGCCCCCTGGCATGCTGAAGTTCGCGATCTTCGATCACCTCGACAGCGACGGTGGGCCGTTGGGCCAATTCTTCGAAAACCGCCTGCGTCTGCTCGGGCTGATCGAGCAATCGGGCTTTCACGGCTATCACATGGCGGAGCACCACTCGACGCCGCTCGGCATGGCGGGGAGCCCGAGCGTGTTCCTGGCGGCGGCGATCCAGCGCACCAGCACCATCAGGATCGGGCCGCTTGTCTACGTCCTTCCGCTTCACCATCCCCTGCGCCTCTACGAAGAAATATGCATGCTCGACCATCTCAGCGGCGGCCGCCTTACGGTGGGCGTAGGCCGCGGCGGCGCGTTGATCGAGCATCAGCGCCTTGGCGTCGATCCCGCGCTGGCGCCGGCGATGTATCACGAGGCTTTCAGCGTGCTCATGCGCGCTTTCGAGGCCGACGTGGTCGACTTCGAGGGGCGATTCTACAACTACAAGGATTATGTCGTTCAGATGAAACCGGTGCAGCGCCCGCACCCGCCGCTTTGGTACGGCGCGCCGAACGCGGACGCGATTGCTTGGGCAGCCCCACGCGGCGTGAACGTTGTGTCGCTGGGACCGGGCGCCCGCGCACGGGCGATCAGCGATCGCTATCGCGAGGAATGGAAAAAGCTCGGACGCGATAGTGCCGCGCTGCCGGGAATCGGAATCACCCGGCATATCGTCGTCGCCGACACCGACGACCAAGCGCAATCGATTGCGCGTGCCGCCTATCCGCGCTGGCGCGAAGCGATCGAGCACCTTTGGCGGCGCGCGGGCGTGGATTTTGTGTTGAAGGAAATCTACCCGGCCGATTTCAGCGCGTTGGAGCGGCTTGGTCACGGCATTGCCGGCTCGCCGGCGACCGTGCGGGACTACATCGCGCGTCTGCAATCGGAGACCGGCGTGAACACGGTTCTATGCCAGATGGTGTTCGGGGGCATGCGTTTCGAGCATGCCGCGCATTCGATCCGGCTGTTCGGCCGCGATGTCATTCCGGCATTCGCATAGCGGACCCCGGCCGTCTGGAATACTTCTTCGCGCGATGTTACCAGCGAAGCGAAAGGCCGGGTTTCCAAGCATGAATGTACCGACGGACGAAGCGTACGGCGTCGTCGACTCGCCGGCTGCATGGCTGCGCCTGCTGGTAGCGATGACGCTCTCCACCATCGGCGGCGTCGGCATGTGGTCGATCATGGTGGCGCTGCCGACGATCCAAGCCGATTTTGGCGTCAGCCGCGCCAACGCATCCCTGCCCTTCACCATGGTCATGTTCGGCTTTGCCGGCGGCGGCGTGCTGATGGGACGGCTGGCCGATCGCTTTGGCATCGCCGTACCGCTCGCCCTCGGAACGCTCGCGGTATCTGCCGGCTATCTCGCGACCGGGTGGTCATTCAGCCTTTGGCAGGTTGCGCTTGCGCACCTGCTGATCGGCATCGGCTGCTCGGCCAGCTTCGGTCCACTGATGGCGGATATCTCGCATTGGTTTGTCCGCCGGCGCGGCATCGCCGTATCGCTGGCCGCCGTTGGAAATTACGTCGCGGGCACAATCTGGCCACCCGTATTGCAGCATTTCATCACCACGTCCGGCTGGCGCGCGACCCATATCGCGGTCGGCTTGTTCTGTCTGGTGACGATGATGCCGCTGGTGCTCTTCATGCGCCGGCGCATCGAGGATAATCAGGCCGATGAGACAGGAGCGGCCGCGGCGGAACGGCAGGCCAACATGCCGGTTTCGCCGATGGCCTTGCAAGTCCTGCTGTGCACTGCTGGCGTTGCCTGCTGCGTCGCGATGGCGATGCCGCAGGTGCACATCGTCGCCTATTGCGGCGACCTCGGTTATGGCGTCGCACGGGGTGCCGAGATGCTGTCGATGATGCTCGGCTTCGGCATCATCAGCCGCGTTGGGTCGGGCTTTATCGCCGATCGTATTGGCGGGGTCGCAACTTTACTGCTCGGCTCCGTGCTGCAAGGCACCGCCTTGTTTCTTTTTCTGTGGTTCGACGGCCTCGTTTCGCTCTACATTATTTCTGCGCTGTTCGGCCTCTTCCAGGGCGGCATCGTGCCGAGCTATGCCATCATCATACGCGAGTATTTTTCGCCGCGCGAAGCCGGCACGCGCCTCGGCATTGTCCTGATGGCAACGCTTCTCGGAATGGCGCTTGGCGGCTGGCTGTCTGGCCTGATCTTCGACCTGACCGGCTCTTATCGCGCCGCGTTCTTCAACGGCCTCGCATGGAATCTGGTGAATGTGTCCATCATGGCATGGCTGCTGCAGCGCTCGCGCCGGCGCGGTCAACTCGCCGCAGCATAGGGTCTAAAACGCGTCGGCCGGCAATTCCATCGTGGAGTCGGCGCCTGCCTTGATGCGTGCAAGCCGCGTGGCGGTTTCAGGCAGCAAGCGGTCCATGAAGAAACGTGCTGTGACGAGCTTGGCGTCCATGGCGGGCGCCGCGCCATTTCCTTTCCTGGCGAGCGCTGCCTCGGCGATCAGGCACCACATGTAGCCGAGCGCGACCAGCCCGAAGAGATGCATGTAGTCGTATGAGCCCGCGCCGGCATTGTCGGGCTTGGCCATGGCGTTCTGCATAAACCACATCGAGGCTTCCTGCAGGTGCGCCAGCGACTGCCCGAGCGGCTTGAGGTAGACGTTCATCGCATCGTTGTTCGTGCGCTCCTTCAGATAGCTCTGCACTTCGTTGAAGAATGCCATGATGGCGCGGCCGCCGTCCTTGCCGAGCTTGCGGCCGACGAGGTCGAGAGCCTGGATGCCGTTGGCGCCTTCGTAGATCTGCGCGATGCGCGCATCGCGCACGAACTGTTCCATGCCGTGCTCGGCAATGTAACCATGGCCGCCATACACCTGCTGCGCCATCACCGCATTGGCAAAGCCGCCATCGGTGAGCACGCCCTTGATCACCGGTGTAAGCAGGCCCATATGGTCGTCGGCACTCTTGCGGTCCTTTTCATTGTCCGAGCGATGGGCAATGTCGCTCTTGAGCGCGGTCCACATCACCAATGCGCGTGCGGCCTCGTTGAAGGCCCGGATGGTCATCAGCGTCCGCCGCACGTCCGGATGCACGATGATCGGGTCGGCCGGCTTGTCGGGATATTTCGTGCCGGAAATCGCGCGGCCCTGCAGGCGCTCCCTCGCGTAGATCGCAGCGTTCTGGTAGGCGACTTCCGACAGCGCCAGCCCCTGCACGCCGACGCCGAGGCGCGCCTCGTTCATCATCGTGAACATTGCGTTGAGCCCGCGGTTCTCCTCGCCGATCAGCCAACCGGTGGCGCCGTCATAGTTCATCGCGCAGGTCGAATTGCCGTGGATGCCCATTTTCTCTTCGATCGAGCCGCAGGTGATCGCGTTGCGCGCGCCGATCGAACCGTCGTCCTTTACGAGAAATTTCGGCGCCACGAACAGCGATATGCCTTTCGTACCCGCCGGCGCACCTTCGATGCGGGCGAGCACGAGATGGATGATGTTCTGCGAAAGGTCGTGCTCGCCGGCGGAGATGAAAATCTTGGTGCCGGTGATCTTGTAGCTGCCGTCGCTTTGCTTCACCGCTTTCGCGCGCAGCAGGCCGAGATCGGTGCCACAATGCGGCTCGGTGAGATTCATCGTGCCGGTCCAGACACCTTCCACCATCTTCGGCAGATATTTTTTCTTCAGTACGTCAGATGCGTGCACCAGCAGCGCGGCAATGGCACCCTGCGTGAGACCCGGGTACATGGCGAAAGCCATGTTGGCCGAGCACAGAAACTCGTTGACCATGACGGTCATCGTGGCCGGAAGCCCCTGCCCACCGTACTCAGCCGGCACCGAAATGCCGATCCAGCCGCCGTCGATGATTTGCTTGTAGGCGTCCTTGAAACCTGTCGGCGTCGTCACGCTGCCATCAGCTGCGCGTTTACATCCTTCCTTGTCGCCTACGCGGTTGAGGGGGGTGAGCACCTCCTCGCTGAACTTGGCGGCTTCGCGCAGGACCGCCTCGACCACATCGGGCGAGGCATCGGAGAAACCGGGCAGATTACCGTAACGATCGATATGGAAGACGTCGTTGAGCAGAAACAACGCATCGTCCACTGGGGCCTTGTAGGTCGGCATGATCCTCTCCCCGGCAACACGCCGCGAGATGTTAACAGAATATGAAGCGCGCGGTTTCCCCGGGCGATGACAGCAGGATGATTATGTAGGTAGGCGATTTACACCCGCGTTAAGAGCGCCGGAAGTGGCGCAAACACGGGGATTCAACCGTCGCCGCCTGTGGTCGCGTCAGCCTCACGCGGCGCTTCCGCGATGCCGAACATGTCGACGTAGATCTGGCGCAGCTCTGCCAGCGCGCGGTCGATGTCGTTGCGCTGCTGCTCAAGCAGTTTGATCTGCTCGCTGCATTTCTTGCGGGTGACCGGCAACGGTCCGACAACGCCGCGTGTGCGCGCGTCAAGCATTTCCCGAATTTCCGCAAGCGTGAAGCCGAGCCGCTTTCCTCGCAAAATAAATTCGACGTTGTTTCTATCGTCCTGGCTGAAAAGCGCGGCCTGCCCTTCGCGACGCCGAAGCAATCCCTTGCTCTGATAGAATCGCAGCGCGCGTACCGTGACACCGGCCCTTTGCGCCAACTCAGCGATGGTAAACCCGGCGGATACCGCCGGCACTTGCGCATCGTCCCCGGTACCGCCAATACCGCCGCGCTTGTGGCTGCGGCTTTCGTTCTCCATCCACACCCCGCTGCAAACTTGGAATTCGTCCCGACTCGGCCAAATCCTAGTCCTGCAACTTCCGGTGTCGGTAGCATCGGGGTGTTCCGCCCCGAAAATCTTACTCCCGTTCTGCCCAAATTTGCGCCACGGCGCCCTCCAGCGAAGTTGCGCGGGGCGATATCTAAATATGTGTCGGACGCCGGACGTTAACCGCTTGTTTACCGCAACCGGCAAAAAGTCGGGGTGTGGATGAAGAACCGGGCGTCGTCTCAACCCGTCATTAACGTGCCCCGGTTCCACGAGAGTCGATCCGGACTCTCAACGACTCCACCTCGGATCCGGGTGTGAGCATGAGATTTGGCCTTCCGTGGCGCGTCGAAGGTATTCGATATGAAGCCCGCGAAACCGCCGAGGCTGCGGCGCGCCGGGCTGGGCTGCCTTTGAACGAATGGCTCAACGCCGTCATCATGCAGCAGGCCGGCCGTCAGGAATCGAGAGCGCAGCCGCACTCCGCCGCGCACAGCGACGATCGCGCCGATGATTTCTCCAGGGTGCAGCTGCGCCTCGACGACCTCACCCGGCGTATCGAACATCTCGCGGGCACAGGTCCGGCCGCTTACGCACCGAAGCGAAACCTATACGACACCGGCCAGATCGCAGACCAGGTCGAGCGGCTCGAGCAACGCATCCGCGAAGTCGCATCTCATCGGCCGGAGCTGGCACCGCAGGGCGCGCAATTGCCGCCGACCCTCGACCGCGTCATGGACGAGCTCACCTCGCACCGAGATGAACCGAGCGGCGAAGAGATGTCCCTGCGCGCGCCGGGTGCGCCGTTCAGACTCGATGGATTGGAAGAGAAGCTGCGCCACATTACCGAGCAGATTGAAACCCTCAAGCGCCCGGCCCTCAAAGAAGCAATCCGAACCCTGCGCGCCGAGCTCGGCGACATCGGCCGCGCGTTGAACGAGGCGCTGCCGCGCCACGCGATTGAAACGCTCGAGATGCAAATTCAGGTTCTGGCACAGCGCATCGCGGAAGGCCGCGAAGCCGGCGTCGACAGCGGCGCACTCATCGGGATCGAAAATGGACTGGCCGAAGTGCGCGATGCCCTGCGCGACCTTATGCCGGCTGAAAATCTGGTCGGCTACAACGAGGCCATCAAGTCACTCACGCAAAAGATCGATCTGATCGTCGCCGACAGGAACCCGGCGACGATGCAGCAACTCGAGCGCTCGCTCACCACGTTGCGTGAAATGTCGGCGCATGTCGCATCCAACGATACGGTGAGCAGGCTGTCAGCGCAGGTACAGACGCTCGCCGAAAAGATCGATCGTCTCGCCATCGGGCCGCGTTCCGAGGCCAAACTCGATAATCTCGCAAGCCGCATCGACGCGCTCACCCGCGTGCTGGCGGAACGCACCCAAGTCGAGTTCGCGGCGCCGCAGCGTCTGGAAGAGCTCATCCAGTCGCTGTCGGAAAAAATCGAGCAGCTGCAAAAATCGGGCGCCGGCAACATCGCCGCCGACCATCTCGAAAACCGTATAGTCAAGCTGATGGAACGGATGGACGCGTCGGATTCGCGTCTTGACAAGCTCGACGCAATAGAGCGCGGCCTCGCCGATCTCCTGGTGCATATCGAAGAACTGCGCGCGAACAGAAAATCGACGGCCATCCGCGCGGAAGGGCCCGGTATCGATTCACTCACCCAGGATATCGTCTACAACCGGAAATCATTGGATGCCGTGCATAGGCGGCTGGGCGATCTTTTCGATCGCCTTGCGATCATCGAAACGGGAATTCGCGGCAGCGAGGCGCACAAACCTGCAACGCCAAAGCTCGAAACGACACAAGGCGACAACTTCCAATTTACCTCACCCGCAAACCTGGTATCGCCTGAACTTCCGATCGCTGCAGAATCACCGATTGAAACATCCATCGTGCCGGAAATGCCGGCTCCGGCGAATCCTCTTCTGCCGGAAGCCGCACCATTGCCAATTCCCGCCGCATTTCCTGTCTCAAGTCGTATCGAGCCGCCGGCGCGCGTCGCCATCGAATTGCCCCCGGATCAACCGCTCGAGCCCGGTTCGGGGCCGCCGCGCCGCGCTCCGCCGAGTTTGCGGATTGCAGCCTCGGAGGCCGCACTCGGAGGGGCGCGACCGGCTGCGGGGGCTTCCGCCAGCAAGGCCAGTTTCATTGCGGCGGCTCGCCGGGCGGCCCAGGCCGCGGGCCAGGAGCAAGGCGGCCGCCTCTCGCGCGCCGATATCCGCAATGCTCCACATGAAGCAACACCGCCCATGCGGAGCAGGGTCGCAACGCGGGTCAAGTCGGCGCTGCTGGCGGCGAGCATCGTCGCGATCATCGCCGGCTCATTCCAGCTGCTGGGCAGCATCTTTGATTTCAGCATCTTCGACACGATCGAAAGCAAGCTCGCCGCAAATATCGATTCCGACGCCATCGGCACTGACGCCGAGGAGGGCGACGCCGCAAGCGTCGCCGCTATCCCGAACGATGACCCGGCCTTACCGGGCACCGTGGACGCTGCAACGCCGGCCGCACCGCGCTCCGCCGATGTCACCGCCAGCCTGCTATCGCCCCATTCGTTGCCAAACTTGACGCCTGCGCCGCCGTTCGGGATCCAACAGGTCCCTCAGCAGGCAGTGCCGTCTCTCCTTGCGCCGGCGTTGAGCGTGCCCGGCCCGGTGGCCGCCGCGCCGGGCGGCGACGTCACTGGCTCGGTGGCACATGCGCCCGCCAAGCAGGCGGCGTCGGCGCAACAGCCGGCCGCCGACCGCCTTCCGGCGAATATCGGCAGCCCGCGGCTGCGAACCGCCGCGCTCGGCGGCGATGCCGGAGCAGCCTATGAAGTCGCAATGCGCTTCGTTGAAGGCCGCGGGGTTCCGGCCAATCTGGAAGAGGGCGCCCACTGGTTCGAGCGGGCCGCGCGCAAGGGCCTGACGCCGGCGCAGTTCCGCTATGCGACTATGCTCGAAAAGGGCCAAGGCGTGAAAAAAGACCTGGCCGCGGCCCAGAAGCTCTATATCGCCGCAGCCAGCAAAGGCCACGCCAAGGCCATGCACAACCTTGCGGTCCTTTATGCGGAAGGCGCCGAGGGCAAGCCCGATTACGCCAGCGCCGCCCAATGGTTCCGCAAGGCCGCCGAGCACGGCGTCGCCGACAGCCAGTATAATTTCGGCGTCCTGGCCGCCCGCGGCCTCGGCACCGAGCAGAATATTGCGGAATCCTACAAATGGTTCGCCTTGGCCGCCGCCCAGGGGGACAAAGAAGCCACCCGCAAGCGCGACGACGTCGCCGCCCAGCTGGACGCGCAGACGCTCGCATCCGTCCAGCAGGCCGTGAAGAATTTTACACCGACCCCGCAGCCGGCCGAGGCCATCCAGATCACGGCGCCGCCGGGTGGATGGGACCGCGTAACCCAGTCGGCGCAGGAAAAGCAGCGCGCGGCAGGTCCGGTTTCGATCGGCGCCTTCGAATCAGGAAAGCTGTGAACCGGCACGTCTGATCGCGAGAGGACGTAAACTTCGGCGGTTTCATCGGTTAAATTCAGTTGCGCTGGACCGGCCGGCCCTCAATCCGGCCTTGCCGTTGGGGCCGCTGACGTTTGCGCGCGTTCCGGTGTTAGTTGTCGTATGAAGCATTGAGACACGGCACCAACAGCCCGCGTATCGACTTAACCGCTGGACGAAGCGCTTGCAGATCTATCTTCCGATCGCCGACCTGCCTGTCAATGTCTTCCTTGTGCTGGGGATGGGTCTCGCGGTCGGGTACATCTCCGGCATGTTTGGAATCGGCGGCGGCTTTCTCATGACGCCGCTCCTGATCTTTATCGGTATTTCGCCCGCGGTCGCGGTAGCGACCGTCTCAAGCCACATCGCCGCATCCTCTTTCACGGGCGCGATCAGCTACTGGCGCAGACGCGCGCTCGACATCGCGCTGGCGATGATGCTGCTGAGCGCCGGCATCGTCGGCACGGCGACCGGCGTCTGGCTATTTACCGAGTTGCGCGCACTCGATCAGCTCGACCTCGTGATCGGACTTTCTTACGTCACGCTGCTCACCGTCGTCGGCGGCATGATGATCTACGAAAGCGTGCAGGCGGTGATGCGCACGCGGCGCGGTGGCCCGGCGACATTGCGGCGGCCCGGCAGCCATACGTGGATTCACGGCCTGCCGTTCAAGCTGCGGTTCAAGCGCTCCAAGATCTACGTATCGGCGATACCGGTCTGGGCGATCGGATTTTTGATCGGGTTCGTCGGCGCCATCATGGGCATCGGGGGCGGCTTCCTGCTGGTGCCTATGCTCATTTATTTCCTGCGCGTTCCCACCGCGACCGTGATCGGCACCTCCATGGTGCTGACACTGATCACGATGGCTTCGGCGACGGTCATGCATGCGGCCACCAACCACCTGGTCGATGCGGTGCTGGCGCTGATCCTCATGGTCGGGGGCGTCATCGGCGCGCAATTCGGGGCGCGCACCGGTCAGAAGATGAGGGGCGAACGACTGCGGCTGCTGCTTGGTTTGCTGGTCTTTGCCGTCGGCCTGCGCTTTGCATACGAGCTCGTCGTGCAGCCGGAGGATCTCTACTCGCTCCGCTACGTAGGGAATGGATGATGCGACGGCTTGCAACCGCTCTCGCTCTCCTGTTCGTCGCCTGCAGCGCGGGACCGGCCGCTGCGGAACGGCTGGTTGTATCGTTGTCGAACCATCGCGTCGCGGTAACTTCCAATTTCGTCGGCGAGGAGCTGGTGCTGTTCGGCACCATCGAGCCCGACCAGGCGACGGGTCAGTTGCGCCCGCCCTATGACCTTGTCGTCACAGTCACCGGACCGCAGCAGACCTTGCGTACGCGCCGCAAGCAACGCGTGCTCGGCATCTGGGTCAACGTCGACTCGCGCGAGTTCGTCAGCGTGCCGTCCTATCTCGCGGTGCTCAGCAACCGCCCTGTTGCTGAGATCGCCGACCAGGAAACGCTGCGCAAGCTGCAGATCGGACTCACCTATTTCCTGTTGCCGCAACGGATCGGTCCTGATGTCGCTGACACGGTGACTGACGACCCGTTCCGCCGCGCTTTCGTGCGGTTACAGAGGCAGCAGGGCCTGTATCGTGAATCAAGCACGGCGGTGACATTCCTCACGCCGACGGTATTCCGCACCGCCATCGCGATGCCGGCAGCCGTTCCGACTGGTACGTACGCCATCGAGGTTGAACTGTTCTCGCAAGGCAAGCTCGTCGCACGCACGAACTCCGCGCTGGAGGTGATCAAGGCCGGTTTTGAGCAGTATGTCGCCGACGCCGCGCGCGATTACGGTCTCCTCTACGGCATGGCCACGGCTTTGATGGCGCTGCTGATCGGCTGGTTCGCGAGCGTCGTGTTCCGCCGCGACTAGCGGGCCGGACCGACCATTGAGGGGAGGCCCGGCGTCAGCATGTGCAGTCGCTTGTCAAAGCCGAGCGCCTTGAAAGCTCTCCGCAGGTCGTCACCGCTCTGCCGGAAATGCGCCCAGCCTTCGTGATGAACAGGCACGATCATGGCGTCGGGAAATGCGGCTGCGGTTTCAATGGCGTCGTTGGTGTCCATGGTGAGGTGAAACGGCCCTCGCGTCTGCGCCGAGCCCGCAAAAAGCAGGACGATACCGGCCTTGAACCGTCGCGCCACCTCGGCAACGCCGTTGTACCAGACGGTATCCCCGGTGATGTAGAGCGGCATGACCGCCGGGTCATTGCTGGTCAGCACGAAACCGATCACGTCGCCTGCCAAAGGCTCGATGCCGGCGGGGCCATGGCGGGCGGGCGCGGCCGTGACCTGAACCGATTTGCCGTCCGTGCTCAAATCCACGCTTTGCCACGGCGTCAATCCTTCGGCATTTCCCCCGAGGCGCTTTGCTCCCACTGTAGTCGTGAGCACGCGCGGCGCCTTCCGCAAAAAATCGCGTCCGGAATTATCAAGATTGTCGGCGTGCTGATCGTGACTGAGCAGCACGGCATCGACCGGGCCAACATCGGCCGCAGCGATCGTCGGCCGTGACGTTTTGGTCAACGTGACATGCGGCAGTTGATAGTCACCGGGCTCGTCGAAGGTCGGATCGGTCAGGAAGCGGAACCCGCCGAATTCGACGAGCGCGGTCGGTCCGCCAATCAGAGTAATACGCGCCGTCATCGGGCGTCTCCCGTTTCCCAGCTCCGGGCTGGCCTCGTCACGGACCAAATCCCGAGCACGACCGGAACAATCCCGAGCAGATCGAGCGGTGACACGTGCTCGCCAAGCAACAGCCAGCCGAACAGCATGCCGAGCGGCGGCATCAGGAAGTGGTAGGAGCTTGCCGCCGTCGCACCCGATGCCTTCAGAATATAAAACCAGAGCAGGAAAGCGAAGATCGACACGGCAAGCCCGAGGTAGAGCACGGATGCAAGCAGCTGCCAGGTCGGCACGATGTCGCCGACACTCTCGAATGTGAGCGCAAAGGGCAGCGAAGCGATGCCGGCCGCGAGGCTTTGCACACCGTTGCCGATCCAGAGACCGTCTTTCGGCGCGTAGAGCTTGAACACCAGCGTGCCGCCAACAAGCGCGAGCAAGCCCGCTACCGTGAACAAAATCCCGCGCAGGCTGTCGCCACCAAGCGCGAGACGATGCCAGACAATGAGAGCCACGCCGCCGAAACCGAGGAGTAATCCGACGGCCTTGCGCCATGTCATCCGCTCGCCGAGCAGGTAGACGGCAAGGACTGCGATGAGGATCGGATTCGAGCTCGCGATGAGCGTCGAGAGACCGGCTGAGATCTCCTGAATGCCGATGTAGCCCAGGCCGAGGTAGAGCGCCTGGTTGGCGACGCCGACTATCGCGAAGAAAATCAGATCACGGCGGCTCAGCGTCCAAGGCGTTCGCCTCACCATTGCGATGCCGAGGATTAATACGCCCGCGAAGAGAAAGCGCGCCGTCAGCAGCAGGAGCGGCGGGCAATCGATGACGGCGGCCTTGGCGACGGCAAAGGCCGCGCTCCAGAGCACGCAGAACGTCACGACCATGACGGGAAGCGGGAGCGTCCAGGAAGCGGATTGGGTAGCGGGAACGGCCGGCAGTGCGGAGCGCATGGGAATTTCCTTTCGCACCGCAACATTTATGGCCCCGCCTATACATTTGGAAATTAAATGATAGAATATTGATCAGTGGTTCCATAAATTGGCGTAACCCTATGATGGATATAGATCTTCTTCGCAGTTTCGTGTCGGTCGTCGATGCCGGTGGCTTCACCAAGGCCAGTGAGCGGGTTCACCGCACCCAGTCGACGGTCAGCCAGCAGATCAAGCGGCTCGAGGATCAGCTCGGCCGCCCGTTGCTGCAGCGAAACGGCAAGCAGGCAACGCTCACCGAAGAAGGCGAGCGTCTTCTCTCTTACGCGCGGCGGATTCTCGCGCTCGAGCAGGAGGCGCGCGACGTGGTGGCGCGACCGATGGCCGACGGCGTTGTGCGCCTTGGCATCCCTGAAGACTTTGCAGCCTACCGGCTGGCGGAGTTGCTGTCGGATTTCGTGCGCGCGCGGCCGACCCTGCGCCTCGATGTCAGCAGCGGGCGCAGCGTCGCGCAAAAGCGCGCGCTCGAGCTCGGCGAACTCGATATCGCTCTCTACAAGCGCAATGCCGGGGACGGTCGCGCGATCGCGGCATGGCCCGAGCGGCTGCAGTGGGTGACCAGCCGCAAGCATCCGGTCGATCTCAAGCGCGATCCCATACCGCTCGCCGTGGCCGAGCAAGGGTGCCTCTATCGCAACCGGCTGATCCACGCGATCGAAGCCGCCGGCCGCACCTGGCACATCGCCTACACGAGTCCGAACCTGCCGGGCATCCAGGCCGCCGTCTCGGTCGGGCTCGGCGTGAGCATTCTGCCCGACGTGGCGATCCTGCCCGAGCACAAGATCATCAACGAGACAGGTTTACCGCCGATCACGAATACCGAGCTTGCACTCGTCGTTGCCGATCATGCCAGCCCGGCAACACGGCATCTGGCGGAAGTGCTGGCAGATTTCTGTTCGAACTTCGATCCGCGCGCCGGCGGAGAATTTCAGTCGGGCAAGCAACGCTTGGCAGCGAACGCATAAAGCCTGCCGTCGCCGAGCAGGTGCGCCTTGAAGGCGAGCGTACCGAACACATCGGCAAACATCGCGTCGCGTATATTAAGCCCGCCGGTGAATGCGCCGAAGGCAGGCAAGATCATGCGGGTGGCATCCGCCGCGAAACAGCGCCGGCTCACCGCGCGGCCGCGATGGGCCACTCTTGCGACCGGATGCAGATGGCCGCTGACCTCACCCGGAGCGCCCGTGGGCAAATGACGGAAAGTGAGCGCACCTGAGGTCATCGTTGCGCTGAAAGTACCGCCGATGCCGGTTGCCGGCTCGGGATCATGATTGCCGGTGATCCAGATCCATTCGCGGCCGCGCTGCATGATGCTCAGGGCTTCGCGGTCGCTGCCGGAGAGCCGCGCCGGTCCGTCACCGTCATGGAAGCTGTCGCCCAAAGCGACGACACAGCGCGGCGCGTAATGCGTGACAAGACGAGCAAGCCGCGCCAGCGTCGCGGCGGTGTCATAGGGCGGCAGCAGCACGCCGCGCGCGGCAAAGCTCGAGCCTTTCTCCAGATGCAGGTCGGCGACGACGAGCACACCCTGTTCCGGCCAGTACAGCGCGCCTTCCGGATCGGCAAGGAGCGAAGTGGAATTGACCGCAATGGCATGGTCCGCGTGTCTCCGCGGGAAGCGGTCGGCGCCAGAATGGGCGGGGAAAGCGGTCACTTCATCGCCTCTTTGATCAATTCATCGGCGGCCTCGACCAGCAGCGTATCCGACGCTTCGCCGTAGACTGTCTCGCGCCCGATCTCCAGCAGCACCGGAACCGACAGGGGCGAGACGTGGTCGAGTGCTTTATGGACGATTCGGCCCTTGATGCGCGAGAGCATTTCGCCGAGCCGCTTGATGTCGAGCAGGCCCGTGGCAGCATCGGCCCGCGCGGCGCGCAGAAGGATGTGGTCCGGCTGGTGCTTGCGCAGCACGTCATAGACGAGGTCGGTGGAGATCGTGAGCTGGCGCCGCGATTTTTCCTCGCCGGGAAACCGCTTCTCGATCAATCCGGCGACGATCGCGCAGCTGCGGAAGGTGCGCTTCATCAGCGCCGATTCTGCGAGCCAAGCCTCCAGATCGTCTCCCAGCATGTCCTCGTCGAAAAGTTGCGCCAGCGAGAGATCGCCATTGGCGATACGCCAGGCGACATCGCCCAGACCCCACACCGCCAGCGCATATTCGTTGGCGACAAAACCAAGCGGCCGCAGCCGCGCGCGCTCGAGACGGCGCGTGAGCAACATGCCGAGCGTCTGGTGCGCGAGGCGACCCTCAAACGGATAGCAGACCAGGTAATATTTGGCGGCGCGCGGGAAGGTTTCGACGAGCAGGTCGCCGGCCCTCGGCAGCATCGAGCGCCATTTCTGAATCTCGAGCCACTCGCGTACCTGCTCCGGCAAGGCGTGCCAGGCCTCCGGCTTCGCCAGCAGCGCGCGCACGCGCGCGGCCAAGTAGGTCGAGAGTGGAAATTTCCCGCCTTCATAGGCAGGCACCTTCGGGTCGGTCGCGTCGGCGCGCGAGACATACGCCTCGTCCTCGACCAGCGCCTCGTATCTGAGGATTTCGCCCGCAAACACAAAGGTGTCTCCGACCGTCAAGGTCTCGATGAAGTATTCCTCGACCTCGCCGAGAATCCGTCCGCCGCGCGGGACGACCGCGCCGCTGCGGCGCGAGCGCACCAGCCGCACCTTGATCATGTCGGCCTCGACAATGGTGCCGACGTTCATGCGGTAGCGCTGCGCCACGCGCGGATGCGTAACGCGCCAGCGGCTGTCCTTGCCCTGCCTGATCTTGGCGAAGCGTTCATAGGCCTTCAGCGCGTAGCCGCCGGTCGCGACAAAATCGACCGCGGCGTCGAAATCCGCGCGGCCGAGCGCGGCATAGGGCGCAGCCGCGCGTATTTCCTCAAAAAGCTCGTCGGGAAGAAACGGCGCGCCAACCGCGCGGCCGAGAATGTGCTGCGCCAGAACGTCGAGCGCACCGGTGCGCAGCGGCGGCGTGTCCTGCGCGTTCTCGGCAACCGCGTCGATCGCTGCCCGACATTCGAGAGCCTCGAAGCGGTTCGCGGGCACCAGCACGGCTTCGGAGGGCTCGTCGAGCCGGTGGTTGGAGCGCCCGATCCGCTGCTGCAGCCGCGAACAGCCTTTCGGCGCACCGACATTGATCACCAGGTCGACGTCGCCCCAGTCAACGCCGAGATCGAGCGAGGACGTGCACACGACGGCGCGCAGCTTGCCCTCGGCCATCGCGCCTTCGACTCGGCGGCGTTGCGCGACGTCGAGCGAGCCGTGATGAAGCGCAATCGCATGGTTGTCGTCGTTCACGCGCCACAGCTCCTGGAACAGAAATTCCGCCTGGCTGCGCGTGTTCACGAAGATCAGCGTGGTCCTGTGCGTTTTGATGAAGCGGTAGATATCACCGAGCGCGTGACGCGCCGAGTGGCCGGCCCAGGGCAGGTGCTCCTCGGTGTCGAGCATTACGACATTCGGCTGCGCCCCCGCCTGCGCGATCACGAGATCCGCACGCGCTTCGCCTTGCGGCAATTGTGGCACCAGAAAACGACGCAGGTCGTCGGGTTCGGCAACCGTAGCGGACAGTCCGACCGTCGTGAGCTGCGGCGCCAACGCGAATAGGCGCGCCAAGCCGAGCGACAGCAGGTCGCCCCGCTTGGAGGTGACGAGCGAATGCAATTCGTCGAGCACAACGCGCCGGAGCGTGCCGAACATGTAAGGCGCATCGGCGCTTGCGAGCAGCAGCGCAAGCTGCTCAGGCGTGGTGAGCAGAATGTCGGGTGGATCCCGGCGCTGGCGTTGGCGCTTGGATGTGGGTGTGTCGCCGGTGCGCGTTTCGAGCCGGATAGTCAGGCCCATCTCCTGCACCGGAATTTCCAGGTTGCGCGCGATGTCGACCGCAAGCGCCTTCAACGGCGAAATGTACAAAGTGTGCAGGCCCTGCGAGCGCACCAGCGCGCGTCCGGTCGATCTAAAGTTGCGCGGCCGCACATCGCGCTCGCTCAGCTCGACGAGCGTCGGCAGGAAGCCAGCGAGCGTCTTGCCGCCGCCGGTCGGCGCGATCAGCAGCGTTGACCGCCCTGCCCTCGCTTTCGCCAGCAAGGCGAGCTGATGCGCACGCGGCTGCCAGCCCCGGCTTGCGAACCAACGCGCAAAGACGTGCGGCAGCGGGGGCGTTGTGTCGAAGAGATCGCGCGCGGGTTCCATCGTTTCAGTGTGTTGCCAACACGATCAGCCCAGGAACGGGAACGCCTTTTTCCATGCGGGTCGAGGCGGACGCGAGACTGACCGGCTTCAGGCCGGCTGCTGCCACCGCCTGCTGCACGTGAGCCTGGCCATGCGCGTAGCGCAACGTCTCGCGCAGCAGAATGCCATCGCCATCGTGCGTCTCCACACTGAACGCAAGCTGTCCCACTGGAGCGAGGACCTGCGCGGCGGATTTAAGCACCGGCTCGATATTGTCGAAATACATGAAAACGTCCGCAGCAAGGACGAGATGGTAGCGAGCGCCGATCTTCGCTTCCTCGGTGAGATAGTGCAGCACTTCGGCTTCGATACCCCGATCGTAGAGCCCTTTCCCGCGCGCCTGTGCCAACATCGCAGCCGACAGGTCGACACCGACCATCCAGTCGCTGAACGGCCTGAATGGGAGCGCGGCCAGTCCGGTGCCGCAGCCGATATCGAGCACCGAGCCGAATTTCATGCGCGCCCCGGCATGCGCTGCCTGCACCGCGCCGAAAAGGAGCTCGGGCGCACGATAACCCAAACCTTCTGTCAGAGCCTTGTCGAACCCTGGTGCATAACCATCGAACAGCGCGCGAACATACCCTTCCGGCATTGCGGCCGTGGCGCGCGCGCCGAGCCGCATGAGATGAACCGTGGCGCCATGATGGTCGGAAGGGTCTGCTGCCTTCGCGCGCTCGAAAGCCGCAATGGCCCCGGCGCGGTCGCCGAGCTTTTCACGCAACTCGCCGAGGACGAACCAAGCCGGGGCGTAGCCGGGCGCCACCTCAAGCGCCTGCATCAGCAGGTCGGCGGCGCCGCCAAGATCGCCCTTCGCCTCACGGTCCCGCGCCCACTCGAAGCGACGGTCGGCGATCAAATTTCCGGACGACAGGTGAAACGGCTGCAGCTGCAATGCCTAACCTCAGTTACTGGCGCCGGCGATTTTAGTGCATATCTCCATGCCGCGCGCGTGATAACATCCGGCGTGAAGTGAAAGGACTTGCGCATGAGCGACGGAACGATGTCCAAGGTTTTAGGCGGCTCGCCGCTTGGCGTGCTGGCCCGGCTTGCTCTGGTATCGATCCTGGTGGGCGTCATTCTGTCTGCGTTCGGACTCGATCCTTTCGACATCGTGCACAGTATCCAGCGCATGATCCGCACATTGTGGGATCTGGGCTTTGACGCTTTCCGCTGGCTGTGGCGGTATTTCCTGCTCGGCGCCGTGATCGTGATCCCGGTCTGGATCCTGATGCGACTGGTTAAAGCGCCGCGCGGCCGCTAGCCCGGCCAGCTTTCCGCGGTAATCGTCGCCGCGTCGTTGCCGATCATAGAGGCAAGGGAATTGCGGTAGCCACGCTTGATCGCGGCGGCGAGATCCGCCTTGATCTCGTTCACCACTCCGATGCCGCGGTAGACCATGCCGGTATAGAGCTGCAGCAGCGTGGCGCCGGCCTTGATCTTGGCGATCGCGGTTGCGCCGGAATCGATGCCCCCGACGCCGATCAGCGGGAACGCTCCTTCCGCACGCACGAAAGATTCCGCCAACATACGCGTTGACAGTTTGAATAGTGGCCGCCCCGACAAGCCGCCCTGCTCGCGCGCACGCTCGCGCTCGCGCAGCGCTGTGGGCCGCGTGACCGTTGTGTTGCCGACGATCATACCGTCGACCCGGCGCCTGCGCGCAACGCCGACAATATCGTCGAGATCAGAGAGCGTGACGTCAGGCGCGATCTTGAGCAGAACCGGCGTCACGCCCGCGCGGAAGCGATTTCGCTCACGTGCATCGAGCACCCGCGCAAGCAAATCGTCGAGCGCCTTTGCCTGCTGCAGATCGCGCAGGCCCGGCGTGTTTGGCGACGAAACATTCACGGTGAAATAGCTTGCAACCGCTGCGAAGGTCTCGACCAGCCGCACGTAGTCCTCCGCCCGGTCAACAGAGTCGCGATTGGCTCCGATGTTGACGCCAAGAATACCGTCCGTGTTCTGTCGCGCCGCGAGCCGCGCGTGGACGGCGGCAGCGCCGTCGTTGTTGAAGCCGAGCCGGTTGATGACTGCCTGATCCGCGTCCAGGCGAAAAAGCCGCGGTTTGGGATTGCCGGACTGGGCGCGTGGCGTGATCGTCCCAACCTCGACGAAGCCAAAGCCCAGCCGCAGCAGGGCGTCCGGCACTTGCCCATTTTTGTCGAAACCCGCAGCCAATCCCACCGGGTTGGGAAAATTGAGGCCGAAAGCCTGCACGCGAAGCTCGGCGGCATCGGCCGGCGACTTGGCCAGCGGCACGTAACGCAGCGCTTTGACCGTCAGCGCATGCGCATCCTCGGGATCGAGCGCCCGCAGGAACGGACGCGACAGGCGGTCGAAAAAGCCGATCACAAAATTCCACTCCGGGCCTGTAAGCGAGCCAACCCTATCGGCAGAGCGCAAGGCTTATTCAAGGCAGCAGCGCGAGGAAACGGTTGCGCACCGGGGGCGACTCAAGGTTATAATTCCTAGCTGATCGTATCACAGTCACAGTGGTGCCCGCGCCCATGGCCATGCTCACCCACAACCAGATCTGGACGGCGATCGACCGGCTCGCCGCCCGCGCCAAGCTGTCGCCGTCAGGGCTTGCCAAGAAAGCTGGCCTCGACCCGACGACGTTCAACAAGTCCAAGCGCGTCACGCCCGAAGGACGGCAACGGTGGCCGTCGACCGAGTCAGTCGCCAAGGCGCTGCAGGCGACGGGCACCAAGTTCGACACCTTCGTCACGCTGATCACCGACGGCGGCAAATCGGTCATGCAGAACGTGCCGCTGATCGGATTTGCGCAGGCGGGCGCCGGTGGATTTTTCGACGACGGCGGCTTTCCGGTGGGCAAGGGCTGGGACGAGATCGCCTTCCCCGCGGTCACCGACGAGCATGCCTATGCGTTGGAGATTTCGGGCGACTCGATGAAGCCGGCGTACCGCGCCGGCGACGTCATCATCGTGTCGCCGGGCGCAACGGTGCATAAGGGTGATCGCGTTGTCGTGAAAACGAGAGACGGCGAGGTCATGGTGAAAGAGCTCAAGCGCAAGACCGCGAAAGCGGTCGAGCTCAAGTCGCTCAACGCCGAGCACCGTGACCGCACGCTGTCGATGTCGGACGTTGTCTGGGTCGCGCGCATTGTCTGGGCGAGTCAGTAAGCTAGGCCGAGCGCGCCAGCGCGCCGTCGATCATATCGATGGTGTTTTGCAATCCGTAGACCGCGACAAACGAGCCGAAGCGCGGCCCTTTTTCCTGCCCGAGCAGTACCTGGTAGAGCAGGTTGAACCAGTCGAGTGAAACGCCGGGCTTCCCGTCCTTCGCCTTTTTTTTCTGATCGAGAAACGGCTCGCGGCGGCCGACTTCGTAGACGACGTTCTGAATGTCCTCCGCGGTAGCGCCCGACTTCAATTGCGAGAGCGCATCGCGCAGGTCGATCAGCGCCGCACGCTCCGCGCCGCCCGGCTCGCGGAATTTCTTTTCTGGCAGGACAAAGTCGCGAAAATAATGAATGGCGTACTCGACCAACTCATTGAGCTTGGGATGCGTTTTCGGCGTGACCCCCGGACGGTAGCGGCCGATGAAACCCCACAGCGTGCCGGCATTCTCGGCATTCGACGACGACACCAGCGTGAGCAGCATTGAAAACGAAATCGGCATATCGATCTTCGGCGGCTCGCCCGAATGGATGTGCCAGACTGGATTCGACAGCCGCTGCCGCGTGTCCTGCCGCCCATAGCCGTCGAGAAACTGATAGTACTCGTCGACGTTACGCGGAATCACATCGAAGTAGAGCCGCTTGGCGGCCTTCGGCTCGCGGTACATGAATAACGATAGGCTCTCGGGACTGGCATAGCGCAGCCATTCCTCGATAGTCAGACCGTTGCCTTTCGACTTCGAGATCTTCTGGCTCTTCTCGTCGAGGAAAAGCTCGTAGTTGAAGCCTTCCGGAGCGACGCCGCCGAGCGCGCGGCAGATTTCGCTGGACAATCTGACAGAATCGATCAGGTCCTTGCCCGCCATTTCGTAGTCGACGCCGAGCGCGACCCATCGCATTGCCCAATCCGGCTTCCATTGCAGCTTGCAGCCGCCGCCGGTGACCGGTGTCGTCACCGGCATTTGGGTGTCGGGATCCTTGTAAGTAATGGTGCCGGCCTTTGCATCATGCCCGGTCACCGGCACCTGCAAAACGATGCCGGTCTTCGCATCGATCGGGAGGAACGGCGAATAGGTCGCCGCACGCTCCTCGCGCAGCGACGGCAGCATGATCGCCATTACCTCATCGAAGCGCGAAAGCACTTTAAGCAGAGCCTGATCGAAGCGTCCCGACTTGTAGCATTCGGTGGACGACATGAATTCGTAGTCGAAGCCAAAATGATCGAGAAAAGCGCGCAACCGCGCATTGTTATGCTCGCCGAAGCTCGGATGCGTACCGAACGGATCCGGCACCTTGGTCAGCGGCTCGCCGAGATGCTGTTCGAGCATCTCCTTGTTCGGCACATTGTCCGGCACTTTTCGCAGGCCATCCATATCGTCAGAAAACGCGATCAACCTCGTCTTGATCTTGTCGTCGGTCAGCACCCGGAAGGCGTGACGCACCATCGTCGTGCGCGCGACTTCGCCAAACGTGCCGATGTGCGGCAGGCCGGAGGGTCCATAGCCGGTCTCGAAAATCACCTCGTTCTTTGGATGCTTCTTGAGCCGGGTGACGATCTTGCGCGCCTCCTCGAACGGCCAAGCATTCGATTGCTCGGCGGCCTGGCGCAAGGCTGCGGCGGTTTCGGCGACTGCCATCATGATCTCCGGGGCGCGGACACTAGAAATGCCGCGCGGAAACGTCAAATCCGAAGGCTCAGAACGGGCTGACCGGGAAATAGCGCAGCCACAGATCGGTGAAGCGGCCCTTCTCCCAGATGCGGAACAGCGCCCAGTTGAACGCCTGCCGTAAAAGATCGTTGCCGCGTCTTACCGCAATGCCAACACCTTCACCGAAGAAGCGGCTTTCGAGATAGGGACCGCCGCGAAATTCGCAGCAGTTCGCCGAGTCGGTGCCGTTGAGCCAGAAAGCAAGTGAAATCCCGTCACCGAACAACAGGTCCACCTCACCGCGCTTCAAAGCAAACCGCGCAGCGTCCGCATCGGGATACGGCCGCAGCTCGGCCTCGGTGAACAGCGTCTTGAGGTAGGCCTCATGGGCGGTGCCGGCGACGACCGCAATCTTCTTGCCCTCCAATGCTTCCGGGCGCACATCATCAATCGGGCTGTTGCGGAGCGCAACGAAGCGCGCCGGCGTGCGGTAGTAGGGATCGCTGAAATCGACGCGCGCGCGCATCTCCGGCGTTTGCGCAATCGACGCAATAATTGCATCGCCGTTGTTACTGTTGAGCGCGCTGATAAGCGTGTCAAACCGGCGCATCTGCACGGTGCATTGAACCTGGATCTCTTCGCAGATCATCCGCGCGAGATCGACGTTGAAGCCCGCCGGGTTGCCGTCGGGACCGGCGTAATTAAACGGCGGATAATCGGTCTCCGTAAGGAAGCGAATGATGGTGATGCGGGAAAGGTCCGGCCGCTCGGGCCGGCGCCGCGGATCCCAGAAGCCCGGGACAGCCATCGGGTCGGACGTCATGGCCGGCGTGTTCGGCACTCCCGGGCCGACGGTTGAAGGCGGCGGGCCCGGCTGCCGCGGCGTCTGCGCATGCGCAGCCGCGGCCGCAACAAGCAGCGCAATAATGGCGCATGCGGAACCGCCACGTGGCCACGTGCCAAATTTCGACGTCATCCAATGGTCCTTCCCCGGAATCGGGCGGACCATATCATCGCGGTGGCGGTCGGCTAGTCATATTCGGGTTTTGCTTTTTCACCGGTCAGACGGCGGTCAAATGCCTTTCGATCTCATGCACCGGCATTTTGACGAAATCCTTGTCGACCTCCGCGCGCACAGCACCTTTCAATGTCTGAGAATAGGCCGGGCGGATCATGCCCAGCGCACGCGGTGGCGCCACCACAATAAGGGACTTGGCCTTCCCGGCCGCAACGGCGCTGTCCAGCTGCTGCGCCAGATGAACAAGGAAGGCTCGCTCCGACTGATCGTGCCAGTCGGTTTGCTCGACCGCGCTTCGCGCATTGCCGACGGAATTGTAGGTACGGCCCGGCGCGTCGGTTCCGAGCGCGTGCGTCGGCAAATCTTTCTGTTCCAGCACTTTGATGGTCTTGAGATTGGGAAACTTGGTGTCGCCGGCATTCTCCAAGATCAGCGCTTTGGCGCCGTCACAAACAACGACCCACTCGCCATGACGTATGAGCAATTCAGGCATCGACCGACCTCCGAATGTAAAGACATATTCTAGGCCGCAGGAGATGCCGGCACTTTGCTCTAAATCAAACGTCCCAAGACCGGATTTGTTGCCAAAAGGCCCACTAGTTCGTGCCGTCGAGCAGCCGCCGGGCAATGACCTGCGCCTGGATTTCGGCGGCTCCCTCGAAAATATTCAAGATGCGGGCGTCGCACAGGATGCGCGAGACCGGAAATTCAAGCGCAAAGCCGTTACCGCCATGCACCTGCACCGCATTGTCGGCAGCTGCCCAAGCGACCCGCGCGGCGAGCAATTTCGCCATGCCAGCCTCGAGATCGCAACGGCGCCCGGAATCCTTCTCACGCGCCGCATAATATGTGAGCTGGCGCGCGATCATGATTTCCACTGCCATCATAACGATCTTGTCGGCCACGCGTGGGAAGCCGACGATCGGGCCGCCAAACTGCGCGCGGTTCTGCGCGTAGCCGAGGGCTTGCTCCATCGCCGCCTGTGCGACGCCGATAGCGCGCGCTGCCGTCTGAATGCGGGCGGACTCGAACGTCTGCATCAGTTGCTTGAACCCGAGGCCTTCGCTTCCGCCAAGCAGATTCTCGGCCTTCACCTCGAAGCCGTCGAAGGCAATTTCATATTCCTTCATGCCGCGATAGCCGAGCACCTCGATCTCGGTTCCGCTCATGCCTTTCGCCGGAAAGGGATTTTTGTCGTCGCCGCGCGGCTTTTCGGCAAGCAGCATCGACAGCCCGCGATGGCCGCTCTCGTTGGAATTGGTACGCACGAGAAGCGTCATCAGATCGGCGCGGACCGGATGTGTGATCCAGGTCTTGTTGCCGTAAATCTTGTAGACGTCGCCCTCACGCATGGCGCGCGTCTTGATCGAGGCAAGGTCGGAGCCGGTGTTTGGTTCAGTGAACACCGCGGTCGGCAGCACCTCACCGGATGCGATCTTCGGCAGCCATTTCTGCTTCTGCGCATCGGTGCCGCTGCCAAGGATCAGCTCAGCAGCGATTTCCGAGCGTGTGCCGAGCGAGCCGACGCCAATGTAGCCGCGCGCCAGCTCTTCCGAGACGACGCACATGGATTCCTTGCCGAGTCCCATGCCGCCGAAGTCTTCAGGAATGGTAAGGCCGAACACGCCAAGCGCGGACATCTGCGCGATAATGTCGAGCGGGATATAGCTGTTAGTGAGGTGCCATTTCTGTGCGTTCCCGATCACTTCGGTATCGGCGAACTTGCGCATCTCCTCACGGATCGATTCGAGGGTATCGTCGAGTCCGCAGGCGCCGACCGTCGCGGCATGACGCGTGCGCATCAATGCAATCAGGCGGGCGCGCCGCTCTGCACTATTGCCGCTGACCAGGAGGCCCTCGACCACTGGGGTCATGCGCGCCGCAACCTGGGCGGATGTCACGCCGAGATCGGTCAAACGGACGACTTCGCCCTGGCTCATAGGAATGCCGCCGAACACCTGTGCGAGATATTCGCCGAGGCCGATGCGGACCAGGAGATCTTCGGTTTCGCCGAGATTGCCAGCCTTGCTCATACGCTCGGCGTAGGCGGCAAGCTGCCGGACGGCCTCGACATAGGTTGCGAGCCAAGCAAGTCCGTGGGTTGCCCTTTGTTCGCGATCGAAACGCGCGCCGTCCACCTGCCCTTTTGACGAGACGCGCTCGCGCACTTTCGCCGTCGCATCCGCCAGCAAGGCATCAAGAACCGCCGTTGCCTCGCGGATCAGCCCGTTCAGTTCGGGGTCTTTGGTGGAACGGCTGGCGGCGGTGGACATGCAAATTATTGAGCGATGACGATTTTGAAGACACTACGCGTGCAGTGCACAAAAGCAAAGCCGTAGGGATTCCCTGCAGTTACCAGCGCCCTCCGACCGCCGTTTACGGAGAATTGCTATAAAAATTAACCATTGCGGCTTTACATATTTACCTCTGCGCAGCGCCACACTTCCAATTGGCGAGACCAGATCCAAGCCGCATGCAGCTCACCCAATTTTTGCTTCCTTTCAATTGGTTGACGCGGATGCTCGCATCGTTCTCGGTGCGCACGCGTATCGTCCTGCTCGCTCTTATTCCTGTCGCAGGCTTTGTGGCGAACGGCTTCACCTACACCTCCGGTGAAGGAGACGTCGGCCGCACCTTCGACACGTTCACCCACTCGGCCTCGCTCGCCGACGCGAGCCGCGACTTCAAAAGCGCGGTCGCATCGATGCGTATCGTCGTCAAGGACTTCAACGTGAAGCCGAGCGACAATCTGGTGGCGGGCTTCGAGTACGCATACGCCGTCGCGCTGAGGAATCTCGACACGATCGATGCGTCGGTCGACAAGGGTCACGCCGAAAGCATCAAAGGCATGAGCCGGGACCTGAACGCCCTGCGCGAAGCGTTCAATAATCTCGTGAGAGAGCAGAATACGCTGGGCTTCGACGAGTCATCCGGTCTACGCCGCCAGCTGCAAGTGGCGGGGAACGGCGTCGAGCGCATCATCAATGACAACATGTCCTGGCTGCCGGAAGCCGACGCCAACAAACTGATGGTGACCCTTCTGTACATGCGGCACCACGAGGCCGATTTTCGCGTCACCGAGAGCGAGGTCGCACGCCAGCAATTTCAGCAGGCGTATAAGGCCTTCACCGATATCGTCCAGCCGATCAACGCCACGCAGGAAATGAAGGCTTCACTCGAGCAAGTGGTGAAGACCTATGCCGAAACATTCGGCAAATGGGTCGACGGCTACGACAAAGTGCGGCCGTTGCATGCGGTTATCGACATCGACAGCCAGAACATGCTGCCGCGCGCCGACGATATCATTGCCTACGCCCGCAAGACCGCCGAAAACGCCGGGCAACAGCTCACCAAATCGCAGAGCCGCACGCGCAACGGGATTATCAATGTCGGCATCGCCATGGTTGCGCTGGGGCTCGGCTTTAGCTGGCTGATCGGGCGCAGCATCACACGGCCGCTGAATGGGCTTGCCCGCGTCATGGCGCGTCTTGCCGACGGCGATACCACGGCGCGCATACCGGCGACCAACGCTCGCGACGAGATCGGCGATATGGCGCGCACCGTCATCGTATTCCGCGACAACATGATCGAGCGGGAACGGCTGGCGCAAACGCAGAGTGAGGCAGGTCGCGCGCGCGAGCAGCGCAGCGAAGTGATCGCATCGACGATTTCACAGTTCAAGCATTCCGTCGAAAGCGCGCTGGGCAAGCTTCGCGCCGCGTCGATGAAGCTGGAAATGAGCTCGTCCGATCTCAACAAGGCCGCGGATACCGTCTCTTCTGAGGCAGACACTGCGACGAGCCGCGTGACCGCCGCTTCCGAGAACGTCACGGCAGCCGCCAGTTCGGTCGAAGAACTTGCGGCTTCGATCGGCGAAATTGCCGCGCAGGCCGCGAAATCGACCGACGTCGCAGGTCGCGCCGTCTCCGAAGCGCAACGCACCGTCACGACAATGTCGCAGCTCGGCACTGCGGCCACCCGCATCGGAGAGGTGGTCGGGCTCATTCAGGCAATCGCCGGGCAAACCAATCTGCTCGCGCTGAATGCAACGATCGAGGCGGCGCGCGCCGGCGAGTCCGGCAAAGGCTTTGCCGTCGTTGCCGCCGAAGTGAAGTCGCTTGCGGGACAGACCGCCCGGGCGACAGAGGAAATCGCGGAGCAGATCGGCTCAATTCAGTCGGCGGCAGCCGATGCCTCGGAAGCCATTGGGCAAGTCGATGCCATCATCCGCGAAATGGCGTCGATCGCCACGATGGTGGCAGCCACCGTGGATCAGCAAAATTCCGCCGTGGCTTCGATTGCCGAAGGCGTCAATCGCGCCTCGGGTGAGGCTCGCGTCGGTGCGGAGGCAATGAGCCGGGTAGCGGGCGTCACGACAGACGCCCGGTCTACGGCCTCCGACGTCAAGGATCTCGCCGACTCGGTCGCGATCGAAGCCGAAGGTCTCGAGGCCCAGGTCCGGCAATTCCTGACCAACGTGCAGGCTGCCTAGATTCCGCCCCACGCGGCGAGGCCGATACCGGCCTTGCAAAGCCAGCGCCGATGGATGATCTGAAAGGCGCAAGGCCTGTAGGAGCAATCCTTTGAGCGCATTGAGACGGACAGTGCGAATTGCGGGCGACGCCTTTCAGCACTTTATCGACGACGACGGCTGGGCGATCGCGAGCCATATCGCACTGTCGACGTTGATGGCGCTGTTCCCGTTCCTGATCGTGGTCACCGCGCTCGCCGGGTTCTTTCTGGGTTCCAAAGAGCTCGCCGACGAAGCCGCGCGTCTTTTGCTCGAAGCGTGGCCCAGGGAAGTCGCTGCGCCGATCGCGCTTGATATCACCGGCGTCCTCACCTCGACCCGCGGCGATATCCTTACCCTCGGTGTACTTTTCGCACTTTACTTCGCGTCGAGCGGCGTCGAGAGCCTGCGGATTGGGCTCAACCGCGCCTACGGCGTGAAAGAGGGACGCGCATGGTGGCTGCTGCGCATCGAATCCGTCATCTACGTTCTGATCGGCGCAGTTGCGATCCTGGCATTCTCATTCCTCGTCGTGCTGGCGCCGTTGATCCTCGCAAAACTGATTCAATATGTGCCCGCGCTCGAGCCCTTCGCAGACCGGATCACGTTCGCGCGCTATTCGACGGCGGCGGCGGTGCTCGTGATTGCCCTGATGATCGTGCATCTATGGCTGCCGGCAGGCCGGCGCTCGCTTGGTGAGATTGCGCCGGGAATTATCGCCACAATGCTGTTGTGGCTTATCACCGGTGCCGCCTTTGGCCGCTATCTCGCCAACTACGCCTTTGCCTACGTATCGATGTACGCCGGGCTTGCTTCGGCAATGATCGCGCTGGTCTTCCTTTACGCCTGCGCGTCGATCTTTATCTACGGCGGAGAATTGAACTCAACAATTTCCCAGGCGCGGGAAAAGGCCGACTAGCGCCCGGCTTCCTGCGCGTCCTCAAAAGTTCTCAAGCCGGTGCGCGGCGCGTTCACCATCACCGCCATGTTGCCCGGCGGATGCTGGTTCTTCCACATCTTCACGTGAGCGAGCGGAATGTTCTCCCACGGAAAGACTTCGCTCATGCACGGGTCAATGCGCTGCTCGAGCACGAACTGGTTTGCGTGCGAGGCCTGCTTGAGGTGCGCAAAATGCGATCCCTGGATGCGCTTCTGTCTCATCCAGACATAGCGTGCATCGAACGTGAGATTGTAGCCCGTCGTTCCTGCACAGAAGACAACCATACCGCCCCGCTTGACGACAAGGCATGACACCGGAAATGTCTGCTCGCCCGGATGCTCGAAGACGATATCGACATCGCGTTTCCCGGTAATTTCCCAGATCGCCTTGCCGAAGCGGCGAGCTTCCTTCGTCCACTCGCCGAATTCCGGCGAGTTAACCGCTGGCATCTGTCCCCAGCACTTGAAATCTTTGCGGTTGATGACTCCCTTGGCGCCGAGGTTGAGAACGTATTCAATCTTCGACTCGTCCGAGACAACCCCGATGGCGTTGGCGCCGGACGCGGCGACAAGCTGGACACCGAACACACCGAGCCCGCCGGAGGCGCCCCACACCAGAACGTTGTCGCCAGGCTTAAGCGTGTGTGGAGGATGCCCGAACAGCATCCGATACGCGGTCGCAAGCGTAAGCGTGTAGCAAGCCGACTCTTCCCACGAGAGATGGTTCGGCTTCGGCATCAGCTGGCGCGACTGCACGCGGCAGAACTGCGCGAACGATCCGTCCGGAGTCTCGTAGCCCCAGATGCGCTGCGATGGCGAGAGCAAGGGATCGCCGCCGTTGCAGTCCTCGTCGTCGCCATCGTCCTGATTGCAATGGACGATGACTTCGTCCCCGACCTTCCAGCGCTTGACTTTGGTGCCGACGGCCCACACCACGCCGGAGGCATCGGAGCCGGCGATGTGGAATGGATGCTTGTGGCCGTCGAGCGGTGAGATCGGAACGCCGAGGCCGGCCCAGACGCCGTTGTAGTTCACGCCGCCTGCCATCACGTAGACGAGCACTTCGTCGTCGCCGATCGGCCAGGTCGGCACCACCTCGAGCTGGAATGATTTGTCGGGTGGTCCGTGCCGCTCCTTGCGGATCACCCATGCGTGCATCTTCTCCGGCACGTGCCCGAGCGGCGGAATCTCGCCGATATCGTAGAGGTCTTTGAGCGGAGCCACCCCCCGCGCTTTGGCGACTGCCGGCATCGAGTGATCCTCCCTGCCTATAACAATCTGGCGCAAATTATGTTGCGTCGCAATAATACCTTTTGCGTTCGCAAAAAACGTTGCGGCGGCAATTGGTTACGGAGGGATGGCTATTCCGGGACCCGATATAGGGCGGATCGGGCAGCTCCTATGATGCACTCGGGGCGATCCGGCATCGATTGGTTCAAAAGGTTGTATCGATCGTTCTGCCGCCAAGCGCATTAAGGCTTTGCAATTCGTCACCCGTAGCGTGCCCGGATCACTCGGAGCGCGGGCATGTCCGAGCAGACCATTCGTCGAACCGAGCGGTCTTCGGGCCGCGATGACCGCGGCTTGTCGCCGCGGGCGTCTACGTTCTGCTGATCGCAGTGGCGCCACAGTTGCTCGGCGACCCCGACACCTGCTCACACCTCGCGCTCGGCCGTTTTCGCCAACTTCCGCGGAACGTACTGGCCCGCCTTCGAGTGGCTCTCCGAAGTTGTGTTCGCACTGGCGTATGCGGCCGGCGGCTGGATGGGCATGGTGGCAATCGCATCGGCTGCCGCCGCAAACGCAAAGCCTGAAAAGATTTATATTGCGATGCAGCAAAAAAGGCGGCACTTTGCCGCCTGAAGCCTGACGGCGGCCATGACACGCGAGCGCCCAACACGCGATAAGCCCTGGATTTTCCGCACCTATGCCGGTCATTCGACGGCGGCGGATTCCAACGCGCTGTACCGGAAAAATCTGGCGAAAGGTCAGACTGGCCTATCGGTCGCCTTCGATCTGCCGACCCAGACCGGCTACGATTCCGACCACGTGCTCGCGAAGGGCGAGGTCGGCAAGGTCGGCGTGCCCATCTGCCATCTCGGCGACATGCGCGCGCTGTTCGACGGCATCCCCCTGGACACGATGAACACCTCGATGACCATCAACGCCACCGCCGCGTGGCTGATGGCGCTGTACATCGCGGTTGCCGACGAACAAGGCGCGCCGCGCGCAAGCCTGCAGGGCACGTTGCAAAACGACATCATTAAGGAATACCTGTCGCGTGGCACCTACGTTTTTCCGCCGGCGCCGTCGATGCGGTTGATCAAGGACGTGATCTTGTTCACGACCAAGGAAATTCCGAAATGGAATCCGATCAACGTCTGCTCGTATCACCTGCAGGAAGCCGGCGCGACGCCGGTGCAGGAACTGGCATTTGCACTCGCCACCGCGATCGCGGTGCTCGACACCGTGAAGGCCTCGGGCGAAGTGCCGCCGGACAAGTTCGGTGAGGTCGTCGGACGTATCTCGTTCTTTGTTAACGCCGGCCTGCGCTTTATCACCGAGCTTTGCAAAATGCGCGCCTTTACCGAGTTGTGGGACGAGATTACACGCGCGCGCTACGGCATCACCGATGCCAAGCAACGACTGTTCCGTTACGGCGTCCAGGTTAACTCGCTCGGGCTGACCGAGCCGCAGCCTGAAAATAACGTCGCGCGCATCCTGATCGAAATGCTGGCAGTAACGCTGTCGAAAAGCGCGCGTGCGCGCGCAGTCCAGTTGCCGGCATGGAACGAAGCGCTTGGGCTGCCACGTCCATGGGACCAGCAGTGGTCGCTGCGCATGCAGCAGATTCTCGCCTATGAGACCGATCTGCTCGACTACGGTGATATCTTCGACGGCTCAAGCGAAATCGCGCGCAAGGTCGAAGCACTGAAACAGCAGGCCCGCGAGGAGCTCAATCGGATCGCAGAGATGGGCGGCGCAGTCGCCGCCGTCGACACCGGCTACATGAAGCGGCAGCTTGTCGAGTCGAACACGGCGCGGCTCGAAGCCATCGAGCGCGGCGATCAGGTTGTCATCGGCGTGAATAAATATCTTGAAAGCGAACCATCGCCGCTGGCCGCAGCAGCGGACGCCATTCTCACCGTATCCGAGGAAGCCGAGCTTGGGCAGACCGAACGGCTAAAAGCCTGGCGCGAAGCGCGCGACAATGCTGCGGTCGCCGCTGCGCTGAAGGACCTCAAACGCGCCGCCACCAGCGGCGGCAACATCATGCCGGCCTCGATCGCATGCGCAAAAGCGGGCGTCACAACCGGCGAATGGGGATGGACGCTGCGCGAGGCTTTCGGCGAATATCGGGCGCCGACCGGCGTTGGTCGCGCGATGCGCAACGACGTCACCGGGCTCGACGACATCCGCGCCGATGTCGACCGCGTTTCCCGCAAACTTGGTCGCCGGCTCACGTTCCTCGTTGGCAAGCCGGGACTGGACGGCCATTCCAATGGCGCCGAGCAGATTGCAGTACGTGCGCGCGATGCCGGCATGCAAGTCGTGTATGAGGGCATCCGGCTGACGCCGGAGGAAATCGTCGAAGCCGCGCGCAAGCAAAAGGCGCATGTCGTCGGACTTTCCGTGCTGTCAGGGAGCCATCTGCCGCTGGTCGAGGACGTCGTCGGACGCATGAAAAAGGCCGGCCTCGACGTGCCGGTGATCGTCGGCGGCATCATTCCGCCAGAGGACGCCGCGGAGCTGGAAAAAGCCGGCGTAGCAGCGGTGTACACGCCGAAAGATTTCGAACTGAACCGTATCATGTCGGACGTGGTGCGGATCGTCGAACGTGCCAAGGGCGCCAGCAACGTCTGATCAGCGCATGCTGCATTCCGTTAGCGCCTGCGCAAGCTTTCGCGGACTCACTGGTTTCACGAAATAGAAATTCATCCCTGCATCACGTGCGGCTGCCTCGTCACCGCTTTCGCCACGGCCGGAGATACCAACGATCGGCGTAAGGCCAGTCTTTCCCGGCAGCGCGCGTATGCGGCGCGCCGCGTCGATGCCGTTCAGGCCGGGAAGCGTAACGTCCATCAGCACAACGTCGTAACCGCCGCGCTCGACCGCCGCCACGACGGCTTCGCCGGTCTCGGCGAAATCAACCCGATGACCTAATTCGCCGAGAATCGTGTTCATCACCACGCGGCCATAGGGATTGTCTTCCGCGCAAAGGATCGACAGCGGCCGAACAGGTGTCGGCCTACGGTCCTGTCGCTGTGCCGTTGCTCGCGCTTCAAGCGATTCAACGAGCACACTTAAACGGAATATGGAGCCGCTGCCTTTTTTGCTGGTCACACTGAGGTCGCCGCCCATCGCCTGTGCGAGACGTTTGACCAGCGAGAGCCCAAGCCCCGCGCCGCCGTAAAGTTTCGAAATCTTGACGCTGGCCTGCGCGAACGGACGAAACAGCAGCTTGAGCTCACCGGCGCTGATGCCGATGCCGTCGTCTGCAAAACTGAAGACCAGGCGGATGCGGCCTTGCTTGGCCTGTTCAGCCGTTGCCGCAAACGTCACTTTTCCCTGGTGCGTAAATTTTACGGCATTGTCCGCCAGGTTCTCCAGAGCTGCGCGCAAGCGCAAACCATCGCCCGACGCCATCGCCGGCAGATTGTCGGCTATTTTGATGTTGGTCTTGAGATCCTTATTGTGGGCACGCGCCGCGAGAGCCGCGCCGACAGCCTCGGCAAGCGCACGTGGTGCAAAAGGCTCATTGCGAAGAACGAGGCCATGGGCCTTTGCTTTTGCTGCATCAACAATAACAGTGGTCAGGACCGAAAGGTGATCGGCGCCGCTTTTGATCGCGCTCGCCCACTCGCGCTCGCGCGTACCCAGATCCGACGACACCAGCAGTTCGGCAAGCGCAACGATTCCGGTCAATGGCGTGCGGATATCGTGTGCGATCCCGGCAAGCGCAGCCTCGATCGCGCGCGCTGACGGCGCCTTTTCCGAGGGCCGTCTGGGCGTGCGGCGTGGACGGCGCCGCCGCGGCGCTTTTTTTCGGACCTTTGGCATTAATCCCTTACCCGGGACGCGACATTGACATGGAAGACCGGCTCAATCGAGCCCGGTCAGGCTGCGAATATCGGCGGGCGTTACTCCGCGTGCGCGAAGCTCGCGCAGGCCGGTGGATTGCGTCGATTTCGACAACTTGTTGCC
>Ga0111539_10001218_pt1 | contig 34245 bp, 18 predicted proteins | sample RhiMethybrSRZTD1_FD_79667 | JGI IMG/M metagenome (GOLD analysis project Ga0111539, IMG submission 79667) | Populus rhizosphere microbial communities from Tennessee, USA - Rhizosphere MetaG P. TD hybrid SRZTD1 (version 2) (version 2) | ecosystem: Host-associated > Plants > Roots > Rhizosphere >...
ATGAAGCGCCTGGTTGCCGCCCTCCGCCGTCCGCGCAATCGAAATATCGTGCTGATCCTGATGACGATGGTTGTCATAGCGGCCGGCGCGTATGCCGTGCGCGGCAACGCCGTGCCGGATCTGCCGACGACGGAAGTGAAAAAGGGGGAGTTCGTCGACACCCTCGAGATCCGGGGCGATATCAGGCCGCTGCGGTCGATCGTCCTGACGTCGCCCATGCAGTCCGGCGATCTCCAGATTGTGAAGCTCGCGAAGAACGGCTCCACCGTGAAAGCCGGTGACGTCGTGGTCCAGTTCGACGGCTCGCTGCTCAAACGGACGATCCAGGAAAAGCAGACCGAGCTGCGTCAGGCCGACGCCGAGATCGAACAGGCGCGCGCGCAGGGGAAGATCACCGAAGAACAGAACGCGACCGCGTTGATGAAGGCGCGTTACGACATCGAGCGTGCGAAGCTCGACGTGAACAAAGGAGACACCGTCTCGCGAATCGAAAACGAGAAGTTCAAGCTGGCACTCGCGGACACCGAGCACAAGCTGCGCGAGCTCGAGGAGAAGATCAAGTCCGATCGCACCGCGGCCGAAGCCGACGTCGCCGCGCGTCAGCGCAAGCGCGAGAAGGCGATGGCCGACCTGCAGCGCGCCGAGCGCGGGCTGCAGAATCTCGAATTGAGGGCGCCGGCAGCCGGGCTCGTCAACGTGCTCCCGAACTTCCGCGCCGCGAGCACCTGGGGCAGCGAACAGGAATTCCGCGAAGGCGACCGCGCGTGGCCCGGCGCGTCGATCCTGGAGCTTCCCGATCTCTCATCCGTGCACCTCGAAGCGCGGCTCGACGAGTCGGACCGAGGGAGGCTCCAGGCCGGACAGGAGGCGATCGTCCGGATCGAGGCGATCCCGGGCCGCGAGTTCAAAGCCCGCATCAACGACATTTCGGTGCTGGCGAAGATTGATTTCACCCAGGGCTGGCCGCCGCCAAAGAACTTCAACCTGAACCTGGTCCTCCTCGACGCCGACGCGAAGATCCGTCCGGGTATGACCGCGGTCGCCCGCATCGCAACCGATCGCATTCCCGACGTCGTGGTCGTGCCGGCCGAGGCCATCTTCCAGCAGGACGGCGCGCCGAACGTCTACCGGCTGGTCGGCTCCGAGTTCGTCCCGACCCGGGTCGAGGTCAAACGCCGGGGCCGCGAGCAGGCGATCATCGCCGCTGGCGTCGAACCGGGGGATCGCATCGCAACGCGGCGCCCGGCGCCGGAGATGATCAGGAGAGCGAATTGAAGAAGCGCCGCCGCACTCTCATCGCCGCCATCGTGATAGCCATCGTCGGCGTCGGTGCGGCGTTGACGATCGCTGTCCCGCGCCTGCCCGACAACCGGTCAACGGTGCCGACCACGAGCGTGACGAAGAGTCCGCTCAAGCTGACCGTCCACGCCACGGGCGACCTCCGCGCCGGCCGCACCATCACGCTCGTGGCGCCGCCAGTCGGTGGTGGAAGCCTGCGCGTCGTGAAGCTGGTGCCCACGGGTGTCGCCGTCAAGAAGGACGATCCGGTCGTCGAGTTCGATCCTGCGGATCAGCTCTACGCACTCGCGCAGGCACAATCCGAACTGGCCGAGGCGGAGCAGGAAATCGTGAAGATGAAGGCGGACGCGGCGGTCCAGAAGGCACAGGACGACGTCGCGTTGCTGACTGCGCGGTTCGACGTACGCCGGGGCGAGCTGGACACGACCGCCAACGAATTCATCGCCGCAATCGACGCAAGGAAGAACGTTCTTTCACTCGAAGAAGCCAAACGCCGGCTCGCGCAGCTCGAAGAGGACGTCCAGTCCCGTGCCGAAACCAACAAGGCCTCGCTCCTCGTGGTCGAGGAGAAGCGGAACAAGGCACTGATCGCGACGCAGCGCGTGCAGCAGGTGATCGACAGCCTGATCCTTCGTGCTCCGCTCGACGGCGTCGTCTCACTGAAGGAGAACCGCGACGCCGCCGGCGGGATGTTCTTCGGCCAGCAGCTGCCCGAATACCGCGAGGGCGATCAGGTGGGGCCGGGCCGGCCGGTCTCGGACGTCATCGAGTCGGGGCGCATGGAGGTTCGTGCCAAGGTCGACGAGAACGATCGCGGCAACCTGACGGAAGGTCAGCCGGCAACCGTCTCCGTCGATACGCTGCCCGGAGCCGAATTCCCGGCGAAGGTTGGTCAGCTGGCGGGTCTTGCCAACCGGGCATTCTGGGAAGCGAGCGCCACTCGCCTCTTCGATGTGACGTTTCAGTTCGAGAAAATCGACCCTCGGCTTCGGGCCGGCTCGTCGGCACGCGTCATCGTGGAGGGCAAGACGCTCGAGGGCGCGCTGCACGTGCCGCGGCAGGCCGTGTTCGCGCGCAGCGGCAAAAACCACGTGTTCCTGCGCCTCGGCGACCGGTTCGAACAACGCGAAGTCAAGGTCACACAGCGCACCGAAAGCCGCGTCGTCGTCGAAGGCCTGGCTGAAGGCGCCGAGATCGCGCTCGTCGATCCAACCGTGCGGCGGCCCGGCTCCACCTCGCCGTCCGCCCCACCGGTTCCCGCTGCCGGGGCCCCCCGATGACGACGGCGCGCATTCCGACAATCGGCAAGTACGCCGATTTCCTGCCCGACCTGCGGATGGGTCTCGACAACCTCCGGGCCCACAAGCTGCGATCGCTCCTCACGATGATGGGGATGATCTTCGGCGTGGCGGCCGTGGTCGCCATGCTGTCGATCGGCGCCGGTGCGCAGCAGGAGGTGATGGCGTTCATCGAACAGCTCGGCGTCCGCAACCTGATCGTCGAGGCGCGCGAATCCACGGACTGGCAGTCGCAGCAGAAGATCCGGAAGATCTCCGCCGGCCTCACATTCCAGGACTTCCGCATCATCCAGGCGAACGTGGAAGGCATCACCGCCGCCACCGCGCGCAAGCGCTTTACGCCCACCAAGCTCCTGCCCAAGCCGCAGGGGGACGCGCCCCTCGTGTACGGGGTCAGCCCGTCGTACATGGCCATCGCCAACCTGCACGTCGCCAGTGGACGGTTCTTCGACGATGCGGAGACCGCGGCGGCTGCGCCGATCGCGGTCCTCGGGGAAGGCGCGGCCGCAGCACTGTTCGGCACCGACGATCCGATCGGCCGGCATTTGAAGGTGAACGAGCAGTGGTTCCAGGTGATCGGGATCGCGGGACCACAGCTGACGGTTCAGACCGACGTTGCGGGTTTGCCGGCGCAGGACCGCAACAACCTGATCTACGTGCCGCTCTACTCCGCCATCTTCCGGCTCGAGGACGGCCAGAGCGGCCTCAAGGACGAAATCGACGGGATCTACCTGCAGCTGCGGTCGTCGGACGACATCCCGTCGTCGTCGGCGCTGCTCCGCGGGCTGCTGAACGTCGCGCATCGGGAGGCCGGAGACTTCACGATCGTGTCGCCGGCCGAGCTCCTCGCCGAACAGCGGCGGACGCAGCGCATCTTCGAGATGGTGATGGTGGCGATCGCATCGATCTCGCTGCTGGTCGGCGGCATCGGCATCATGAACATCATGCTGGCGAGCGTGATGGAACGGACGCGCGAGATCGGCGTCCGCCGCGCGATCGGCGCCAAGCGGCGCGACGTCATCCGTCAGTTCCTGATCGAGACCACGATCATCTCGCTCGCAGGCGGCGTGATGGGCGTGCTGCTGGGCGTCGGCCTGTCACAACTGATCGGTTTTCTGGCCGGCTGGTCGACGATCGTCACGACCTGGTCGATCGTGCTCGCGTTCTTCGTATCGGTCGCGATTGGCTTGATCTTCGGTCTGTATCCGGCCGCACGCGCGGCGGGGCTGGATCCGGTCAAGGCTCTTCACTACGAGTAATCAGACTCGCATCAGAATTCCTCGCGCGCTTCCGCCTCGGAGAGCCGTCAGCGCCTTGCAGTAGATTGCCAGCTGGCGCTTGTAGCGCTCACCCTCGACATCCAGTTCGCGATCTGTCTTGAAATCGAGCACCACGAATCGACGCTCGGACGGCCCCGATTCCATGAATGCGAGGTCAATCGTGCCTTCGATGAGCGTGCCGTCCGGAGCCTGCCAGATCAGCGGCAGCTCGCGGTAGCAGCGGCCCGAAGTGCCGGCGGTTCGCACCTGATCGAAGAGCGGATGGCGCAGCACCGCCATCACCGCTTCCGCGACGGCGGACGCCTCTTCCTCGACACCGGAACCGGAGCCAAGAACGATCCTCGCCTGTGTCGACGCGACGCGCCGAACGATCGATTCGTCTGCGTCGAGCGGCACAGTCGCGAGCGTAGTGTGCACGAGGGTGCCGAACTGCGGCCCGAACGGGCGACCGGTGACACGTCCGACATCGACGACATCGATCTGCACATTGTCGGTGTCCATCAGCGGGAGGTCGCGCTCGGCGGCAATCTGGGTCACCGTACGCGATGCGATTGAGGGCTGGCGCGCGTCCGCAATCGCCGACGAACGCGCCGACTCCCACTCGCGATAGCGGGCAAGACGTTGCGTGGACCCGGCGGCGTCGCCATCCTTCGCAATCAGATCATCCCGGCGCAGGCCGAACGAGCTGCCGGCATCGAGCGCAAGCGCGTGCGGATCCCACCACACGACGTGATACCCGGGATCCGGGATCCGGGGTTCGGGCTCCGGGGCCACCGAACCGGCGGCCGCAAACGTGTACTGGCCAGGCGCAACGGTTCTCGTCCTTGCGGGATCGCCGTCGGGCCGGTTCATCACGGTGTCCTTCGAAGGGAATATCGGACACCCGGCGGCCGCTGCAGGGTTGCGCCGATCCGATAGCCCGGGATAGACCGCTTTCGTCAACGGATCGAGCCAGCCCCCGTCGTACTCCTCGTCGCCGATCGCCGGAACGATCAGCACGTCGCGCGCCCGTGTCGCGGCGACATAGGTCAGGCGTTCTCCCTCGGCGCGATCGCGCGCCGCCTCGACGGCGCCATTCAGCAACAGGTCCGTGGGAGCCCATCCACCGAGCTTGATGGCGCAGAGGTTCCCCGACGGATCGATCCATCGGCCCGCCTCCGCACGCGAGAGCTTGCACGTCAGATCGACGAGGACGACGATGGGGAACTCGAGCCCCTTGGCCTTGTGCACCGTCATCATGCGGACGCCGTCGCTGTCCTCCTCCAGGATCGGCGCCTCCGCGGCCTGGGCGGTGTCCGCGGCCGTGCGCAGCTCCTCGACGAACCCTCGAAACGAGATGCCGCCGCCGAGCTCGTACTGGCGCGCCAGCTCCGCCACGTGCAGGACGTTGGCGAGCGCCTGCTCGCCACCGATGCGGAGCGCGAAGCCGACATGCGCGCGCGTCGCGCGCAGCAGCTCGTGAAGCACGCCTGAGGCGCCGCCCCATTCGCGTGTATCGGCGGCGTCCGCGAAGATGCTGTTGCGATGTCGATGGAGCCGCTTCAACAGCTGCAGCGCGCCGGCAATCGGGCGCAGGTGCTCGACCTCCGCCGGGGTGTCACGGTTGAAGACTTCCGGAATCCGGTGCGGATGGAAGACATACCGCCGGAATCCCTTGTCGGTCTGGCGGCCGAACCGATAAGCCCAGTCGAGCAGGTCCTCGTCCGTGATTGCGAAGAACGGACCGCGCAGCGTCGCGAACACCGACAGCTCGTCGTCCGGCCACTCGACCGCGGCGAGCGCGGCGCGAATCGCCTCGATCTCTTCGCGCTCGTGGAAGGCGCGTCCCCCGACGAGCACATGCGGGATGCCACGAGCTTCGAGCGCCTCGACGTAGGGCCGGGTGACGTCCGTCTGCCAGCTGACGAAGCGGCGGAACAGCAGGCAGATGTGCTTGGCAGTGACGGCGAGCGGCTCGGTGCCGCTGCGTTCGGTCACCTTCCATCCGCTGTGAGTGATGATCCAGTCGACCATCGCGCCGACCGCGCCGGGCAGCGATTTGTCGATTGCGGAGCCCGCCACATACCTGGTGGCGTACGGTGATGGCACCGGTAGCACAACCACCGCCGGCTGATCGGGCAACTCGGAACGGAATGGCGCAAGGGGGACGTACGGTGCCTGCAAGGTGAGCTCGTCACCCGTCATGACCGGCGCGAATGCCGTGTTCACGCACGCCTGTATTTCCGGGACGCTGCGAAAGCTGGTGTTGAGCCGCAGCAGGCGCGCGCCGTGGCCCTCCAGCTGTCGAGATACCTCACGGTAGATCCCGACGTCAGCGCGCCGGAACCTGTAGATCGACTGCTTCGGATCGCCGACCAGGAACAGCCGCCCCGGTACCGGCCGAACCCGCCGCCAGTCGGTCTCGGCATCGTTGTCGGCGGCGAGCAGCAGCAGGATCTCCGCCTGCAGCGGATCGGTGTCCTGAAATTCGTCGACGAAGATGTGCGTGAAGCGCTCCTGGAATCCGCGGCGGACCAGCGGATTGCCCCGCACGAGATCGCGCGCGCGGACCAGCAGATCGAGGAAGTCGAGCGCGCCCGCGGCGCTCTTCAGAGCCTCGTACCGCGCCGTCGCCCCCCGCAGCTCGCGTTGCAGCAATGCGGCCAGGTCCGCATCGGCGTCCATGCGGAACTGATCCAGCCGGGATCGAAGCTCTTCGACCGCGCTCAGCAGCGCGTCCCGCCTGAGGCCATCCTTGTACATGGCGCCGCGCCCGTGCCTCACGTTCCCGAGCACACGATCGCGGGACAGGTCCACCAGGCCGGCTTCCCATCCGTCGGAGTCGGGCGCGCCGGTATCACCGAATTCCTGCTGCAGCCCGATCTCGTCGCTCAGCCTCCGCGCCGGCTCGGTGCTGCTGCAGAGCGGATCGTTGCGCGACGAAGGACTCCGGGTGAGGTCGGCGACTTCGTGCAGCAGTCCAACCGTCTCCTTGATGGCGGCCTCGCGATCGAAGGGGTTCCTCGTCCAGTCGCCAGTAAAGTCGCGCCACCCGGTCAGTTCCCACGCGGCGTTCCGGAGTCGATCGATCGGACCGTCGTCGCCACCGAACGCCGTGCGCCGGAGCGCTCTTCGCACACCTTCGGGAGGATCGGCCAGCTGTTCCTGCAGCCACCGTCCAAACGCGTCGTCGAACGTCCTGAACGCCGCGTCCTCGGTCAGGACCTCGAACAGCGGATCGATACGCGCTTCGACCGGCCGTTCGCGGAGCAGATCGGCACAGAAGCCATGGATGGTGCTGATGTGCGCTTCCTCGAGCTTCGTGAGTGCCAGATCAAGATGCCGCCGCGCTGCTTCGTCCTGAACAGCCGTGCGCTCGCGATCCAGCCGCTCGCGCAAACGGAGCTTCAGCTCACCGGCGGCCTTCTCGGTGAACGTGACCGCGACGATCTTGTCCACGCTGGTGCGGCCCTCGGCGAGGATTCGCACGATGCGTCCCACGAGCTCGGTCGTCTTCCCGGTGCCCGCCGCGGCTTCCACAACCAGCGTGTCGTCGAGAGCCGTAGCAATGAGATGCCGAGCCTCTGCGTCTGTGACCGAGCCTGGCTCGCCGAAGCCCGTCGTCGAAGATCCCGGGCGAAGGAGGCTCATGGCATCGCTCGCAGCGCTGTCAGGTCAGCGATCGAATCCGACGGCTTGCGCCGGAGATGCAGCGGCTCGTCCGGGCCGCAGACCGGGCGGAAATCGCACCAGTTACACGCCCGCTCGGCTGGTGCGGGCGGCAGAAAGCCAAGCTCGATGGCGCGGTCGATGATCTCGAGCGCCTCGAGACCGGCCCGCCGGTTGGCATCCGAGAGAAGCACTGGATGATCGGCGAAACCACCCGCGGCCGTGCAGTAGAAGAGTCGTCCGCCACTCACAGGCCTACCGAGCAGTTGTTCCACCGCCAGGCCATAAATGACAGGCTGCAGCGTGGCGCCGCCGCCGATCACCGTGCGCGGGGTCGTCCTGTTGCGGCCGGTCTTGTGATCCGTGATCCGGAGTTCTGCTGACTCGTCCCTGGACTCGACTACGTCGATTGAGCCTCGAAGCACGAAGCGGCCGTCGATGGTCACGGGGTCGGCCACGCTGCGTTCATCGCGTCCTTCATCCGACAGCCCGAAGCTGAGCTCGAAGTACTCCGGCGTCCAGCCTTCCGCTTCCGGCAGTTTCCTGACCCAGACACGGAGGTCGCGGCCGATCGCGGCGATCTCGTCGGACCAGACCCGCGGAATCGCCGGCGCGAGGTTCTCTTCGTACTTCGCGGCTACCGTCTCGAGCACGCGATCGAGCACCGCGAGCGCGTCGGCGACGCCGGACGCCGCCAAGGGCAGCCGTCCGCGATCGCGCATCGCCCGAAAGAACACGGCCTGCACTTCGTGAAAGATTGAGCCCTTCGTCAGGGGATCGAGCCGTTGCAGGGGCTCAGGCTCCTGGTTCGGCTGGAGCCGGTAGATTGCCGAGAGAGCGAACTGGTACGGGCACAGCGTGAACTTCTGGAGCGCCGACACCGAATACGGGCGGGCGGAGAGACGCTGCGTGGCGAGCATCGGCTTGATGCCGTCGTTCAGGGCGACGAGACCGTCCTGTGAGCGCCAGCGCGATTGCGCCCGCGCCCAGCGGCGAACCACCGAGCGACGTAACGCATCGTTCAGCCCCAGCAGATAGTTCGCATGACCGCGCACCGCGTGGCGATCGGCGCGACCGATCAGCTCCCGCAAGGTCGAGAGGTCGTGTTCGACTTCGTCGATCGCGAGCGAAGCGTCAGCCGGCGCCGGCCAGTCGAGCCTGGCGCCGCCCTCAATCGCGGCATCGCGCTGCAATGCCTCGTGATTGGGAATCCGGCCGGTGACCGCGCGCATGACGTCGAGCATGTAGAACGACGGCACGCGCGGCCGCGCACCGCTCACGTCGAGCCTGGGATACGAGAGCCACAGACGCTCGGTCGGAGCTCCCACCGCAAGCCGAAGCATCAGGCGCTCGTTCTTGAGGCGATCGTCCTGGGTGAACAGTCCGGCGTCGAGCGGCTTGCGCATCTCGACGTCGAGCAGCATCGGATCCTCGCGCGGTGTCTGCGGAAACAGCCGCTCGGCGAGCGACGGCACGAACACCACCTTGAACACGCGGCCGCGCAACTGCTGCGGAGTACCGACGAATACGCGGCCGAAGCGATTCGCTGGCGGGTGCTCGTCGAGTGTACGCAGCCGCTCCGCCAGGATCCCGCGAGCCTCTTCGAGGGTGACCGGCCCGATTGCTGCCATCGGCCGCAGCTCGCCAAGGACGCGCAGCACCCGTCCGGGCCGGCGCAGCACGCGCGGGGCGAGGTCGTTGAAATGCGTCAGCCACTCGCCCCAGGTCGCGGTGGAGGGCCAGGACGCCAACGTGTCGACAATCGGCAGCGCGAAGCGGGTCAGGTGGGTGAGATTGGTGAGATCTCGCTCGAGCTGTCCGGCGCGCGCCGACTCGGGATCCTCCCGCTGCGCTTCGCGCAACTGCTCCTCGTATTCGCCGCGCAGGCCTCGAAGCCGCCGACGCCAGCGTTCGGGCTCGCCGCCGATCACGGCTGAGTCGACGATCAGCCTCTCCCATCGCCACGGCGCTCGCAGCGCGCCGGCGACGACCGGCTTGTCTGCGTCATCGGCCGGCGAGTGCGCGCGTTCTCCGTCCTCGGCCTCCTCCGGTTGTGGATCGACCCGCGCAAATCCGGTGACCGCATCGTCTGCGGGCAGCGACGTGCCGGGCGCACGCGCCGCTTCTTCGGCATCGGGGACCTGTCCAAGCGAGAGGTATTCGGCAAACCTGATCGCGGACAGTCGCTCGACAGCGCAGCCGAGAATCGCGAGAAAAGCCCGGCCCGCAGGATGAGGGCGCCGCGCGCCGCGCTCGAACCAGCCCGGAATGCCGGCGCGATCGAAAGCGTCCTCGACCAGGCCGACATAGTCCGTCGGCGCGCGCAGCACGATCGCGATCTCGTCGAAGCGAATGCCGGAACGCACTTCCTGCAGGACGCGCCGCGCGATCTCCACGCACTCGCGGTTCTCGCCGGGCGCCGAGAAGACCCGGACCTCGCCGGTTTGTTCGCGCCGCGGAGGCTCACGCCCGGCGAACAGGCTCCGGCGCAAGGCAGTGAGATCCGACTCGGACGCGGGCCTCAGGACGTCCGGCTCAATCCCAAGTACTTTCAGACGGTCGAGCGTGGCGAGATCGCCGAACGGCACCAGCACCAGTGCCGGAACCGCGTTCTCCATCAGGCGCCGTGCCAGCGCGAACTCGACCGCCGTCTCGATCGGGACATCGAGCAGCAACAACGGCTGCCCCCGGAAGGTGTTGGCCGCCTCGGCCGCTGCTTCGAAGAGCGTCGCGCGATCCGTCGCCGAAGCGGCGTCGAACTGGGCATCGAAGCGCTCGAGCAAGGCCGCGAGATCGGCGCCTCCGAGCGGCAGCTTTCGCAGCGCATCGGCACTCACCCGGGCGAGCGCCAGCTCGTTCAGCGTTCGCGCCAGCGCGCGCGGAAAGCCAGGTGTCGAGGCGACCGGCGCGAAGTAGTCGAGCTCGCCATCGTGCCGCGCCTCGAACGTCGCGCGCGCCGCGACCGCCTCCGTCCCGATTCGTGTTACCGGCACTGCCCCGCGCGCCGCCAGCACCGGCGCCGCCAGGTGCGCAGCCAGTTGCGTGAAGCTGAACCGGTGCAAGCCGATCGCCCCGCCCCGCGCCTTCGCCACCGCCCGCGCGAGGTCGTCGGCTGCGCCACGCGAGGCGCCGACGATGACCGCCCCGTCAGCGGCGTGCGCGAGGAGCCACTCGTGCGCCGCCTGGAGCCGGAGTGCGGCTTCGGAGGATTCGACGATGCGAAGTTGGGATTCAGGAAAGAGGGACATACTCGCCACCTGTCCCGGACGCCTTGCCGGGTAACCGTTTCACTCGCGCCACGCGAGTGATGTGGGGACGATAGCACGTGGCGGTGACAGGTGGGGTCACGATCGCGGCTTCGCGGTTCGGGGGCTCGCGGGCTCGGCAAGCCGGCCGTAATTAGTGGCAACCAGTCGCGTGCATTGCCCCAGTTGCCTCTGATTAGCACCGGCTTGCCGAACCCGCGAACCGCGAACCCCCGAGCCCGCAGACCCCCGAGAGTGAGTAAAGTACGCCCATGCAGCTGCTCCTGCTGGCCCTGTTTCTGGCCCAGACCGCCAAACCCGCGCCTGCCTTCAAGAACCCCCTGACCCCCGCCGAAATGACCAACAAGCAGGCGGTCGTGACGACGACGAAGGGGAAGTTCGTGATCGATCTGCGCCCCGACCTCGCGCCGAATCACGTCGGCTATTTCATGAAACTCGCCCGCGAGGGTGCATACAGCAAGACGACATTTCACCGGGTGATCAGGCTCGGCATCATTCAGGGTGGCGATCCGCTGTCGAAGGACGCCGCGAAGGCGAAGCTATATGGCACCGGCGGCCTGGGCATCCTGAAGCCAGAGATTGGGAGCGAGCCGGCGACGCGCGGAGCAGTGGCGGCCGTGCTTCAGCCGAACAAGCCTGACAGTGGCGGCGCGCAGTTCTTCGTCTGCGTGACCGATCAGCCTTCGCTGTCGGGTAAGTACACGGTCTTCGGTCGCGTGTCCGAAGGCATGGAGGTCGTTCAGGCAATCTCGGAGACACCGGCGACGCCTGAAGGAATGACGACGGAGAGGGTCGAGATTGTGTCTGTCGAGATCCGCGATACGCCGCCGCCGGAGCCGGAGCCGTTCAGTTCGGACACGCCTGAAACACTCGCGTCGTACCGCGCGGTGCTCGACACCTCACTGGGACCAATCACGATCGAATTCATGCCCGGCAAGGCGCCTGAGCACGTCCGCGCATTCCTGCGGCTTGCGAGCGCCGGGGTGCTCGACGGCACGACGTTCCATCGCGTCGTGAAGGGCTTCGTTGTCCAGACCGGGTTCCTGAGTACGCGCGGGCCGCTCACCGAGAAACAGCAGAAACTGGTCAGGCCGCTGCAACCCGAGTTCAACGAGACCAAGCACACGCGCGGGATCGTCTCGATGGCGCGCGGTGACGATCCAGCCAGCGCCACCACCTCGTTCTTCATCGTCACCGGCGATGCGAGCTCGCTGGACGGCAAGTACACCGTCTTTGGCCGGGTGGTCGACGGCATGTCGGTCGTGGACGCGATCGAGCAGACGCCGGTCCAGGGGGATGCGCCGGTGTCACGGATCGAGCTCAAGCAGGCGAGGCTGGTGAAGTAAGTTGAGCCGCAGCTAACAACGCGTCTGCCGGAAACGTCATTGAATCCAGAGGCGTAAACACCGCATGCCGTGCACACGTGTGAAATCGCTGGTCCCGCTGCTGATCACAGCGACTGTGGCCTCCGGAGTGGTCACTATCGCCGCGGACGACTGGCCCCAATGGCGCGGCCCGCGCCGGGATGGGGTCTCGAAAGAGACGGGACTGCTGAAGGACTGGCCGGCAAACGGCCCCCGGCTGGCCTGGCGGAGCAGCGGGCTCGGTGAGGGCTACTCGTCGTTTGCCGTGGCCGACCGCCGGTTGTACACGCTCGGCGCCCGGCAGAACACGGAGTACGTCTTCGCGCTGGCCGCCGCAACCGGCGAGAAGATCTGGGAGGTCGCCAACGGCCGTCGCTTCAACAACGATCGGGGCGACGGCCCGCGCGGGACACCGACGATCGATGGCGATCGTGTCTACGTGTTCGGATCGAGCGGCGATCTGACCGTGCTCGATGCCGCGACCGGGAAGGTGTTCTGGACCCAGAACCTGCTCCAGAAGTACGGCGGCTCGAACATCAGCTGGGGGCTCAGCGAGTCTCCGCTGGTGTTGAGCGACCGGATCATCGTGACGCCGGGCGGCCGCGGCGCATCGATTGTTGCTCTCCGAAAGACGGACGGCTCCCTGATCTGGAAGTCCCAGAGCGACGAGCCCGGGTACTCGTCGGCGTTGCTTCATCCCGTCGGCACCATTCAACAGGCGGTGGTGTTCACGGCCGAACGCGCGCTTGGCATCGACGTCAACGATGGTCGGGTGCTGTGGAGCTACAACCGCGTGGCCAACCGCACCGCGAATATTGCCACGCCGATTGCCCGCGGGAACCACGTCTTCCTGTCGTCGGACTATGGCACCGGCGCGGGGCTGCTGGCCTTGACGCCTGATGGCAACGGAATCAAGGCCAGAGAGGTGTACTTCACCAACGAGATGCGGAATCACCACGCCAGCTCGGTGCTGGTCGGCGACTACCTCTACGGCTTCTCGTCCAGCATCCTGACGGCAATGCATTTCGAGACCGGGAAGGTCGCCTGGCGGGATCGCAGCGTAGGCAAGGGGTCGCTCGTGTTCGCCGACGACCGGCTGTACCTCTTCAGCGAGAACGGCGTCGTCGGGCTGGCGGAGGCGAACCCTCAGAAATACGTCGAACATGGCCGTTTTCAGCTGCGCACCGGCAACCTGCCCACCTGGAGCCACCCGGTGGTCTCGGGCGGCAAGCTCTTCATCCGGGACCAGGACACCCTGTACGCCTACGACGTCGTCGCGAGGTGATTCGTACCCTCCTCCCCCGGTTCGGGCATAATTCATAGCTGGCCCGACGGCCGCGTCTCAGCCGCCGTCAGTTACAGGGCCAGCGCGCGGCTTGCCCATCGTGGAGCCGCAGCACGACCCTCGAGCTCGCCCCTCGACGATGGCCGGGACGACCCTGAGCGGTCGAAGGGTCGCTCAGGGGTCATTCGCGTGGGAGGAACCCACGCCCATTTCAAAAAGGAACGCAAGGGTTTGCCGGACACACGACTGAAGCTGGCAGTATTCATCGACTTCGACAACATCGAGATCGGAGTCAAAAGCACACTCGGAACACAGTTCGACATCGGCGTCGTGCTCGAAGCACTCAAGGAGCGCGGCGAGGTCGTATCGAAGATCGCCTATGGCGACTGGACGCGGGCCGGCGACTACAGCCGGTCGCTGACTCAGCATGCAACGAAGCTGGTTCAGCGGAACCTCACGCCGGGCGGCGACAAGAACGGGGCCGACATCAATCTCGCGCTCGATGCGCTGGAGATGGCCTTCACTCACACCCACATCAACGCCTACGTCATCGTCGGCGGTGACAGCGATTTCATCACGCTCGTCGAGAAGCTGAAGCAGTACGACAAGCAGATCTTCGTGGTCGGCGGCCGCGCGTTCACCAGCGTGGTCATGCAGCGGAACTGCCACGAGTTCATCGCCTACGAGAACCTGGTCAGCTCCCGGCGGGGTGCCGATCGCGGCCGCCAGCAGGGGCCGGTCTCGGCGCAGGTGCCGATCGATCAGGCGGTGCCGCTGGTGCGGAGGGCGCTGAAGGTGCTGAGTGATCGCGAGGTCTCGCCGCAGCTCGGCCTGCTCAAGAGCACGCTGCTGCAGCTCGACTCGACGTTCTCCGAGCGCACCTATGGCGTCGGCAGCTTCCGCGATTTCGCGCAGAAGCTCGCGAACGCCGGTCACGTGCGGCTGCGCGAACATGGACGCAACGTGCTCGTGGAGCTCGCCGACGGGAACGGCCATCTGCGCGCCGAAGACACCCCGCAGGCGGCTGGAGGTAGCGCCGGACACCAGGCGGACACTCGCGAAACACACCGCGAGGCTCACGGCCGACAGCCGCAGCAGGTCGACGAGCACCCGTCCGGCGGGGGTGAACCCCGCGCCGCTGACGGCATCCGCGCGGTGCGCCGTATTTTCCAGTCCGCACCGAACCCGCCGCGCTTCCCGATGTACGTGCGGCAGGCGAAGCAGTTCATGCGTGCCGTCGAACCACAGTTCGACGAACGCAAGTACGGATTCGGCACGCTGCAGGATCTGCTGCGGGCCTGCCAGCGGGAAGGTCTGTTCCGGATCGAGCGCGATCGGCAGGGAGTGATCCGGCTCTTCCCCGGCAACATCATGCAGCCTTCGACTGGCGTGTACGACGAGGAAGAAGATCTGCAGCAGGAGCCACGGCCGCAGCCCGGTGGTGGAACGGTCGAAGGCTGGACGCACGAACCGGCCCCGGCCATGGAAGCCGAACGGGTTGCTGCGGTGGGCGCCAACGAACCCGATGAGGAGCTGAGGGAGGAGGCACGGCGAGCCGAGGTCGTCGACGGGGACGTGGTGCAGGAGCTCGATGTGCAGCAAGTGATCGACGGCGAGGAAGCGCAGCCAGCGGTCGAGGAGCCCCGGCGCGGTCGCGGTTCGCGCAAGCGCGCGGCCGGTCAGCCGAGAGCGGTGAAGAAGGACGGCGCCGCGCCCCGCGCGCGCAAGACGCCGTCGCGTCCGCGAGCGCCCCGGGCGCGCAAGACGCCGTCCGAATAGGGCGGCGCTTTCAGTCCCCGTCCGCGAACGGCAGCCACGGCTCCTCGGTCGGCGTGTCGGGATCGATCAGGTTGTGGACGCTGGCGCCGAGCAGACGCACCGGCCGGCGTCCCGCCTCCGTCTTGTCGAGCAGGGCGACCGCACGCTGTGCCAGGTCCTCGGCGTCGCGGGTCGCGGCGGCGCTGTGGCTGCGTGTCACCGTTGTGAAATCCGAATAGCGCACCTTGATCGTGACCGTCCTGCAGAGCAGTTCCTTGCGGGCGAGCCACTGCGCGGCGTCGCGCGCCATTTCGTCGATCGCGAGCCGGATCTCCAGGATGTCGGTGAGGTCCTGCGAAAACGTGTTTTCCGAGCCCGACGACTTGGGCTCGTACTCCGAAACGACCGGCCGGTCGTCGATGCCATCCGCGAGCTGGCGGAGCCACTCGGCGCCGCTGCCGACCGCATCCGTCAGCACATCGGGATCGGTGGTGCGGACGTCGACGAGGCGCGCGATGCCGCGCTCGCGCAGCCGCGCCGCCGTCACCGGGCCGACGCCCCACAACGCGTCGACCGGGAGCTGCTGCAGAAACATCTCCATGCGCTCGGGGGCGATCACTGTGAGGCCGTCCGGCTTGCGCCACGTAGACGCGATCTTCGCGAGGAACTTGTTCGGCGCGACGCCGGCCGACGCGGTCAGCGATGTCGCCGCTCGAATCTCGGATTTGAGCCGCTGCGCCACCACCTTGCCGAGCGGTTCTCCCCACGCGTTCTCGGTGACGTCGAGATAGGCCTCGTCGAGCGACAACGGCTCGACCAGCGGCGTCACCGATCGAAAGATGTCGAACACCTTCTCCGACGCGGCGCGGTATTTCGTGAAGTCAGGCCTGACGACGATGAGATGCGGGCAGAGCCGCACTGCGCGAGCCATCGGGATCGCCGACTTGACGCCGAACTTCCGCGCTTCGTAGCTCGCCGCTGCCACGACGCCGCGTCCTTCGGGTCGCCCCCCCACCGCCACGGGCTTGCCGCGCAACTCCGGCCGATCGCGCTGTTCCACGCTCGCGTAGAACGCGTCCATGTCGATGTGCAGGATGCGGCGCATGGCCTGAGGGATCCGGTCCCATTCTAGTGCGCCGCCTTCTGCTCGCGGCCCGCGGCCCGCGAATCGTGTTTAGTCCGCCCTGAGCGCCACCATCGGATCCACCCTCGACGCCCGATGTGCCGGCACGAAGGCGGCGATCAGCGACACGCTGAGCATGATGCCAGCCGCGACGGTGAGCGTCAGCGGAGACGTCGGGTTGATGTCGAAGAGCAGGGACGAGACGAACCGGCTGCCGCCGATTGCGGCGGGGATCCCGACGGCCAGTCCTGTCACTACGAGCACCAGGGACTGTTTCAACACCATCCATCTCACGCTGCGGCGATCCGCCCCGAGCGCCATCCGCAATCCCAGCTCGGGTGTCCTCCGGGTGACCGAATAGGCGAGCAATCCGTACAAGCCGATCATTGCAAGGAGCAGCGTCACACCACCGAGCAGTGTCGCGAGCCGGGCGAACAGCCGCTCGCGCTGCAGCGACAGCCGGATCTGCTCCTGCTGCGTTCGCAGGTTCGACACCGGAAGGGCCGGGTCGAGCTCGCGGATCGTGGCGCGGACCTGGCCGGCGATCGCCGTCGGCTCGAGCGAGGTCCGAACCACGAACGTCGAGCCCCACGTGGAGCGCTGCCGGTAGCTGACGTAGAAGGTCGGCGGTGCCCGCTGGCGGAGGGACGTGTATCTTGCGTCGGCGCTGACGCCGACCAGTTCGATCTCCGGGCTGTTTGCTCCGAGCCCGAGGACCATCCGTCGGCCGAGCACCTCCGTCGTGCCGAACAACTGCCTGGCCAGCGACTCATTGACGATCGCGACCAGCTGACCGCCCTCGGTGTCTGAAGGCGCCAGCTGGCGGCCTGATCGCAGCCGAATCCCCATCGTGGCCAGGAACTGCTCGTCGATCACCAGCCTCCATGCCCTGTGCTCCAGGATGAACTGCCGCGACTCGGCGCTTCCCGGAGCAGGCGCGGGAGTCCCGGCCGGCCGCGCCGCGGTGATGTCGGCCGCGTTGGCAATCAGTGGATGGCTCGAGAACGAGGCAGAGCGGACCCCTGGAATACGGCGCAGCCGCTCCAGCGCTCCCTCCATGAGCGCTCGCGCGCGGGGACCCTCGTAACCGTTCTGGCGGGGATCGATCCTGAACACCAGCACGCTCTCTGCGTCGAAACCAGGATCGAGGCGCTCCAGCGAGCGGACCGAGACGACGAGCAGCGCTGCGGCGGTCACGAGCAGCATCGAGAGCGCAACCTGGACGATCACCAAGGTGCCGGCCAGCGCGTTGCGGTGCCGGGAGGTGGTGTTCGACCGCGAGGCTTCCTGAAGGCTGGACGCCAGCCGTACATCGGTTGCGCGAATCGCCGGGATCACGCCGAAGAGCAGCGTGCATCCGACAGCGGCGCCGACAGTGAACAATCCAACACGCCAATACAATCCCGCATCATCCAGCATCGAGGCAGAGCCTGTCAGAGCAGGGAGGAGGGCCGCGGCGATGACCTTCGCGAGCAGCAAACCGAGCACTCCTCCGCCGGCCGCCAGCAGGAGACCTTCGATCATGAGCTGACGAATCACCCGGGCGCGGCCGGCCCCGATCGCCACGCGAATCGTCAGCTCACGCACTCGCGCGCGGCCGCGCGCCAGCATCAGGTTGGCGACGTTGGCGCACGCGACGAGCAGCAGGATCGCGATGACCAGCGCCATCGTGGTGAGAGGCTCGCGCACCGAGTCGCGGCTCTCGGTCTGGCCACGGTTGCCAGGCTCCACCGACACCCTGGGCAAATCCTGCGGCGTGAGTTGCGGTCGCGCCGATGCGGTCGTGCGCTTCACGATGAGGTCGGCCGCCGGCTGGATCTGACCGAGCGCTGTGCCGGGCGTGAGCCTCGCCATGACCAGCACCCACCAGTAGGTCGGAGACGTCGAGTCACTGCCGCGGTTGACCGCGTCGTACGAGGCCATCGGCACGATCACATCGTGCTCCTGCCCGACCTGCAGCGTCCCGCGAAAGCCGGCCGGAGCCACACCGATGATGGTGAACGGCACGCCGTTCAGTACCACCTGCCGCCCGACCGCTTCCGCCCCGCCGAAACGACGCTGCCAGAACGTGTAGCTGATGACCGCCACCGGCGCCGCATTCGCGCGATCATCCGCGTCGCCGATCAGGCGCCCCTGCGCCGGTGACAGGCCCAGCGCGCTGTAGTAGTTGCCGGACACCACGTGCCCGCTGGCGACATCGGCCTGACCGTCTATTGACAGATTGAGGCGATAGAGCTCCGCGAACCCGAAGACGTTCGCGCGATCGGACAGCTCCTGACGCAGGGCGTCGAAGGCCGGTCTCGAGAAGGAAGTGCTGGTGATCGAGAAGTCGTTGTCGTTGCGCTGGCTGTTGCCGTTCAGCGACTCGAAGACGCTGGCGGGTCCCGAAGTCCACCGGAAAAGAGCGAGCTCCTCTGGCGCCCTGACCGGCAGTTCGCGGAGCAGCAGGGCATCGGCAAGCCCGAAGACCGCGGCGGCGCCGCCGATTCCGAGCCCGAGCGAGATGATGGCCACCAGCGCCACCGCGGGCGAGCGGCGCATCATCCTGAGGCCGTAGCGCAGGTCGTGCATCATTCCGCCTTAGACGTTCTAGAGGATAGTGGGGTTAGGCGCGCGACTGGCTACTCACAGCTTCTCCAACTCCTGCTCGATTCCCACCGACATCGCCTTCAGCGCGCGATACGACCGCCCGAGCGCGTGTTGACCGGCGTCGTGCATGAGGTAGTGCTTGCGGCGGCGGCCGCCGCGTTCTTTCGAGGGCAGTCCGACATACGACACCACCATCTTCTTGCGTTCGAGGCGTGCGAGCGTGACGTAGACGCTGCCGATCGGGACTTCACGGTGAGTGCGATCCTGGATCTCGCGGCGGATGGTCGCGCCGTACGCGCCGTTGCCGAGGCGGAGCAGCGCGAGCAGCACCAGCTGCTCGAATTCTCCGAGGACGGCCGCATAGTAGTCTTCAATATGTATCACTTGATTAAGTATATGAGATGAGAATCATCGCTTTTCGGCTTGCCGCGGAGCGCCCGAGCCAGCATAATTGTCCACTCCACCCTGCATCGGGCTTCATTTCTTCGTCCTGCACGGGCACAAGCGAAAGGATCTATCGAATGGGCTCCGCATCTTCCGGTGACGCTATCCGTAACATCAACGACTGGACGGTTTCGGCGCGGACCGCGCCGAGCACGGCTTCCGCGCGCAAGCCGGTCGACGACTTCGGCTCCCTGACCTTCAACGAGGAAGTGCAGCGGGCGCGGCTGCCGAAGGAAGTGTTCCGCTCGCTCCGCCGCGCGATCGCGCACGGCGAGCCGATCGATCACTCCGTCGCCGACATCATCGCCACCGCGCTCAAGGACTGGGCCGTCGAACACGGGGCGACCCACTACACGCACTGGTTCCAGCCGTTGACCGGCATCACCGCGGAGAAGCACGACGCCTTCCTCAACCCGACCTCCGACGGCCGCGCCGTCGCCGAGTTCAGCGGCAAGGAACTGGTGAAGGGCGAGCCCGATGCCTCCAGTTTCCCGTCCGGCGGCATGCGGTCGACCTTCGAGGCGCGCGGCTACACCGCATGGGATCCGACCAGCCCGCCGTGGCTGCTGGTCACCCCGAACGGCACGACGCTGGTGATCCCGACCGCCTTCGTCAGCTGGACCGGCGAGGCGCTCGACACGAAGACGCCGCTGCTCCGGTCGATGGAAGGGCTCTCGAAGCAGGCCATCCGGATCCTCAAGCTGTTCGGCTCGCGCGCCCAGCACGTGGTCACGACCTCCGGTCCCGAGCAGGAGTACTTCCTGATCGACCGGCAGTTCTATTTCAGCCGGCCGGATCTGATCAACGCCGGCCGCACGCTCTTCGGCGCCGAGCCGCCCAAGGGCCAGGAGATGGAAGATCACTACTTCGGCTCCATCCCGGATCGCGTGCTCGGGTTCATGATGGAAGTCGAGCGCGAGCTCTATAAAGTCGGCGTCCCGCTCAAGACCCGCCACAATGAGGTCGCCCCGAGCCAGTACGAAGTCGCCCCGATCTTCGAGAACGCCAACGTCGCCACCGATCACCAGATGATGACGATGGAGATGCTGCGGCGGATCGCGCCCAAGTTCGGGCTCGCCTGCCTGCTCCACGAGAAGCCGTTCGCCGGCGTCAACGGATCCGGCAAGCACCTGAACTGGAGCATGAGCGACGATCTCGGCAATAACCTGCTGAATCCCGGCGACACGCCGCACGACAATATCCAGTTCCTGGTGTTCTGCGCCGCCGTGCTGCGCGCGGTGAACAAGTTCCAGGGGCTGTTGCGCTTCAGCATCGCCAGCGCCGGCAACGATCATCGCCTCGGCGCCAACGAGGCGCCGCCGGCGATCATCTCGATCTTCCTCGGCGATCAGCTGACCGACATCTTCGAGCAGATCGAAAAGGCCGGCACTGCGAAGACGCACAAGAGCGGCGGCATCCTCGACATCGGGGTGTCGGTGCTTCCCAAGCTGCCGCGTGACGCCGGCGATCGCAACCGCACCAGCCCGTTCGCGTTCACCGGCAACAAGTTCGAGTTCCGCGCCGTGTCCGCGAACCAGAGCATCGCGCTGCCCAACATCGCGCTGAACGTGGCGGTCGCCGAGTCGCTCGACTACATCGCGACCGAGCTCGAGAAGAGCATGAAGGAGGGCAAGAAGCTCCAGGCCGCGGTCAAGAGTCTGCTCACCCGCATCATCAAGGAGAACAAGCGGATCATCTTCAATGGCAACAACTACGCCGACGAGTGGCAGAAGGACGCCGGCAAGCGCGGCCTGCTCAACCACCGCACGTCGGTCGATGCCTTCGACGAGATTCTCAGCAAGGAGAACGTCACAGCGTTCGAGAAGTACGGCGTGCTCAACGAGCGCGAGCTTCGCGCTCGATACGAGGTCGCGCTCGAACAGTACAACAAGACCATCAACATCGAAGCGCAGCTGATGGTCCTGATGGCCAACCGCTACATCCTGCCCGCCGCCTACAAGTACCTCGGCGAGATCGCGACCACCGTCGCGGCGGTGAAGGCGGCCGGCGGCAATGCCAAGGAACCGAAGAAGCTGCTCGACAAGCTCTCGAAGATCATCGACGAGGCGAAGAGCGGCGTCGACCAGCTCCAGGATCTGCTCGATCACGACCATGAGGGCAGCGCCGCCAAGCACGCAAAGTACTTCCGCGACAAGGTCATCCCCACCATGACTGCGCTGCGCGAAGCCGGCGACGCGCTCGAATGCCTGGTGCCGCAGAACCTCTGGCCGCTGCCGACGTATCGCGAGATGTTGTTTATGAAGTAGGAAGTTCCGGGGGATCGGGGGATCGGGGGCTCGGGAGTTCGGAGCCGGCGGTTGTTAGAGGCAACTGGCAAAATGTCAGCGGCTTGCTCCCTCTGGTGACCACCGGCTCCGAGCCCCCGAGCCCCCGATCCCCCGATCCGTGATATAACCCGCCCCTCTCCGAACTTGAGGGGGCACGTGGGACGAGCCATCCGGTCCGGGCCGCTGGGATCAGCCCTGTTGCTGTTGTGCCTGTCGTCGACTGCGCACGCGCAGTATTTCGGACGCAACAAGGTGCAGTACGACCGCGATCGGATGCTGGTGCTGTCGACCGCGCACTTCGAGATCTACTACTCGCAGGAAGACGCGCCGGCGGCGGCGATCGCCGGGCGGATGGCGGAACGGTGGCACGCCCGGCTCTCGGTCGTGCTCGACCATGCGCTGACCGGACGGCAGCCCATCGTGCTCTATGGGTCCCACCGACGCTTCGAGCAGACCAATATCTACGGCGGACTGATCGAGGAAAGCACCGGCGGCTTCACCGACGCGCGCAAGCGGCGCATCGTCCTGCCGTTTGCGGCCAGCCTTGCCGACACGGACCACGTGCTCGGGCACGAGATCGTGCACGCCTTCCAGTTCGATATTGCGGCTCGATCCCGAAGCCCGCTCGGCGTGCCGCTGTGGTTCGTCGAGGGCATGGCCGAGTACCTCACGCTTGGCGCCGATGATCCCCAGACCGCGATGTGGATGCGCGATGCGGTGCGGAACGGCCGGCTGCCCGACATCAAGGCTCTGGCGTCGCCACGTTACTTTCCCTACCGCTGGGGAGCGGCACTGTGGGCCTACCTCGTGGAACGTTTCGGCGAGGACCTGCCGGCACGAGCGCTGCGGGCGAAGCGCGATCTGAAGCGCCGGCTCGAGCACGTCACGGGTCAGTCGCTCGAGCAGCTGTCCGCGGGCTGGCATGAGGCGCTCGAGTCGCGTTATGCGACGACGCCAGCATCCGGCACCGTGGCCCCGGTGATTTCGGATAAACGTGGTGGCGGCCGGTTGAACCTCGCCGCATCGCTCAGTCCCGATGGCCGGCGGATGGTGTTCCTGTCCGAGCGCGATCAGTTCTCCATCGACCTCTACCTCGCCGATGCCACCACCGGCCGTATCAGCCGCAAGTTGCTGACGACAGCCACGAAGGCCGAAGTTGAAAGCCTTCAATATCTGCACTCGTCGGGAGCGTGGGATCCGAGCGGATCGAAATATGCGCTCGGAACGGTGAGCCGGGGGCGCGCGACCCTGGTCGTGCTGGACCTCGACGGTCCAAGCGCGCCGCGGGAATTCCCGCTGACGCAGGTCGACGAGGTCTACAGTCCGACCTGGTCTCCGGACGGCTCGTCGGTCGCGTTCTCGGCGCTCGCCGGCGGGTTCAGCGACTTGATGGTTCTGAATCTGTCCGACGGATCCGTGCGCCGCCTCACCACGGATACGTACGCCGATCTGCAGCCGGCCTGGTCGCCCGACGGCCAGACGATCGCGTTCACGACGGATCGCTTCACGACGGATCTCGCCCGCCTGCGATACGGCCGCTATCGCATCGGGCTGTACGACGTGGCGTCCGACACGGTTTCGCCGGCGCCGGCACTCGAGGGGCTGAACCATCTCGATCCCGACTGGGGTCCGGATCGTTCGCTGTTCTTCGTCGCGGATCCGGATGGTGTCGCCAACGTGTTCCGCCTCGACCTGTCGAGCCCGCGCGCGTATCGCGTGACCGATGTGCCCACCGGCGTTGCCGGAGTCACGCCCGTCAGCCCCGCCCTGTCGGTCGCGGCGGAAACCGGCGCGATTGCCTTCAGCGTGTTTCGGAACACCGGCTACGAAGTGCACCGGCTGCCGGAGGCCGCGACTGCTGGCAAACCGGTTGACATCACCTTGGCGACGGCGGCAGCACCACCGGTTCTGACTGCCGATGGCTCGATCGAAGCCGTTCCATCATTACCGGCGCCGGCCACCGTCCGTCCCGGCGGCCGCACCTATGAGCCCCGGTTGTCTCTCGAAGGAATCGGGTCGCCCTACCTCTCGGCGGGCAGCGGACCGCTCGGCGGCTATGTGTCCGGCGGCGCGTCGATGCTCTTCGGCGATTTGCTGGGCGATCATCAACTGCTCACGGCCGCCTATGTCAGCAGCCGGTTCGACGAATCCGCCTTCGGCGCCATGTACATCAATCGCGCGTCGCGCTGGAACTGGGGCTTGTCGATCGACCAGGCGCCGGACGTGCGGATCCGCAACCTGAGCGCGGCCGTCGATCCGGAGCACGAGCAGGTGGTGATGCGCACGCGCGAGCGCATGTTGTGGATCACCCGTCGGCTCGGGGCGTTCGCCGCTTATCCGCTCAATCGATCGCAGCGCATAGAAGTGAGCGGCGGGGTACGCACCATCTCCTTCAGCCGCGAGCAACGGATCGAGCAGATCTCCAGGCGGTCGGGCATGGTGATCGATGCCGAGTCGTCTCCGCTGCCCTCCGCTCCGGTCGTCGGGGTTGCGGAGACCGCGATTGCGCTCGTCGGCGACTCCGCGATCTTCGGGGCGACCGGGCCGATGCTCGGCGAACGCTATCGTCTGCAGGTCACGTCGAATGTCGGCGGCCTCACCTACACGAGCCTCCTCGCGGACTATCGCAAGTATCTGATGCCGGTCCGTCCGTACACGCTGGCGGTCCGCGTCGTGCACTCAGGGCGGTACGGAGGCGATGCCGGTGATTTTCGCTTGCACGATGCCTATATCGGATCGCCGGCGCTGGTCCGCGGATACGGGCCAACGGATGTGGTGCGGTCCGACTGTCCGTCGGGGAGCTCGGCCTGCCCGGCGCTCAACACGCTGCTTGCGAGCCGCGTGGTCGTTGCGAAGCTCGAGCTCCGGGTGCCGCTCTGGAGTGCGGTGACCGGCGCGACGCGCGTGCGTTACGGCATGCTCCCGGTCGACGCATTCGTGTTCGCCGACGCGGGCGCCGGCTGGGGAGGCGAGCAGCGGTTCGGTCCGGGAGGATCCGACGGCCGCTTCGTGCGGAGCGCGGGCCTGGGCGTGCGCGCGAACGTGTTCGGGCTGATCCTGGAAACCGCCGCGATCAAGCCCTTCGATCTGCGCCGGCACGGCTGGTCGTTTGCCGTGAATCTGCGCCAGGGCTTCTAATAGCTGGCGATGGGAAAGAAGAATCCGCGGGTCGACGAATACATCGCGAAGGCTCCGGCGTTCGCGAAGCCGATTCTCGTGGAGATCCGCGAACGCGTGCATGCCGCCTGCCCCGACGTTGAAGAAACGATCAAGTGGAGGCAGCCGTCATTCGAATACAAGGGCCTGATGTGCGGGATGGCCGCGTTCAAGGAACACTGTGTCTTCGGCTACTGGAAGGCGCCGCTGGTGCTCGGCGCGGCTGCCGAAGGTGCCAACGCGATGGGCTATCGCGACAAGATCACGAGCGTCGCCGACCTGCCGTCGAAGAGCGCCTTCCGGGCGCACGTCAGGAAGGCCATGGAGTTGAACGAGGCGGGCATCACCCTCGAACGGCCGGTGAAGGAACGGAAACCGGAGATCGTCGTGCCGGCCGGCCTTGCCGCGGCGGTGAAGAAGAACAAGAAGGCGCAGGCCACGTTCGACCAGTTCAGTCCGAGCCATCGCCGCGAATACATCGAGTGGGTGACCGAAGCGAAGACCGACGCCACCCGGGCGAACCGGCTGCAGCAGACCGTCGAGTGGCTCGCGGAGGGCAAGCCGAGGAACTGGAAGTACATGTAGGCCTAGACGAGCAGCGTACCCTCCGCCACTTTCACCGCCTTGCCGCCGACACGCACGCGTGTGATCTCACCGTTCCGGTTCTCGATTGAGATGTGGATGCGGCTGGGCCGTTTCATCGCCACTCCCTGAAGGCTGACCATCGACAGCGCCTGCTCCGGCGTGACCATGCCATATCGCAGCAGATAACAGCCGAGCGGGCCGCTTGCTCCGCCGGTCGCGGGATCTTCACTGATGCCGAACATCGGTGCCAGCATGCGGCTGTAGACGGTTTCATCACTCCCGGCACCGGTCCGATCTGCGGTGAAGAAGAAGATGGCAAGTTCGCCGCATCCCGCCCGTTCATATACGCGCGTAAGCGCCCGGCGATCGATCGACACGCGATCCACCGCGGCCCGCGACGCGACCGGTACGAACAGGAACTCCACACCGCATGAAATCGCTTCGATGGGCCGATCCATGATGTCGCCCTGCTCGAGTCCGACCGCGGCGGCGAAAGCCGTCCGATCCTCGATTCGCGCTCCGAACGACGGCAGCAGCTGTGTCATCCAGGCAAAGGTCAGCCCGGTTTCGCCCCATTGCAGCGACACCGGTATCGGCCCGACGCCCAGCTCGAACACGAACTGGTCCCGCCCTTGCGCGATGACGCCTTCATCCGCCAGCGCGAACGTCGTCCCGATCGTCGGATGACCGGCCAGCGGCAGCTCCTTGCCCGGCGTGAAGATCCGCATCTTCACGTCGCCGCTCCCTGCCGGCGGCAGCACGAAGGTCGTCTCCGAATAGTTCATCTCGGCGGCAATCCGCTGCATCCGATTCTCCGGAATGTCGCGCGGCGGCTCGGGATAGACCGCGAGCTGATTGCCTTCGAACGGGGTGTCGGTGAAGACGTCGTAAATCAGATAGCGCATGTGGGAGTCCACGGAAAGAACAGATAAGACAGAAGCGATCGAGATAACAGAGACAGAGACGCCAGGGACAACAGAGACAGAGAAGAGAGACGGGGCCACCGAGCCCACGGATCTCAAGAACGGAGCAACGAAGCTAACGGAGAGAACGGAGAAATTGCAATGGTTTCGGGATGGATGCCGATTTTCCGGGGCAATTTCACGGGCACACGAGTTGCTCCAGAGCTGGGGCATGCTGACGAATCCCGCGGGCATGACTACCTTGACCCGCGCGATTATCGGCTGTGGCATTCGGCGGCTCTGGGCGGTTCGATGGTGAGCGCGCGAAGCGCGCTGCGGCGGGGGTGAGCGACCGGCGATCACAAGCGACCCTGGGCGATGCGGTCGCTTGTGATCGCCGGTCGCTCACCCCCACCGCCCGCTGGCTCTTCGAGCCAGCGGCACCCTCGAACCTTCGTTAGCTCCGTTGCTCCGTTTTGAGATCCGTGGTCTCGATGGCCTCTCTCTCTCTCTCTCCTTCTCTCTGTGTCTCTGTGATCTCCCATACCGCAAAACTTCGCTATCCTTACCTCCCATGTCCAAACGACGCTCCAAGGACCCGTCGCTGTTCGATGCAGCCGGGGATGTCGATACCACTCCTCCTCCGCCCGGAGACGAAGCGGTCGCGCTTCACGAGGCGGCGCAGGCTCGTTACCTGAACTACGCGCTCTCGGTGATCACGTCGCGGGCGCTGCCAGATGTGCGCGACGGGTTGAAGCCGGTTCAGCGGCGCATCCTCTACACGATGTGGCAGCAGAACCTGACGGCCGATGCGAAGCATCGCAAGTGCGCGAAGGTCGTGGGCGACGTGATGGGGAACTACCATCCGCACGGCGACTCGGCGCTCTACGAGACGCTCGTGCGCATGGCGCAGCCGTTTGCGCTCCGGTATCCGCTCGTCGACGGCTCAGGTAACTTCGGCTCGCTCGACGGGGACCCCGCCGCCGCGATGCGCTATACCGAGTGCCGCCTCGCGCGGATCAGCGATGAGATCCTCCGTGAGATCGATCAGGCCACGGTGGCGTTCCGTCCGAACTACGATGGCACGCGCACCGAGCCGGTGGTCCTGCCGGCGCGGATCCCGAATCTGCTCGTCAACGGGGCCACGGGCATCGCGGTCGGCATGGCGACGAACATTCCGCCGCACAACCTCGGCGAGGTCTGCACGGCGCTGGTGAAGCTGCTCGACAACCAGGATCTGAGCGCGGTGCAGTTGTGCCGCTACGTCAAGGGGCCGGACTTTCCAACCGGCGGGCAGATCCTGAATTCGGCCGACGAGATCAAACAGATCTACAAGACCGGCTCCGGCGCGATTCGGCTCCGCGGCACGTGGGAAGAAGGTCCCACGTCGAAGAACGCAAAGACGATCTACATCACCAGCATTCCGTACACCATCAACAAGGCGACTCTGGTCGAACAAATCGGCGAGGTGTCGGCGAGCCGCAAGCTGCCACCGCTCGTCGATGTCAAGGACGTCTCGACCGACGACGTCCGGATTCTTCTCGAGCTCAAGAAAGACGCCGACGAGAAGATGGTGATGGCCTACCTGTTCAAGCACACGATGCTGCAGACCAGCTTCGTCGTGAACCTGACCTGCCTCGAGCCGACCGAGGGCAACGTGGAGGTGGGCCGCCCCAAGCGGATGGATCTCCACGAGATCCTCTGGCACTTCCTGCACTTCCGCCTCGAAGTCGTCACGCGGCGGCTCGAGCACGAGCTGGAGGCGCTCAAAAAGCGTGTCCACATCCTCGAAGGGTTCGAGAAGGTCTTCGACGCGCTCGACGAGATTCTCAAGATCGTCAGGAAATCCGAGGGCAAGCAGGACGCCGCCGACCAGATCATCAAACGCTTCTCGCTCGACGCCGAGCAGGCCGACGCGATCCTCGAGCTGAAGATCTACCGCCTGGCGCGGCTCGAGATCCTCATCATCCGCAAGGAGCTCGAAGAGAAGCGCCGCCGCACCCGGCAGATCAATACGCTGCTGAAAGACGAGGGCAGCCGCTGGGACATCGTCAAAGTCGAGATCGAGGAGGTTCAGAAGAAATACGGCGATGCGCGCCGATCGAAGATCGCCAGCGACGAAGACGAGGCCGAATACTCTGCCGAGGACTTCATCGTCGAGGAAGACAACGTCGTGGTGGTCTCCCGCGACGGCTGGGTGAAGCGCCAGAAAGAGGTCAAGGACGTCTCGACCACGAGGCTGCGTGAAGGGGACGCGGTGCTCGCGGTACTGCCGGGCAGCACCCGCGCGTCGGTCGTGTTCTTCAGCAATTTCGGCGTGGCCTATACCGCGCGGGTCATCGACATTCCGGCGTCCACGGGGTACGGCGAGCCGATCCAGCGCCTGTTCAAGCTCAAGGACGGCGAACGGATCGTCGCCGCGCTCAGCCTCGATCCGCGGGTCGTGGGGGAGATCGCCGCGAAGAAGGAAGGGGCCGAGCCGCCGGTTCACGCGGTCGCGGTGGCGAGCGACGGGTACAGCCTCCGCTTCGGTCTTCAGCCGTTGGCGGAACCGAGCACCAGGGCCGGGCGCAGATACGCGAAGGCCGGCGAGAAAGCTGAGTTCGTCGGCGTGGCGCGCGTGGCTGGCGGCGAGATCGTGATCGCCGCAACCCGCGAAGCCCATGCAATGTTGTGCAAGGTCGAGGAAATCAGTTTCCTCTCCGGCCCGGGCCGAGGCGTCATCCTGATCAAGCTGGCGTCGGCGGAGGACCGTGTCCTCGGCTTCATCGCGTCAACGGGGGATCGGGACCTGATGACCGTCGAAACCAGCCGGGGCGCCGAGCAGACGATCAGCACCACGAAGTACGACGTGACCGGCCGCGGCGGGAAGGGGCGCGAACTCCTCCAGCGAGGCCAGTTCACCCGCGTGATCTGGGCGACACCGGAGGCGCCGGCGGTGCTGGAGGAGTAAAACTCGTTTCCGCAGCCCGCAGCCCGCAGCCCGCAGCCCGCAGCCCGCAGCCCGCAGCCCGCAGCCCGAAATGGCGGCGGTCATGTCGCCGGCAGCCCGGACTGCGGACGGCGGACCGCGGACCGCGGATCTACTGTTAACATGTTCGAGATATGCCGGCGTGGGGGGAATTCGCAGGGCTAAACCGTGGCTATGTACTGGAGCAGTACGAGAAGTACCGCCGTGACCCGGCGTCGGTAGACGCGGCGACTCGCGAGCTGTTCCAGCAGTGGACCCCCCCGTCGGCCGATATCGACGAGGCCGCGCCGATCTCGGGCGAGTCGCTGCACAAGGCGGTCGGCGCTGTCAACCTGGCGCAGTCGATTCGCCGCTATGGACACCTTGCGGCCCGGCTCGATCCGCTCGGCCTGCGCAAGCCGCTCGGCGATCCCTCCCTCAGTCCCGAAAACTACAGCATTACCGTTGAAGACCTGCGGGTCCTCCCCGCGAGCCTGATCGCGTCGCCGGTCGCAGACGATGCCACCACGATGTTCGAGGTGGTGGAGGCGCTGCGTCGAGTGTATTGCTCGACGACCGGTTACGACTACGCCCACGTGTTCGTGCCGGAGGAGCGGCGCTGGCTCAGGACCGCGGCGGAGGGCGGGCGGTTCAGGGCGCCGGTCGATCCGATCGATCCCCATGCGCTGCTGGATCGGCTCACCCAGGTCGAGGTCTTCGAGCGCTTCCTCCATCGAGCGTTTCCTGGCAAGACACGCTTCTCGATCGAGGGCGTGGACATGATGGTGCCGATCCTCGACGAGGTGATCGCGGAGTCCGCCGAGGCGGGGATCACCTCCATCCTGATCGGCATGGCACATCGGGGCCGCCTGAACGTCATGGCCCATGTGCTCAACAAGCCCTACGCGCAGATCCTCGCGGAGTTCAAGGACCCGGTTTCGTCGAAACGGTTCAGGGAAGACATGGCCTGGACCGGCGACGTGAAATACCACGCGGGCGCTCATCGGGCGATCAGGGGCGGCCGTGCCCTCGACCTCGTCGTCTCGATGCCGGCGAATCCGAGTCATCTCGAAGCGGTCGATCCGGTGGTCGAAGGTATGGCCCGCGCCGCCGGGACGACGGTGGATGCGCCCGGCGCGCCCAGGTTCGACCCCGCCCGCAGCGTGCCCATCCTGATCCACGGCGACGCCGCGTTCCCCGGCCAGGGAGTCGTCGCCGAAACGCTGAACTTGAGCAGGCTGCCCGGATACAGCACGGGCGGCACGATCCACATCATCGCGAACAACCAGCTCGGGTTCACCACCGGCTACGAGGACGCTTACAGCACGTCGTATGCGAGCGGGCTCGCGCGAGGTTTCAAGATCCCGATCGTGCACGTCAACGCGGACGACGCCGAGGCGTGCGTCGAAGCGGCCCGGCTGGCCGTCGCCTACCGTGCGAAGTTCCAGCGCGATTTTCTGATCGACCTGATCGGCTACCGTCGTCACGGCCACAACGAAGGGGACGAGGCCTCGTTCACGCAGCCGTTGATGTACGAGCGGATCTCGTCGCACCCGACTGTCCGCGAGATCTGGGCGGGCACGCTGATCGAGCGTGGCGAAACGACGGAAGAACAGGCCGAGGCGCTGGTCAAGAAGCACACGACCGAGCTCCAGGGCGTGCTCGATGCCCTGAAGCCTGAACAGGACTTCATCGAACCGCAACCGGAGGCGCCGCCACCAGGTGCGGCATCCCGTGTCGAGACCGGCGTGCCGCTCGACCAGCTGCAATCGCTCAATACGTCGCTGCTCACGCTGCCGTCCGACTTCTCGATGCACCGCAAGCTCGAACGCGTGCGCGAGAAGCGGCATACCGCGCTGAACGCCCCTGCGGAACGGACGGTCGACTGGTCGCTCGCGGAGGAACTGGCGCTGGCCTCGATTCTCGCCGACGGCGTCAGCATCCGGCTCACCGGTGAGGACGTGGAGCGGGGCACGTTCAGCCATCGTCACGCCGTGTTTCACGACGTCACCACCGGTCGTGTGCACGTGCCCCTTCAGGCGCTGCCGCAGGCGAACGCCGCGTTCGAGATCCACAACAGCCCGCTGACCGAGAACGCAGTGATCGGCTTCGAGTACGGCTACAACATCCAGGAGCCGTCACGGCTGGTGATCTGGGAAGCGCAGTACGGCGACTTCATCAACGGCGCGCAGGTCATGATCGATGAGTTCGTCATATCGGCCCGCGGTAAGTGGGGGCTCCGTCCGTCAATGGTGCTGCTGCTGCCGCACGCGCACGAAGGCCAGGGTCCGGATCATGCCAGCGCCAGGCCCGAGCGGTTCCTGCAGCTCGCCGCCGATCTGAACATGCGGGTCGCCAACTGCACCACGGCGGCGCAGTACTTCCACCTGCTCCGCCGGCAGGCGGCGCTCCTGACCGTCGACCCGCTGCCGTTGATCGTCCTCACGCCGAAGAGCCTCCTGCGTCATCCGCTGGTCGCGTCGACGCCGCAGGAGCTGACGGTCGGCCGCTTCCAGATGGTGATTCCAGACGCCGAGGCGACCTCCCGGGCGGCGGAGGTCAGGCGCGTCCTCGTCTGCACTGGAAAGGTCTACACCGATCTCGTCGCCGCCGAACAGCGCCCGACGCGGACCGACCTTGCGATTTGCCGGCTCGAGCAGTTATATCCCGTGCCGATGCGCGACCTGCGCGCCATGCTCGACGGCTATCCGAACGCGGACGAGATCGTCTGGGTGCAGGAAGAGCCGGAAAACATGGGCGCCTGGGACTTCATCCGTCCCCATCTCATCGAAGTGTCCAACGGCCGCACGGTGCGCCGCGTCGCCCGGCCGCGCAGCGCGAACCCGGCGGAGGGATCGGCTGCGCTCCACGCGATCAATCAACAGGCGCTGGTCAACCAGGCGTATGGCACGCCACTTCGCAGCGACGCCGCTGTGGCGCAGAAGGCCAGGACCGACGCGCAGCTCACGAGCAGTAAGGGGTAGTAAGAGAGTCTTGATAGGTTCAAGGTTCCTGGTGCGGGGTACCGGGTTCGGTTCTGAGGTTTCGTGGTTCGGTTCGAGGGTTCGAGGTTCCTGACCACGAGTTACTGTAGCGGCTCCAGTTTACTGTAGCGGCTCCAGCCCCGAACCTGGAACCTGAACCGAACCCGAACCTTGGAACCGAACCCGGCACCCGGCACCTGGAACCTTGAACCGACACTGAAAAACATCCTGACCATATGCCCGCAAACATCCTCGTCCCTGAAGTCGGTGAATCCATTGTCGACGCGCGCATCGCCAAGTGGCTGCGCAAGGAGGGCGATCACGTGTCGGCCGGCGATCCGCTGGTCGAGCTCGAGACCGACAAGATCGATCTCGAGGTTGGAGCGCCGTCGGCCGGCGTCCTGAGCCGCATCGATCGGAAAGACGGCGACGATGTGAAGGTTGGCGAGGTTCTCGGGGTGATTGAAGAAGCGCCTGACGGGCAGGCGGCCGCTCCGCCGGCCGCGGTAGCTCCATCGTCGCCCGCCGCGACCGAAGCGAAGACCGCGAAGTCTCGTGCCACGCCGGCGGCGAAGAAGGCGGCCGCGCAGAACGACGTCGATATCTCGCGGGTGCAGGGCACGGGTGATGCCGGCCGTGTGATGAGGCGCGACGTCGAACGCGCCGCGGAATCGTCCGCTCCGGCGCAGCCGGCGGTGGGGGCAGTCGCAGCAAAGCCTGCCGAGCCACGGCCTGCTCCCGTGGAGCCGGCAAAGCCTCGACCGGCGCCTCCTGTGGCGGAGAGACCCGCGGCGGTGGGCGAGCGCACCGAAGAGCGGGTGCGGATGTCGAAACGCCGCGCGACCATTGCCAAGCGTCTCGTCGAGGCGCAGAGCACCGCGGCGATGCTCAGCACCTTCAACGACGTGGACATGTCCGCCGTGATGGCGCTGCGCGAGCGTCACAAGGAGGGCTTCAGGCAGAAGCACGGCGTCGGGCTCGGGATCGCGTCGTTCTTCGTCAAGGCAGCGATTGGCGCCCTGCGTGCCTTCCCGCGTCTGAATGCCGAGATCCAGGGCGACGAGATGGTGCTGAAGCACTACTACGACATCGGCGTCGCGGTCGGCGCCCCCGAAGGCCTCGTCGTCCCCGTGATCCGGAACGCGGATCGCCTGAGCTTTGCCGACATAGAGAAACAAATCCGCGACTTTGCCACGCGTGCTGCAGACGGCACGCTCTCCCTCGCCGACTTGAAAGGCGGGACGTTCACGATCACGAATGGCGGCGTGTTCGGATCGCTGCTCAGCACTCCCATCCTGAATCCGCCGCAAGTCGGTATCCTCGGGCTTCACAAGATCCAGGATCGGCCGATCGCCGTCGGCGGCCAGGTGCAGGTCCGTCCGATGATGTACGTCGCGCTGACCTACGATCACCGGATCGTCGATGGCGCGGAGGCGGTCCGCTTCCTGGTCAGGGTCAAGGAGCTGGTCGAGGATCCCGGCGCGCTCCTGCTGGACTAGCGTTCGTGGCTTCGGAGATCGTCCGCATCATCGACCAGCTGGATCGCGAGCACGCCGGCGATCCCTGGCACGGCAGCCCGCTCCGGCAGATTCTCGAAGGCATCGATCACCGGCAGGCGGCTCACCGTCCTCTACCGGACGGGCACACCATCTGGGAGCTCGTCCTGCACATGATCTCGTGGAAGAACGAGGTCAGGCGGAGGATTGCAGGCGCACCCGCCGCCACGCCGCTCGAAGGAGACTGGCCCACTCCGCCTCGCGCGACACCTGAGTCCTGGCAGGACACGCTCGCCGCGCTCGAAGCCTCACATCGCTCGCTGGTGTCGTCGGTGGCGAGCCTGCCTGAAGACAAGCTGTTCCAACCCACCAACGATCCCCGCGATCGTGAAAGCGGTGCGGGCGTCGATCACTACGTCCTGCTCCACGGCATCGTGCAGCACGACGTCTATCATGCGGGGCAGATCGGGATATTGAAGAAGGCCGGGATGGCGTGACCTTGGGCCCGCAGCCCGCAGCCCGCAGCCCGC
>Ga0111539_10001219_pt1 | contig 34227 bp, 32 predicted proteins | sample RhiMethybrSRZTD1_FD_79667 | JGI IMG/M metagenome (GOLD analysis project Ga0111539, IMG submission 79667) | Populus rhizosphere microbial communities from Tennessee, USA - Rhizosphere MetaG P. TD hybrid SRZTD1 (version 2) (version 2) | ecosystem: Host-associated > Plants > Roots > Rhizosphere >...
AGCCGAGGCCCAGGAACGACAGGGTCGACTCGGCGATGATGGCGGCGGCGACGTCGATGGTGGCGGCGACGATGACGGGCCCAAGCGCGTTGGGCAGAATGTGCCGCACGACCTGACGGGTCTTGCTGGCGCCGAGCGCCCGTGCCGCCTCGACGAATTCCCGCTCGCGCAGGGAAAGGAATTGCGCGCGCACAAGTCTCGCAACCGGCATCCAGCGCAGGCCGCCGATGACGACGACGATCAGGATGAAGACGCCACCCTCGGGCCCGAATATCGCCTTGAAGGAATTCTGGAACAGGTACATCACGAGCAGAAGCAGGGGCAGCTGCGGCAACGAGAGGAAGAGGTCGGTCAGCCACATGAGCGCCGAGCCGACGGCGCCCCGCGACATGCCCGCGACGGCACCGATGAGGGTGCCGACGCCGATGGCGACAAACATGGACGCGATCCCCACTGCCAGCGAAATGCGCCCGCCATAAAGCATGCGTGCCAGCAGATCCTGGCCAAGGTCGTCAGTTCCCAGCGGATGCGCCCACGTCGGCCCCTTCAGGCGGGATGTGAAATCGATCTCGTTGATGGGCACCCCCCAGAAGGTCGGCCCCAGCAAGATAGCCAGCACCATCGCGCTCAGGATTACGCCGCTCACCAGGGCCAGGCGGTGGCGGCGGAACCGGCGCCATGCATCCAGCCCCGGCGAGAAGCCTCGGGCTCCGGCTTGCGTGGCGGTGCCGAGCTCAGGTGTAGCTTCAGCTGTAGCTAATGCGCGGGTCGAGCCAGCCATAGAGGATATCGGCGATGAGGTTGAAGAGAACGACCAGGCAGGCGAACACGAACGTCACGGCCATCACGACGGGTGTGTCGTTGGCCAGGATCGAGCTGATCAGCAGCGAGCCGATGCCGGGAATGCGGAAGATCTGCTCGGTGACGATGGCGCCGCCGAAGATCGCGGGCATCTGCAGCATGACCAGGGTAACGACCGGAATCATGGCGTTGCGCACGACATGCTTGACGATCACCACGCGCTCGCCGAGCCCCTTGGCGCGGGCGGTCGTGACATAGTCAAGGCGGATCACGTCGAGCACGGCAGAGCGCACGTAGCGCGTCATGGATGCGGCGACGGCGAGGCCGAATACCGAGATCGGCATGACCGACTGCCTGAACTGCTCCCAGAACCACCGCCATCCGACGGCACTCAGGTCCGCCCGATAGACGAACGGCAGCCAGTCCAGATAGATGCTGAAAATCAGGATAAAGAGCAGTCCCGTGAAGAATGTCGGCAGCGAGAAGCCGATCAGCGCCAGCGTGCTGGCGATCTGGTCGAAGATCGAGTAGGGCCGCGTCGCCGCGAACACGCCTACGGGGATGGCGATCAGGATCGCCAGGATCTGCGCCGTGCCGATGATGAACAACGTGGTTGGAAGGCGCTGCAGAATCAGCTTGTCGACGTCCATGCGGCTGACGAACGAGAACCCCCAGTCGCCGTGCGCCATGGCGGTGATCCAGCGCACGTAGCGCACCGGCACCGGGTCATCGAGCCCGAACTTCTCACGCAGCGAGGCGCGCACCTCGGGCGGCACGGCCGGGTTGGTGGCGAGCTCCTCGAATGGATCGCCGGGCGCCAGGGCCAGCACGGTGAACAGCAGGACGCTGATGCCGAGCAGGCTCGGAATGACAATCAGAAGGCGCCTGAGTAGATAGCTCCCCATCACGCGCCGTCCATTTCGTCGTCGCCATTACGCATGCGCAAGGGCTCACGCGTCGCGGTACCAGTCCTTCAGGTTCCAGAGGTCGTTGTCCCAACCGCTGAGCGAAGCCTTGAGCTTGCTGGAGATGGCGGCAACACGCGGCCGGTAGACCACCGGGATCACCGCATAGTCGCCGACCGCCAGCTCGTTCATCTTGATGAAGTGTGCGGCCCGCTTCACCGGGTCCAGCTCGCCCTCGGCAGCACGAAACGTCTTGTCGTACTCCTCGCTGCGATAGCGGGTGATGTTGCGACCCTGCCACTTGTTCTCCTTGGTGGCCACTTCCCAGGAGGTGAACTGGTTCATGAACACCTCGGGGTCGGGCTGCGTCATCGTCGTCGTGTACATCTGGATGTCGCAGTAGAACTTCGAGTAGGTGTCAGGATTGGCGACATCGGACGAGAAGAACACCGAGGCCGTCACCGACTTCAGCTCCAGGTCGATGCCGGCCTTCTGGCAGGCCTGCTTGACGATGGCCTGGTTCTTCTGGCGTGGCGTATTGATCGAGGTCTGATACACAAATTTCAGCTTCTTGCCGTCCTTGGCCCTGATGCCGTCCGACCCCTTCTTCCAGCCGGCTGCTTCCAGGATCTGATTGGCCTTGTCGACATTGAACTCCCACTTCGTGTTCGTGGAGCGGAAGCGTTCCGGATTGTTGAGGAAGTTGCCGGTGGCAATGCCTGTGCGCCCGTAGATGTGGTCCTCGACCGATTTGCGATCCACCAGCATGCCGAGCGCCTGCTTGACAGCCGGATCGGACAAGAGCGGATGCTTGGTCTTGATGCTCGAGCGCTCGCCGTCGACCTCGGTCGCGGGATCGGTGCTGTTGAGCTGAATGTGCTCGATGTTGCCGCCGGGCGTTATGACGGCCACGCCCTTGCCGCCCTTTTCCAACCGCTGGAGGATCTCGTCCTCGACCTGCATGTTCCAGGCGTAGTCGTATTCGCCGGTCTGGATCACGGCACGTGCCGCCGAGATGGCGTCGCCGCCGCCTTTCATCTCGATTGAGTCGAAATGCGGCCGGTTGGCTACGTGGTAATCGGAGTTGATCTCGCCCCTGACGATATCGCCGGGCTTGAAGTCGACGACCTTATAAGGGCCAGTACCAACGTGCTTCAGATTGGCCGGCTCGTCGCGCGACTTGGCGCCGATGTAGTCGGCAAACAGATGCTTGGGGATCAGCATGCCGCGCGTTCCGACGAAGGCGTCCGCCCAGAACGGCGTCGGCTTGGCGAACCGCACCGTCACCGTAAAGTCGTCGACCTTTTCGACCTTGACGTCCTTGTAGCTGCCGATGGTAACGGCCGCCGTGGCCGGATCGGACGAGTACTGCCAGTTGAACACGACGTCGTCGGCGGTAAAGGGCTTGCCGTCGTGCCACTTCACGCCCTGCTTGAGCTTCCAGGTGACGGACATGCCGTCCGCGGCAAGGCCACCGTTCTGGCGGCTCGGGACCTCCGCGGCGAGCATCGGCACAAGGTTGCCATCCTCATCCCAACCGGCCAGCGGCTCGTAGAAAATGCGCGAGCCTTCCTGGTCCTTGGTACCGACCGCGAAGTGGGGATTGAGCAGGGTCGCGCCTTGCCACCACAGCACCTTGAGGGCGCCGCCTCCGCCTCGCTTGGTCGGCTTGTATTGAAACTGGCCCTGCGCGCGCGCCACGCCGCAGAAGTCCAGCATCTGGCCCGCCATTGGCGCTGTGAGGCCGAGCGCGATCATCCTCTGCACGAAAGCCCGGCGGGACACCTTGCCGTCCTTGACTTCGGTGATCAGACTACGAAGTGCTTGCTCGTCCATGCCCGGTACTCCTTCAAACTTCGCCATGGCGCGCCCTCCACTCCCGCACGCCTGCGACCCCGAAATATGGTCTGACAACCAACAGAACAGGTTTGCACGATGCGGTCAACGCGAAGCCGGACGTGCCCAGCATCTGAGCGGCCGCGCTGCAACATTGGGCGACCGAGCGGGAGGAAGCTCCCTCCCCACTCTTCAGTGGAGAAGGGTTAGGGTGAGGACCGCAAGAGGCGTTGCTGGAGCTCTATGATGCCCCTCGCCCCGAACCTCTCTCCGCACGTGGGGAGGGAGAAATACCTGCGGCTTCCCCCCATACCGTCGCCTCTGTCCAGCCGAGAGCCGCGAATTCGTCCGCCCGCAGCGGAGCCTCGCCGGCCGAATAGAACTCATCCAGTTGCGGCGGCTTCACGCTCGTGGACGACAGCATCGCATGGGCCTGACCGCGGTGGTGGATTTGGTGCTGGAACACGTGCAGCAGCAACCGGTCCCGTCGCTCGGTCTGGACCCGCGTATCGCGATTGATGCGCACGAAGCCCGCAAGCGACTCCTCCGTCAGGGCCTCGCAGACGGCGATCAGACGGCGGTCCACCGCGCCCTGTTCCCGCTGCAGGTCGGCAACAGTGGCGCACGGCTCTTGGTTGGCGAAAGCCCGGGGCCCGAGCCATCCGCCCTCCAGGCCATCGACGTAGAACCAGTCGATGATCAGGACGTGGTTGAGCGTGGCCTTGATGCTGGGGAAGAAGCCGGTGCGCGGGGCCTCGAACTCATCCTGCGTCAGCCCTGCGCAGGCCGTGAGCAGGCGATGGTTGGCCCAGGCATTGTTGCGGGCCATCGCCCGGTAGCTCGTGAGCAGAAGGTCTGACATGGGTCTCCTGTGCCGGGTATTGTGCCAAGCATGATGTGACCTGCTCTGTGCGAGCATACACGGCCCGGAAGCTGGAAACGATCGCCGGCAAAGTCCTATCGGGCATATTGAGCTCTTCCTGGGCGGAGCCGCCGATGATGTTGCGCTCTTGTGCTGCCTACCGCCTTCAGCTTTGCAGGATTGTCTTGATGTGGCTGGGGCTGCTGGCGCACCCCCAGGCCGCGCACCCCCACGACTGGTACCCGATCGAATGCTGCAGCGACCGCGATTGTGCCCCGGCCGACACCGTCGTTCGCCGTGACGACGGCAGCTATCTGGTGACCTCCCGTGGCATGTCGGCGGTGATCCCCTCCGACTACCGGCAGTGGCGGAACTCACCGGACGGGCGCATTCACGTCTGCATCCGCAAGCTCAGGTCCGGCAGCGAATATCTCGTGTGCGCCTTCCGCGGCCCGGGCGCGTGAAGGACCGCGACGCACTTGGCCAAGGCGAGCCGGCCGGTCTACGGTGCCGCCGCAGGAGGATGCCGCCATGCAGAACTCGCAGAAGATCTGGCAGCTCGTCGACGCCCGCAGGGAGGCCTACGAGGCCCTCTCCGACCGCATCTGGGAGATGCCGGAGATCTGCTACACCGAGTACCGCTCCGTGGCCGAGCACCGGGCAATGCTGGAGGAGGAAGGCTTTCGCATCACCGAGAACCTCGCCGGCATCCCGACCGCGGTCATGGGAGAGGCGGGCGAGGGCGGACCTGTGATCGCCATCCTCGGGGAATACGATGCACTACCGGGGCTGTCCCAGGTCGCCGGCATCGCCGCGCCCCAGGAGCTCACCCCCGGCGGCCATGGCCACGGCTGCGGCCATAACATGCTGGGTTCTGCGGCCCTGCTCGCCGCCACGGCCGTGAAGAACTATCTCGGGGCCGCCGGCATCAAGGGGCGCGTGCGCTACTACGGCTGCCCCGCCGAGGAAGGTGGCGCCGCCAAGGTCTTCATGGTGCGCGCCGGCCACTTCGAGGACGTCGATATCGCCATCACCTGGCATCCGGCCGCGATCAACCGTGTCGACGATGCCATGAGCCTCGCCAACACGCGCCTCGACTTCACGTTCAAGGGCCGGGCCTCGCATGCGGCCGCAGCGCCGCACCTCGGCCGCAGCGCACTCGACGCGGTCGAGCTGATGAACGTCGGCGTCAACTACATGCGCGAGCACATGCCCTCCGACGCCCGCATCCACTACGCCATGATCGACGGCGGCGGCGTCGCGCCCAACGTGGTGCAAGCCTCGGCCAGGGTGCGCTATGCCGTGCGTGCGCGCGACCTGCCGGGCATGCGGGCCCTCGTCGAACGGGTGCGCAAGGTGGCGGCAGGCGCGGCCATGATGACGGAGACCCAGGTCGAGGCAAAGGTCGTGAGCGCGGTGTCAAATCTGCTGGGCAACACACCGCTTGAGCAATCGATGCAGCGGCAGATGGACCAACTGGGCGCCCCGCCCTTCGATGCGGCCGACCGCAAATACGCGGCCGAAATCCAGGCCACCCTGACATCCGAGGATATCGCCTCGGCCTACGCGCGTGCCGGCATGGCCCCGCGCAAGGATACCCCGCTGTGCGACTTCGTCGTGCCCTTCGGCACGGTCGGGGCGCCGATGATGGGCTCGACCGACGTCGGCGATGTGAGCTGGGTGGTCCCGACCGTGCAGGCACGGGTGGCGACGCACGCGATCGGGACACCCGGACATTCCTGGCAGATCACCGCGCAGGGCAAATCGGGGCAGGCCAAGAAGGGCATGGTGCACGCTGCCAAGTTGATGGCGGGCGTGGCAGTGGACGCCTTGGCCGACCCTGAGCTCGTCGCACGCGCGAAGGCCGATCACACGGCGCGCACCGAGGCGACACCCTACGACTGCCCCCTGCCGGCCGATGTCAAGCCGCCGATCCAGCCCAAGCCCGAGGCGGCCTGAGCGCCGACGTTTGTCGCCTCAGCGCTCCGGCAACCGTTCGGTCGGCACGATCTCGATCGTCTCGAGCGCACCCTCGCGCAGAATGCCGATCAACACGCGCTTGTCGATTCGGCTGCCGTCGAGAATGCGGGCGATGTCGTCGATGCCCGTCACCACGTCCCTGTCGAGACCGACGATGACGTCGCCGGTCCGCAGACCGCTGGCATGAGCGGGGCTGCCGGGCTGCACCTCGACCACACGCACGCCCGAGGCCTGGGTAAGCCCTGTCCTGACCTTCAGCCGCTGCGGCAGCGCCACCTGGTCGCCGGCGATGCCGAGGCGGGCCCGGCGGACGCGCCCGTGCTGGAGAATCTGTGTCAGCACGTGCTGGGCGGTGTTGGCCGCAACCGAGAAGCATATTCCCTGCGCCCCCAGAATGACTGCCGTGTTGACCCCGATGACCTCGCCGCGGGAATTCACGAGCGGCCCGCCGGAGTTGCCCGGGTTGAGCGCAGCATCCGTCTGGATCACGTCGCCGATCAGGCGGCCGTTCTGTGCCCGCAGGGATCGGCCCACCGCGCTGACGATCCCGGCCGTCACGGTCGACTCGAAACCCAGCGGGTTGCCGATGGCGATCGCGATCTGCCCCGGCTTGATCTTCTTGGAGTTCCCGAGCCGGGCAGCAGGCAGCCGATCGCTCGTCTCCGCCCGCAAGACGGCGATATCGGTGTCGGGGTCGCGTCCCAGTATACGCGCGGGCACGCGTCGGGCGTCGGTCAGCGCCAGCTCGATCGTGGTGGCACCCTCCACCACGTGATTGTTGGTCAGCACGATGCCGTCCGGCGACAGAATCGTGCCGGAGCCCGAGCCCTGCGCCATCCGCCCCTGCCGGGCGCCGCGCACCTGGACATGCACGACCGACGGCGACACGGACTCGACCACGCCGATGACGGTGTTCGAATAGGCGTCGAGCAGGTCCTCGTCCTGGCCACTACCAGTCCGATTGGAAACGAACGAGACGTTGCGATCTCTGCGCCACAATTGCATGCGGCATTCCTCCGGCCCGTGGTGCGAGCCCCAAGCTCCCTGGCGCCGATATATAGGACGTCGTCAACGCTACGGGGAGGGCCGCTGGACGCACGGACAGCGTGATCAACCCGCTGGTCCGTTGGGCGGCCAGCGCACCGGCTGCGGGAGTCTCGCTCGCCGCAGCGCTGATCGAGAGAGGGACCGGGCGAACGGCCATTCGTCCCCGCAAGCCGGATTGGCAGCTCAGGCCAGCTTGCAGAGAGTGACCGCGCTCGATTTGTCGTGGTTGGGGGGCGCGTCCTCGAGGTTGAGAGACTTCACCACACCGTCCTCCACGATCATGGAGTAGCGCTTGGAACGCACACCGAGGCCGCGAGCAGTGAGGTCGATCTCGAGACCCAGCTTCTTGGCGAACTCAGCACTGCCGTCGGCCAGCATCTCGATCTTGCCGTCTGCCTTGGAGTCCCTGGCCCAGTTGGTCAGCACGAACACGTCATTCACGGCCGTGCAGGCGACCATGTCGAAACCCTTCTTCTTCAGTTCGTCGTAGTTCTGCACGAAGCCCGCCATATGCTGCTTGTGGCAGGTCGGCGTATAGGCGCCCGGCACCGCGAACAGAGCCACCTTCTTGCCGGCGAACACATCGCCCGTTTTCATGGGCTTCGGCGCGCCGTCCGACCCCATGGTCATGAACGTGGAATCCGGCAGACGGTCGCCGACCTTGATTGTCATTGTCGTGGTCCTTTCAATGGCGGGGCGTGAGGCTTCTGGCGCGCTTCCTCGCGACGCGGGAGCTGAACTTAGGCGCTTGTCTGCCGCAAGCCAAGCCACCACAGCCGCAAAGCCGCGCGCCCACAAACTCAGCAGCCGAGTTGAAGGACCCTGCCGTCGCTGGCCTCCATTCCAGGCTTGTCGAGGAAGGATCGGTGATGGCCGTGATTGCCCTAAGGCAGCGTCCAAGTCGTCTCCGTCGCGCCCGCGCTGCTGACAAGAGTCAGCGTCAGAGTCTTCCCCTTGAGGTCCTGCGCGTTGCCCGTGCGGGAAAGGTCGGCCTCGAAACGCACCACCGCCTCGTTGGCGTCGGCCGTGAGGGATGCTTGCGTGCCGCCGATGTCTGGCGCCCGCTTCAACATCGGCACGTAGAGGCCGCCCGGTGCTTCCAGGAATGCATCGGCAGTCGAGCTGTCGCGCGGGAAGATCGCTTCGACTGTGAGCCGCGGCGCCGGTCCATCCAGTTTGGCGGAGGTCGTCAGAACCCGCGGATCGAGCGAGCGGCGGCCGGCATCCGGCCGCGGCACGCGATCGAGCGCCGCCAGGAGCGCTGCCGACGGTTTCCCAGCCATGGTGGCCGGCACCAGCTTCACCGACATCTTCGCCTCTGCAGGAATGCAGATGTCGCGGCAGATGCCGAGTTCCATAACGAGCGCGAGATCGATCGGCTGCGCCGGGTCCTTCGGCACGACCTCGACCGGAAATACCACTGACGTCTTATAGCCGACAGTCTCCGCGCCCGCTTCGTGCATGCGGTGCGGGGCAGGGTAGAGAACCTTGACGCTTGCGACGTTGGTGGAGCCCGACCAGTCGAAAGCAGGCGGTACGCCCGCATCCCCCGGCATGCGCCAGTAGGTCTTCCAGCCGTCCGCCAGAGTGAGCTCTATGCCGGCAAGGTAGGCCTTGGCCGACCTGGTCGCCGGCGCCCCGGCAACGAGGCGCGCCCGCGCATTGCTGAGATCTATCCATGGCGAGCCTTGCTCGCTCTCGGCCGATGCTCGGCCCGGCGCAACAACTGCAACGGCCAATGCCGCTGCCTCCAGAGCACGCGCGGCAGGTCGGAATGTGCTCATGCTGTCCTCATCTGCGCTGCAGACTTAGGTGGGTGGCGGGAAAACTCAACTCAAGTCTGCTCGATCGGCACGTTATCGTTGCTATTCAACCCCTTCCAGCCGCCTCGTTCCGGCGCTAGTCTTGTCGCATGCGGCCGACGACAAAAGGCAAACGGCGCGGCGACGGCTACCTCGAGGGGCAGTTGCTGATCGCCATGCCGATCATGACAGACAAGCGCTTTGCGCGATCGGTCATCTACATGTGTGCCCATTCCGCGGAAGGTGCCATGGGGCTGATCATCAATCAGCGCGCAGCCCACATCAGCTTCCGCGAGTTGCTGAAGCAGCTCGGCATCGGCTCGGACAGGGGCGACGACATCCTGATCGACGTCGGCGATATGGATGTGCATGTGGGCGGCCCGGTGGAGACGGGGCGCGGCTTTGTCCTCCACAGCTCGGACTATCATGCGATCGACTCCACCCTGTCGATCGATGACGGCGTCTCTCTGACGGCTACGATCGACATCTTGAGGGCCATTGCCCTCGGCAAGGGACCGGACAAGGCCATCCTGGCGCTTGGGTACGCCGGATGGCGTGCCGGCCAGTTGGAGAGCGAGATCGCCGCCAACGGCTGGCTGCACTGCCCGGCGGACGCCGACCTGCTGTTCGACCGCAATCTCGAGCTCAAGTACGAGCGCGCCATGTCCAGGCTCGGCATCGACCCATCGCACCTAGTCAGCGAGGCCGGGCACGCCTGAGCCCCGTTTCCGACGCAACAGGTCACATCGAGAGGCCGTCCCTTCCGCGTGACCGCTGACCGCTAGCCCTTCCGCGGCTTGCCGTCGGTGCCCGCCCCTCCGGGCCCCGACTCCTCGCTAGGTGCGGGCACGATCGGCCTCCCGGAAAGCTTCGACAGGCTGGCGGCTACGCTCGCCGGCAGCCGCGAGAAGTCAACCGGCGGCCGGGCGCCGTTGGTTTGCGCCGGCGGCATCTGCCGAGGGGCAAGCGGTGGCGATGGATGCGGCGGCTGAGCCGCGCCGCGTTGCGAGCCCCCGGACATCGGCGGGGGTGCTGGCGGTCGCAGGGGCATGCCGGTCTGCGGAGGAGGCGGAGGGCCATTCCTCAACGGCTTAGGTGTCGTGCGTGGTGCTGGGGGCGGCCCCGTCCGTGGCGGCGGTGTCGGACCCGTGCGCAGGATTTGCGGTGGTCCAGTCCTCGGCTGCGGCGGGACGGACCGCAGAGGGGGCGGACCAGGCGGGGGAGACGGAGCCTCCGCGCCGTTGCCCCGCGTTCCGGACGTAGGAGGCGGCGGCGCGCCCATGTTCGGCATCGTTGACCGACCCGACGTCGGCGGCGCTGTGCGCGGCGGACCCGCTGCAGGTCTCTGTGCAGGCATCGGCGATATTGGCCTTGGCATGCCCGGCGCCGGCGGGGGCACGGCAGTCGGCCGGACGGCCTCCGAAGGAACAGGTGGCGTGGCACCGTTCTGGGCCTGCAGTGGCGGCGGTTGAGACGGCGCGTGTGCCGCAGGCGGGGGCGGCACGACTGCCGGGGCCGGCGGCGGCTTAGGGGCAACGGGGTTGACTGTCGGCCGGGCGGCTGCCGGCGCGACCGGTTTGGATGGAGCAGGCAGCGTTGCAGCAGCAGCCCCCGCTGTTGCCGACACGGGCGTCGCAAGCTCGTTGCCCATGGCTGCATGCGGGACGCTCGGTGTCTCCTGGGTCGTGATAGCGCTTTCGACCCCGGCCGCCCCCGGCAATGGTTCCTCCACGGCCGTCCGGCGAGCGCGCAACAGGCCGCGCTTTATGCGCCGCTCGCTCCGGCGCTCCGCGCGCACGCGCTGGAGGGCGTCCCGCTCCGACATTGGCTCGCCATAGAAGAACCCTTGGCCGTATTCGCAGCCGATGGTGCGGAGCAGGCCCACGTCCTCGTCGGTCTCGATGCCCTCCGCCACTACCTTCTTGCCGAGCTCGTGCGCCAGTGCCACGACCGAGCGCAGGATGACCGGGCCTGCGCCATTCTCACTGCCGGAATGCAGGAACGAGCGGTCGATCTTGATGGTGTCGAAGGTGAGCTGATTGAGATAGGACAGCGAGGAATAACCAGTACCGAAGTCGTCGAGCGCTAGCCCGGCACCCGCCTCCGCCAGCTGGCGGAGCACTGCTGTCGCCTTCTCGGGGTTTTCCATGACCAGCGACTCTGTGATCTCGAGCCGCAGCGAACCGCGCGGGATCACGGCACGTCCGAGGATGTGCCGTACCTCCCGGATCAACTCGGGCTTGAAGAGCTGCCTACTCGAGACGTTGACGCCGACGAACACCGGCGCATCGGGTCGCGGCAACTCCTTCTGCCAACGCACCGCCTCACGCACGGCACGGGCCAGCACATAGGAGCCGAGCTTGACGATCAGGTCGGACTCCTCGGCAATCGGCACGAATTCCGCCGGGTTGATCGTGCCAAGGGTGGGATGCTCCCAGCGCAGCAGCGCTTCGAAGCCAGCCAGCGACTCGGTCGGCAGATAGTAGATTGGCTGATAGACCAGTCTCAGCTGCTTCTTCTCGATGGCGCGCCGCAGATCGCCTTCGAGCTCCGGGCGCCCGTCCTTCTCAGTGCGCATGCCGGCATTGAAGATCTCGATCTTGTCCGGGCCGCCCCGCTTCGCCCGATACATCGCGATCTCCGCCTCGCGCAGCAACTCTGCCGGGTCATCGTCGGGACCATCGTAGATGGCGATGCCGATCGAGGCCGTCAGCACGATCTCCTGGCCGGAGATGTTGATCGGCGCGTGCAGGGAGCGGCGCACCTGTTCGGCCAACATCGCAAGCTCGGAGGCGTTGGACTGGTTGAGTATCAGCAGCGCGAATTGGTCGCCGCCCATGCGCGCCAGCGTGTCCTGCGGTCCCAGGTTGCGGCTCAAGCGGCGGGCAACGGTCAACAGCAGGCTGTCGCCGACGATGAGCCCGTAGGCCGAGTTCACGGACTTGAACTTGTCGATGTCAATGAACAGGAGCGCCGGCCGCACCAGCGGCTCCAGCGTGGCGCGCTTGGCCGCGATAGCCAGGCGGTCCAGGAAAAGTTCGCGGTTGGGCAGGCCGGAAAGGCTGTCGTGCACGGCATCGTGCATCAGCCGCTCCTGCGCACGCTTGGCATCGGTGATCTCGCGGATGAGGCCGACGCAGCGCAGGTTGCGGCGATCGCCGGACGCCATGCTGGCCGCCTCCAGCTCGAACCAGCGGTAGGAGTTGTCCACATGGCGCATGCGGAACTCGGTGCGCAGTTCGCCGCTCGCGCGCTCCTTTACGGCCGCAAGCAGCAGCTTGAAGCGTTCGCGGTCGGCCGGATGCATGTGCCGGGCGAAGTCGTCGATCTTGGCCGAAAGCTCGCCGGGCTTGAGGCCCAGGATCATCTCCACCACAGGACTTACCTTGACCTCGTCGCGGCGCTCCAGCCACTCCCATACAGCGGCACCCGAAGCCTCCACCGCCAGCGACCTGAGCTGCTGCTCCCCGGGCTGTGCCCCGTAGTGTGGCTCCGGCGAGCGGAACGCATACTGCGTCACGGTGAAGCCGATCAGGACCACGATCAGGACCAGGCCGGCGGTCAGTCCGAACACGACGATGTCGCCTGACAGTCGCCCCGTGAGGGTGATGCCTGCGCCGAACAACCACACCAGCAGCAGGATCCAGGTCGGCACGAGGGAGAGCGCGCGATCCTGGCCACGCAGCGCCAGGAACAGGGTCAGTGCCGCACCGGAGCCGGCAATCAGCAGAATGGAGAGGCGCGCGAACGTGGCAGCCAGCCGGGGATCGAGGAACGCCACCGCCACCAGCGCCAGCTGGGCCATGATCCAGAGCACCAGAAGCATGCGCACGAAGCTGTGCCAGGCCCCGAGCCGAAGGAACGTGTAGAGGAAGATCAGCAGTGTCGCAGCCATGCCGGCCTCGGTGGCGGCACGGTATTGCGCGTTCTCCTCCGGGCGGACGTTGAACAGCTTGTGCCAGAACCCGAAATCGACGCACAGGTAGGCCAGAACGCACCACGTGAAGATCGCCGCCGTCGGGAAGATCGCCTTGTGGTTGGCGGCGAACACGGCGGTGAGGAATATGGCGAGCAGGCCGGTGATGCCCAGCATGATGCCGTTGAAGAGCTGACGGTCGCGCGCCTTCTGCTCGTACTCGATGGCCTTCCACAGATAGAGGCGGGCGAAACGGTCGGACGCCAGCTCGGCGACGAAGGTCACGGTCTGCCCGGGCTCCAGCGTGAGGCGGAATGCGTCTGCGCGGTCGTTCTTCATGCGCTCGGGCACGTAGCCGACGGAGGGCGTGACGGCGTCGAGACGCCGCGCGTCGAGATCAGGCCACACCACGCCCGAGCCAGCGCTCCCATAGCGGTCGGCCACCAGCCAGCGCTCCATCGGCTTGTCGGTTGTATTAGTGAGTGCGAACACAAACCAGGCAGGGTTGGTGCCGGGTGTCGCCGCGCGCACAGACATGCGCCCGCCCACGCCGTCGGCGCCGGGCGCAGCCTCGATCTGCAGAGTGTCACCCCGGCCTTCGTAGGCCTCGCCCAAAGCGGTGATCTCCAGCCGGTCGGCATCGCCATCGAGAGCGATGGCCTTGAGTGCATGAGCCCCAGGTGCATGGGCCAGCAGGAGACCGGCAAGCAGCACCATGCAGGACACAAGCCGGCGCGCGATCACCGCTCCCATCCCTGCTCTGCGGCTGCTGTTGACGCGACTGCGCATCGAGACCCCGCCGCCCTAGGTCCGCGCGTCGTCTTGCAGCATGGCGAAGAGATCATGGTCCTGCCACACGCCGTTGATTCTCAGATAGCGGCGCGCCATGCCTTCGGGGCCGCATCCGCCCTTGAGGAGCACGCGAGAGGAGGCGGCATTGTGCGGCAGGCAGGCGGCTTCCAGTCGATGCAGGCCGAGCGTGTCGAAGGCGTAGGGCAACATGGCCATGACGGCGTCCGTCATGTAGCCGCATCCCGTGTGCGTCGCACCGATCCAGTAGCCGACCGCGGCCGCCTGGGCGACGCCGCGCCGCACATTGCTGATGCTGAGGCCGCCGAGCAGCTCCGCATCGCTCTGGCGGAAAATCAGGAAGGCGTAGCCCAGGTCCTCTTTCTGCTCGCGCTGATATTGGCGCAGCCGGCGACGGAAGGCGGAGCGTGTCAGCTCGTCGCGCGACCACTGCGGCTCCCATGGCGTCAGATGCTGGCGGCTCAAGGCGCGGAGTTCGGCCCAGGCCGAATAGTCTCCCATCAAGGGGAAGCGCAGCATGACCTGCCGGCCGTATACTTCGGCATCGGCATCGATCGCCGACGTGGATCTCAGGAAGGCCATCTCATTCCCCCTCGGCCGAAGCCGGCTTCGTGGTCACCCGGCCCGGTGCTCAGCCTCGCTTCACCCATGTGTCACGCGTTCGGCGGCCATGCGCGCGAACGCCTCGCCCTTGCGTCCCGCACCCACCACCGCGACCGAAGCGGGCGATCCGCTGACAAGCTTGGCAGCCAGCTCGCGCACGGCTTCTGCAGTCACGCCATCGATGCGCTCGATCAGCTCTGGCGCATCGATCAGGCGGTCGAACAGCAGCAACTGGCGTGCCATCTGCTCGGCGCGCGCCGATGAGCTCTCCAGTCCCATCAGCAGTCCCGCCTTCAGCTGCGCCTTGGAGCGCGCCAACTCCGCGGCAGCCGGTTTCTCGGCCGCGACGGCGACGAACTGCTCGCCGACGACATCGATCAGCTTGCCCATCACCTCGGCACCCGTCGCCGCGTGTATCCCGAAAAGCCCGGCGTCGGCCAGTGACCAGCAACTCGAATAGATTGCGTAGCAGAGGCCGCGACGCTCCCTGACCTCCTGAAACAAGCGCGACGACATGCCCCCGCCGAACAGCCCGGAGAAAACCTGCGCGGTGTAAAACTCCTGAGCACGGTAGGAGGGCCCGGCGAACGCCATGACCAGATGACTTTGCTCGAACGGCTTGGGCGACGTGCGCGTACCACCGACGTAGCGCGCCGGCTCGAATCGACCGCCAACCCCACCATTGAGGGTGCCGAATAGGGCCTCAGCGTGGCGCACCAGGTCGGCATGGTTCACGTGCCCGGCCGCGGAAAGCACCATGCGGGCGGCGCTGTAGTTGCCCTTGAGGAAGGCGCGCAGGTCGGTGGCGGCGAAACTCTTCACGCTATCGATGGTGCCGAGAATGGGACGGCCGATCGCCTGGCCCGGAAACGCAACGTCCTGGAGCAGTTCGTAAGCGATCTCGTCCGGGCTGTCGCGGGTGGCGGCAATTTCCTGCAGGATCACCTCGCGCTCGCGCTCCAGCTCGTCCTGGGCGTAGCGCGGAATCTGCAGGATGTCGGCCAGAATATCGAGGGCGATGCCAATGTCGTCCTTGAGCATGCGCGCGAAATAGGCGGTGGTCTCCAGGCTGGTGGCGGCATTGAGCTCTCCGCCGACCGCCTCGATCTCCTCGGCGATGTCAGTGGCGCTGCGCCGCTCGGTGCCTTTGAAGGCCATGTGCTCGAGGAGATGCGAGATGCCGTGCTCGCGGGGCTGCTCATGCCGCGCTCCTGCCCCGACCCACACGCCGAGCGACACCGTCTCCAGGTGGGGCATGTGGTGCGAGACCACACGCAGACCGTTGGCGAGCCTGGTGACCTCCGTGCTCATGCCGCTGCTCCACGCCTTCGCCCGGCCCGGTCCTCGACGAAGCGCTCGACGGCGCCGAGATCGTTCGGGAGAACGCTGACGCGCTCCGGCGCGCTCAGCAGGGTATCGAGCCGCGCCGGCAGCGGTGGCCGCTCGCCCGTGATCGTCTCCATCGCATCGGGGAACTTCGCGGGGTGCGCGGTGGCGAGCGCGATATGGGCGATGTGCTGCGTCTGCGACGTCATCGTCTTGCGCGCGGCGACCACGGCGCAGGCGCTGTGCGGGTCGAGCAGGTAGCCGCTCTCGGCCTTCACCCGGCGAATGCAGTCGGCGACGGAGGTCTCGTCGACCCGCTCGGCGGCAAAGCTCTCCCGGTAGGGCACGATCACGTCGCCGAGGCCGATCGAACGGCTCTGCCTCAAGCCGGCCATCTTGTTGCGCACGTAGGCGGAGTCACGACCCGCCGCCTCGAACAGGAAGCGCTCGAAATTCGAGGAGACCTGGATGTCCATGGACGGCGATGTGGTGGCGACCACAGTGTCGGCCAGCGTGTACATCCCTGTGCTCCAGGCGCGGTAGAGGATGTCGTTCTCGTTGGTGGCGATCACCAGCCGCTCGATCGGCAATCCCATGGCGCGGGCCGCATACCCGGCAAAAATATCGCCGAAATTTCCGGTCGGCACGGAGAACGCCATCGGCCTGCTCGGGCCGCCCAGGGCGACGGCGGCGACGAAGTAGTAGGTAAGCTGGGCAACGATGCGCCCCCAGTTGATGGAATTCACGGCTGCCAGGTGCAGGCGATCGCGGAAGGGCAGATCGTTGAACATCGCCTTCACCAGCGCCTGACAGTCATCGAAGGTCCCCTCGATAGCGAGGGCGTGCACGTTCTCCTCTGTTGCCGTCGTCATCATACGCCGCTGCACGTCAGAGACGCGCCCGAGCGGGAACAAGACAACGGCGTCGACCCGGCTCGAGCCGCGAAATGCTTCTATCGCGGCGCCGCCGGTGTCGCCGGAGGTGGCAGCGACGATCGTGATGCGGCCGCCGCGCGCAGCGAGCACGCGATCCATCAGCCGGGCCAGCAGCTGCATGGCCACGTCCTTGAAGGCGAGCGTCGGTCCGTGAAACAGCTCCAGCGCCCACAGGCTGCGATCGATCTGCACCAACGGCGCCACGGCCGGATGCCCGAAACGGGAGTAGGCGTCGCGGGCGATGGCGGTGAGTTCGCCGCGCGGTATGGAGGCGCCGACGTAGGGCTCCAGCAGCGCCACCGCCACATCCGCGAACGGCTTGCCGGCAAAGGCTCCAATGGCATCGGGTGTCAGCTTCGGCCAGGCCTTCGGTACGTAGAGCCCGCCATCGCGGGCAAGGCCGGCCATCAGCGCGTCCTCGAAAGCCAGCTCAGGGGCTTCACCTCTGGTACTGACGTAGCGCACGGGGGCGGGGACTTTCCGGTTCAGGCCTGGACTTCGCCCAAACTAGGCCGCGCGCGTGGGCCTAACAAGGCAGGGCCTCGGGCCGCCCCGAGAAATCTGCTGGTAAAGCCGGGAACAGTGACGATTTTCCACGAATTTCAGAGTGTTGAAGGTGGTGATACCGTGCGCAGGCGGCCGGCCGCAAAGACGGCAAAGACGCCGGCGAGTGTCAGCGCGAGTCCGTACCAGGTCAGGGCGTACTCCAGGTGGCGGTTGGGGAGGGCGAGACGCGTTGTCCCTCCCTGGGGAAATCCGCCGAGATTTGCCGGCCGGGCATCCGCATCGATGAAGAATGGGACCGGCTCCGGCTTGTCTATCCCGTCCTGGCGGACCGATCGCAGCATCACGGCATAGTCCGGCCAGTAGAACATATTGCGCTCCGGATCGCTGTCCGGCAGGAACCACCCACGTTCCGCCGGCACCCGGACAAGCCCCGTGAGCCTCACGTCACCCAAGGGCTGTCCTCCCGGCCGCGCTCCCGCATCCTTGAGCCGGGCCGGGACGAAACCGCGGTTGACGAGCACGAGCCGCGAGTCGCTGGTCTCAAGGGCCGCATAGACGTGATAGCCAGGGCCCAACTTATCGTCGACGGTGAACACGTGCCGCTCCGCATCGTGCCGGAAGCGGCCGGTGGTGCGCACGTGCAGATATTCGACGTCACCCGTCTCCCGCCACAGCCGTAGCGCATCCGCGAGCGCGACCGGCTCGGCCTCCACCCGCGCGGCAATGCGGGCGAGCAGTCCTTCCTTCCAGGCTTTGCGGCTCATCTGCCAACTGCCGAGCCCGACCAATATCACGAGACCCGCCAGTGCGCCGATTGCCGGCCACACGAGTCGAGCCTGCCGCCAGTGTGCGAGGAATGTGCTCAATCGAACCCTAGGCGGCCTTCCGCGGCCTGGTGCTTGTACTGCAGGGCGATCAGCGTAGCCTTGAGAATGCGCAGTAGGAAAAAGGCGACGAGCGGCGTCAGAACTACCCACAGCGCTACGTGGACCCACACCGGCGGATTCAACCTGAACTCGACGATGAGCGCAGCACCGAGGATGAGAAAGCCCAGAATGAAGATGGCGAACACGGCAGGACCGTCACCCGAGTCCGCAAAGGTGTAGCTCAAGCCGCAGCGGGGGCACTTCTCCCGCAGCACAAGGCCGCTGCGGAATAGAGCGCCGTCGCCGCATCGCGGACACCGCGCCCTCAGGCCGGCGGCGAGTATGGAAGTGGCGGGCGCGTTCTGGGCCATACACCGTACTCTACGGCTGCGCCATCGGGCCAGCCTGCCGTTCCCGCCAAGCGAAGCGCCGAGCGCGAAGCCATCCCTTAGCGCGGCGTCGACTTCAGGTCTGAAGGCCCGATTTCGCTGTGCTTGCGGGAGGACACCCTCAATGCGGTGCTGGCGTGCCGGCGCCCCACACGTAGATGCACATGAACAGGAACAGCCAGACGACGTCGACGAAATGCCAGTACCACGCCGCCGCCTCGAACCCGAAGTGCTGCTTGGGCGTGAAATGTCCGGCCATGGCGCGCAAGAGGCACACGAGGAGAAACAGCGTGCCGATGATCACGTGCGCACCGTGAAAGCCGGTCGCCATGAAGAAGGTCGAGCCGTACATATGGCCGGCGAAGCTGAAGCCGGCGTGCATGTACTCGTAGGCCTGGCAGGCCGTGAAGAGGATGCCGAGGACGACGGTCACGAACAGGCCCCAGACCAGCCCCTTGCGATTGTTCTCGAGAAGCGAGTGATGCGCCCATGTCACCGTGGTGCCAGAGGTCAGCAGGATCAGCGTGTTGACGAGCGGCAGGCCCCAGGGATCGAAGGTGCCCTTGAAGAAGCCGCCGGTCTCGGCGACCTCGGCGGGCTTAGGGGGCCACTGGCCCCCGAACAGGGCATCGCGCTGGACCATGCCTAGGATCTCCTTGGTCGCCTCCACCGTGCCGTTCGGGAGCGTGGCATCGATGGGGGAGACGGCGGCCGGAAACAGCGCAGCGTCGAAGTAGGCCCAGAACCAGGCGACGAAGAACATCACCTCGGAGGCGATGAACATGATCATGCCGTAGCGCAGGTGCAGCTGGACCACCGGCGTATGGTCGCCGCCGTGCGCTTCCTTGATTACGTCGCGCCACCACATGAACATGGTGTAGACGAGGCCCATCGCGCCGAGGAAGAACACGGTCGGACCCTTGAGCCCGAAGAGGCCTGCGCCGCCCCCCATCGACCGCATCCAGATGATGAGGCCCACCGCGGTCACGAACGCAGACACCGAGCCCACGGCCGGCCAGGGACTGGGGTTCACCAGGTGGTAGTCGTGGTGCTTGGCGTGCGAGTCGGCCATCTGTCAGCTCCCTAGTCCCTCTGCTGCGGCCCGGCTTCCGCAGGCTCCGCGCGTCGCGCACTCTACCCGGCTTGACCCTTGCCCTGCACCGCCTGCGGTGTCGCAGGATCGCCGACCCTTCCCGCAACCCCCGGTTTGGGCGCGACGGGGTAGAAGGTATAGGACAGCGTGATTTGTGTGACTGCGCGGGCGTCCTTGTCGGTAGTGATCTGCGGATCCACGAAGAAGCTCACGGGCATCTCTACGCTTTCGCCCGGCTGCAGCACCTGTTCGGTGAAGCAGAAGCATTGAAGCTTGTTGAAGAAGGGCGCCGTCTGCTCGGGATAGACATTGAAGGTGGCCGTGCCGTGCACCGGCCGGTCGGATGTGTTGGTGGCCCTGTAAAAGGCCAACGCGTTCTCTCCGATCTTGACCCGCACGGTCCTCTGCTCCGGCACGAAAGTCCAGGGTAGCCCGGGCGCCACGTTGGCGTCGAAACGGATCGTGATCGTCTTGTCGAGCACGGTGTCGGAAGGCTTGGATGCGATGCGCGGCGTCCCGTCGAAGCCGGTGACCTGACAGAACAGCCGATAGAGCGGTACCGCCGCGTAGGAGGCTCCCACCATGGCCGCGACGACGACGACGCACCAGGCCGCTACGGCGCGGTGCCGCCGGGAGGAAGGGTTGTTCTGTCTCTCGCTCGTCATGCGCTTTCGTTTGCCGATGCTATCGGGGGCCAACCAAACCAACGTTCTAGATCGGACGGTTGAACACGTTGCCGCCGAGCCGCACAATCGTTGCCACGTAGAACATCACCACCAGCGCCACCAACGCCAAGGCGATGGCAATCGATCTCGCCCTTCGCCTCCGATCCCGTTCCTGCTGCTCATTGTGAACCATGGCATCGGGTCCTGATCAGCCACCCGCCGCCAACCCCATGCTCCGCTCGAGAAGCAGCGTCGCAAACAGCCCGAAGAGATAGAGGATCGAGAAGCCGAACAGCTGCTTGGCGGCCTTGTCGGCCTCGCGGCCCTCCCGGATCGCGTGCACGTTGATGGCGAGCGCGAGAAAGATGGCACCCAGCATGATGGAGAACAGCGCGTAGAGCGGGCCGCCGAAGCCCATGAAGGCCGGCCAGATGCCGAGCGGCACAAGCAGAGCCGAATAGATCACGATCTGCTTGCGGGTTTCGTCCGCACCCGCGACCACGGGCAGCATCGGGACGCCCGCGCGTTCGTAGTCGCGGGCGCGATAGAGGGCCAGCGCCCAGAAGTGGGGTGGCGTCCACATGAAGATGATCAGGAACAGCACAATGCTCTCGATGCTGATCGAACCCGTCGCGGCCGCCCAACCGATCATCGGTGGAAAGGCGCCCGCAGCCCCGCCGATGACGATGTTCTGGGGCGTGCGCCGCTTCAGCCACATCGTGTAGACGAGCACGTAGAAGACGATCGTTCCGGCGAGCAGCGCGCCGGCGAGCCAGTTGATGATGAGGCCCAGCGTCAAGACCGAACCGATGGCCAGGATCATACCGAACGTCAGCGCCTCGTCGGGCGTCACGTGCCCGCGCGGGATGGGTCGGCTTGCGGTGCGCTGCATGCATGCGTCGATGTCAGCGTCGTACCACATGTTGAGGGCGCCGGATGCGCCGGCCCCGACGGCGATGCACACGAGCGCTATGACGGCGAGCACCGGATGCAGCTGATCAGGCGCCAGTACCATGCCGACCAGGGCCGTGAAGACCACAAGCGACATCACTCGCGGCTTCATCAACGCGATGAAGTCACCGATGCTACCGCCCATAGTTTGTGCCGGGCGGAGCGGGCTCGCTTGAACGCCGATATCAGCCATTCTTACCTTCGTTACGTCATACCCTGCGCGGACACCCACGCCACGGGGCTACACGCGATTTGCGCGGGTCCCCGCCGTTGCGGGGATGACGGTGCTAGTGATGAGTTGTCTCCTTGATCTCCGGCAGCCTCTCGTAGGAGTGGAAAGCCGGCGGCGACGGCAGCTGCCATTCCAGCGTCGTGGCGGCCGGCCCCCAGGGATTGTTCGCGGCTTTCTGGCGGGCGACAAAGTAGGCGTAGAGCATGGCCAGGATGAACACGAGGGTGCCGGCGGCGGTGATGTAGGAGCCGACCGATGACCACCAGTTCCAGTAGGCGTAAGCGTCGGGATAGTCGACGTAGCGGCGCGGCATGCCGGCAAGCCCGAGGAAGTGCTGGGGGAAGAACAGCACGTTGGCGCCGATGAAGGTGAGCCAGAAGTGCAGTTTGCCGAGCGCCTCGTTGTACATGTACCCGGTCATCTTCGGGAACCAGAAGTACCAGCCCGCGAAGATCGTAAAGACAGCGCCGAGCGACAGCACGTAGTGGAAATGCGCGACTACGTAGTAGGTGTCGTGGAAGGCGCGGTCGACACCGGCGTTGGCCAGCATCACGCCGGTGACGCCGCCGACGGTGAAGAGGAAGATGAAGCCCAGGGCCCACAGCATCGGCACCCGGAACTGGATCGAGCCGCCCCACATGGTGGCGATCCAGGAGAAGACCTTCACGCCCGTGGGCACGGCGATCACCATGGTGGCGAACACGAAGTAGGCCTGCGCGTCCACGCCCATGCCCGACGTGTACATGTGGTGCGCCCACACGATGAAGCCGATGAAGCCGATGGCCACCATGGCGTAGGCCATGCCGAGATAGCCGAACACCGGCTTCTTGGAGAAGGTCGAGACGATGTGGCTGACCATGCCGAAGCCCGGCAGGATCAGGATGTAGACCTCGGGATGGCCGAAGAACCAGAAGAGGTGCTGATAGAGAACCGGATCGCCGCCGCCGGCCGCGTTGAAGAACGTCGTGCCGAAGTTGCGGTCGGTCAGCAGCATGGTGATGGCGCCGGCGAGAACCGGCAGCGACAGCAGCAGCAGGAACGCCGTGACCAGAACGCTCCACACAAACAGCGGCATCTTGTGCAGCGTCATGCCGGGCGCGCGCATGTTGAAGATGGTGGTGATGAAGTTGATGGCGCCCAGAATGGACGAGGCGCCGGCGAGGTGCAGGGACAGGATGGCGAAGTCCATTGCCGGCCCGGGGTGGCCGCTCGTGGACAGCGGCGCATAGACGGTCCAGCCTGCGCCTACGCCGTCCATGCCGGCCGGCCCCTCGACGAACATCGACATCAAGAGCAGAGCGAAGGAGGCCGGCAGCAGCCAGAAGGAGATGTTGTTCATGCGCGGGAACGCCATGTCCGGCGCTCCGATCATGAGGGGGACGAGCCAGTTGCCGAAGCCGCCGATCATGGCTGGCATCACCATGAAAAACACCATGATGAGGCCGTGCCCCGTGACGAACACATTGAACATGTGGCCGTTGGCGAAGTACTGCAGGCCCGGCTCCTGCAGCTCCATGCGCATGCCGACCGAGAGGAAGCCGCCGACCAGTCCGCCCATGATGGCGAACAGCAGGTACATCGTGCCGATGTCCTTGTGATTGGTCGACAGAAGCCAGCGCCCGAAACCGTAGGGCGTGTGGTCGTGGTCTGTGTGACCGTGTTCCGCGTGCGCGTTGCTTGCCATGATCGTTTGCCTCGTATCCCGCGGAGCTATCGGGCGGACCGAGCGTCCGCAGTCTTGGGTCGCGAAGCCGCGAGTTCGATCGCGGCGTTGCGAATGATGTCCTTGGCTTTGCGGCGGTCCCGCGCCTTCAGGGCCGCGGCCCAGTCATTGAACACCTGCTCTTTGACCACGCGCACCGCAATCGGCATGAAGGCATGGTCCTTGCCGCACAGCTCGGAGCACTGGCCGAAATAAATACCTTCCTTGGTGGCCTTGAACCAAGTCGCCGTCACGCGTCCAGGGACGGCGTCAACTTTGGAGCCAAAGGAAGGAATGGTCCAGTTGTGGATCACGTCCGTGGACGTGACGAGCACGTGCACCACCTTGTTGACCGGAACCAGAATATCGTTGTCGACGGCGAGGTTGCGCGGCACCTGATCGGCTGGAATGCCGAACTTGATCGATTCCTCGATCTCGTTCTTCCCTTCGGCGTTCTGCTCCCGCAACATCACCGAGTCCACGCTGAACCCCTGGTCGGGGTATTCGTGCGTCCAGTTCCAGGTGTGGCCAATCGCCTTGATCGTCAGGTCCGGCGGCGGAAAGGTGTATTGGAAGTACAGCAGCTTGAAGGACGGGATGGCGATCATCACCAGGATCAGGACGGGGACTACCGTCCAGATGACCTCGATCAGGGTGTTGTGCGTCGTGCGCGACGGTGTCGGGTTCCGCTTCTCGCTGAAGCGCCACATGACGTAGAGCATCAGCACCAGCACGAACGCGGTAATCAGAAAGATGATCACGTTGACGTAGTCATGGAAGGAGTGGATGTCCTGCGCGACCGGCGTGACCGCTTCCTGAAAACCGATCTGCCTGGGCGAGGGCTGTCCGGAGCCCGCGAGCGCGGATGCAGCCGGCAAAGTGCCGCTCAGCGCGGCGAGAAGCCCTCCGCGCATCTTGTCGCCCAGGCGCCGCTCGATCATCAGGACCGCTCCCAAGTTCGCGATTCTCGACCCGCTGGACAACCAGGCAGCACGGCACCGGCAGTGCGCCGTCGGGCCCTCTTCAGCCATTACCCTAGCAAGGTTGCCCCGCCGTCCCCAAATCGGCTGCACGCGAGCCGAATCTTGCCAGGAACTGCCCACCGCTTGCACCAAACACAATGCCGAAGGGCTACTCAAGTGCGCCTCGCTGCGGCATTTCCACGCGCGAAGTTGCACGCTGAGGCTTAGGCCCCTGACCTCGGCGACCCGCGTGGTTGCAGCCCCGCCGACGCGAGAAGCGACTGGATCACGCGGCGCAATTCGGCCGAAATCATCGGCGAGATCGAGCCGGCAGTCCGTACTGCCCCTCGGAAACGACTTGCCGTCCGCACTGCCCTGCAATTCGCGCTAGATTGCCCACTGGCGCTGCTTCTCGGCGAAGGTATTGATCTTGCCCCTTGTCCAGCAATCGGCTCTCGGCGTTCTGGTCCGTGCGTGGCGGCGCGCAGCGCTCGACCTGTTCACCGTTTTTTTCCTGGGCACAGGATGCATGTCGGTCGGGCTCGCGCTCGCCGCTGAGCCGGCAGTTGCCCAGACGCCGGAAGGCGGGACAGTGAAGGCCCAGCACGGCGACTGGCAAGTCGTCTGCAAGCCGCCCCCGCCAGGAGCCAAGAACGAGGTTTGTGCGCTGGTGCAGAGCGTCACCGCGGAGGACCGCAACAACATCGGCCTGACCGTCTATTTCCAGAAGTTCTCCGACGGCAAGCGGGTGCTGCGCGTATTCGCCCCGCTGGGGGTCCTGCTGCCACCCGGGCTCGGCCTCAAGATCGACGACAAAGACGTGGGCCATGCCCCTTTCGTGCGCTGCCACAACTTCGCCTGCTACGCACAAGTCGTGGCGGAAAACACCCTGATCGAGCAGCTGAAGAACGGCAAGACTGCGGTCTTCATCATCTTCCAGACCGAGGAAGCCGGCATCGGCATTCCGATTTCGCTCGCCGGATTTGGCCAGGCGCTCGCAGCACTGCAGTGATTGGACCCGTATCGGGTGCGCGCGCCGCGCCAGCAATACGCCCTAGCCACGGTCTTGCGCATTTTCGCGCCACCGCTGGGAGGGAACGGCGAGACACCCCCGCCATTTTGCCACTTTGTGCCGGTAGCAAAAGGGGAGCTGGGGGGCGGTCGAATCGAGTCACAAGTAAAGAGCAAGATGACGGCCGCCCCCGCCACGCAGGACCTTCCGAAGGTGCAACATGAGGATGCGTCCAGCCGCAGACACCGGCGCATAGACTCCTTCCATCCGAGCTATCGCCGTTTCATCGCCGAGCTCACCTGCTGCGCCGGCGAACTCGAAGATCTGGCAGACAGTTTTCCCGCCCTGCTGTTTGCGCTAGTGAGCGGCTATGCCTCTCCCGCGCAGCGCGAGCACTGTTGTGCGCTGATCGGGACAGGAGCGCCGCTGCGCGACGCGGCCGACAGTATCGGCCTCGCATGGTGGCTGCGCAAACTGCCGGCGCATGCCTTCACGGCTCCGCTGCCGGTCTTTCCGGCCGATCCGGAGTTTGCTTTTCGCATGACCAGCCTGATCCCGCGCGATCAGCGCCTTCTGCCGACCTGGCTCGCACGCGTCAACCACGGGCTAGAAGCCTGCGGGGCCTCCTATGCGCAGTGGATTGCGCGCCAGCAGGACCTCGTCGGTCCGCCCGACGAGCACGTCATGCACATGGCGGCCTGGGCCTGGTTCAGCGGCCGGCCGGGCCTCGTGGGACATCGCCTGCTGCGCAGGGGCTGGACGCCCGAGGCGAGTTTCAAGCGCGGCCGCGAGGAGCTGGCGGCATGGCGTCAGCGGCTCCGCCTCATCGAATGCCTGGGTCCCGGCATCGAACGCCCGTGGCTCGCCGACGGAACCGCCTCGGGCTACACCTTCGTCGCGTTGCGGACGGTGGAGGATTTCATCGCGGAGAGCGAGGCGCTGGAGAACTGTCTCGACCAGTACGCCGACCAGCTCCGCACCGGGCTGACCGCGGTGTTTTCCATCCGCAAGGGCCCGCGCCGCGTCGCCTGCGTCGAGATCGGCCTGCACGACGAGGAGGCGACCATGCCGGCCATCGTGCAGCTGCGCGCCGCACGCAACCGCCGGGCGCCGCCCGAGATCTGGCAGGCGACCTTCGGCTGGCTCGGCAGCCAGCGGCTGACCCCGTTGTCGCCCCTGCAGCACGCACCGCGACCCACCGCCCGCATCGAGGCGCGCCGACAGCTTTGGAGCCCCTACCTGGAGTTTCTGGCGGGCACACCATATCAGGCGTCCTTTCGTCGTCTGGTACTGCAGCAATCGCGGTTATCGGGGCAGAGCCGCCCGGTAACGCGGCAGGCGGCACCTCGGACAATGCGAATCCCGCACGCCAGGCCGATGGCGGCCCGGCGCGATGCGCCAGCGGGGGCCTGAAGCTCGTTGTCCGGCTCAATTGCCGAGGGACTTGCCCAGAAACACGATCATGCCGCCGTTGCGACAGGTCGCCCCTTGCTGCGCAAATCCGCAGCGCACGTAGAAGCGAACATTGCGCATGCCCTCGCCGGTGACGACATGCATGCCTCTGGCACCGGCGCGCTGCGCCCGTTCGCCGAACGCCTCGATCAGCCGCGCGCCAATCCCGCGATTGCGAAATGCCGCCCCGAGATTGATGTGCAAATGGGCCGGGTAGCTCTGCAGCAAGCTCGCGAACTCCTGGCGGTAGTAGACAATATCGTCGAAACGGGATTGTTCGGCTGGGTTCTCGACGGCGCCGACCAGGTAGCCAGCAAGCGTTCCCTCAGCCGTTAGAGCGAGCAACACCACGTCGCTGCCGCCTTGCATGTAACGCCCAAGCCACCGCTCGCGGAACGAGTCCCGTGGAGGTCCCTCCGGATAGGTGCGGGCGCTGGTTTCCCAGAAAATCGCCTCCAACTGCGCCCGCAAACCCCAATCGGCTTTACCCGGTCGCCACTCGACCAGCCTGATAATCGGGTCGGACATGGCCCCCTATGTAGCAGATGTGCATTGGCCCTGATGGCACAGGCATGCTGAACGGGCATGGCAGGCCTACGGTTTGCTGCATTGCAATGTGGTATGCCAAATACCATATGCACGGCAGGCGCGAAATACGAATCAATCAAGCGCCGGAACCGAATGATCAGGGGATGATCATGAGCACCACGACGACCCTTTTCCAGCAGGAACTTGGCCTCTACGAGGGGGCGAAAGCGGCGCTGCGGCGCTGGAGACCATTCACACATCTGCGCGACCTGTGGGAAGCGCTGGGCGAGGGCCTTGCCGCGTCCAGGCGCTACCAGCAGCTCACGGCCCGTGGGATGCCGCACGAAGAGGCTGCCTCCAGGGTCTTCTTCGAGCACTACCAGAGATAGCCGGATCCGATTTCGGCGGCGGCGCACGGGCGGCTGCCGCCGAAACAGCGGTCTTAGTGTCTTACCCGCCGGTGCAGTCGTAGTAGCGCCTCCACCAATAGCCACTGCCGGTCGCGACTGCGCGCCGGTAGTAGTAGCTGCAGCTCCCATACCCGTAGCCATCGTAGAAGTAGGGTCCGACGACAACGCTTCGACGATGACGGAAATGATGATGGTGGCGGTCTACCTTGCCGCTCCGGTAGGCGTGGGATTGGGTTCCCGAACCCGACCGACTGCCGGCGAAGGAGCGTCCGGGCGATGCCCATGACCTGCCGCCTCCGCCGTCAGAGCGGAAGCCACCGCCCATCGACCCTCCGCCTCCGCTACCGCGGCCGCCGCCCCCTCCGCCACCCGCCGAAAAACCACCTCCTCCTCCAAAGCCGCCTCCGCCACCCCCACCCTTGTGCGCTGCGACCGGCTCGTGGACCGCGCTAAGCGCAAGAGCGGCGGCACCTGCCAGCACCGCCGCAAGCTTTGATGTCTTTCGCATGCTGAACCTCCAGGCACTGCCTGTGTTGTCTCGCTGGAGGTGTAAGCACCGGGTTCGGGTCGAGGTTCCTTCACACTCAGGCGACTGCAGTCGTCACGGCTGCAGCCGCGCAGCACCCCGCAGCCAAGCGGCCTGCCGGCCGACTGATCGTCGCTAGAGAGTCGTCGTCAGTAGCCGTTGAGGCAATCTTCGTATCGGGCCCACCAATAGCGGCTACCTGTCTCGAGCGCCCGGATGCGCAGCCAGCGGCAGCTGCCATAGCCGCTATAGTAGCCGCCATAGACAAACGGAGCGCCGATGATGATGCCGCGACGAAAGTGTCGCCCGTAGTGGCGATGATGGTGGCGATGGCCGTAGTGGCGGTGCCCGCCCCGGTAGAAGTCCGGCCGTCCCACGAACCGCGAGCCGCCGAAATGACGGCCTCCGAAGTGCCCAGCGCCACCGCGACCGTGGAAGCCGCCGCGTTTGCCGGCTTGGGCCGTGTCAAAGGTTCCTCCCACCAACACCATCGCCAGCACGACGGCGATCCACGCCAACCACCTTTTCCTCATTTCAGTTGCTCCATTTCTTTGGCGCGTTCCAAGGGGTTCAGCTAGTTTGACTGTACAAGGCGCGCCGGCTCGAATTTGACCTCGGCTCGCAGCCGAAATCCTCGGGAGCTGCCAGCATGCAGGACAGAACGCCCTCCAATAGCAAGTCAGCCGCTGCCTTCGACTGGGCGGATCCCTTTCTCCTCGAGGATCAGCTCTCCGAGGACGAGCGCGCCATTCGCGATACCGCGCGCGACTTCGCCCAAGACAAGCTCGCCTCCCGAGTGATCGAGGCCTACCTCGAGGAGAAAACCGATCGCGCCATCTTCAACGAGATGGGGGCACTCGGGCTGCTTGGTGCCACGCTGCCCGAAAAGTATGGCTGTGCCGGGGCCAACTATGTTTCCTATGGCCTTATTGCCCGCGAGATCGAGCGCGTCGACAGCGGCTACCGCTCGATGAATAGCGTGCAGTCCTCGCTGGTGATGTATCCGATCTATGCCTACGGCTCGGAGCAGCAGCGCCTCAAATACCTGCCGCGTCTCGCCAGCGGCGAATGGGTCGGCTGCTTCGGCCTGACGGAGCCCGACGCGGGGTCTGACCCCGGCTCCATGACCACGCGCGCCGAGAAGGTCGCCGACGGTTACCGGCTGACCGGAGCCAAGATGTGGATATCTAACGCCCCCATCGCCGACGTCTTCGTGGTGTGGGCCAAGTCCGCGGCGCATGACGGGCAGATCCGCGGCTTCGTCCTCGAGAAGGGCATGAAGGGTCTCTCTGCCCCCAAGATCGGTGGCAAGCTCTCGCTGCGCTGCTCCATCACCGGCGAGGTCGTCATGGACGGCGTGGTGGTGCCCGAGGATAACCTGCTGCCCAATGTATCCGGTCTCAAAGGGCCGTTCGGTTGCCTTAATCGCGCGCGCTATGGCATCGCCTGGGGCGCCATGGGCGCCGCGGAGGACTGCTGGCACCGTGCCCGGCAGTACACTCTCGACCGCAAGCAGTTCGGTCGCCCGCTCGCCGCCACCCAGCTGATGCAGAAGAAGCTCGCCGACATGCAAACCGAGGTCGCGCTCGGCCTGCAGGGCGCACTGCGCGTCGGGCGCCTGCTCGACGAGGGCAAGGTGGCGCCGGAGATGATCTCCATCGTCAAGCGCAACAATTGCGGCAAGGCGCTCGACATCGCCCGACTAGCGCGCGACATGCACGGGGGCAACGGTATTCAGATCGAGTACCATGTGATGCGTCACGCAGCCAACCTCGAGACGGTCAACACCTACGAGGGTACCCACGATGTGCATGCGTTGATTCTGGGACGGGCGCAGACCGGGCTGCAGGCTTTCTTCTGACGGTCCTTCGACAGCATCGACTCGAATGCTGAAGCCGCGGCAGATACAGATGCAGACGCAACCTGCTGCGAGGGAACTCCTTCCCGCAACGAAGGTTATGGAGAGCATCCGCAACGGTACGAGATGCATCATGACCTATCAATCCGGCGACGAGGCTCGCGTCAGCGACGTTCCGAAAACCAGGCAATCGCCGGCGCAGCAGCCCGGCCCCCAGAGGGGTGCGTGGATGGCGGCCCTGGTAATTGCTGTGATGCTCGGGATCGTCGGCTACTTCTATCTGCAGCCCGACGTGCCATCGCCCAATATGCGCGCAACCGGAGCTGCGCCGGTTACCGTCCCGCCTGCGACGCTCCCTCAATCGAACTAGCCGATACCGGCCGGTACCTGAAAGAGCCCCGCTCGCAGCGAGCGGGGCTCTGCTCATGATGACCGAGTTCGCACGTGCAGCCAGCGCTGTTGGCCGAGCTTGGGCCGCCGGTTCCGAATGGGATCTTGTTGCGCCCGCCTTCCGAATTTTTCCACCTGAGGGGTTTCTTGCGGAAAAACCGGCGCTTATCCGGCCTTGTGGTTCTGCGGAACCAACTCAGGGCGGAACCCGGCCCGAGCCTGCGTCATTGTCTTGGCTAGAGACATCTTCACAGCAACGAGTGTGTCATGAGCTCCAAGAAAAAAGGCCGTCGTTCACCGCGCGCGCCTCTCGATGCGCCGAACGACCTTACGGACTGGGCCGCGATTGGCATGATCGTGGTAGCAAGCTCTGTACTGGTATGGGCGCCGCTGCTCGCCTAGCGTGGTGCCCGGCTTCTCGATCTGAAGCACACCACAGTCACTCGCGGGTTGCCATTCACACTTGGCTGCATCCGTCAGATCGCGAAATTCGTCTCTAGCTGCTGTCTTGAGGGGAATTTCGCCATCAGGACAGTGGCGATCATAACTGCGACCAAATCACGATTGCGAGTGGTGAAGCAGCTGCCGGCACGCTAGAGAGGACCGAGAGCAGGCAACCGCGAGAAGACGTACGCCGTGGACACTGTGCTTGTGCTCGGCGGCTACGGTGCTTTTGGCGGACGCATCGCCGAACGGCTCGCCCGGAACGCAACTCTCCGTCTCATCGTTGCCGGCCGATCACTTGAACGCGCGCGCAGCTTGGCCGATAGCCTGACGTCCGACAACGGCGCAACTGTCATTCCTGCCGCGCTCGATGCAGCCCGGGTGGACGAGCGCGAACTCCGCGATCTCCAAGCAACCATTCTGATCAACGCCTCCGGTCCCTATCAGTGGCAGGACTACCGCTTGGCCCGCACGTGCATCGCCGCGGGCACGCATTACATCGACCTCGCGGATGCTCGCGCATTCGTCGCCGGCATCGCAGATCTCGATGCCGAGGCCCGGCGCGCCGGCGTGCTCATCGTCAGCGGCGCCAGCACGGTGCCTGCGGTCTCCGCTGCCGTGCTCGACGAGCTTGTTCCGCAGCTTGCTTCCCTCGCGTCGGTCGAGATCGTCATCGCCCCTGGCAACAGCTTCGATCCGGGTCTTGCAACTACGCAATCGATCCTGAGCATGCTCGGACGGCCATACGTCGGCACCGGGCGCGTCCGCCACGGCTGGCAGGGCTTGCGACGCGTCGCCATTCCCGGCCTCGGCGCGCGCTGGCTCGGAGCCTGCGAGACGCCGGATCTCGACCTGCTTCCGCGCCGGTATCCAGGCCTGCGCGATGTCGAAGTGTTCGCCGCGCTGGAGATCGACGCCTTCCACCTGGGCCTTTGGTGCCTGTCATGGTTGGTGCGCGCCGGCCTCGTCCGCCATCCCGAGCGGCTCTCCTCGCCGCTGTTGCGCCTCAAGTACGCGCTCGGCGGCCTCGGGTCGGATGTCGGCGGCATGATGGTCACGCTCGCAGGCGTCGGCCAGGACGGCGGGGCGCGCTGCATCGTCTGGCGCCTGATCGCCAGACGCGGTCACGGCCCCTACATTCCCGGCACTCCGTCGGTCATACTAGCCAAGCAGCTGCTCGCGGGAACGCTGGCAAAGCGGGGCGCCATGCCGTGTCTCGGGCTCTTCACGCTCGGCGACTTTCTCTCGGAGGTCGGCGACCTGGACATGACGGCGGGGATCGCGTGACCCAGCCGCCGCTTTATCGCCGCGTGCTTGGCACGCACTTCGACGCGCTGCCGCCGCGCGTGCGGGAGCTGCACGATCTCGACGGTCCCAGGACCTGGACCGGCCGCGCGACTGTGACCCGCGGCACCTCGATACCGAGCCGCATCGCGGCGGCCACGACCAGCCTGCCGCCGGACGGCCCCGATCAGGTTCTCTCCGTCACCTTCGAGCCGGTCGGCACGGCAGAGGTCTGGTCGCGGCACTTCGGAAGCGCACACTTCCGCTCACTCCAGTACGCACGGGGCAACCTGTTGTGCGAGCGGGTCGGGCCCGTCACGTTTATTTTCACGCCCGTTGTCTCGCGCGAGGGCCTGGCGCTGCGCCTCGATGGTTTTCGCGTGCTGGGCCTGCCGCTGCCGGGCATCCTGCATCCGATGGTGCACACCTTCGAGAGGCAGCGCGCGGGGCGCTACGAGTTCGAGGTCGAAGCACATCTGCCGCTGTTCGGGTTGCTCGTGCGCTATGCCGGATGGCTGCAGCCGCAGGCGTGAGCCCACCTCCGAGAAAACCTATCCGCGCAGACGCTGCAGGCTGCCCAGCAGGCCCGCGTCGGTCCCGAAGGTTCCGCCACCGCCTCCCAGCACGACCAGGGCCGGCGACGATGCAACCGCGGAATTGTTGCCGACGTCATACATGGCGGCAAAGCGCGCGACGAACTTGTCGACCTTCTGCGGGTCCTTGAGATCGGCAATGTTCAGGCGCTTGTTGATCATGGCAATTTGCGTATCGATCTTGGCCTGCGACATGGCGCTCGGCATGCCGAGCGCTGTCTGCACCACCTTCAAGAGCGCCTTGTCGGCCAGGACATCCAGCGCGGACTTGATCCCGCCCGCCTTGCGCTGGAAGTAGAGCGCAAGACGGACGCCCTCGTTCTCCTGACCCGCATTCACCTCGACCGTCTGGCGCACGTAGCCGTCCGTTGTCGCCAGCACCTCGCTCCGCGATTGCGGCGACTGCTCGGGCACTCTCTTGATCTTTCCGTCCGCCGTGAAATTGAACGCCGCAGCAACGTCGCGGAAGCGGTGATCGGCACCCTGCCTGCTGACGAAGCTGTTCTTGTCCATCGGATCGCTGGTCAGGATCTTGCGGAGGGTGGACGTCGTGGTCTTGTCATCCAGGCCGTAGGCCTTCATCACGTAGGCGACGAGACGCTTGTCGGCGAGGAAGTCGTCGAGCGAGCGCACGCGCGTGACGGTGTTGTGATAGTAGGCACCCTCAACCTTCGCCACGTCCGCTTCAGCGTCGGTCGCACGCGACGTGTACAGCCGGATCGTCACCAGCTCCTCGCTGTCGGTCTGTGCCTTGAGCGGCTGCATGGCCTTGCCGTCGGGCCCGAAGTTGAAGACGGCAGCGAGCTCACGGTAGCGCGGATCCGTCTGCCGGCCGGCGAAGCTCAGCCGGTCGGACGGATCGCTCGTCAGCGCCAGCCGGATCGTGCTCTTGGACTCTGTGGCGGGATCAAAGCCGAACGCCTCCAGCGTGTAGGCATAGAGCGTCGAGTTGTTCAGCAGCTCGTCGACATTGGTGATGGCATTGATGCGGCCCCGGTAGAAGCTGGTTGCCGCCGCGTCCGCGTTCGTCGTCGAAGTATTGTAGGCCGCGAGGTAACGCGTCTTCGTCGCTTCCACCTGCTGGGCAGACTGCGCCCCGTCAGGGCTGCCGACAGAGCCGTCGGTCGCGAAATTGAAGGCCGCCGCCAGCGTCCGATACTTCGTGTCCGTGATCGAGTTGGCGTAGCTGGCAGGATCGGACAGATCGCTGGTAAGGACCTGCCGGATCATCGGCTTGGAGGCGGTGTTGGGATTGATGCCGTAGGCGAGCAGCGCGTAGGTGAGCATCCGGTCGTTGTTGATGAGATCGTCGACAGTGGTCGCGGTGGCGATCGTCTCGCCGTAGTGACGCGTATTGAAAGCAGCGGCTGCCGGCGTATCGGCATTGCCCGTCATCGCGTAGTGCAGGTAGATCGTCTCGTCGAGCTGGGCTGCGGTCTGCGCGCCGGCGCTCGGTACGACACCGCCATCCGTGGCGAACGAGAACGCCGCCGCGAGCACGCGATAGCGGTCGTCGGTTGCCTGGTTCGCCACGCTGCCG